>SKEV01000001.1_pt1 | contig 335848 bp, 282 predicted proteins | sample 4819531 | NCBI WGS metagenome assembly SKEV01 (sample SAMN11008800, study PRJNA524170) | human gut metagenome | biome: Human fecal sample; material: Feces; isolation source: fecal sample from pouch patient p9, p28 | host: Homo sapiens | place: Israel: Tel-Aviv | collected 2016-08-01 | reverse complement strand
GACATGCCTAAAATCTTTTGTATAATGCAGATAAGGGCTATGAGTCAAAATTTGACTCATAACCCTCATAACTATTGATTAATCTTATATCAGTTTTTTGTGTTTACACAAAACTTGAAACAGTCTCAGGATTAATAGCTTTAGTAACAATGTTATCCATTTCAATGATTGGACTTACAATTTATTTTTATTGGTTAGCTGATACGAAGGATATGTATATCAGATGATTAATTAAGATCCAGGGACATTAACATTTCATAACTTAAGTTCCCAGGGACATTAAGATTTCACTGTCTATATAACAAAGGTAAAATATTATGCAGAAAAAACATAAAAAATTATATATAGAGATAATAATGCTACTAATATTTTTAATTACATTTGTAACAATGATAGTATGTAATATACAATTACAAAATAAAAAAGATTCTTTTATTAAAAAATCATATTCCATACCTGTTGGTATTTTTCCAGGGAATAAAGCAACCATTGACGACAAAGGGAATGTATATGTTGCGACTGGAATGTTAGGTGTCGTTCAGAAATTTAACAAGAATGGCGACTTTATTAAGAGTATCTTAATTAAGGATGATATTGATATGATTAAGAATGAAAGAGATGGAATTCATGTATATGCAGGCAAGTTTGATTATACGGATTATCATATAACAGAGAAAAAAATAATAGAAAAAGAAATAAGTGAAACAGATTTAGATCATATAAAATCGGGACCCAATGAATTGGTGATTGGTAATTTCTGGATTTTCAAAGGTAAAATTACAATCTTGAAAAGTAGTTTATTTCCAATAGATCCTTTTATTATTATGTATACAGCTATATTGATGGAAATTATATTTTGGATAAAAGCAAAGATAAGTCGGTTTAGAGAAAACAAAAGCAGCAAAAGTGTAGTGATAACAGGAGGAGACGAAATTGGAAGTTAATGTAGAAATTGTATTAAGTTATAATGATGAAGAAACAGATTGGAAAGTAAAAAAAAATATTTCTAAATTCATATACAGATTAAAGAAATACAGAACAGGAAATCGATTTTCTGGAGAATATACATATAAGATTAATCAAGATTCAGAACTATATAAACAAATAATTGAATTTTATAAATCAAATAGGAAAGATGTAGAATTTATCTGTTTGGATTATGATGTTAAAGTTTCAGATGAAGAATTTGAAAAGGTAAAAGCATTCGTTTTATGTTTTCCAGAATATTACTGTGAAGAATACGAAGATATTGAAAATGAATATAGTGAATGTGAAAGTTGTCATAGTAAAGAAAAAACAAATAGCTTATTTTATGCACAACCGAAAGGATATATAAAAAAACATGAGAATGATTATGGGTTTGCAGGATTGGATGGAACAGGAGAGTTGTTGTTATTACCAAAACTGGTGGAGAAATTAAAAAAATCAGGAGTAGATAAAAAATATTTTCAGCCGATTATAAGCAAAAGTAAAAAGATATTAGGATATACTTTTATTACTGATAATATATTACCACAGAAAAGTTATATTGATGAAAATTATAAATTTGAAAATCAATGTGAAAAATGTGAAAGAATAAATATGACAGAAAATGAAAACATTTTCTATTTCATACCGAAAAGAATAACAGAAGAAGGAATAAAAAATTTAAAGGATGTAAATAAGACATATGAATTTTACGATGAGTATAGGGAAATTATAATAAGTAAAAAGGTTGCACAAATTATAAAAGAAAATGTTCTATATGCAAAATTTTACCCTGTTATTTTAGATAACAGAAATTAAAAACAAATCAACTATTCAGGAACCACCCCACGATTCTCAACGATCGTAGAAAACACGATCATCGTACTAGTCTTCCCAAAGTGCTGCAATTTCCCAATAAATTCATCCAGTTCCATCGTACTAGGAAAAGCAACCTTCAGCAGCACAGAATAATTTCCAGTTACACAATCACATTCCAATACATTTGGGTGTGCTCGAAGAAAAGGATAAACTTCGGGTTTTTGTGCAGGGCTGATCTCAAGACTGATATATGCTTTAATATGATAACCAAGTTGGATCGGGTCAACAGAAGCATGAAATCCAGTCAGAATTCCTTCCGCTTCCAACCGCTTAATTATTTAAAGTAAATCAAGACTTTCATTAAAAAAAGAAAAGATGAAACACAAAATTTGAACTTTAAATTTGGAAAGACAGGATTAAGGTTTACGAACATTGCATACTGTGTTAAGCTCCAACACATAAAATCTTGAAACAAAACGACAGCATGAGTAATCAGAAAAGAGGAAGACAATGTTAAGCAGAATGGAACACGATTCAATTGGAGCATTAAACGTACCAGCGGAAGCATACTATGGAGTTCAGAGTATGCGTGCAGCCACAAACTTTCAGATCACACACCGTCCATTACATCCAGTATTGATCGACAGCATCGTAATGGTCAAAAAAGCAGCAGCGATCACGAATGAAAAGTCTGGAAAACTTGACCAGCAAATCGCTCAGGCAATCATTCAGGCATGTGATGAGATTCTGGATGGAAATCTAAGAGATCAGTTTATCGTGGATGCGATCCAAGGAGGGGCTGGAACTTCTGCCAATATGAATGCAAACGAAGTGATTGCCAATCGTGCGATAGAAATCCTTGGTGGAACCAAAGGAGATTACAGCATTGTACATCCAAACGATCATGTCAATATGTCACAGTCTACGAACGATGTAATCCCAACGGCAGGAAAGATCACAGTCTTAAAATTACTTCCACAGACGATCAAAGAACTTGAGAAATTAGAAAAAGCCATGGAAGAAAAAGAAGCAGAGTTTGATGATATCCTCAAGATGGGAAGAACACAGCTTCAGGATGCCGTTCCAATGAGACTAGGACAAAGTTTTGGAGCATTTGCGCATGTCTTAAAGAGGGATATCAAGAGACTGAAAAATGTTATGGATGAGATGAAAGTCTTAAACATCGGAGCAACAGCAATCGGAACAGCGATCAATGTAGACCCTTACTATCTTGCAAACATTTCTTATGAATTAAGCAAAGTTGCAGGAATTTCATTAAAACAGGCAGATGATTCCAGCAAGACAGAATGGTTCATCCATCATGCTAGGAAAGATCAACCCAGTGATTCCAGAAGTTGTATCACAGGTTGCATACCTGATCATTGGACATGACTATACGATCACGATGGCAGCCGAAGCCGGACAGTGCGAAGAATATATTGAAAAAAGTGTTGGAATCTCAACAGCGTTATGTCCATATATCGGATATGCAAAGTCTGCTGAGATTGCAAAGAAATCACTAAAAACAGGAATTTCTGTAAAAGAGCTGGTATTAGAAGAAGGTCTGTTAAAGGAAGAAGAATTAAAAGAGATCTTAAAACCAGAGAAAATGACACAGCCTATGAGAGAAAAAGTGATGAAAGCAGTATCATAAATACAATTAGAATACAAAAAAGAATGAAAAGTAAGAAGAGGCTTTGGAGAAATTCAGAGCTTCTTTTATTGCAATATCCTCTCGCACAAGATATAATACATAAATAGAACATAAGTACGATTGGAGGATGGAAAGAATGATAATAATTCTATGCTTAGACAACAACAACGGTATGATGTTTAATGATCGAAGGCAGAGTCAGGATCGAGGCTTGCGAGAGTATATTGCGGAGATGACCAAAGGGGAGAAGGTCTATATGAATGCATATACAGAGAAGTTGTATGAAGAGATCAACGATCCGGTTGTTTGTGAAGATTTCTTACACAAGGCAGGAAAAGGGGAGACTTGTATTGTAGAGAATCTTCCATTAAAACCAGTGATAGATCAGATCGAAGAGATCGTGATCTTCCGCTGGAATAAAGTTTATCCGTCCGATCAGGTACTGGATGTGGATCTTGAGGAATGGAAACTTGCAGAAGAAGAACAGATCGAAGGTTCCACTCACGAGATCACAAAACAGATCTATCTTCCAAAACAATAAGCTAGATCAGAAAAGAATATAACAAGAGGAGAAGCAGTTGATGATGAGAGTAACAAAGAAATTATATGCCCTGCTGATCGCAGGAATGATGGTGGTATCACTGGCAGGATGCCAGAGTACAGGCAATAGCAGTAATAGCGGAAACGCACAGAGCGAACAAAGCAGCAAAGGAAGTACAAATTCTTCCACTAAATCTGTATCATCTGACAATATTCCGGATTTTTCAGGGAATATGACGGTTGCTGTTGATAATAATAATCCAGATTTTACATCCAAGGATCTGACAACAAAATCCTACGAGTCTTACAGCAGACTTGACTCTGAAGGAAGATGTCAGGTGGCGGAAGCGTGTGTTGGAAAAGATATCATGCCAAAAGGAAAACGCGGAGCAATCGGTATGGTAAAACCAACCGGATGGCATACAGCAAAATACGATAACGTTGATGGGAAATATCTATATAACCGCTGTCATTTGATTGCTTACCAGCTGACCGGTGAGAATGCCAATAATAAGAACCTGATCACAGGAACAAGATCTTTTAATGTGGATGGAATGTTACCATATGAAGAGATGGTCGGTGACTATGTCCGTGAGACAGGCAATCATGTATTATACAGAGTTACGCCAGTCTTTGACGGAGATGACCTGGTAGCTAAAGGGGTACAGATGGAAGCGATGTCTGTGGAAGATAAGGGTGAAGATATCAAGTTTAATGTATTTGTATATAATGTACAGGATGGAGTGAAGATTGATTACGAGACAGGAGACAGTGAAGCAGACAGCAGCGTGCAGGTAACAACAGAGAATTCAAAAGCAAGCCAGAAATACCACACAAACCAGAATTCATCTAATAACAGCAAAAACTACAGCAGTAACAAAAATACAACAGCAGCAAAAACAACTGCTTCACAGGAAATCCGTGGAAACAGCAGATCAAAGGTATATCACTGCCCAGGTCAAAGAGATTATGACCGTATGGGAACATCAAAATATTTAGTCACATTTAAGAGTGAGAAAGAAGCAAAAGCAGCGGGATATCATAAGGCACAAAGATAAAAGAAAGAGTTAACGATCCATAAAGACAGACAGGAGGAAATCATATGAGTTTAAATGCAACACCAAGAGGAGACAGAATTCACATCGCATTATTCGGGAAACGAAATGCCGGGAAGTCAAGCGTTATCAATGCTATGACGAATCAGGAATTAGCGATCGTATCTGATGTCAAAGGAACAACGACAGATCCTGTATACAAGGCAATGGAACTTCTGCCATTAGGACCAGTAGTTATGATCGATACTCCGGGACTTGATGATGAAGGAGAATTAGGGGAAAAGCGAGTCAAGAAAGCAAAAGAAGTCTTGGCTAAGGCAGATATCGCCCTTGTGATCATGGATGCTACAGCTGGTATGACAGAGTTTGAAGAAGATATGATACGTTTGATCGAAGACCGGAAGATTCCTTATCTGAAAGTCTACAATAAGATGGATCTTTCCAATGCCAAAGAATGGAAAGAAGACAAAGCCTGCTTTGTCAGTGCAAAGGATAAAAAAGGGATCTGGGAGTTAAAAGAAGAGATCGGGAAACTGGTTCCAACTGATGATGACACGCTAAAGATCGTTGGAGATTTGGTTTGTCCGAATGATTTTGTGATCTTAGTCGTACCGATCGACAGTGCAGCACCGAAAGGCAGACTGATCCTTCCACAGCAGCAGACGATCCGTGACCTCTTAGAAGCAGGAGCAGCCTCTATTGTTGTAAGAGAAACAGAATTAGAAAAGACATTAGAAGAGATCGGTAAGAAACCAGCATTGGTCATTACAGACTCTCAGGCATTTGGCGAAGTCTCAAAGATTGTGCCAGAAGATGTCAAACTGACTTCATTTTCGATTCTGTTTGCAAGATATAAAGGTGATCTGGAAGAAGAAGTCAGAGGAGTGAAAGCCTTGGAACATTTAGAAGAAGGGGCGAAGATCTTGATCGCGGAAGGATGCACTCATCACAGACAGTGCGATGACATCGGAACGGTGAAGATCCCAAGATGGTTAAAACAATATACAGGTAAGGATTTTGATATCCATACAAGCAGTGGAAACTCTTTCCCTGAAGATCTGGATACTTATGATCTGGTCATTCATTGTGGCGGATGTACTTTAAATAGAAGAGAGATGAAAAACCGTATCGCAAGAGTCAAAGATGCAGGTGTTCCGATCGTGAACTATGGAATCTTTATCGCGGCAACGCAGGGAATCTTAAAGAGAACCTTAGAGCCATTTGAGGAAGCTAGCAGGATCTTAAATGAGATTTAAGACGGATTGTTTCAAAAAATCAACATAAATTAACGAAAATCAATAAGACTGCTTCTTTACAAAGAAAGATAAGTTTTGTAGAATAGAAAGATAGAATTAAAACCAAATGGGAGGAAATCATGAGCAAAGTAAGAACAAGATTTGCACCAAGCCCTACAGGGCGTATGCATGTAGGTAACTTAAGAACAGCCCTTTATGCATATCTGATCGCACGTCATGCAGGCGGAGATTTTATTTTAAGAATTGAAGATACAGACCAGGAAAGACAGGTAGAAGGGGCAGAAGAGATTATCTACAATACTCTTAAGAAAGCCGGAATGAACCACGATGAAGGACCAGACATCGATGGTGGAGTCGGACCATATGTTCAGAGTGAGAGACAGGCACAGGGGCTTTATTTAAAATATGCAAAAGAACTGATCGACAAGGGAGAAGCATATTACTGTTTCTGTGATCAGGAGAGATTAGACACACTGAAAGTAAAATCAGGAGATGTTGTGATCAGTCATTATGACAAACATTGCTTAAACTTATCTAAAGAAGAAGTTCAGGCGAAATTAGATGCAGGAGTACCATATGTTATCCGTCAGAATAATCCAACAGAAGGAACAACATCTTTCGTTGATGAGATTTACGGAGAGATCACAGTGGATAATATCGAATTAGATGATATGATCCTGATCAAATCGGATGGATATCCAACATACAACTTCGCAAACGTAGTTGATGACCATTTAATGGGAATCACACATGTAGTTCGTGGTAATGAATACTTATCATCTACACCAAAGTACAATCGTTTATATGATGCATTTGGATGGGAAAAACCAGTATACATTCATTGTCCACTGATCACAGACGAAGAACATCACAAATTAAGTAAGAGAAAAGGTCATTCTTCCTTCGAAGATCTGATCGAGCAGGGATTCTTGCCAGAGACGATCGTAAACTTCGTTGCATTACTTGGATGGAGTCCAGGAGGAGAACAGGAAATCTTCTCATTAAAAGAATTAGAAGAGATCTTTGATTACAAACATATGTCTAAGACACCAGCGGTCTTTGATATGAACAAGATCAAATGGATGAATGGTGAATATATCAAAGCCATGGACTTTGACCGTTTCAAAGAACTTGCTATGCCATATGTAACAGAGACAATTCACAGAGAGATGGATTTTGATAAGATTCTTTCTATGGTGAAGACAAGAATTGAGTTATTTACAGAGATTCAGGGACACATTGACTTCTTCGAAGCAGTTCCAGAATATGATGTAGAGATGTACAAACATAAGAAGATGAAGACAACACCTGAGACTTCATTAACCGTATTAAAAGAGATCTATCCAGTGATCGAAGCACAGGAAGATTTTACAAATGATGCATTATATGAGATGTTAGTATCTTTTGCAAAAGGACATGAGTACAAGAATGGTTATGTGATGTGGCCAGTTCGTACAGCAGTTTCTGGAAAGCAGATGACACCAGGTGGAGCAACAGAATTAATGGAACTTCTGGGGAAAGAAGAATCATTAAAGAGAATCAATGATGCGATCGCGAAACTGGAGGCAGCACTTGCATAGCCAGCTGAGCAAGGCACAGAAAGAAGCAGTGATGCACAAAGATGGACCGATGATGGTACTTGCAGGACCAGGTTCAGGGAAGACACTTGTGATCACAAAGAGAATTCAATATTTGATATCGCACTATCAGATCCCACCGCAGCGGATTCTGGTCATTACATTTACCAGAGCAGCAGCGAATGAGATGAAAGAGCGGTTTTGGCGGCTGGCAGGGGAAACCCTGCCGGTTTCTTTTGGAACCTTTCATTCTGTGTTTTTTACGATTTTAAAATATGCCTATCACTATAGTGCAGATAATATTCTGCCGGAACATAAAAAATATGACTTTATCCGTGAGATCATCACAGATCATGAGTTGGAGATTGATGATGAAGCAGATTTTATGCGTCAGATCATACAAGAGATCAGCTTAGTCAAAGGGCAGATGATCCCTCTTGCCTATTATCACAGTGGATGCTGTGGGGATGAAGTGTTTAAAGAAATTTATCGTGCATATGAAGAAAAACTGCATGAGAACCGTTGGATCGATTTTGATGATATTTTGGTTTATACGTATGAGTTGTTAAAAGAGCGTGAGGATATCAGGAAAGCATGGCAGCAGAAGTTTCCATATATTTTGATCGATGAGTTTCAGGATATCAATAAGATTCAGTATGAGATCGTCAAGATGTTAGCAGGAGAGACAAAGAACCTCTTTATCGTAGGAGATGATGATCAGTCTATTTATAAGTTTCGAGGTGCAAGACCAGAACTGATGTTAAATTTTCCAAAGGATTTTGAGAATACCAGACAGGTGATCTTAAACCGAAACTATCGTTGCGGGGAAGAGATCGTACAGGTTGCGGAAGATATCATTTCTTATAATACAAAACGTTTTGAAAAGAAGATGCAGGCAAGAGAAGATGCTGCAAGTATGGTTGAGGTCCGTACATTTAAAGATCACTATGAGGAGAATAAGCATATCATTTACACAATCAAGGAAGAGATGGCAAAGAAGACACCGTTATCCCAGATCGCGATCCTTTATCGGACCAATCAGGGACCAAGACAGCTGATTGCTGCATTGATGGCATACAATATCCCATTTTATATGCAGGATGCAGTGCCGAATCTGTTTGATCACTGGATTTCCAAAAATATCATAGATTATATGCACCTTGCGATGGGAGATCGCAAAAGAAGCACATTTTTAAGAGTCATGAACCGCCCCAAGCGTTATATCAGCAGGGAATATCTGACCGAATCACAAGTGTCATTTGATGATCTGTTAGACAAGGTCAAAGATAAACCATGGCTTTATGAATATGTAGAAGATTTTAAGGAAGATCTTCGGATCATGAAGAATATGACTCCGTTGATGGCGATCAATTATATCCGGAAATCCGTGGGATACAATGCGTATTTAGCAGAATATGCAAGATTTCGCAAAATTCAGGAAGAAGAATTTACGCAAGTATTAGAAGAACTTCAGGAGAGCGCAAAAGGCTATGATACATATGAGGCATGGTTTGATCATATCAAAGAATACACCGAAGAATTAAACCGCCAGTCAAAAGAGAATCAGAAAGAAAAAGAAGGGGTTGTGGTCAGCACGATGCACAGTACCAAAGGATTGGAATTTGAACGTGTCTTTTTGCCAGATGTCAATGAAGACGTGATTCCACATAAGAAGTCCATGAAAGAAGAAGACGTGGAAGAAGAAAGACGTTTGTTTTACGTTGGAGTTACAAGAGCCAAGAAATATCTGCACATCTTATCAGTAAAGAAACTTTATAACAAAGACAGCAGGCCGTCAAGGTTCGTAGAAGAACTAAGAAGCCGTCAGGAGAAAAGAGGTGTTTTGCATGGAAAATAGAGCGATGCCAAGAGCAGGCGAATTTTATATGCATTTTAAAGGAAAACTTTATCAGATCGTTACGGTTGCAATACATACAGAGACAGAAGAACCATTGGTGGTCTATCAGGCAATGTATGGAACGTTTAAGACATATGCAAGACCACTTGCGATGTTCTTAAGTGAAGTCGATCATGAAAAATACCCAGATGTGCAACAGATATACCGTTTTCGGAAAGTAGAACTGTGTGAAAATGCAGAAGCAGAACTGGTTGATGAAGTGACAGCACAGGAAAATGAATGTGATGAGAAAGAAGAAACAGCAGACATTGAGCCACTGTTGAAATTCTTAGATGAAACAGATCTTCATGAGCGCCTGAATATTTTATTACAGTATAGAGATCAGATCACAGAAACGATGCTGGAATCCATGGGTATGGCAATGGATTGTGTCCTGAATGGAAAAACTCTGGAAGAAAAGTATTATGAACTTGACAAAGTGATCCGAACAAAACTTCAATATGAAAAAAAGCCCCGCATATAAGATGCAAGGGCTTTTTTATTAATATCATATTATTCTTCGTCTTCTAAGATCTCATCTAAGACAGCAGTGACTGTCTCATATTCTTCGTCTGTTTCAATGTTGTCAAGACTGAAAGTATCAGGATCTTCAGGGTCTTCGTTGTAACGATATAAAAGTAAAGCCCCTTCTTCGTCATCACTTTCTAAGTCTTCAACAGTGATCAATGCGATATATTCCTGATCATCTAATTCTTCTACAGAGAATAAAGCGATCACGGCACAGTCTTGTTCAGTTCCATCTTCTAATTCTAAATGTAGCACAGGAGTTTCTTCTTCAATGATATTATCTACTTCGTTAAATTCACTCATTTTGATACCTCTTTTCTTAGTCTTTTCTCCACTATACTAAAGGATCATAAAAAAAGCAAGAAAAGGATAAAAAAAGATCACTTTGTCTAAGAATTGACAAGAAAAAACAGGTATGATACGATACGAACTAATGGAGGTAAAACAATGGAAGAATATAAGTTTTTGCTGGATATCGCAATCATTCTGGCAATGACCAAGTCTTTTAGTCTTGTGTCGAAGAAGTTTAACATGCCGCCAGTCGTTGGAGCATTGATCGCGGGAATCATTTTAGGACCAGTGGTCCTTAATGTAGTGAGTCCTTCAGATTCAGTTTTAAATCTGGCTGAAGTAGGTGTAGTTGTTTTAATGTTTCAGGCAGGTCTTGAGACAGATATTGATGAGTTGAAGAAGAGTGGAATTCCCGCATTCGTCATTGCGTTATGTGGAGTATTGATCCCACTTATCATGGGAGCTGTTTTATCCGTTATATATGGAAATAATATCATGGAATCGATCTTTATTGGAGTGATCTTAACAGCAACTTCAGTAAGTATCACAGTAGAAGCATTACAGGATATGGGACATTTAAAAGGAAGAGTCGGAACAGCAATCCTTGGGGCAGCGATCATTGATGATATCTTGGGAATCGTTTTATTATCAATTATGACAAGCCTTGGGGGAGCATCTGGATTCCATATTCAGTCAATCCTTAAGATCTTGACCCAGATGGCAGCATTCTTTGCGATTTCTATTATCGGTGGAGTCGGGATCAAGAAGTTCTTTGAGTGGCTTTCTACTTATAAGAATCCAGAGATTGAACGTCATAGAAGAAGAGTTCCGGTGTTTGCACTTGCATTTTGCTTAGCACTTGCATTTCTTGCAGAAGTGTTTGGAATCGCTGATATCACAGGCGCATATCTTGCAGGGATCATTTTATGCAGGCTCCCAGAACGATTTTATATATATAATAAGATTGAAATTTTATCGTATATGCTGATCACACCAGTATTCTTTGCAAGTATCGGTCTGAATGTAAACATTCATGGAATGACACAGACGTTGATCATCTTTACGATCATTTTATGTGTGATCGCAGTGATCTCGAAGATCGCGGGATGTGGTTTTGGAGCATTGTTGTGCAAATATACGAAGAGAGAATCTGTACAGATCGGAGCAGGAATGGTATGCCGAGGTGAAGTTGCACTGATCGTTGCACAGAAAGGAATTTCTGTTGGATTATTATCAGAAGTTTTCTTTGCACCAGTGGTTATCATGGTCCTCGTCACAACACTCTTATCACCGATCATATTAAAAATGTTATTTGCAAAATAAGAAAAGTAAAATATTTACGATACAGATAAAACAATAGAAAAGAGGCTTTAATATGATAGACACAGTCGTATCTGTAAAACTTCCGATCGGAGAGATGCTAAGGATCAAAAGAAATCGTCTGATGCCGGATGTGGTGACTGGAGAGGAGAAGAGAATCTGTCTGGTGTCTGGAATCTACGGAGATGAGCTTGGCGGACAGTATATCTGCGGAGAGATCATTCGCCGGATCAAGGCAGAATTTGAGAATCTGACAGGTATTGTCGATGTGTATCCAGCGGTCAATCCATTAGGACTGGATGCACGAACAAGAGCAGTACCAATCTCAGATATCGATTACAGCAGTGCATTTCCAGGAGACATCAATGGAGGTCTGGAAGATTATACAGCAGCTAAATTGATCGAAGATATCAAAGGAGCATCCTGTTGCATTGATATTCATTCTAGTAATATCTTTTTGCAGGAAGTTCCTCAAGTACGTTTAAATAACGATTACGATGAGACATTACTTCATCTGTCAAAATATATGAATACGGATCTTGTCTGGATCCATCCTTCTCAGACAGTGAATGAAGGAAGTTTAGCTTTCACTTTAAACCAGATGGGAATCCCAACTATGGTTACGGAATCCGGTGCAGCATTTCGTATCCGTTATGAGTACTGCCGCCAGATCATAGATGGAATTTTTTCGGTGATGGCAGAACTTGGTATCTGGAAGGGAAAGGTTCAAGGCAAAACAAAGGTTCCGTTTATCCACGAAGACCAGATCTTTTATTTAAATTGTGAATCCAGTGGATTGTTTGTTTCTTACAAGCGATTAAAGGATCCGGTAAAGAAAGGCGAGATCATAGGGATCGTACAGAATCCTTTAATGGGAGCAACGGAAGAAGAAGTGGTTGCACCAACCGATGGTATTTTGATGACATTAAGAGAACATCCAAGTGTAACGGAAGGGTCCTTGGTAGCCAGAGTGATCGGAGGGAATGCACTATGAAAAAAGAAATCATATATTCCTCAGGAAATTACTTAAGAGATGAGTTTAAGATCGAAGGATATCTCTTTGGAAAACAAAGTGAAGGATCAGAACCAGCGGCATGTATTGTTGGAGCAATGCGTGGAAATGAATATCAGCAGTTATATATTTGTTCTCAGTTAGTCAAACGTTTAAAAGAACTGGAGAACAGTGGTGCGATCGTTGGAGATAATCAGATTCTGGTCATTCCATGTGTGAATAATTTTTCAATGAATGTCGGAATGAAATACTGGGTATCTGATAACAGTGATATCAACCGTCAGTTTCCTGGGAATTTTGACGGGGAACCAACAAGCCGTCTGGCAGCACATTTATTTGAACGGGTTAAAGGATTCCGCTATGGAATCCATTTTGCATCATTTTTCAGAAGCGGGGATTTTGTGCCACATGTGCGGATGCCTGCAACAGGAAAAGAAAGCACCAGCCTTGCAAGTCTGTTCGGGCTGCCTTATGTATTAACAAGCAAACAACGAAATTTTGATAAAAAGACATTAACTTATAACTGGCAGATCAATGGGACGGATGCATTTTCGGTATATTCTGGGGAAACAGATAATATCGATGTGAATCTGGCCAGGAAGGCTGTATCTGCCGTGCTTCGCTTCTTGACTCGAATGGGTATTTTAAAATATAATTGCCATAACGGGTATATTGCGAGTATTATAGAAGAAGAGGATCTTGTATCCGTCAAAGCAAGTGCTCCGGGATTCCTAAGACGTTTTGTGACGATCAATGAGGAAGTTAACCGAGGTCAGCTGCTTGGTGAAGTCATTAATCCATATAATGGAGAGATTTTATCAGAGATCCGTTCAACGGCAGATGGGATCATATTCTATGCCGAGGATCAGCCAACGATTTTGGAAAATGCATCTGCATTTCAGGTGATTAAGAAACTACATGAATAAATGGGAGGAAATCATGGGAGAAGTTAGAAGAGTCTATGTTGAAAAGAAAAAAGACTACGCAGTAAAAGCAAAAGAGCTGCATGCATCATTGAAGCAGTATCTTGGACTGGATGTCGAATCTGTTCGTGTCCTTGTCCGCTATGACATCGAGAATCTATCCGATGCAAGTTATGAAAAAGCACTGGTTACAGTATTTAGTGAACCACCAGTTGACGACGTGTATGAAGAGACATTACCACTTGCCGATGGAGAAATATCTTTCAGTGTTGAGTTTCTGCCAGGTCAGTTCGATCAGAGAGCAGATTCTGCACAGCAGTGTGTAAAACTGTTGAATGAGGACGAAGATGCCCTGATCAGAAGTGCAACAACTTATGTTGTAAAAGGTGACTTAACTGACGAACAGTTAGAAGCAGTCAAAGAATATTGTATCAACCCAGTTGACTCAAGAGAGGCAGCTGCAGACAAACCAGAGACATTAGTGATGGATTTTGAAGAACCAGCAGATGTTAAGATTCTGGATGGATTCAAAGATATGGAAGAAGACAAATTTAAAGAATTATATGATTCTTTAAATCTTGCTATGACATTCAAAGATTTCCTTCATATCCAGAATTATTATAAAGGAGAAGAAAAGAGAGATCCTTCCATGACAGAGATCCGTGTACTGGATACTTATTGGTCAGATCACTGTCGTCATACAACATTCTCCACAGAACTTACAAGCATTGGATTCCAGGATGGATTCTATCGTGCACCATTAGAAGAAGCATATTATTCTTACATGGATGACTTTGAAGAGATGTACAAAGACCGTGATGACAAATATGTCTGCTTAATGGATATGGCATTAATGGCGATGAAACGTCTTAAAAAAGATGGAATTCTTGACAATATGGAAGAAAGCGATGAGATCAACGCCTGTAGCATTGTTGTACCAGTAGAAATTGATGGTAAGGAAGAAGAATGGCTGATCAGTTTCAAGAATGAGACACATAACCATCCAACAGAGATCGAACCATTTGGTGGAGCGGCAACATGTCTTGGAGGAGCGATCCGTGACCCATTATCAGGACGTTCTTATGTATATCAGGCAATGCGTGTTACAGGTGCTGCTGATCCAACAGTTCCATTAAAAGACACATTAAAAGGTAAATTACCACAGTATAAGATTGTAAATGAAGCTGCGAATGGATACAGTTCTTACGGAAACCAGATCGGTCTTGCAACAGGATATGTTAATGAAGTATATCATCCAGACTATGTTGCAAAACGTATGGAGATCGGTGCCGTTATGGGTGCAGCACCTAGAAAGAACGTGATCAGAGAGAACTCTGATCCAGGAGATATCATCATCTTATTAGGTGGAAGAACAGGACGTGACGGTTGTGGAGGAGCAACAGGATCATCTAAAGTTCATACAGAAGAATCTATCGAGACATGTGGAGCTGAAGTTCAGAAAGGTAATCCACCAACAGAACGTAAGATCCAGAGATTATTCAGAAGAGAAGAAGTCAGCCGTCTGATCAAGAAATGTAACGACTTTGGTGCAGGTGGAGTTTCCGTAGCGATCGGAGAACTTGCAGATGGTCTGGTTGTAGATCTTGATAAAGTACCTAAGAAATATGCAGGACTTGATGGAACAGAATTAGCGATTTCTGAATCTCAGGAACGTATGGCTGTTGTTGTAGATCCAAAAGACGTAGATCAGTTCCTTGCATACTCTGCAGAAGAGAACTTAGAGGCTGTAGAAGTTGCTGTTGTAACAGAAGATCCAAGATTAGTACTGAAATGGAGAGGAAAAGAGATCGTTAATATCTCAAGAGCTTTCCTTGATACAAACGGAGCACATCAGGAAACAGAAGTATTTGTAGAGATCCCTCACCGTGTAGAATCTTACTTTAACCGCAAAGACGAGACAGGTACATTTGAAGAAGTGTGCAAGAATACATTATCTGATCTTAATGTATGTTCACAGAAAGGTCTCGTAGAGAGATTCGACAGCTCTATCGGAGCAGCAACAGTTACAATGCCATATGGTGGAAAATACCAGATGACACCAATTCAGACAATGGTCGCAAAACTTCCAGTATTGAAAGGAGAATGCGATACAGTCACAATGATGAGTTATGGATTTGATCCATATCTGTCCAAATGGAGCCCATTCCATGGAGCAGTTTATGCGATCACAGAATCTATCGCGAAGATCGTGGCTACTGGTGGAGATTATAGCAATATCCGCCTGACATTCCAGGAATACTTTAAGCGTCTTGGAGAAGATAAGACACGCTGGGGACAGCCGGTTGCAGCACTGCTTGGTGCATATCAGGCACAGATGGGATTTGGACTTGCATCGATTGGTGGAAAGGACAGTATGTCTGGAACATTCAATGACATTGATGTACCACCAACACTGGTATCTTTTGCAGTTGATGTAGCGAAGACAACAGATGTTATCACACCAGAACTTAAGAGAGCAGGAAACCGTCTGATCCGTATCTGTATCCCAACAGATGCATACAATCTTCCAATCTATTCTGAAGTGAAGAAAGTATACAAACGTATTACAAAACTGATCAAAGATGGAATTATCAAATCTGCATATGCAATTGGCGGCGGAGGAGCCTTAGAAGCAGTTGCCAAGATGGCATTTGGTAATAAATTAGGTGTGATCTTCGATGAAGAAGTAGAATTAAAAGACTTAACAGATCCTAAGTTTGGATCATTTGTTGTTGAAATGAGCACAAGAGATGTTCATAAACTTGCGATTCCAGGATTAATGTTAGGTGAGGTTACAGACAAACATGAATTTGTATTTGGTGACGAAGTTGTAACATTAGAAGAAGCAATCGATACATGGAAGAAACCATTAGAGAAAGTATTCCCAACAAGATCTGAAGGAGATCAGAGCATCGTTGATACAACAAGACACTATATAAAAGGAAATATTTACGTATGCAAGAATAAAGTTGCAAAACCAAATGTATTTATTCCAGTATTCCCAGGAACAAACTGTGAATATGATTCAGCGAAAGCATTTGAACGTGCAGGAGCGAACGTGATCACAAAGGTATTTAAGAACTTAGATGCACAGGGAATCCGTGATTCAGTGGAAGTTTTTGAAAAAGCGATCAAAGAATCCCAGATCATCATGTTCCCAGGTGGATTCAGTGCCGGTGATGAACCAGATGGATCTGCAAAATTCTTTGCAACAGCATTTAGAAATGAAAAATTAAAAGAAGCAGTCATGGATCTGTTAAATAACCGTGATGGACTGGCACTTGGTATCTGTAACGGATTCCAGGCCCTGATCAAATTAGGACTTGTTCCAGAAGGTAAGATCGTAGAACAGAATGCGAAATCACCTACACTGACAACAAACCGCATTGGTCGTCATATTTCTAAGGTTGCTTATACAAGAATTGCTTCTAATCTGTCACCATGGTTTAACAATGTACATGTAGATGATATCTTCAGTATACCAGTATCTCATGGAGAAGGACGATTCGTAGCAGATGAAGATGTGATCCAGAAACTGTTTGAAAATGGACAGGTAGCAACACAGTATGTTGACCTCAATGGTGATCCTACAATGAATGAAGAATTCAATCCAAATGGTTCTTACCATGCGATTGAAGGTATCACAAGTCCAGACGGAAGAGTCCTTGGTAAGATGGGACATTCAGAACGTCGTGACAGCTATGTAGGAATCAATATTTACGGACAGAAAGATCAGAAGATCTTCGAATCCGGAGTAGAATATTTTAAATAAGAGTACAAAAAAAGAACCTTGCAAGAAAAAGCAAGGTTCTTTTTTTACTGCTCTTTTGGAATGATATGAATTGTTTCCATACGATTTTTGTCAACAGAAACAACTTTAAAAAGAAAATGTTCATCTTCTGCAGTTTCGCCCTCTGAAGGCAGATGATCAAGCAGTTCGATGATATATCCGCCAAGAGAATCATAATCCTCAGAATCAAGGTCTACGTCAAGCAGATCATCAAGATCATCAAGCTTTAAGGAAGCGGATACCATATAAGATCCATCGGATAATTTTTTGAAAGTTTCTTCCTCAGAATCATCATATTCATCACGCAGTTCTCCAAAAATCTCTTCAACGATATCTTCTAGAGTAATAAGACCTGCAGTCACTCCATATTCATCCAAAACAATGGAGAAACTAACAGATTTTTCACGCATCTGTGCAAGAAGGCTTGATACTTTCTGAGTTTCATACGTAAAGAACGGCTTACGCAGAACATCTTTCAAATGAAAGATCTCGCCTCTGTGCTGGTTGCGGTAGAAATAAACATCCTTAAAATAAACAATACCAACAACATGATCTTTACTTCCTTCATAAACAGGAAGTCTAGAATAACCGGCTTCGCGGAAAATATCAAGAACTTCATCATAAGAAGCATCTACAGACACAAAAGTTACATCAATTCGCGGGATCATAATATCCTTGGCAAGAGATTCCTTAAAATCAAAAACGTTGTTTAACATATCTTTCTCAGATTCTTCGATAACGCCTTCTTCGTGGCTGACATCAACGATCGTACGAAGTTCACGTTCAGTCATGATACGTTTGGATTGTTTCGAGTCGATCCGCAAGATGATAAGGATCGCTGTAGAAAGTTTGTTGATAATGTAAACAACCGGTGTCAGTAATTTTGTGATCAGATAAATGCTGGAAGCATAGCTTAGAGCAAGTTTTGTATTATTGATCGTTGCAAAAGTCTTTGGTGTGATCTCACCAAAGATCAATACAAGTACTGTGATCACAGCAGTTGCGATTCCGGCTCCCATGCTTCCAAAGATACGAATAGCGATCGTTGTAGTAAGGGATGTTAATGAAATATTCACAAGGTTATTTCCGACTAAGACGCTGGAAAGCATCTGGCTTGGATTCTCGATCAATTTTAAAACAATAGCAGCTTTTTTATTGCCATCTTCTGCCATGGCACGCATACTATGTGGATTGACGGTTGTAAGTGCTGTTTCTGCAGATGAAAAATAAGCAGAAAGCATTAATAAAATGATAATTGCGATTATCTGTAATATCATACTGGGGTCCAATGAAAATTCCTCCTAAAATAAATATCTGTTCATTTTTATACAGTTCTTTTCATTGTACGCAAGAAATATGTACATGTCAAGTTAGTCCTTGCCAACCATGGAAGAATATGGTATACCTATTTTTAGGAGGATTGTCATATGAGGTACTATTATGATTATAGTTTTCCAATCGGTAATTTAACGATTGAGGAAGATGGGCATGGCATTTGCGGGATATATTTTGGGACGAAGACATTAGAAGGCGAGAAGAAGAATACAGAATTGATCAGGGAAGCAGCACTGCAATTATCACAGTATTTTGATGGGCGAAGAAAGAAGTTTGACCTGAAACTTTCTTATCATGGAACAGAATTTCAGATCAAAGTATGGAAGGCATTGGAGAAGATTCCATATGGGGAAACTTACACTTACAAAGACATTGCGGAATCAGTAGGAATTCCCAAAGGATGTCGAGCTGTTGGCATGGCGAATAACAGGAATCCGATCGTGATCGTTGTTCCATGTCACAGAGTGATCGGAATGAACGGTTCACTGACAGGATATGCAGGTGGTCTGGAAATGAAAGAATACCTGTTAGATCTTGAAAAGCGTAATCAAAAATTAAAGGAAAGATATTGACAAAGATTCTCAGTTGAGATATGATACATAGGCACATTTTGCCGGAAGCACATCCGGTATGATCTTATAGATATTTCCGTGAGGGAGTAGTTAGCAGAGAATCTGTGACAGTATCAACATAATGATGAACGACATCTGGTGCTGTCTTAATTAACGAGACTCACAGACGATAAGCTTTTGTTTATAACAAGGCTTTCGTCTGTGGGTCTTTTTCATATAATAGGAAATTCCGATGGAATCCTCTATGATATGAAAAACTTACGATATGGAGGACGTTTTTATGGATTTACTTACGTTATTAACACTGGCTGTTGGATTGGCGATGGATGCATTTGCTGTTTCTATCTGCAAAGGACTGGCGATGAGAGAAAAAGTTTTGAAAAAAGGGATCATTGTTGGTTTATGGTTTGGAGGATTTCAGGCACTGATGCCAACAATCGGATTTTTCCTTGGAACACAGTTTAAAGACCAGATCACATCGATCGATCATTGGATCGCATTTGTGCTTCTTGGGCTGATTGGAATCAATATGGTCAAAGAAGCATTATCAAATGATGAAGAACAGGCAGATGATTCGATCGCAGTGAAAGAAATGTTCATGCTTGCTGTTGCGACAAGTATCGATGCATTAGCAGTTGGGATCACATTTGCCTTTTTAAATGTGCATATTGTATCCGCAGCGTCGATGATTGGAGTCTGTACTTTCTTGATTTCATTTGTAGGAGTAAAGATCGGAAATATTTTTGGAACAAAATATAAATCCAAGGCAGAGCTCGCAGGTGGCATAATACTGATACTTTTGGGATTTAAGATTCTGTTTGAGCATCTTCATATTCTCTAAAATGAAAAATTAGCTCTTTCTTTTTTATGAAAAAGAGTGTAATATAATAAAGGCAATGGCACAAGATATAGTGCTGATTGGTAGAACGACAACAAGATTTTGTACCAGAAAATGGAAACACACAGAATCTTGTAATTTTATATAAATGAGGGAGAAACTATGAATGGTGATGTAAAAACAAAGATTATCAAGAGAAACGGTGAGGAGGTAACCTTTGATCTCGATAAGATCATCAATGCGATCACGAAGGCGAATGAAGAGGTAACAAAGATCCATCAGATGAATCAGTATCAGATCATGGCGATCGCAGAGAAGGTTGCAGATCAGGTAGCAAACTCTTCTCATGCGGTGAATGTAGAAGATATCCAGAATATGGTCGAGACAGGGATCATGGAGATGAGAGGATATGAAGTTGCCCAGAAGTATGTAAGATATCGTTTTAAGAGAGAACTGAGAAGAAAATCAAATACGACCGATGATGGAATTCTTTCTTTACTTGATAATATTAATGAGGAAGTAAATCAGGAGAATTCGAATAAGAACCCAGTGATCAATTCCACGCAGAGAGATTATATGGCAGGAGAAGTCAGCAAAGACTTAAGTAAACGTGTCCTTCTGCCAAATGAGATCATTCGTGCTCATGAAGAAGGAATCATCCATTTTCATGATTCTGACTATTTTGCACAGAGAGAACATAACTGTGATCTGATCAACTTGGAAGATATGCTTCAGAATGGAACGGTGATCAGTGAGACATTGATCGAGAAACCACATTCATTTTTTACAGCATGTAATGTGACAACACAGATCGTTGCTCAGGTTGCAAGCAACCAGTATGGAGGACAGTCTTTTACATTAGCGCATTTAGCACCATTTGTAGACATCAGTCGAAAGAAGCTGCGTAAGAATGTCGTGAAGGAACGTAAAGTGATCGGAGAATCTATGGATGATGCGATCATCGACAAGATTACAGAGATGCGTCTGTATGATGAGATCAAACAGGGAATCCAGACGATCCAGTATCAGCTGGTAACTTTAATGACATGTAATGGACAGGCGCCATTTGTCACAGTCTTTATGTATCTTGACGAAGTACCAGAAGGACAGACAAGAGACGATCTGGCTCTTGTGATCGAAGAAGTCCTGAAACAGAGAATTCAGGGTGTTAAGAATGAAAAAGGAGTCTGGATCACTCCAGCCTTCCCAAAACTTATTTATGCATTAGATGATGATAACATCACACCAGATTCCAAGTATTGGCATCTGACAGAATTAGCTGCAAAATGTACAGCAAAACGCATGGTTCCAGACTATATCTCAGCGAAAGTGATGAGAGAACTGAAAAATGGTGAAGTATATCCTTGCATGGGATGCAGATCCTTCTTAACGGTTGAAGATTCCCAGAGAAATGCAGATGGAAGCCATAAGTTCTATGGAAGATTTAATCAGGGTGTTGTAACGATCAACTTGGTTGATGTCGCATGCAGTTCTAATGGAGATATGGATAAATTCTGGGACATCTTAGAAGAGAGACTGGAATTGTGCCACAGAGCATTAAGATGTCGCCATGAGAGATTAAAGGGAGCGGTATCTGATGTTGCGCCGATCCTTTGGCAACATGGAGCGCTTGCGAGACTGAAGAAAGGCGAGAAGATCGATAAGTTATTATACGATGGATATTCCACGATTTCTCTTGGATATGCAGGACTTTATGAGATGTGTGTCCGCATGACAGGCAAGTCTCATACATCCGATGAAGGAAAAGAATTTGCATTAAAAGTTATGCAGAAATTAAATGATAAATGTAATGAATGGAAGGCAGCAGAGAACATCAGCTATTCTGTATACGGAACACCAATGGAATCAACAACTTACAAGTTTGCAAAATGCTTACAGAAACGTTTTGGTATCATTCCGGGAGTTACAGATAAGAACTACATCACAAACAGCTATCATGTTCATGTAACAGAAGAGATCGATGCATTCAGCAAACTGGCATTTGAGTCAGAATTCCAGAAATTATCTCCAGGCGGAGCGATCAGCTACATTGAAGTACCAAACATGCAGGATAATATTCCAGCCGTCTTATCTGTGATGAAATTTATTTACGATAACATCATGTATGCAGAGTTAAATACAAAGAGTGATTACTGTGAATGCTGTGGATACGACGGAGAGATTCAGATCAAAGAAGATGAATCAGGAAAGCTGATCTGGGAATGTCCAAACTGTGGAAATACAGATCAGGATCATATGTTTGTTGCAAGACGTACTTGTGGATATATCGGAACACAGTTCTGGAATCAGGGACGTACACAGGAGATCAAGGATCGAGTCCTTCATTTATAAGACACGATGACAGAGGAGATCATATGCACTACGGAGAAATTAAAAAATGTGATATTGCGAATGGACCAGGAGTCAGAGTCAGCTTATTCGTATCAGGCTGCCGAAATCATTGTCCAGGATGCTTTAATAAGGAGACATGGGACTTTTGTTATGGAAAGCCATTTACGACGGAGACAAAAGATCATATCATGGAATTGTTAAAGCCAGATTATATTGAAGGTTTTTCGCTTCTTGGAGGGGAACCATTTGAACCGGAGAATCAGGAAGAACTGGTTAGATTATTAAAAGAGATCAAAGAAAATTATCCAAAGAAGAATATCTGGTGCTATACAGGATATACGTATGACAAAGATTTGCTCGAAGGTGGTAAAGTATACACACCGTTTACGGAAGAGATGTTATCTTATATTGATACGCTGGTTGATGGACAGTTTATCGAATCCCAGAAAGATATCACATTAAAATTCCGAGGAAGTGCAAATCAAAGAATTTTAGATCTGAATGAAAAATAGACGAGAGAGATGTAGTTTTTTACACTGCATCTTTTTCTTTATCATCTGGAAGAGAAGCTCTTGACAGACTGTGCTTTATATTATAGTCTATGTATAACAAAATATCATAGATAAGTTGTAAATTTCGAAAGAGGAAAGAAGGGTTGCACAATGATACTGGAGATTGATTTCAATAGTGACGAGGCAATCTATGTACAGTTAAGAAATCAGATCATTATGGGAATCGCATGTGCAGAATTTGCTGATGGAGAATCACTTCCATCTGTCCGTCAGTTAGCACAGGTGCTTGGAGTGAACATGCACACAGTGAACAAAGCCTATGCGATCTTAAGAGAAGAAGGATACCTGAAACTAGACCGAAGAAAAGGTGCAGTCATAAGTGTTGAAACTTTGGAAAAACAGCAGGAATTAGCAAGCATTCAGGAGAATTTAAGGATGTTAGTTGCAGAAGCTGTCTGTAAAGGAGTTACAGAAGACGAGATGAACCGGTTGATTCATGATATGTACCAGAAATTAGACAGAAAGTAATAACAGGAGGAATTATGAACCGATTACCATTTACAAAATATGCCTCCAAAGCATTGAATGAAGGACGAGAGATTGCTGGATATCTTGGATTTAAAGATGTCAGCAGTATTTTTGTTCTGCTAGGACTTTATGGGGCAGACGGATCTCTTGCAAGTGAAGTGCTCAAGATGCACGGAGTGACAAGAGAATTAATAGAAGAAGCGATCAAAGAGAAGTCAAAGATGCCAAAAGACCGAAGAAGAACGGTAATGGATACTCCGAAGACAGAATACCTGTTAGAAATTGCAGGAGAACTTGCAATGAAATACGGGTGTGAAGCGATCGGATCAGAACATATCTTGATGGCGATGATCAAAGATGGAGATAATGAAGCATTCCGTTTTCTGGAAGATCATAAGATTTCATCCGAAGGAATCTATACAGATATTTTAGTTACTGCAGGAATTGATTTCAGAAGTGCGAAGAATGAATATAATGAAGCAATCTCTGATGGCGGTGATATGGAAGATGGAGCGGGAGAATATATGCTGCTTCAGTATAGTACAGATCTGACAGAGAAAGCAATGCTTGGGAAGCTTGATCCGATGATCGGACGTGAAAGTGAGATGGAACGTCTGATGCAGATCCTTTGCAGAAGGACAAAGAATAATCCATGTCTGATCGGTGATCCAGGGGTTGGTAAAACAGCGATCGTTGAAGGCCTTGCACAAAGGATCGCCGAAGGCAATATGCCAAGAATTCTTAAGAATAAGAGGATTTTGTCCTTAGACCTTACGAAAGTGATCGCTGGAACGAAATTCCGTGGAGAATTTGAAGAACGAATGAAACGCATCGTAACCGAAGCAACACAGGATGATTCTATTATTTTGTTTATCGATGAGATTCATACGATCATTGGAGCTGGAGGTTCTGAGGGAGCTATGGATGCATCTAATATCTTAAAACCAGCATTGGCAAGAGGAGATTTTCAGCTGATCGGTGCGACAACGAGTGAAGAATATACAAAATATTTTGAAAAAGATGCAGCATTAGTTCGAAGATTCCAACCAGTCAGAGTGAAAGAACCAACCGTAGAAGAAACGATCACGATCTTAAAAGGGATCAAACATCGTTTTGAAGATTATCATAGGATCCTGGTATCAGAAGATGTGGCAGAGGCGATCGCCTCTCTTTCTGATCGATATATCAGTGATCGTTTTCTGCCAGATAAAGCCATCGATCTGTTAGATGAAGCCTGTGCAAGGAAACGAATGGAACAGCTTGGAAGTCATGCAGGTTTTAAGAAAGAACGCAAGGAGATCAGGGAGATCATAGAGAAGATCGAAGCAGCGCTTTCTGATGGAGATATTACAGAAGCAAGAGAGCTTAAGAAAGAGAAGAACAAACTTGAGAAATCTCTGGAACGTAAGATGAAGAGAAATCAGAAGAAGCAAAATGAGATTCCAGAATTGACAACAGAGGATGCCGCAGAAGTCGTTTCTTTATGGACACAGATTCCAGTAACACAGCTTACAAAGGGAGATATGGAACGATTAAGACATTTAGAGAAAGAACTTCACAAACATGTGATCGGGCAAGATGAAGCGGTCAATGCAGTTGCCAAAGCTGTGAAGAGAAGCAGAGTCGGTCTTAAGAGTCCAAACCGTCCGATCGGATCATTCTTATTTTTAGGGCCAACAGGAGTTGGTAAGACAGAGCTGTCAAAGACATTAGCAAAAGCTTTATTTGGAAGAGAAGAAGATCTGATCCGTGTGGATATGTCTGAATATATGGAGAAGCACAGTGTATCAAAGATCATCGGATCTCCTCCAGGATATGTTGGATTTGGAGAAGGCGGACAGCTGAGTGAACAGATTCGAAGACATCCTTACTCCGTCCTTCTTTTTGATGAGATCGAAAAAGCTCATCCTGATGTATTTAATATCCTGCTTCAGGTATTAGATGACGGACATATTACAGATTCCAATGGAAGAAAAGTCGACTTTAAGAATACTGTTATCATTATGACTTCCAATGCAGGTGCAAACCGTATCATTGCACCAAAACATTTAGGATTTTCTATGGATGATACAGATAAAGCCAAGACTCATGAACGTATGAAAAAGGGTGTTATGGAAGAAGTGAAACAGATCTTTCGCCCAGAGTTTTTAAATCGAATTGATGAGACGATCGTATTTGCCGTCCTTACAAAGGAAGAAGTTAAGAAGATCGCAAAATTATTTATGGATGAATTGAGAGCCCGTTTATTAAGCGAACATCAGATTACATTAAAGATCACATCTGGTGCGATGGATCTGTTAGCAGATAAGGGATATGATGAGAATTATGGGGCAAGACCATTAAGAAGGATCATCCAGAATGAGATTGAAGATGTACTGGCAGATAAGATCTTAGAAGGAACCCTTACGAATGGACAGACGATGACGATTGGTAAAAAAGATAAAAAACTTACTTTTTCGGTAAAGGAAAACTAGTAAATAATACTGAAATATATTATAATATACATACGACGACCGAAACATATATTAGGAGGAAAAGACAATGGCAGTGGTAACTGAATTATTCCGCAGCGAAGACAATGGAACACTTAGCTTTGGTGACTATACATTAGCACAGAAAGCGAAGAAAGGAGATATCCAGTTTGAAGGAGATATCTATAAGATCAAGACTTTCAAGACAATGACAAAACTGGACAAGAACGGACAGCTGATCTTTGAATCAGTTCCAGGTTCAGCAGTACATAACTTTGTTGCAACAACAGATGGAGTTGCATTTGAGATTGAATCTTCATCTGATGTCCAGGTTACTTTAGAAGTAGAAGCCGGACAGGAATATAAAGTTTTTATTGATAATACGAATGTAGGAATGATGAAAGCAAATCTTGGAGGAAAATTAACTCTGAGTGTTGAGTTAAGCGAGGGAACAGCAGCAGCTGTTCGTGTAAAGAAACAGTAGTAACATAAAGGAGCACCAATGGCAAAACAAAAGACAGTTTATTTTTGCAGCCAGTGTGGTCATGAGTCTTCCAAGTGGATGGGGCAGTGTCCTGCCTGTAAGCAGTGGAATACTTTTACAGAAGAGAAAGTTACAGAAACGAAAAAAGGAGGGGCGAAGTCTTTAAAGACTTCTGCCTCTCCTATGAATATATCCGAGGTAACAGTAGAGAATGAAGAGCGGATTCCAACAGGGATTCATGAACTGGACCGTGTGTTAGGCGGCGGGATCGTCAAAGGTTCCCTATCGTTGGTCGGAGGAGATCCGGGAATCGGGAAATCCACGTTATTATTACAGGTATGCAGGAATCTTGCGAACAGCAAACGTAAGGTTTTGTATATTTCTGGGGAAGAATCTATGCATCAGATCAAGATGAGAGCAGAGAGGATCGGAACATTTGAAGAAGAGATGCTTCTGTATTGTGAGACAGATCTTGATGCGATCACGAATGCAATCTTAAAGACGAAACCAGAATTTGCGGTGATTGATTCGATTCAGACAATGTACAGCGAGGATCTTTCCTCGGCAGCAGGCAGTGTGTCTCAGGTAAGAGAAGTGACTGCAGTGATGATGAGAGTTGCGAAAGAGAATAATATCGCAGTTTTTATCGTAGGACATGTGACCAAAGAAGGAGTGGTTGCAGGACCAAGAACACTTGAGCATATGGTAGATACGGTCCTTTATTTTGAAGGGGAAAGAGAAGCGGCATACAGAATCTTAAGAGGTGTCAAAAACCGTTTTGGATCCACGAACGAGATCGGTGTGTTTGAGATGTGTAACAATGGACTTGTAGAAGTGGAGAATCCGTCAAAGACGATGCTTAATGGAAGACCCCTTGATGCGTCAGGATCTGTTGTTGTATGTTCCATGGAAGGGACCAGACCAATCCTGATCGAGATTCAGGCATTGGTATCACCAACAAGCTTTCAGATGCCGAGAAGAACAGCAGTTGGAATTGATTATAACAGGGTGAATCTTTTGATGGCAGTGCTTGAGAAGAGAGTTGGACTGCAGCTTGGCGGCTGTGATGCGTATGTGAATCTGGCTGGAGGTATGAAACTTGGCGAACCAGCGATCGATCTTGGTATTATTATGGCAATCGCATCGAGTTATAAGAACCGGCCGATCTTAGAAGATACGATCATTTTTGGAGAAGTTGGTCTGGTAGGAGAAGTAAGAGCCGTATCAGGTGGAGAAGCAAGGATCAAAGAAGCACAGAAACTAGGATTTAAACGATGCATTCTGCCTCAGGCGAATGTAGATCAGATCAAGGTCCAGACAGACATGAGACTTGTAGGAGTTTCAAATGTCATGGAGGCATTAGATCTTATATAGAAGGATTATCTGTATTTCACAATGATACAGAAATTATATGATTGCAAGTGTATAGAAGATACATTATAATCAGAATAGAAAGAACTATATGGAGGAAGACATGGAAGAAACGATTTCTAAGAATTTTATCGAACAGATCATAGAAAAAGATATAGAAGAAGGGCATTGCAAGAAGGTAGTTACAAGATTTCCACCAGAACCAAACGGATATCTTCATATCGGACACGCAAAATCCATCTTATTAAACTATGGACTGGCTCAGGAATATGGAGGAGATTTCCATTTCCGTTTTGATGATACAAACCCAACAAAAGAGAAGGAAGAATATGTAAATTCTATTAAAGAGGACGTAGAATGGTTAGGAGCAGATTATCACGAACATATCTATTATGCTTCTAACTACTTTGACAAGATGTATGAATGTGCAGAATTCCTGATCAAGAAGGGAAAAGCATATGTCTGTGATCTGAATGCTGAACAGATCAGAGAATACCGAGGAACTTTAACAGAACCTGGAAAGAACAGTCCATATCGTGACCGTACACCGGAAGAGAACTTACAGTTATTCCGCGAGATGAAGGAAGGAAAATACCCAGATGGAAGCAAAGTTCTTCGTGCCAAGATTGATATGACATCTGGAAATATCAACATGAGGGATCCAATTCTTTATCGTATCGCAAGAATGGAACATCATAATACAGGAAACAAATGGTGTATCTATCCAATGTATGACTTTGCACATCCATTAGAGGATGCATTTGAAGGGGTGACACATTCTATCTGTACACTGGAATTCGAGGACCACAGACCATTATATGACTGGGTTGTGAATGAATGTGAATTTGAGAATCCGCCAAAACAGATTGAGTTTGCGAAGTTATATCTGACAAATGTTGTCACAGGAAAACGTTATATCAAGAAATTAGTTGAAGATGGAATCGTAGATGGGTGGGATGATCCACGTCTGGTATCATTATCAGCACTTAGAAGAAGAGGATATACACCAGAATCCATCAAGAAGTTTATGGAACTTGTCGGAGTTGCAAAGAGCCACAGCTCTGTAGATTCAGCGATGCTTGAATACTGCATCCGTGATGATCTGAAATTAAAACGTCCACGTATGGCAGCGATCTTAGATCCGATCAAGCTGGTGATCACAAACTATCCAGAAGGAGAAGGGGAACTCGTTGACGTTCCAAATAATCAGGAAAACGAAGAGATGGGAACAAGACAGGTACCATTTTCAAGAGAATTATATATCGAACGAGAAGATTTCAAGATTGAGAAGCCTAAGAAATACCGTCGTTTATATGTAGGTAATGAAGTGCGTCTGATGAATGCATATTTTGTGACATGTACAGGATATGATGTAGATGAGGACGGCAATGTAACCTGTGTATATGCGACATATGATCCAGAATCCAGAGGAGGAAACAGTCCGGATGGAAGAAAGGTCCGCGGAACGATCCACTGGGTATCTGTACCAACTGCGAAAAAAGCAGAAATTCGTCTGTATGAAAATATTGTAGATGAAGAAAAAGGTGTATATAATGAAGATGGAAGTATCAATGTGAATCCAAATTCACTGACTGTGATCAAGGAAGCATATGTAGAACCTGAGTTAGAGAAATATGATAAGGAAGACAGTTTCCAGTTTATGAGAACAGGATATTTCTGTTTAGATTCCAAAGATTCTACAAAAGAACACATGGTATTTAATAGAATCGTAAGCTTAAAGAGTTCTTACAAACCAAATTAATCAAATTTGCCGTAACAGACAAGATGTGATGAGAGAGAAGAGAGGAAAGTTGATGAAGGTAATCGTGGTATCTCATGGAAGTTATGCAAGAGGACTTGTGGATACAGCACAGATGATCGCAGGGGAACAGGAAGACCTTGAGGCATTTGGGCTTGAACCAGAAGAATCAGTGGATACTTTGAGAGAGAAGATTAGAGAGAGTATTGAACAGACATCAGAAGGAGAAGAAGTCCTTATATTAACAGATCTGTTTTATGGAAGTCCGTTTAATACAGTAATTTCTTTAATGTCAGAATACGATCTCTACCACGTAACTGGAATCAATCTTCCGTTGATGATGGAAGTAGTTATGGGACGTTACGCGGGAAAGAGTGCACAAGAGGTGTGCAAAGATCTTCTTAAGGCAGCGCCAGAGACAGTGAAAGATGTGCGTGAATTATATAAGGAGGTAGAAGAATGAAAAACATTGTATTAGCGAGAGTTGATGACAGGCTCATACATACGGAGATTTTGACATTATGGGTGCCGGAAGTCAGAGCGAACAGGATCATTATTGTAGATGATGTTGTGGCGAAGGATAAATTCCGAAGCAAAGTGATCAAAGAGATGGCGCCCCAAGGCCTTATAATTCATGTATATGGGATCGATCGTGCAACGGAGAAATTAAAAGAAGCCCCATCCTTTGATGGAGAGCGGGTGATCGTAATTGCAGAATCCCCACTGGTATTTGAAGAATTGATCAAACGAGGGATCAAGATCAATCAGCTTAATATCGGAGGTATGGGAATTCGTGGAGAACGTAAAGCAGTTGCAAGAAGAGTTGCGTGTGATACCATGGAGATGGAAGCTATTCATGAACTGATCAAAAAACATGTACATGTATATTTCCAGACAGTTCCAACAAGAAGTTCAGAAGAAGCAAAAAAATACATCAAAGAATAAGTAAAATACCAAAGAATGCAATCTCAGTTTATAGAATTTTTATAAAAAGGGGGTTGCATTTTTTTTGTCTGGTGTTATACTAAAGAACATAGAGTTAGCACTCGATATAAGTGAGTGCTAACAAAAGATAAAAAGAACAATAATTCTAATATATTTAGGAGGTAATATCATTATGAAGTTAACACCATTAGGAGATAGAGTTGTATTAAAACAGCTGGAAGCAGAAACAACAACTAAGTCAGGAATCGTCCTTACAACAGCAACACAGGAAAAACCACAGGAAGCAGAAGTTGTTGCAGTCGGACCTGGAACAGAAGATGTGAAGATGGAAGTTTCTGTAGGACAGAAAGTTATTTATTCTAAATATGCAGGAACAGAAGTAAAATTAGAAGATGAAGAATTTATCATCGTAAAACAGAATGATATTTTAGCAGTTGTAGAATAGTTTTATCACATCACACAATTATTTGATTTAATCAAGGAATTAGTCGGAGGTAATTAAGATCATGGCAAAAGAGATTAAATACGGAATTGAAGCAAGAAAAGCACTGGAAGCAGGAGTTAACCAGTTAGCAGATACAGTAAGAGTTACAATCGGACCAAAAGGACGCAATGTTGTATTAGACAAATCTTTTGGTGCACCGTTGATCACAAATGACGGTGTAACGATCGCAAAAGAAATCGAATTAGAAGACCCATTTGAGAATATGGGAGCTCAGGTAGTCAAAGAAGTAGCAACTAAGACAAATGATGTTGCCGGAGATGGTACAACAACAGCTACAGTTCTTGCACAGGCAATGATCAACGAAGGAATGAAAAACTTAGCAGCAGGAGCAAACCCAATCATTCTTCGTAAAGGAATGAAGAAAGCGACAGAAGCAGCTGTTGAAGCAATTGCTGAGATGAGTAGCAAAGTTACAGGAAGAGATCAGATCGCGAAAGTAGCAGCAATCTCTGCAGCAGACGAAGAAGTTGGAGAATTAGTAGCAGATGCTATGGAAAAGGTATCTAACGACGGAGTTATCACGATCGAAGAATCTAAAACAATGAAAACAGAATTAGATTTAGTAGAAGGAATGCAGTTTGATCGTGGATATTTATCAGCATATTTCTCAACAGATATGGAAAAAATGGTTGCTGAATTAGATGATCCATATATTCTGATCACAGACAAGAAGATCACTAATATTCAGGAAATCCTTCCATTATTAGAGCAGATTGTACAGAGTGGTAAGAAATTACTGATCATTGCTGAAGATATCGAAGGTGAAGCATTAACAACATTGATCGTTAACAAATTACGTGGAACATTCTCTGTATGTGCAGTGAAAGCACCTGGATATGGAGACAGAAGAAAAGCAATGCTTGAAGATATCGCTATCTTAACAGGTGGTACAGTGATCTCTGAAGAAGTTGGCCTGGAATTAAAAGACGCAACATTAGATCAGTTAGGACGTGCAAAATCTGTCAAAGTTGAAAAAGAAAACACGGTCATCGTAGACGGTGAAGGAGATAAAGATGCAATCCAGGCACGTCTTGGACAGATCAAAGCACAGATCGAAGAAACAACATCTGAATTCGACAAAGAAAAATTACAGGAAAGATTAGCTAAATTATCTGGTGGAGTTGCAGTGATCCGTGTTGGAGCAGCAACAGAAACAGAGATGAAAGAAAGCAAATTACGTCTGGAAGATGCCTTAGCAGCAACAAAAGCCGCTGTAGAAGAGGGAATCATCTTCGGTGGAGGATCTGCTTATATCCATGCATCTAAGAAAGCAGCTGAGAAAGTAGCAGACTTAGAAGGAGACGAGAAAACAGGAGCAAACATCATCCTCAAAGCATTAGAAGCACCATTATTCCAGATCGCAGTCAATGCAGGTCTTGAAGGAGCTGTTATTGTCAACAAAGTAAAAGAAGCAGAAATCGGAAAAGGATTCGATGCATTACATGGAGAATACGTAGACATGGTAGAAAAAGGAATCATCGATCCAGCCAAAGTAACAAGAAGCGCATTACAGAATGCAACATCCGTAGCTTCTACATTATTAACAACAGAATCAGTTGTTGCGAATATCAAAGAAGAAGCACCAGCAATGCCAGCAGGAGCACCAGCCGGAATGGGAATGATGTAGGCATTGAACACTTAGTGAAAACAAGCTGACAAGCGAAGTTTGAACTTAGTGAGAAAGCCCATCCCGAACCTTAGCGAATCCGAGCCACAGGCGAAAGATGAGCTTAGTTGAGGGATGTTACCTTGTGGAGCGAAGCAACTCAAAGATTAAATATAAAAAACATCTCAGAATTCGAAAGAATTTTGAGGTGTTTTTTTCGTATAGAGAAAAATCCTATAAATCAAAAAACAGTCTGAGAAAATGCGATATGGTCAAATGACCATGCAGTTGGGAAAATGCTTGACAAAACAAATGAGTTGTATTATTATAAATACAACAAGAACAGAATCACGTCACAAGGTGCATATGCACAAATGGAGGTAAAAACTATGCTGACAGATATGGGAACAATCTTAAGACAGGCGAAGAAAGAAGGATATGGAGTTGCCGCTCCAAACGCATGGAGTTTAAATACAGTAAAGAGTATTTTTGAAGCAGCAAGTGAATTAAAAGCACCGGTCATCATTGATGGTGCTGGAATTCATCAGATTGAAGAAATATCAGATGCCGTTCATTTTTATGAAAAAAAATTTCCAGAAGTAACAGCAGCAATAAACTTAGACCATGGAGGACCATTTGAAGAGATCATTCAGGCAATCCGCTGTGGATATACATCTGTCATGGTAGACCGTTCTACATTGACATTTGAAGAGAATGTCAGAGAAGTTGCAGAAATCGTAAAGATTGCTCATGCAGTTGGAGTTTCTGTAGAAGCAGAACTTGGACATGTTGGACAGGGATTTGAATACGAACAGACCAGAGATTCCGGTCTTACAAGGAAAGAAGAAGCGATTGATTTTGTAAAACAGACAAATGTAGATGCGTTGGCAGTATCTGTTGGAACTTCTCACGGAACTTACCATGGAACTCCAAAACTGGAATTTGAACTATTAGCAGACTTGCATCAGATGGTCGAAGTGCCATTAGTTCTTCATGGAGGATCAGGAACAGGAGATGATAACCTGAAGAAAGCAGTGCAGACAGGAATTCAGAAAGTTAATTTGTGCACAGACTTAAGTAATGCAGGGTTAGAAACATTAAAAGGATACTTACAGATTGACTATGATCATATGAAGAAAGATGGGAGTCTTGGAGAATTTGGAAATAAAACAGCGAATATGTTTGATCTTTCTAATGAGATGAGGATAGGATACAAAGAAGCATTAAAACACTACATCACACTATTCGGCAGTGTAAACAAAGCATAGCAATGGAGTAGTCTAGGTACGGTACATCAATATATGAAAAATAAAGATAAGAAGGATGAATTTTGAAAGGAAGTGCAGTGTCATGGGAAGGAAAATGAAGTTTGGGTGTTTGGTAAAAAAGGGTGTTGCAGAGGTCAGAGAACGTGATCTTCCAGAAGTAGGGCCATATGATGTATTACTTCATATGAAAGTATGTAATATCTGCACGACAGATTATGGACAGTGGTTAGGATTACGAGAACATCAGGGATATCCTATGGCAGGAGGACATGAAGCAGCAGGGATCGTTGAACAGGTTGGAGAAAAAGTAACAGATCTCAAAGTAGGAGATATGGTAGCAACTGGATACGAAGGATGCGGACATTGTCCTGCTTGTCGTGAAGGACATATCGATCAGTGTGAAGAAATTCGCAATGATACAGAAGATGGATATAAATGGGGATTCTTTGGTTTTTCAAATTATTGTGTAAAGAATTCAAGTGGAGTTTATAAAGTGGCGAATGACCTAAATCCATCGGAAGCAGGATTTATGGAACCACTTGCAACAGTCATTCATGGAGCAAAGAAATTAAGATTAAAGCCATTTGAAACAGTTGTAGTCATTGGTGCAGGAACTATGGGATTAATTAACGCCCAGACAGCGAAAGCTTACGGATGTCGTGTGATCGTATCAGAGATGATTCCTAAGAAGATTGAGACAGCCAAAGCGATGGGATTTGAAGTGATAGACTGTAATGAAAGTGATCCTGTAGAAAAGGTAAAAGAGTTAACGGAAGGAATTGGAGCAGATGCTGTGATCGTAGCTGTTGGAGCAACCAGTGCCAACAGTCAGGGACTTGAGATGTTAAAACAAAATGATGGAAGAATGTTATTATTTGCGGCAGGATATCCAGTTCCAGAGTTGAAAGTTGACTCAAATATGTTACACTATAGAAAGATGGAACTGATCGGGACATTCGGGGCAGATCATGAAGACTTCAAAGAAGCTGCCCAAGCATTAAGTACCAAGGTTGTGGATGTGTCTAAATTGGTAGAAGAGAAGAAATTTCCACTAAGCAGACTGCAGGAAGCTTATGAAGAGGCAAGCAAACCTGGAATGTACAGGGTAAGTGTCATGTTAGACCAAGAATAAATGAAACGCTAAAAACAGGAGGTAGCCATGAACAATTTTACGTATTCTATTCCAACAAAGATTCATTTTGGAAAAGGACAGATTTCTCATCTTAGTGAACTTTCAGAGAGCGGTAACAAAGTTTTATTATGCTATGGCGGTGGAAGTATCAAAAAAGCAGGAATTTATGACGAAGCAGTCAAGATTTTAAAAGAAGAAGATATGGAAATCTTTGAATTATCAGGAATCGCACCAAATCCAAAGATTGAATCTGTTAGAGAAGGTGTAAAACTTTGTAAAGAAAACAGCATCGATATGGTACTTGCTATTGGAGGAGGATCTGTCATTGACTGTGCAAAGGTTGTAGCGGCAGGAGCTTGCTATGATGGGGATCCATGGGATCTGGTTATTACACCAAGATGGATCAAGAAAGCATTGCCAATTTACAGTGTCTTGACATTATCAGCCACAGGATCAGAGATGGATAAATTTGCGGTTATCTCCGATATGTCAAAGAATGAAAAATGGGGAACTGCAAGTGATCATATGAAACCAAAGATGTCAATCCTTGATCCGGAATATACCTATTCTGTATCAAAAAAACAGACAGCGGCTGGAACAGCAGATATCATCAGTCATATTTGCGAGAATTACTTTACCAATGTGAAGAATGCAGATGTTCAAGCAAGATTTGCGGAAGGACTGTTAAAGAACTGTTTTAAATATGGTCCTGTTGCTTTAGAAGAACCAGACAATTATGATGCAAGAGCTAATCTGATGTGGACAGCAAGTATGGCAATTAACGGAATGATCCAATATGGAGCTGAAGTCGCATGGTGTGTACATCCAATGGAACATGAATTAAGCGCATTCTACGATATCACACATGGAGAAGGATTAGCAATCTTAACACCTCACTGGATGGAATTTGCATTGAATGATGACACAGCATATAAATTTGCAGACTATGCAAGAAATGTCTGGGATGTTGTAAATGACGATGACATGGCAGCAGCCAAAGAAGGAATTGCATATACGAGAGAGTACTTTAAGAAGATGGGACTTCCACAGACGTTAACAGATGTTGGAATTGATAAAGAATATTTTGACATTATGGCACAGAAAGCGGCCGATGGATGCAAGGGATCTTTTGTACCATTGAGTAAAGAAGATATTGTAAGTATTTACGAAGCAGCTCTATAATAATGTAGAGCTCTATAATAATGTAGAAAGTAAGCAGCATGGCAGCAAAGAAAGCAGTTATGCTGCTTTTTACATAAAAAACAACAAAAACATAAAATAAAATTTCATTAAATATCACAATATAAAATATAATTTTATTGCCGATAAAAAATAAATAAAAAAATACTTTCTTATTGTGCAGATTCCATGTATAATAAAAAGAAGATATTTTAAGAAAGAGGTGTACGTGGTGTATAAGATTGTCAAGAAGCAGACACTCAACCAGGCAGTTGAGTTAATGGAGATTCATGCTCCTTATGTGGCAAGAAAATGTGAACCGGGACAGTTCATCATTATCCGAGTAGATGAAGATGGAGAAAGGGTTCCTTTAACGATCGCAGATTATGATCGTGAGAAAGAGACAGTAACGATCATTTATCAGGTTGTAGGATATACAACAGAATTGTTAAGCAAGAAAGCAGAAGGAGATTATGTACAGGATTTCGTGGGACCATTAGGTCAGCCAGCTCCTTTGCACAAGTGTGACCGTGTCATCGGTGTAGCCGGTGGTGTAGGTGCAGCCCCATTATATCCACAGCTTCGTAAGTTAGCGAAGATGGGAGTACCAGTTGATGTGATCATTGGTGGTAAGAGTGCAGAATTTGTTATTCTTAAGGAATTATTCGAAGAATTCTGCGATAATGTATATATTGCAACAGATGACGGAAGTCTTGGAACCAAAGGTTTCGTTACAACAGTATTAGAAGACCAGATCAAAGCTGGAGTAAAATACGATGAAGTTATCGCAATCGGGCCACTTATCATGATGAAGAATGTGGTTAAGATCACAAAAGAATATGACATCCCAACTATGGTATCTTTAAATCCAATCATGATCGACGGAACAGGAATGTGCGGTGGATGCCGTGTCAACATCGGTGGAGAAACAAAATTCGCATGTGTTGACGGACCAGATTTTGATGGATTTAAAGTAAACTTTGACGAATGTATGCAGCGTCAGGGTATGTTCAGAGAAGAAGAACATGAATGTAGAATTGGAAGGGGGATGTAAACGATGGCAAATATGAGTCTTAAGAAGGTAGCTATGCCAGAACAGGACCCAAATGTCCGTAATAAGAACTTTGAAGAAGTTGCTCTTGGATATACAAAAGAGATGGCAATGGAAGAAGCAGCTCGTTGCTTAAACTGTAAGAATAAACCTTGTGTTGGAGGATGTCCGGTTAACGTACCAATTCCAGCATTTATCGAGAAAGTAGCAGCAGGAGATTTTGAAGGTGCATACGAAGTGATCACAACAGAGAATGCATTACCTGCAATCTGCGGACGAGTATGTCCACAGGAGAACCAGTGTGAAGGAAAATGTGTCCGTGGTATCAAGGGAGAGCCTGTTGGTATTGGACGTATGGAACGTTTCGTCGCAGACTGGCATATGGCAAACGCCAAAGAAACAGAAGTTAATATTGAGAAGAACGGAATGAAAGTAGCAGTTGTCGGATGTGGACCTGCTGGTATCACATGTGCCGGAGAACTGATTAAGAAAGGTTATGATGTAACAGTTTTTGAAGCATTACATAAACCAGGTGGAGTATTAAGTTATGGTATTCCAGAATTCCGTCTGCCAAAAGATCTGGTAGCAAAAGAGATCGAAAGCGTTCAGAAGTTAGGTGTAGATATTGAAACAAACGTTATCGTTGGACGTTCTATCACAATTGATGAATTAATGGAAGATGGATACAAAGCAGTCTTCGTAGGAAGTGGAGCAGGACTTCCAAGATTTTTAAATATTCCTGGAGAAAACCACTTAGGAGTATATTCTGCAAATGAATTCTTGACTCGTGTAAACTTAATGAAGGGATACAAATTCCCAGAGTGCCCAACTCCAGTCAAAGTTGGTAAGAAAGTAGCAGTCGTAGGTGCTGGTAACGTAGCAATGGATGCTGCCAGAACAGCAAAACGATTAGGTGCAGAAGAAGTTTATATCGTATACCGCCGTAGCGAGGAAGAAGCACCAGCACGTTTAGAAGAATTACATCACGCAAAAGAAGAAGGAATTATCTTCAAATTCTTAAATAACCCAGCTGCGATCAAAGCAGATGAAAACGGATGGGTAAGCAGCATGGAGGTCATTAAACAGGAACTGGGTGAACCAGATGCATCTGGAAGACGTTCTCCACAGCCAATCGAAGGATCTAACTATGATCTTGATGTTGATACAGTCATCATTGCGATCGGACAGAGCCCTAACCCACTGATCCGTCACACAACACCAGGACTTGACACTCAGAAGTGGGGTGGAATCATTGTCAATGAAGAGACAATGGAGACAAGCAAAGATGGTGTGTACGCAGGTGGAGATACAGTAACTGGAGCAGCAACAGTTATCCTTGCCATGGGAGCAGGAAAGAAAGCAGCAGCAGCAATCGATCAGAAATTACAGGGTAAATAAAAGGAGGATTCCAAATGGGAAAAGCAATATTTCAGACTGAGATTATCGAACTGGGAGAACAGGTAGATGCTTTTTTTGAGGAAGGTATGTTTGTATTATTCGGAGACAATGTACCAGATACATTAAAAGATTTCTGTCATTTCATCGATCAGAAGAAGGTAGACGGAACAATCAAAAAAGGAGATAAACTGGTTGTGGATCAGAAAGAATATCTCATCACTGCCGTAGGAGATATTGCCCAGTCTAATTTGGAGACACTGGGACATTTAACCGTTGTCTTCAGTGGAGCGAAAGAAGCAGGTCTTCCTGGAAGTATTTGTGTTGAGGCAAAGCCAATGCCAAAACTTGCGATTGGAAGTAAAATTTCTATCGTAGAAGAGTAGAGATTACAAGAGATATCAAGCGGATTGATATCAAGATCATAGAAAAGGAGTTATTGTGAAAGCAGTAATTCCTTTTCTTGTACTTAAAAAGATGTAAAGTGTGGATTGCTATATTTAGAATATTCAGATAATTTCATACATGTACAGAAAATAATCCATACGTTTTAAAAAAAGTATAAAATAATCTGTTGACATCAAAGAAACTATTTGTTAACATATCTAACAATACAAATCAGATATTAAAATACAAGAAAGTGAGGAAAACAAGAAAATGGGTAAGTTAATTGGTGAAGGAATTACATTTGATGATGTTTTATTAGTACCAGCATTTTCAGAAGTGATTGCGAATGATGTGGATACACGTACACGATTGACAAACAAGATTCAGTTAAATATTCCACTGATGAGTGCCAGCATGGATACTGTTACAGAACACCGCATGGCAATCGCAATGGCAAGACAGGGTGGAATTGGTATTATACATAAGAACATGTCAATTGAAGAACAGGCAGAAGAAGTGGATAAGGTAAAACGTTCTGAAAACGGAGTTATCACAGATCCATTTTCATTATCACCAGAACATACCATTCAGGATGCTGACGACTTAATGGCGAAGTATCGTATTTCCGGTGTACCAATTACAGAAGGTACAAAGCTTGTTGGTATTATCACAAACCGTGACTTAAAGTTTGAAACAGATTTCTCTAAGAAGATCAAAGAATCTATGACTTCTGAAGGACTAGTAACAGCCAAAGAAGGAATTACATTAGAAGAAGCAAAACAGATTTTAGGAAAAGCGAGAAAAGAAAAATTACCAATCGTTGATGATGACTTTAATTTAAAAGGATTGATCACGATCAAAGATATTGAGAAACAGATCAAATATCCAAACGCAGCGAAAGATGATCAGGGAAGATTATTATGTGGAGCTGGTGTTGGTATCACAGCAGACGTTTTAGATCGTGTGCAGGCATTAGTGAATGCTCATGTTGACGTTATCGTTGTTGACTCAGCACATGGACATTCTGCAAACGTATTAAGAGTCGTAAGAATGGTCAAAGACAAATTCCCAGATCTTCAGGTGATCGCAGGTAACGTTGCAACAGGAGCAGGAGCAAAAGCACTGATCGAAGCAGGAGCTGACTGTGTGAAGATCGGTATCGGACCTGGATCTATCTGTACAACTCGTGTCGTAGCTGGTATCGGTGTACCACAGATCACAGCGATCATGAGTGCATATGAAGAAGCTAAGAAAGCAGGAATTCCAATTATTGCCGATGGTGGTATCAAATATTCAGGAGAACTTACAAAAGCGATCGCAGCTGGAGCTGATGTATGTATGTTAGGAAGTATGCTTGCAGGATGTGACGAAAGCCCTGGAGACTTCGAATTATACCAGGGAAGAAAATACAAAGTATATCGTGGAATGGGATCCTTAGCAGCTATGGAGAATGGTAGTAAAGACCGTTACTTCCAGACAAACGCTAAGAAGTTAGTTCCAGAAGGTGTCGAAGGACGTGTTGCATATAAAGGAACTGTTGAAGACACAATCTTCCAGATGATGGGTGGTCTTCGTTCTGGAATGGGATATTGTGGAGCAAAAGATATCAAGACATTACAGGAGACAGGAGAATTTGTTAAGATTTCTGCTGCATCCTTAAAAGAAAGTCATCCACATGACATCCATATCACAAAAGAAGCACCAAACTACAGTGTAGAATAAGAGATCAAGAATATACAGAAGCCAGAGTACATAAGAAGATGTATTCTGGTTTCTTTTTGTTGTGTGAAAAAAGTTCATAATCCGATACATTAATTGATAATTATCAATAAAAGTGATTGACTTCTTTAAGAAACAGGAATATCATTAAATTACTTTGGTCATCAAAAGAGACAAATAAGGAATAAGAAAAGAAATGTGAGAAAGGTAAGAAAATGATCTCAAAATTCAGCGTAAAGAAACCGTATACAGTCATTGTAGCGGTTGTACTAGTTATCATTTTAGGAATCGTGTCATTTACAAAGATGACAACAGACTTGCTTCCAAGTATGGAACTGCCATATGCAATCGTTATGACGACATATCAGGGAGCATCTCCGGAGACTGTGGAAACGACAGTTACAAAACCAGTGGAACAATCAATGGCAACGATTTCAAATATCAAAGAAGTTAATTCAATTTCCAGTGAGAATATGTCAATGGTCATTTTGGAATTTGAAGGTGACACGGATATGAATGCAGTATCTCTTGATATGAGAGAGAAGCTTGACATGATCAAAGGCTACTGGCCAGACGAAGTAGGCAATCCAACGATCATGAAATTAAATCCAGATATGATGCCGGTTATGGTAACAACTATGGATTCTGATAAGTTAAGTAATACGGAATTATCAGAGTTGATCAATGATAAGATTGCACCATCTTTAGAAGCTGTTGACGGAGTCGCATCCGTAAGTAGTACAGGACTTGTAACAGAACAGATCAATGCGATCATCAGCGAGAAGAAGATCGATAAATTAAATGAGAAGATCGAGAAGGCATTGAATGGTCAGTTTGATGAAGCTCAAAATAAGATTGATCAGGCAAGAGCCCAGATGGAATCTGGAAAGAACACATTAGATGCACAGAGAACAAAGGCTAATACTCAGCTTGCGAAAGCTCAGACTGCACTTACGGATGGACAGTTAAGTCTTGCTCAGAAAGAGGTGCAGGTAACGAGTTCAATCACGAATTTGAAGGTGCAGAAACAATCATTGCAGACATCTCTCAAGACATTAAAAACACAGATCGCCAAGATGGAAGAACAGGCAAAACAAGTTCCGGATGCAGCAACAAAGATGCAGCTTGCGGCTCAGATTGAAGAACTGAAAAAGCAGGAGACAACAGCAAAAAGTTCGATCAAAGCATTGGATAAGAATTTAAAAACATTAAACAATGCATTAAAACAGATCAAAAAAGGAAAGAAAACGATCAATTCTAAACTGACACAGTTTAATGTACAATCAGCAACGGCAACCCAGAAGATGAATGATGGGGAGATCAAACTGGCACAGGGAGAAGCACAGTTGAATTCCAGCCAGCAGCAACTTGATTCCAGCAAAGAGCAGGCAAAAGAAGCTGCAAATATTAAGAATAAGCTGACAGTTGCGAATGTCAAAGCACTGTTAACAGCACAGAACTTTGAGATGCCGGCAGGATATATCAGTGAAGGGAATACACAGTATCTGGTACGTGTTGGAGATAATGTGACGAATCAAAAAGATCTTGCCAATATGGAATTATTAGATTTTGGAATCAAAGGAATCCCACCGGTCAAACTTTGTGATGTAGCAGACGTAGCGATTGTAGATAACTCAGCAGATACATATTGTCGTGTGAATGGAAATAACGGTGTTGTATTAACAGTCCAGAAACAGAATAATTATTCTACAGCTGATGTAGCAGACAAAGTTGCAGCGAAGATGAAGACACTTACCAAAGAAAATAAAGGATTCCATTATGTTAATATTATGGATCAGGGTGTATATATTGATATGGTGACAGGTTCTGTCATCCAGAATCTGTTAATGGGAGCAATCCTTGCAGTCTTTATCCTATTATTATTTTTGAAAGACGTCAGACCGACGATCGTTATTGCATGCTCCATTCCGTTAAGTGTCATTTTTGCGGTGGTGTTGATGTACTTTACAGGAATTACGCTAAATGTAATCTCCTTGTCGGGACTCGCACTTGGAGTGGGAATGCTTGTGGACAACTCGATCGTAGTTATTGAGAATATCTATCGATTAAGAAAAGAAGGAGTTCCAGTTAAAGAAGCAGCGATCACAGGAGCAAGAGGGGTTGCAGGAGCGATTACATCTTCGACACTAACAACAATTTCTGTATTCCTGCCGATCGTATTCACGACAGGGCTTACAAAACAGCTCTTTGTGGATATGGGACTAACCATCGGTTACTCTCTGGTAGCCAGCCTGATCGTAGCGGTGACATTTGTGCCAATGATGTCAGCTGGAGTACTCAATAAAGTTACACAAAAAGATAGTAAAGTGATCAATAAACTGCAGACATTATACCGTAAAGTTATGACACGGTTGTTAGATCGTAAGATTATTGTAGTAGCTGTAACACTCGCATTGTTCGCGGGAAGTATTTTTGGAGCAATGAATATTGGAAGTTCTTTAATGCCAAGCATGGACAGCACACAGATGACGATGACGATCAAAATGCCACAGGGATCTTCAATGGAAGAAACAGCATCAATGACAGATACAGTAATGAAGAAAGTAAAAGAGATCAAAGATGTTGATAGTGTAGCAGGAATGATATCCTCTGGCTCTTCCGGAATCTCTTCAATGACATCAGGAGGATCTTCAAATGAAGACCAATCCAGTATGTATGTTTTATTAAAAGAAAAGAAGAAACATACAAACAAAGAGATCAAGAAAGAAATCCTAAAGAAAACAAAGAAATTTGATTGTGAGGTTGAAGTGCAGGAATCCAGTATGGATATGAGTGCACTTGGTGGAAGCGGTATTTCCGTACAGATCAAAGGAAATGATTTAAATAAACTAAGATCTATTGGAAAAGATATTGCCCAGATCGTAGAGGATACGAAAGGAACACAGAACATCTCGAATGGAAGTGAAGAGACAACACCAGATCTTCATGTTGTGGTAGACAAGAAAAAGGCAGTAAAAAATGGTTTAACAGTTGCAACGATCTATCAACAGTTAAGTGAGAAATTAAAAGATGCCAGTGAAGCAACAACGATCACGATCAATGAAAAAGAGTATAGTGTCAATGTTGGAAATAGTGCAAAGAATACACTGACAAGAGATGATCTTAAGAAAGTGAAACTTACAGGAACAGTAAGTGGAAAAGAAAAAGAAGTTACATTGGATCAGGTAGCGAACTTCAGAAATAGTGACAGTTTATCTTCTATTAATAGAAACCAGCAGGAAAGAACATTGAGTGTAACATCAGAGATCAAAGATGGCTACAATGTAGGAAAAGTCAGCAGCGCTGTACAAAAGAAGATTAAGAAATACAATGCACCAAAAGGATACAGTATTACAATGAAAGGTGAGATGGAATCCATTCAGGAAACAACAGGACAGATTGGCCTGATGTTGTTGCTGGCAGTAGCATTTATGTATTTGATCATGGTAGCACAGTTCCAGTCACTGAAATCGCCATTTATCATTTTATTTACGATTCCAATGGCATTTACAGGAGGATTCTTAGGACTGCTGATCACTGGAAAAGACTTAAGTGCGATCGCAATGATCGGATTTGTTATGCTTGCAGGTATCATTGTAAATAATGGTATCGTGCTGGTAGATACGATCAATCAGTTAAGAGAATCGGGATACGAATTTGAAGAAGCAATCCTGACAGCAGGTACGATGCGTGTACGCCCGATCTTGATGACAGCCCTTACAACGATTCTTGGATTATCTACAATGGCGATTGGTTTAGGGCAAGGTGCCGAGATGATGCAGCCGATGGCGATCGTTACGATCGGTGGTTTGATTTATGGAACTTTACTAACATTATTAGTGGTTCCATGTATTTATGGACTCTTCAATAGAAGAAAAAAGAAAGCAGAGTAAATCTTACAAAACTATTAAATATGACCGCTTTCCTTTACTTTTAAAAAGAGAAAAGATATAATAGTACAAGAATCATGTCAGAATTGACATGATTCTTTGATATATGGAAGAACCATAAGAGAGAAAAGAAAGAGGATAGATCATTGGAAGGAGCAGACATATGAATCAGAAAAAAGATTATGTTCTGAGATGGATTCCGAAGTATTCTATCATTCCGCTGATTACAGCGTTAGTACTGAATACGTTGGTTTACAGTGGAACAATGGTGCTTTGTAAAGGATTATATCATCATGATTTTACAACAGCATTTGACCGGATGGTACCGGTGATCCCAGAATTTACAAGTATTTATTTGATATGTTATGTGTTTTGGGTTGTGAACTACATTATGACTGCGAGAATCAGTAGAGAACATATGTATAGATTTTTGACAGCAGATTATCTGTCAAGGATCGTATGTGGGATTTTCTTTGTCTTTTTGCCAACAACACTGGTAAGACCAGAAATCACAGGAACAGGATTTTGGGATCAGGCATTACGATTTGTGTATTCGATCGATCAATCGGCAAACTTATTTCCATCGATTCACTGTTTGGTAAGCTGGTTTTGTTATATTGGGATCAGGCATCAGAAGAAGATTCCAGTGTGGTATCAGAGATTTTCACTTGTTTTTGCAATTTTAGTCTGTATTTCCACGCAGGTAACCAAGCAGCATTATATCATAGATGTGTTTGGCGGGATCATTTTAAGTGAAGTTTGTTATCTGATCGGAAGAAAGACCAATTTGTATCAAGGACTCTGGAAGGTGTTTGAGAAGATCAACCAACGAGTTGGTTTAGAGAGAAGATCTGTGAAATACAAAGGGAAATTATCGGAGATCAAAGGGTAGGAAAGATGAAGAATAAGAAAAAAGTCATCGGTAATACAGTCTTTTTCTTTGCATTATTTGGATTGACTGCATATGCCGTATTGAAAGGAAAGGAACTTTCTGAGCTGGCGGAAGTTCTAAAATCAGTAAAACCTGCATATTATATTGCGGGATTGGTTATGATCGTTGTGTTTGTGTGCTGCGAGTCGTATATTATTTATCGTATGCTACGGCTGCTTCATTACAATGATGTGCCGAAGAGAAATTGCGTCAAATATTCGTTTGTAGGTTTCTTTTTCAGTTGTATTACACCGTCTGCAACTGGCGGACAGCCAATGCAGCTTTACTACATGAACCGCGATAAAGTTGACATATCCGTGGGAACCGTCATTTTGATGATCGTTACCATTTTATATAAATTTGTTCTGGTATTTTTAGGAACGCTGATCTTTTTGTTCCGTCATTTTCTTGTGGCAGAATATATTGGGAAGGCAGCATTCTTCTTTTACCTTGGAATGGCGTTGAATGTATTTTGTGTTGCATTCATGCTGATTCTTGTATTTGAGCCAACCTTAGCATCCAAAATCGTGCTGTGGTTGTTTCAGAAATTAGAAAAGTTCCATATTTTAAAGAAAAAAGAAGAACGTCTTGAGAAACTTCAGAACTCTATGATCGAGTATCATAAAGCAGCAGCAATCATTCAAGGACATCGGATCTTTATTTTTCGGATGTTCGTTGTCACATTGATTCAGAGGTTGATTCATTTTTCGATTACGTATCTTGTATACAGAGCAATGGGACTTTCTGCATTAGGATTTATTGATGTAGTTGCGCTACAGAGTGTTATTTCAATTTCTGTGGATATGCTTCCGTTGCCAGGCGGAATGGGAATCAGTGAAGGCTTATTTTTAAATATCTTTAAGAAGATCTTTGTTGGCGGATTATTATATCCGGCAATGCTGTTAAGCCGAGGAATCAGTTATTATGCACTGGTATTGATCAGTGCAGTGATGACAGGAGTCGCACATGTTACGATAAAGCGTAAAGAATAGAGGGAAAAAGGTATGATAGGATTTTATAATGTATCTGTAATACTGACATATTTAGGAGTTGTCAGTGCAGTGTTTGGAATGTCACAGGCATTCAATGGAAACTTTAAGATCGCAATTTTATGTCTGATGATCTCAGGATTAACAGATATGTATGATGGAACGATCGCAAAGATGATCAAGCGAAGCGAAGACGCCAAGAAGTTTGGAATCGAAATTGATTCTTTATGTGACCTTGTCTGTTTTGGAGTGTATCCGGTTGTGATCGGTTATTGCCTCGGAATGGACCAATGGTATGCAAGGATCATTTATATGTGTTATGTCTTAGGTGGAGTTATTCGTTTGGCATACTTTAATGTTACAGAAGAACAGCGTCAGGCACACAGCAGTTCCAGAAGAAAACATTATCAGGGACTGCCAATTACATCGGTTGCACTGATCATTCCAATCGTATATCAGCTTCGAAGATTCATTCCAGAAGAATTTCCATACATATATGTTGCAATGTTAGCAGTGATCGCTTTCTTATTTGTATTTGATTTTAAAGTCTTTAAACCAGATAAGAAATGTATGCTTGCATTTGTAGTTATTGGAGCATTGATCGCAGTAAAGATGTTCTTACTGTAAGATGATAGGAGAATCGTAGATGAGATATGCCGATAGAGATGGGAATATTTACGAAGAAGAGAATGGGCAAGATCGTTTGCTTCATTGGATGTATACAACTATGGCAGGACGAGCCAGTCTAAAAGTATTAATCAGACCTTGGGTATCCAAACTAGGGGGAGCTTTCTTAAGTTCTCCCATCTCCAAATGTCTGATCAAAGGATTTGTCAAGAATAATCATATTGATATGAGTGAATATGAGAAGAAAAATTACAAATCTTATAATGAATTCTTCTCAAGAAAGATCAAAGAAGGAAAACGTCCATTTCCGGAAGATAAAACAATCTTAGGAAGTCCTTGCGACTGTAAAGTAAGTGTGTATCCGATCGAAGAGAAGACATCTTTTGTTGTAAAGGATACAAGATATACGTTGGATTCATTGATCAGAAACCGCAAGATCGCAAGACATTTTCAGGGCGGTTATGCCGTGATCTTACGCCTGACAGTAGATGATTATCATAGATACTGCTATTTTGATGATGGAATTAAGAGTGAGAATCATAGGATTGATGGAGTTTATCATACCGTCAATCCGATCGCAAATGATCATGTGAAAATCTATAAAGAGAATACCAGAGAATATACATTGATGAAGACAAAACATTTTGGAGATGCACTCCAGATGGAAGTTGGAGCATTGATGGTTGGAAAGATTGTTAATCACGATGGAGCCGGATCTATGAGGCGCGGGATTGAGAAAGGATATTTTCAGTTTGGAGGTTCAACGATCATTTTATTATTAGAAAAGGATAAGGTTGAGATCAGAGAAGAACTGTTAGAACGTACCAAGAACCAGTGTGAGACAAAGATCAGGCAGGGTGAGATGATCGGGAAAGCATTGGTATGACCTTAAAATAAATATTGACAGAGTGGTCATATATGGCTATACTAAGTTCATAAGTTGAAGGAGCAACGAATTTTCGTTGCTCCTTTTTTGCATTTTAGAAATGAAAATAAAATCAGAGAGGAGAGATAGTATATGTTAAGTAAGATCATATCTGATGTGGATGCTTTTGTATGGGGACCAGTGATGCTGGTGCTTCTCGTGGGAACAGGAATCCTTTTAACAATTCGATGCAATTTCCTAACCTGGAGAAACCTTCCTTGGGCGATTAAAAAGACATTAAGTAAAGAATCCAGAACAAAAAACAGAGGAGAGGGTGATGTATCACCATTTTCAGCATTGACAACAGCACTGGCGGCAACGATCGGAACTGGAAATATCGTAGGAGTAGCGACAGCAATGGTTTCAGGAGGTGCTGGAGCATTGGTATGGATGTGGATTTCTGCATGTTTTGGATTATCATCTAAATTTTCAGAATGTATGTTGGCAATCAAATACAGAGAAGTCAATGAAAAGGGCGAGATGTCCGGTGGACCAATGTATACAATGAAAAAGGCACTCAAGAACAAAAAGCTTGGAGCCGCACTTGGATGGCTGTTTGCTTTATTTGCCGTGATCGCATCCTTTGGAATTGGAAATATGACACAGGGAAATTCAATTTCAACAGCAGTTCATGAGACATTTGGAGTATCGGTTAATACTGTTGGAGCAGTGATCACTGTTTTAGCCGTACTGATCATCATCGGTGGAATAAAAACGATATCAAAAGTATCTTCTGTCGTAGTTCCAGTGATGGCAATCTTTTATGTGATCGCAGGAGTCATCGTCATTCTTGGGAATATCCGTAATCTTCCAGCAGGACTTTCTATGATCTTTCATATGGCTTTTAGTGTGAAAGCGGTTGGTGGGGCTCTTTGTGGAAATATCGTCGCATCTATGATGAATGCAGCACGTTACGGAGTTGCCAGAGGATGTTTTTCAAATGAAGCTGGAATGGAATCTGCAGCGATCACAGCGGCAGCAGCAACAACAGATCATCCGGTTCGGCAGGCATATATCAATATGACAGGAACTTTCTGGGATACGATCGTTGTCTGTACGATCACAGGTCTTGCGATCGCAAGCTCCGGAGTGCTTGGACAGATCGATCCGTCAACAGGAGAGATGTACATAGGTTCTGCATTAACGATTGCGGCATTTTCCACAGTTCTTGGAAAAGTTGGAGGATATCTGGTAACGATCGGAATTGCACTTTTCGCATTTTCAACAATTCTTGGATGGGAGTATCATGGAGAAAAGGCGTTTGAGTATCTGATGGGAACTCATAAGTTCAACATGATCTACCGAATTATCTTTTCTCTGGTAGCTTATGTCGGGGCAACACAGACATTGGAGCTTGTATGGAACTTCTCAGATATTGCAAATGCATTGATGGCGATCCCAAACCTGATCTGCATGCTGCTATTAAGCAGTGAGATCGCAAAAGATGTGAAAGAATTTCAGAAGACCATAGAAGAAGAGAAAGCGGGAAAATAGATATAAGATAACTTAGAAAAAGAGATCATCCAAGCAAAATCTCTTTTATTCAGAGTGAAAATAGATTATGATAAGATTAAGTACTTGATCAAAGAAAGTAATTGGAGGATGTAAAATGTCATATGAAATGAAGCTGGAACAAGGCTTGTCACAGCAATTAAATCAGTTTCAGGTGCAATCATTAAAGATCTTATCGTTTGATAATTATGAACTTGAGAAGTTTTTGCAGGATGAATATGCAGAGAATCCATTGATGGAACATAAGGAATCTGGAAAGGAATTCTTTACATTGCATGGAAATGCAGGCGGATATCAGGATATTGAGCAAAGTGATATTGAAGATAAGAAAATCGAAGATCCCGAAGCCTTCTTTATGGAACAGTTAAATGCAAAAGATTATACAAAGAAAGAGTGGAATGTCATGAAATACATGGCACAATGCCTAGAGGAATCCGGGCTTTTGCTTGTTTCCACAAAAGAGATCAGTCACAAGCTTGGAATTGAAGAAAAAGATTGTGAAAGGCTTTTAGATCATCTCAAGCAATTAGAACCAGCAGGTGTATTTGCAGAAAGTGTATCGGAATGTCTCCTTCTTCAGCTAGAAAGAGAAGGAATATTAAATGATGACCTGCGATATATCGTAGAAAATCACCTGGAAGATATCGCAATGGGACATTTATCGACTGTTTCAAGAGCACTTGATATTAAGACATCACAGGTAAGGAAGTATATTTTTAAAATTCAAGAATTAAATCCAAGACCGTTAAGTGGATATACAGGGGGAACTGATCAATATATCGTCCCAGATATTTTAATGGAAAAAGACGGAGAAGAACTAAAGATTCGTTTAAATGATGACTGGATCGGTGATTATTCAATCAATGATTATTATGTCAAAATGATGGAACAGGCAGAAGACTCTGAGTTAAAAGAATATTTTCGAAAGAAATATGAGAGATGTCGTTTTATCATTACAAGTATTGAACAAAGAAGAGAGACGATGCTTAAGATTTCAAATGCAATCCTAGATTGTCAGAGAGAATATTTTATGAACCATAAGCAGTTGAAACCAATGACCATGCAAAATATAGCAGATGATATTGAAATGCATGTATCAACGGTAAGTCGCGCAGTCAAAGGAAAGTATATTCAATATCCAGGTGGAACGATCGGAATGAGAGACATTTTTAATAATACACAGACATTTGGAGACCAAGATTCGACGACAGAAGAGATTAAGGAAGAAATCAGACGGCTTGTGAAAGAAGAAGATAAGAAAAAACCATTAAGTGACAGTAAGATCGTAAGTTTGTTAGAACAAAAGAATATGAAGATTTCAAGAAGAACCGTAGCAAAATATCGCGCACAGCTTGGAATTGCAGGAACGACACAGCGAAAAATTCATGAATAAATGCAGCGACATTTATCATCTTTTGGCAAGAAAATGAAAAAATGTAAATGAGATTTAATAAAAATTTAACAATTGAAACACTTGATTAACAAACCACCCTCTGTTATAATCAGTAACTGATGTATTATGTCAAAAGCAGAAGTTATCTGGAGGGTACTATGAGATTGAACAAGATGACTGGCAGAGTGATCGCAACGATGGGGATCGCAGCAATGATGATGACACAGACAGCAGGGGTTATGGCTGCAGAGCAGACAGAGAACAAGCAATTAAAAGTTGTTTATTATAATCAGGCAGATTATCCGGGGAAGAAGATCGGCGGAAGTACGATTCAGGCAGCAGGATGCGGACCAACCGCAGTTGCTGTATGCTACAGTTCTTTAACTGGAAAGAAAGCTGATGTTCCAAAAATGTGCAAACAGGCATATAAACATGGATGGTATTACACAGGACAGGGATGTTCTCACAGCGTAGTTCCAGGATTATCCAAATTATACGGAATGCAGTGTAAAGGTCTCGGAATGGATAAAGATGCTGTAGAGGAAGCATTAAGAGCAGGACATCCAGTCGTGGCACTGATGGGGCCTGGAGATTTCACAAAGAATGGACATTTTGTTGTATTAACAAGAATGGTCGGCAAAGATAAAGTAAAGATTGCCGATGTAGGAAGCAGAGCCAGAACAGCTGAGACGTGGTCGCTTAAGAAAGTGATCCGACAAGGCAAAGAAGGTGCTAATGCAGGGGGACCATTCTGGGAGATCAGTGTGAAAGAAGAGAAGCAGGAAGAACCAGATTATAAACAAAAGATGTTAGATGGTCACAAAAACATAGATGCTGTGACAAATGCGATTGATAAGATTGCGGATTAGAATTAAAAATAAAAAAGAACATTTCATAAATGAGATATTTTGTGGAATGTTCTTTTTTGTTGTTATGGAAATTGCATAATGATCAACAAGCGAACGGAAAGATGCAATAGGAATAATGATATTGTGTAGTGTATACAAAAAATAAAACGTAAAAATTATAAAAATAAGACAAAAATAACAGCGCAAAATGCATCGAAAATCGTGTAAATGTGCAGTTTTTATAAGAAAAAGATAAGAAAAAAGAAAAAATTATGAAAAATACACAAAAAAGTTTTGCAAAATTAGAATTTTGTGGTACAATAAGTTCAATGACATATGAATGTGACATAACTTAATTTTAGGAGGTATTGACATGGCAACAAAATGGGTCTACAAATTTAGCGAAGGAAATGCCGAGATGCGTAACCTTCTTGGAGGAAAAGGTGCAAACTTAGCAGAGATGACAGGATTGAACTTACCAATTCCTCAGGGATTCACAGTTACAACAGAAGCGTGTACAAACTATTATGACTGCGGTGGAAAGATCAGTGATGAAGTAGCATCACAGGTGATCGAAGCAATGAAAGACTTGGAAGAGATTCAGGGAAAGAAGTTCGGAGACCTTGAAGATCCTCTATTAGTATCAGTAAGATCAGGAGCAAGAGTATCCATGCCGGGTATGATGGATACGATCCTTAACTTAGGATTGAATGATGAAGCTGTCGAAGGATTTGCGAAGAAGACAGGCAATCCTCGTTTTGCATATGATTCTTATCGTCGTTTTATCCAGATGTTCTCAGACGTTGTAAAAGAAGTGGATAAAGCGAAATTCGAAGATGTCTTAGATGATATCAAAGCAGAGAAAGGTGTGAAGTTTGATACAGACTTAGATGCCGATGATCTGAAGGAAGTGATCAAGAGATACAAAGGTATCTATCGCAAAGCTTTGAATGAAGAATTCCCTCAGGATCCAAAGGACCAGTTATTTGAAGCGATCAAAGCGGTATTCCGCTCTTGGGACAACCCACGTGCTATCTATTATCGTCGAATGAACGATATTCCAGGAGACTGGGGAACAGCTGTTAACGTTCAGACAATGGTATTTGGTAACATGGGAGATACATCAGGAACAGGTGTAGCATTTACAAGAAACCCATCTACAGGTGAGAAACAGATCTACGGAGAATACCTGATCAATGCACAGGGTGAAGACGTAGTAGCTGGTGTTCGTACACCACAGCCAATTACTAAACTGGCAGAAGACTTACCAGATTGTTATAAACAGTTTATGGACATTGCTCATACACTGGAAGAACATTATCGTGACATGCAGGATATGGAATTTACAATTCAGGAAGGAAAACTGTACTTCTTACAGACAAGAAATGGTAAGAGAACAGCCCCAGCTGCACTCCGTATCGCCTGTGAATTAGTAGATGAAGGAAAAATCACAAAAGAAGAAGCAGTTTCAAGAATCGATGCGAAAGCATTAGATCAGTTACTGCATCCAAACTTTGACCAGGCAGCATTGAAAGCCGCTCTTCCAATCGGAGAAGCACTTCCAGCATCTCCAGGAGCTGCTGCTGGTAAAGTATATTTTGATGCTGAGATGGCGAAACTGCATCATGAAGCAGGACTGAAAGTTATCTTAGTTCGTTTAGAAACATCACCAGAAGATATCGAAGGAATGCATGCAGCAGAAGGTATCTTAACAGCTCGTGGTGGTATGACATCTCACGCAGCCGTTGTAGCACGTGGTATGGGAACAGCGTGTGTAGCAGGATGCGGAGATATCAAGTTTGCTGAAGATGGCAAATCTTTCACATTAGGTGGAAAGACAGTACAGGAAGGAGATTATATTTCCTTAGATGGATCCACAGGTAAGATTTATCTGGGTGAGATCCGTACAGTACCTGCAAGTATCAGTGGTAATTTCGATCGTATCATGACATGGGCCGATGAAATCCGTACATTACAGGTAAGAACAAACGCAGATACACCTGCCGATGCACTGAATGCAGTGAAATTCGGAGCACAGGGTATTGGACTTTGCCGTACAGAGCATATGTTCTTTGATGCAGAGAGAATTCCAAAGATCCGTCGTATGATCCTCTCTACAACAAAAGAAGCAAGAGAAATCGCATTAAATCAGTTAATTCCTTATCAGAAGAAAGACTTTAAAGACTTATATGAGGTTATGGAAGGAAGACCGGTCACAATCCGTTTCTTAGATCCACCTCTTCATGAGTTCCTTCCAAATACAATGGAAGAGATCACAGCTCTTGCCAAAGATATGGGAGTTACAGTAGAAGAGATCAATATGAGACGTGCAGCTCTTCATGAATTTAACCCTATGATGGGACATCGTGGATGCCGTCTGGCAGTTACTTATCCAGAGATTGCCAAGATGCAGACAAGAGCCGTTATGGAAGCAGCGATCGAAGTAAAACAGGAAAAAGGATATGATATCGTTCCTGAGATCATGATTCCATTAGTAGGAGAGAAGAAAGAGTTAGCATATGTTAAAGAAGTTGTTGTACAGACAGCTGAGAAAGTAAAAGCTTACTATGAATCAGACATTAAGTATAAAGTTGGTACAATGATCGAGATTCCTCGTGCAGCATTATTGGCAGATGAGATTGCCGAAGAAGCAGAATTCTTCTCCTTCGGAACAAATGACTTAACACAGATGACATTTGGATTCTCTCGTGATGATGCAGGTAAATTCTTAGAGTCTTACTATGAGAACAAGATTTACGAATCTGATCCATTTGCTAAATTAGACCAGAAAGGTGTTGGACAGCTGATCGAGATGGCAGCTAAGAAAGGAAAAGCAACTCGTCCAGATATCCACTTAGGAATCTGTGGAGAACATGGTGGAGATCCATCATCTGTAGAATTCTGTTACAGAGCCGGATTAGACTATGTATCTTGCTCACCATTCCGTGTACCAATTGCAAGATTAGCAGCAGCTCAGGCAGTGTTAAAAGACAAATAATCCGTTTTTATTCATACAATCTATAACAATTCATTCTATAAAAGGAGGTTCATCATTATGGTGGACCTCTTTTTAGTTCATAGACAGGAGATATTTTATGATTGATACATTACTATTTGATTTAGATAATACATTATTGGATTTTGACAAAGCAGAAGCAAACGCTTTATCAAAAGCACTACATGATGTGAATATTAAAGTGGATGATCTGATGCTCATCCGTTACAATAAGATCAATAGTTCCCAGTGGAAATTACTTGAAAAAGGAATTATCACAAGAGAAGAAATAAAACTTCGGCGATTTAAAATTTTGTTTGAAGAATTTTCACTAAATGCTGATCCAGAAGAAGTAGCAAGAAACTATCAAGAATATTTAGGGCAGGGACACTACTTTATAAAAGATGCTGAAGAAGTTTTAGAACAATTATCAAAAACACATCGTATTTATTTAGTGACAAATGGAACCTTATCCGTTCAAAAAGGAAGAATTGAAAGTTCAGGGATCAAAAAATATTTACAAGGCGTTTTTATCTCCGAAGAAGTTGGATACAATAAACCAAGCAAGGAATATTTTGAATATTGTTTCTCACACATTCCAGATTTTAAAAAAGAAAACACTGCAATTATCGGAGATAGCTTAAGTTCTGATATTCAAGGTGGAAAAAATGCAGGGATCAAGACGATATGGTTTCACAGGCAACAAGATCAGACAGAGAAGATAAAACCAAAGCCAGACTATGAAATCAGAAGTTTAAAATCATTATTAGATGTGTTATAATAAAAAGATAAGAAAAGAACGAAGGCTCTGTCATCTTCCAGAAGAAAAGTTAAGAGACTGTGAGTATAGCGAAGCCGCATCATGTGAATATGTCAAAGAATAGAAGTAGAAAAAGGTGATCAGTTAAAAAATGGTCACCTTTTTGATTTACAAAAACTAAAATTAGAAAGAAAATATGCGAAATTAATAAGTTGAAGAGATTAATGCTTTTAAGGCATAGAATAAGATACAATATAAGTATTCGACATAATAAAAGAAAGTAAGATATAATTAATGTGTAAGATATGAAAATAAAATATCTTATACATTTTTGTAAAGTTATGATTTTAATGTAAAGAAGGAGAACTTCTGAACAGAGCAAACAAACAGAGTATTGAAAAATTTGTAGAGACATTATAGGAGGATTTATAAAATGAGTAAGATCGTACAGACAGCAGGAAGAAATGCCTTAGGAGAATTTGCACCACAGTTTGCCTATTTTAATGATGACGTTTTATTTGGAGAAAACTGGAACAATGAAGACATTGATGTAAAAACAAGAAGTATCATCACGGTCGTAGCCCTAATGTCTCAGGGAATCACAGATTCTTCCCTGAAATTCCATTTACAAAATGCAAAAGATCATGGAGTAACACAAAAAGAAATCGCAGCGATCATTACACATGTAGGATTCTATGCTGGATGGCCCAAAGCATGGACAGTCTTTAACCTTGCAAAAGAAGTCTGGGAAGTAAATGAAGGAGATCTTCCATACGAAGATGAAGCAATGAGAGCGCATGCAAAATCCATGGTATTCCCAATCGGTGCTCCAAATGACGGATTTGCACAATATTTTGTTGGACAGAGCTACTTAGCCCCAGTATCCACAGAGCAAGTTGGTGTGTTTAATGTAACATTTGAACCAGCTTGCAGAAATAACTGGCATATTCATCATGCAAAAAGTGGTGGTGGACAGATGATCATCTGTGTTGCTGGACGTGGATATTATCAAGAAGAAGGAAAAGAAGCCATCGAGATGAAACCAGGAGATTGCATCAATATTCTACCAGAAGTAAAACATTGGCATGGAGCAGCACCTGATAGTTGGTTTTCACATTTAGCAATTGAAGTACCAAGAGAAGAAACATCGAATGAATGGTGTGAAGCTGTAACAGACGAGCAATATGGAAAATTAAAATAAGCTTCCTATATTGATTATGTATCACATCCGATTGTCGGTGCGATTAAGGAAAATCCACCACAGGGCGTGATGTTATTAGAAAACGTTGCAAATTTATAGGAGTGAATCATGAACATCGAAGGAAATAAAAAAGAAATAGAAGCAATGGAACAATTTCATAAAGGAAACAGGCAGGAAGGATTACGATTACAAGAAGAATTTGCTGCAGCTTTCAGGGAAGAATATAAAGATAAGGATCATTGTCCTTGCAAGAAGGCGTGTCGTTATCATGGAAATTGTAAGGAATGTGTTGCGATTCACAGAGCACATCAAGAACATGTTCCAAATTGTATGAGACCGATCATTAATGCAAAGATAAAGCTGTTATCTGAATTGACAGAGCATACGATTGCCAATGAAATAGAGGCACCTCATGAGATATTGAGAAAAGAATATCAGTCAGTAGAAACGGATTAATTGATATATTTTTGTATATAAGTAAGATACTCTTGTTATAGAATTCCGTAAATGCTATACTGAAAGTGTAGAAAAAAGAACCGTGTGAAATGATCATTCTGTTTTTACACGGTTTATTTTATAAATAATAGTTAGGCGAAACTAACAAGAAAGGAGAGTTAGATAAATGGAAACATTTCTTGGTATATTAATTCCTTTTGTTGGAACAACGCTCGGCGCAGCGTGTGTATTCTTTATGAAAAAATCATTTGGAAGATCCGTACAGCGTTCGCTTGCAGGATTTGCCGCAGGTGTGATGGTTGCCGCTTCCATCTGGAGTCTTTTGATTCCGGCGATCGAGCAATCGAAAGATATGGGAGTGTTCTCATTTTTTCCAGCGTTCGTTGGTTTTTGGATCGGTGTACTTTTTTTACTTTTACTTGATCATCTGATACCGCATCTTCATGTTGGAAGTGATGAGGCAGAGGGCCCTAAAAGTAAGCTTAATAAAACTACGATGATGGTATTAGCAGTTACGTTGCATAATATTCCAGAAGGAATGGCAGTCGGTGTCATGTATGCAGGATTTATTGCAGGAAATGTGCAGATTACAGCAGCAAGCGCTCTTGCATTATCATTAGGAATTGCCATTCAGAATTTCCCAGAAGGAGCGATCATATCCATGCCGCTTAGAGCAGAAGGAGAAAATAAGAAAAGGGCATTTCTTGGAGGTGTACTATCTGGTGTGGTTGAACCTGTTGGGGCAATACTGACAATGATCACTGCGCAGTTTATCATTCCGGTACTTCCTTATTTACTAAGCTTTGCAGCAGGAGCAATGCTTTATGTTGTGGTGGAAGAATTAATTCCAGAAATGTCGCAGGGAGAACATTCAAATATTGGTACAGTATTTTTTGCAGTTGGATTTAGTTTGATGATGGTTCTGGATGTGGCACTTGGATAATGATCTCTAAAATTTTTGGAGACTATCAAAGAAATGTATGGAAAGATAAAAAGGAGATTAATTATGAAATTTTACGAAAGTGGTGACAATTCAAGCAGCATCAGAACCGCATCAATTAAGCATCTGCATAAATAAAGCAAATTGCACACATAATATGATTCAAAGAATAAGTTCGAGTCATTTAAATCATGTGTGCGAGGTAAGAATGGTATTTATTATATTATAGAAGGAGACAATTACTATGAAAAAACAGGTGATCAATTCAAAAAAAGCAGTCATGGTAGGATGTGGGTTTGTTGGTTCAGCATCTGTATTTGCGCTTATGCAGAGTGGATTATTTACAGAGATTGTCCTAATCGATGCAGATAAGAATAAGGCAGAAGGAGAAGCCATGGATATCAGCCATGGAATTCCATTTACCAGTCCTATGAAAATATATGCTGGGGATTATGATGATGTTGCGGATGCTGCAATTGTGATCATATCAGCAGGTGCAGGACAAAAACCAGGAGAGACAAGACTTGACCTTGTTAAGAAAAATGTAGCAATCTTTAAGTCAATCATACCAGAAATAGCAAAGAGAAATTTTGCAGGAATTTTGCTTGTAGTTGCGAATCCAGTTGACATTTTGACACAAGTAGCGATCAAATTATCAGGACTTCCAGAAAACAGAGTTATTGGGTCAGGAACTGTTTTAGATAGTGCCAGACTTAGATATGAGTTAGGAAAACATTTGTCTGTAGACAGTCGAAGTGTTCATGCATTTATCATTGGAGAACATGGTGATAGTGAAGTTGTTGCATGGTCATCTGTCAATGTATCAGGAGTTCCATTAAGCGAAATGTGTGAGATGCGTGGTCATTATAAACATAAAGAAAATACAGAAGAGATCGCAGCAGCAGTAAAGAATAGTGCGTATGAGATCATCAACAAAAAACACGCAACCTATTATGGAATTGCGATGTCAGTAAAACGAATCTGTGAAGTGATCATGAGAGATGAAAAATCAATCCTTCCAGTATCTCATATGATGCATGGTGTTTATGACATTGATGCAGTTTCACTAAGTATGCCTGCGATTGTAGGGGCAAATGGAGTAGAATCCGATATTCCATTGAATTTAAATGGGGAGGAAGCATTGAAACTGAAGGAATCAGCGGATGCTTTGAAGAAGATTATAGATTCTATCGAATTATAAAGCTTGGATGAGAAAGTAAATATTAAAAATGCACAAAATCAATCGTAAATATTTGCGATTGATTTTTTCCGTTGTTACGGACTATAGTAATTTATTCTCGATCAGAAAAGATCGCATTAATATCGTATTTAAATTTATACTTTTGACACTTACATCATGTTATAATATCACTATATATTAAAAAGGGAGATTGATTTCTGATATTCAAGGCGGGATTAATGCAGGGATTCAGACAATCTGGTTTCACAGAGCACAAGATCTGACAGAAGATCCACAACCAAAACCCGATTATGAAATCAATAGTTTAAAATTTTTATTAAAGATGTTAAAATAAAGACAATAAAATTATTTATCTAAATTAAAATAAGGATTTTAGTACAATGAAGAAATTAAAAATAGCAGGAATCGTTCTGATTTTGTTTGTTTTGTATGTGATCATTGGAATGCTTGTACCATTTGTACATATGCAATCGGTAAGCAAAACAAATAAGTCAAAGATTCATACGGAAACGTTTTATTCAACATCAAACGAAAATGGATCAGACCGAGCAAAGATCGTCAGTGATAATCAGGAAGCACTTGATCTGCGGTTGGATATGATACGAAAAGCAAAGAAAGAGATCATTCTATCAACCTTTGATATCCGTGAAGGAAGCAGCAGTGATGATATTTTTTCAGAATTACTCAAAGCATCCAGACGAGGCGTCAAGATAAAGATTCTGGTTGATGGGCTTTATGGAACGATCCATATGACAGGAAAGGATATTTTTGCGGCAGTTGGAAGTGAGCCAAATGTTGAAATTCGTTTTTATAACACGCCAAATCTTTTGAAACCATGGACGATCAATGGATGTCTTCATGACAAATATATTGTGGCAGATCATAAGTATCTCTTAATGGGTGGCAGAAATATGTTTGATTATTTCCTTGGAACACACAAAGGAAAAAGCAAAGGTATAGACAGGGAGATTCTGATCGTCAATCAAGGATTAAAAGATCAAGGTGCAGTCGAACAGATCAGAAGATATTTTCAAAAAGTCTGGAACTTAGAAGTTTGCAAAACAAAATTTAGTACATGCTCAAAGAATAAAAAAGAGAAGGAAGTCAAGCGCCTTTTATCCCATGCAGAGAAAGTGAAAGTTCCAGATTATGATTATCAAAAGATTACAGTTCCAACGAAGAAAACAACACTGCTAACCAATCCGACAACAATTTATGGAAAAGAACCAGTTGTATTTGAAACGCTGAAGCAGTTGATGTTACAGGCAAAAAGCAAAGTTATCATTCATACACCATATGCAGTGTTTTCCAAAGAAATGTACGAAGGGATCGCACAGGTGAAACAACAGGTTCCGAACACAACAATGATCTTGAATTCAATCGCATCAGGAGATAATATTTGTGCATCAGCAGATTATCAAAAGAACCGATCAAAGATTTTAGGTACAGGAGTGTCACTGTATGAATATATGGGCAGACATTCCACACACGGAAAATCTCTGATCATTGATGATGATATAGCAGTGGTTGGTTCTTACAACTTTGATTGCAGAAGTACCTATGTAGACACAGAAACGATGCTTGTTGTACAAGGAAAAGAGATCACAAAACAGCTGGAAGAAGATTTTAGCAGATTAAAAAGCGGATCTTTGAAAGTGAATCAAGATGGAAGTTATCAAAATGATAAGGATGTGGCAGAACGCACGATGGATAGCAAAAAGCAGGGTATGATCAAGATTTTGTCTTATATCATACAGGCCTTTCGTTATTTAGCGTAAACTCTCATTATAATATAGAAGGAAAAGAAAGACATGAAAGATATTAAAATCATATTTTTTGACATTGATGGTACATTAATCGCTATGGATCAAGATACGATTTCAGAAAAAACATTAGAAGCATTAAAGCGACTACAGGAAAAAGGAGTCAAACTTTGTTTGGCAACAGGAAGAGGACCGATGCTTGTCCCACATTTTGAAGGAGTTGAGTTTGATGCATTTCTTACATACAATGGGTCTTATTGCTATGATCACAGTGGAACACTCTATAGCAATTGTATTCCATTAAAAGATATTGAAAGGATCATTAAAAATGCAGACAAAATGGGAAAGCCAGTTGCATTAGCAACGAAAGACCGTATGGCTGCAAATGGAAAAGATCAGGACTTGATCGATTACTATGCATTTGGGAATGCCGAAGTTGATGTAGCAGAAGATTTCGAAGATATAAAAAAAGAAAAAGTTTATCAAGTGTTGATGGGTGCAAGAGTAGAAGAGTATCAAGAGATCTTAAAAGGTGTCCAGGGAGCTGAGATTACGGCATGGTGGGATCGAGCAGTTGACATCATACCGGTCAATGCAGGAAAAGGAGCAGGGATTGAGAAAATGTTAAAACATTATGGCATAGATAAATCTCAGGCTATGGCATTTGGGGATGGCAATAACGATATCGAGATGTTAAAAGCAGTTGGCAATGGAATTGCAATGGCAAATGCATCCGATGATCTGAAAGCAGTGGCAGATGAAATCTGTGGAGATGTTTCGGAGGATGGAATTTATCATTATTGTTTGGAGAAGAGACTGATTTGAGCAGCAGATGAGGGCGATGAATTCTGTCCTCGTTGTGATGCAAATCTTACATTGCAGAAAAGATACTGAATATGGAAAAGCGTACGATGAAACCATTATATGCAAAAGACAAGCGGGATGCATGCATCATCGTAGCAGTGAACTACAGAAAATATGATCTGGGCGATATCGATGAAATACTGGAAAATCAAAGGTTGACGAAATTATCAAAAGGAATTGAATAACGGATTTATTACATCCTCACCATTATGGTGGGGATTTCTTTTTATTCAGAAGTGTACAATTGTAACCAAACAAAAGAAGGAGAAATGAATATGAAGAAGAAAATATTGTTAGGATTAGTGCTCATTTTATGTTGTTTTACCGGATGCAGCAGCAATAGTAGTAAAAATAGAGACGACAATAATCCGCCAGAAATCAAAATGTCAGATATTGATTGGAGTGTGAAAAGTAGAATCATTGATGATGAACGCAAGCTGACTTTTTCTTATAAAAATAATACTGATTATACTATAGCATATATTGAACTGACATTTACAAGGAAAGATATGGTGCTAGATGATTCAAACAGTGATATCAATATATATCAATGGTCATCAAATGATATGGCGAAAAAAACTGCAAAACCAAATTTCGATTGTGTTGTGGTTAATAGCGATGATAATGCTTATTTTTCGTTTAATGGATATGGGGTTAGTCGTAGACAATTTGAAGCATATGTAGAAAAAGTAAAAACAAAATTTTCAGATATTGAAACTGACGACAGTGACATAAAATATTTTGAAGCAAAAAATAATAATGGTGATGAAATAGAATTATCATACTATACGGAAATTCAGGTTAGAGTTACAAAGAAATTAGCGGATATTCAATAAATACATAGGAAAATATTTTACAAAAAAATTTCACAAGAGTATAATTAAAGAAATTTAAATTTACGGAGGAAGACCATGAGCAAACTTACAGATTTTATAAAGTTAATGACTGGTCATTTTGACAACAAAGAACAATTTGACAAAATGCAGGCAGAAGGAAAAACATATCCATATGCAAAACACATCAATACAGCATGTAACGATAAAATCAAAAATCTCCCAGAAAACTTCAATGGTACATTTGTTGTAGAAGAAAGTTACTATAAAACAGATGGAAAAAGTCACACATCACCGCATCTTTTTCTTATTTCAGAAAATAATGAAGGAATTGTACTTTCTTCCTACGATATTCCGAATGGAGAAGATAAGAATACATTTTCTTATGATTCTATGAAAGCAGTAGATTACAGTGAACTGAACGAATCAAAAAAATTCACACCAGCACTTTATCGCGAGAAGGATGGTGTCTGGGAAGGCGGCAGTACAAGCCAGTTTTCACCAGTTATGATATTTAAATTATGGGAAAGATTTTCAGAGGATAGTCTGGAGGTATCAGAGATCATAGAAGTAAATGGAAGAAGAACATTTGGATATGATGATCCAATCGTGTATAAACGGAAGATTTTTGTTTGATTGTATCTCACTACACATCATGTTATAATGTTTTGTAAATTATAGCATAAAAGAAAGATTTCCATGGGCGAGCATAGTGGAGGTGTATATGGCAGACACTTTGAAATTACCAGTAGGTGTTGATAGTTTCGAAAAAATCAGAAGAAACAGATTTTATTATATAGACAAGACAAAGCTGATAGAACAACTTGTAGAAATGGGTGGAGAGGTAACACTGTTTACGCGTCCTCGTCGTTTTGGAAAGACATTAAATATGAGTATGTTGCGTTCCTTTTTTGAGATAGGTGCGGATGCTTTATTGTTTGAAGGGTTGTATATTGCTAAAAACAAATCCCTTTGTGAAGCGTTATTATCAACAAATGATTTCTATGATCCGAGGGATTTTGGTTTTACAGATCATGAGGTAAAGAAAATACTGGATGATTATGGATTGACATCACATTTAAAAGAAATAAAGGAATGGTATGATGGATATCATTTTGGTAATGCTGATATATATTGCCCATGGGATGTCATAAATTATATAGATCAGCTTAAGTATGATCAGTCAATGGATCCACAGGATATCTGACACACAAAGGCCGTACAGAAAGTGGAAAATACCATCTGGTAATTCCAAACTGAGAGATCAGGAATCTTTTTGTAAAGAAGATCAGAGAGTGGTTTTCGGATGTCTCAAGAAAAGATGGAAAGACACTGGAGGAATTTTGCAGTGCATTTATCAAAAAGGATTCCAAAAAGATAGAACAGATTTTTGGAGATTATCTCTGGAACACGATCAGTATAAGGGATACAGCAGTTGCCAAAGAAAAGAAGGAAAATTTCTACCATGGCATTTTACTTGGACTTTTAGGATATAAATCCAACTGGCTGATAAAATCAAATGTTGAATCAGGGATTGGATACAGTGATATTTTGATTGAAGCTCCGATGAACAGAACTGGGATTATAATCGAACTTAAATATGCAGAAGATGGGAATCTGGATGCTGCGTGTGATGAAGCATTAAGACAGATTGAGGAAAAAGATTATACAGCGAAACTAAAGCAGGATGGAATGATAAATTTCATCAAGTATGGGATTGCATGTTATAAGAAATTTTCTAAAGTAGTGATAGGGGAATAAAAGTTTATGTCTGATACGACAAAAAGAAAAAAACCAAATATGATCCGTATCGGCATCGGTATTCTGACGGTACTTTTAGTGGTCTTTATCGTCATCCTGATGCAGTTGGTCTCGAACATTCAGGGAACAGCCCGCGTTGTAAATTATGCGGGGTTAATAAGGGGAGAAACACAAAGGATCATTAAGTTAGAGAATTCCGGACAGCGAGAAGATGAGCTGATCAAGGAAGTGCAGTCCTTTATCGAAGGGCTGCGTCATGGCAATGACCAATTAAAACTCGTACGGTTAAAGGATGATGATTTTCAGGATAAGATGAAGGAACTGGATGAATATTTTATTTCCTTACACAAAGAAATTTATCGTGTGCGGACAGTCGGCTATGAGCATACAGATATCATTTCAAAGAGCGAGAGATTCTTTAAGATCTGTGATGAGGCAACAGGTCTTGCGGAAGTATATGCACAGAGAAAAGCAACGTCATTAGCAACTCTTGAGAAATTCATCACAGCAGATATCGTTGTATTGATGCTGCTGATCGGATATGAGTTTATTAAAGCGGTCCGTTTTGCGGCGATGAACCGTATATTGCGGCATAAAGCTTATTTAGATAATGCAACAGGACTTCCGAATAAGAATAAATGTGAAGAGATATTAGGTGAACTGAATCCACCAGAGGATATTATCGTATGCAGTTTTGACCTTAATAATCTCCGTCGGATCAACGATAGTATGGGGCATGATGCAGGAGATGCGTATATTTATCGGTTTGCTGTTTGTCTGCGATCTTCCATACCATCGGAACATTTTGTCGGAAGACTTGGGGGAGACGAATTTATCGCAGTGCTGCAGGGGCTTGATAAACAAGCGGTGAGAAAGCTATTTGAAGATCTTCGCAAAGATATAGCAGCAGAATCCAAAGAACATCGAGAGATTCCGTTAAGTTATGCAGCGGGTTTTGCTATGGCAAGTGATTATCCTGGCAAAACAATGAGAGAATTATTCAATGATGCAGATAAAAATATGTACATCAATAAAAACCATGTGAAACGGGAAGAAGCACTTGAAGAGAAGCGGTTGAATTATCAATTATTAAAACTGCTGAATCAACATGGAAAGAACTTTTTAGACTGTTTATATTGTGATGCTAAGCTGGATACATATCGTGTGATCCGTTCCAGTGAAAACTTTTTCTTAGCTTTAGATGGTGCGTATTCCAGTGCAGTAGAGCAGATCGTACAGGAAAAGATTGGGAAAGATGAGCAGAAGAACATTTGGGAAAGGCTTCAGATTACAAGACTTCAAGAGAAGATGAAGGAGAAACAGGATGTACAGGAATATCAATATGATATGCAGGAAGAAGGATTCTATAAGCGTATGACATTGATCCCAGTTGACTGGGATGAAGATAAGAAATTACATCATTTTCTTCTGGCATTTGAAATCATCCGAAAAGGAGCTGACAATCAGACAGGGGCCAGAGAACAGTTACAGATTTATTATGAACAGCTAAAACAATCAATCATTGAAAATGACAGTTATGTCGATGCACTTTTGGAATTATCCGATGTGATCTATACGGTCAATCTAAAGACAGATATTCTGGAGAGAAATATTATTCTAAAGGGAAAAGAGCAAAAGAACAAAGAGATGTTTCTTGATTATCCATTACCATGTAATTATCAGGATTACTGCGCAGAATATGAGAAAAAAGTCACGAAGGAGACAAAAGCAGAGTATAATATGACAAATGATACGAAAAAACTGCTGGAGAGATACAACAATGGTGACACAAATATTTCTGTGGAATATTGTTTTCATGAAGATGATGGAAGTATTCGCTGGGTACAAAAAACAATTCTTATGACACAGATCGTGGTATACGATGAAGAGACAATGAGCGAGATTCCGACAGTTTATGCGATCATGCTCTTACAGGATACATCGCAAAGACATAAACAAGAAGAATTAGAACACGCACGTTTACAGGCAGCATTTGACGAAATGCGTACAGCAAGTCAGGCGAAGACCGATTTCTTAAGCCGTATGAGCCATGATATCAGAACACCATTAAATGGAATCATTGGACTTCTAAATATCAATGAAAAACATTTCGATGATCAGAAACTGGTATTAGAGAATCATAAGAAAATGGAAATTGCTGCCAAACATCTGCTTTCTCTGATCAACGATGTATTGCAGATGAGTAAGATCGAGGAAGGTCAGATCACACTGGCACACCAAGAGATTACTGTGAAGAAACTGATGCGGGAAGTTGAGACGATGATCAGAGAGCGGGTTCTAGAGGCAGGAATCCGATGGAACTATGAAGAAGATAACATAGATGACAGATATTCATATGTATATGCAAGCCCATTGCATCTTCGTCAGATCTTATTGAATATTTATGGAAACTGTATTAAATATAATCATCCGGGTGGAACTATTTCTACAAAGATGGAACAAATGGATGTTCATGATAAGATCTGTACGTATCGTTGGACGATCAAAGACACGGGAATTGGTATCAGTAAAGATTATATCGATCATATTTTTGAGCCATTTTCACAGGAAAAGACGGATGCCCGAAGTGTATATCAGGGGACTGGGCTTGGAATGTCGATCGTTAAGGGACTGGTAGAACAGATGCATGGAGAAATCAAAGTGACAAGCGAGAAAGGAATGGGATCTACCTTTGTGATCACGATTCCATTTGAAATCGCACAGAAGAAAGAACAGCCAGTGGCTGAGAAGATAGTGGAGCAAGCAGATATTCGTGGTTTAAACTTATTAGTTGCCGAGGATAATCAATTGAATGCAGAAATCATACAGACACTTCTGACGGATGATGGAGCCAATGTCACTGTTGTGGAAGATGGGCAACGGGCAGTGGATCAATTTAAGAATGCTCCACAAGGAACATTTGATGCGATATTAATGGATATTATGATGCCGGTTATGGATGGATTGACAGCGACCAAGGAGATTCGATCCATCAAACGAGACGATGCAGCACAGATACCGATCATCGCTATGACAGCAAATGCATTTGAAGAAGATGCAAAGAAATGTTTTGCAGCAGGGATGAATGCACACTTAGCGAAACCATTTCAGATTGATAAGGTTGAAAAAACATTAGTACAATGTATTCATAAGAGTATATAATAAACAATATAGTAAAAATCTTTTTGCATGAATGGATATAATTAAATTGGGTGATAATATTGTCATTCTAAAAAATGTAAAAGGAGACCCAATAATGAGTAAAGGAATAAACAGCAGAAAAGTAGCAGTGATCGGAACAGGATTTGTAGGTTCATCTTCTGCATTTGCATTAATGGAAAGTGGATTATTTACTGAAATGGTGTTGATCGATGCTGATAAGAATCGTGCAGAAGGAGAGGCATTAGATATTGCCCATGGACTCCCATTTGCCAGACCAATGAAGATCACAGCAGGCGATTATGATGATATCGTGGATGCAGCGATCATTGTTGTGACAGCGGGTGCAGGACAGAAACCAGGAGAGACAAGACTTGATCTTGTCAAGAAAAACGTAGCAATCTTTCAATCGATCATTCCAGAGATCGCACAGAGAAAATGTGAAGGGATTCTTCTGATCGTAGCCAATCCAGTAGATATTTTGACACAAGTTGCAGTAAAACTATCAGGATTTCCTGAAAACAGAGTCTTTGGTTCTGGTACAACCCTAGATTCTGCCAGATTAAAATATCTGCTTGGAGAACATTTGCAGGTAGATGCAAGATCTGTTCATGCATGGATTATCGGAGAACATGGAGATTCTGAAATCGTAGCATGGTCAAGTGCCAATGTATCAGGCGTACCAATTTCAGAATTTTGCGAGATGAGAGGTTACACAGAACACGACGAGCATATGGAAGAGATTGCACAGGGAGTCAAAAACAGTGCATATAAGATCATTGAAAAGAAAAAAGCAACATATTATGGAGTTGCAATGGCAGTCAGAAGAATCTGCGAAGCAATCATCCGAGATGAAAAATCTGTATTACCAGTATCTTCTATCCAACATGATACCTATGGAATTGAAGGTGTTACATTAAGTATGCCAGCGATCGTAGGAAAAAATGGTATTGAGAAACAACTGGCGATCAAGCTGAATGAAAAAGAACAGGAAGCATTGAAGAAATCAGCAGAAGCCTTGAAAGAAGTGTTAGAAGATCTGGATATTTAAAAATTTATTTTGGTCAGGAGGATTCGTATGTGGTTTATGATCAGGAAATTACAGAAAACAGATATAAATAGAGTTGCAGATATATGGTTAGATACAAATTTAAAAGCACATGATTTTATTCCTGCCAAGTATTGGAAGAACAATTTTCAATTAGTAAAAGAATATGTAATGATATGGTCGCAAAAATAAATTCACAGGAGAGAAAAGTAATTGGAAGGAAATTTAACAAAAGGACCAATTTTAAAAACACTAACGAAACTTGCGGTGCCAATCATGGCATCGTCATTTTTAGGAACATTATACAATATTACAGATATGGCATGGATCGGACTTCTTGGATCAAAAGCAGTTGCCGGAGTTGGTGTCGGAGGCATGTTTACGTGGTTTTCACAAGGATTAGCTTCGATGTCGAGAATGGGAGGACAGGTACAGGTAGCACAATGCATTGGACGAGGAGACAAAGAAGAAGCCCATAAGTATGCACAGACAGCAGTTCAGCTGGCAACGCTTATGGGACTTTTATTTGCAGCAGTGATGTTACTGTTTTTGCATCCGCTGGTAGGATTCTTTCAGCTACAAGATCCAGAGGCATTGCAGGCAGCATTATCTTACACAAAAATAGCCTGTGGATTGATCGTGTTTTCATTTTTGACACTCACTTTAACTGGAATCTATACAGCACAAGGAGATTCAAAGACGCCATTTATAGCCAATTTTATAGGACTTGTAACGAATATGATCTTGGATCCATTACTGATCCTGGGGCTTGGACCAGTAAACAAGTTTGGGGTAAATGGAGCTGCGATTGCAACAGTAAGTGCACAGGCAATTGTTATGACTATTTTGATCCTTGGAATTATCCGACAGAAAAAACAAAATGTATTAAAAGGAATCAAGTTATTTACAAAAATTGCATTTAAATATCTAAGTGGAATCTGCAAGATTGGTATTCCGACAGCGATTCAGGGAATGGTTTACTGTGGAATTTCCATGGTATTAACTCGTATGGTTTCAGGGTTTGGAGCAGAAGCAGTTGCAGTCCAGAGAGTCGGAGGGCAGATTGAATCTGTTTCATGGAATACAGCCGATGGATTTGGGACAGCTCTAAATGCATTTATCGGGCAAAATTATGGAGCAGGAAAGATGGATCGTGTCAGAAAAGGATACAAAGCCTCTTTGTGCAGCGTTGGAATATGGGGAATCTTTATTACGATCATGTTTGTTTTTCAACCAAAGGCAATCGCAGAGATTTTCTTCCATGAACCAAAGGCAATTATGATCGCGATCGGATATTTGACGATCATTGGGGTGAGTGAAGCGTTTATGGCTGTAGAACTGATGACAGTAGGGGCATTATCAGGATTAGGAAAAACACATTTATGCAGTGTGATCAGTATTCTATTTACCAGTGCAAGAATTCCGCTTGCAATCATTTTGGGTGGAGCATTGCTTGGACTGGAAGGTATCTGGTGGGCATTTTCTGTAACATCAATTGTAAAAGGAATTATCTTTGTATGTACATTTTGCTGGATCACGAGAGGCAAAGGTACGGTAAAAATGATGAAACTCAATAAGGAATAATAGAATTATTGCCGATAATATAGTTTGATCATGTTTAAGGGATGTCTAAAATATATATGTAGACTGGAAAGGATGTAGCGATGAAAATATATATAGACTTCGATGACGTTATCTGTGAAACAGCGAAGTATTTCACCAAAATTGCAAAAGAATTATTTAATATTGATGTGCCATATAGGGAAGTACAGTTCTTTAATCTTCAGAAATCATTTGATCTAAGTGGAGAACAGTATGATGAATTGATGAAGGCAGGGCATATTCCAGAAAATTTACTAGATTATGAAGAAACACCGGGAGCTTCAGAAGTGATCAACAAGTGGGTTGATGAAGGACATGAGGTTTTTGTTGTCACAGGAAGACCATTTGATTCTTATGAACCATCTAGAAGATGGTTGGATGAACATCACTTAAATAGGCTTCCTATTTATTTTGTTGATAAATATGGACGAGAAATGTTCAAACAGGATCATACCTATAATCTGACATTAGAAGAACTTTATTGCATGCATTTTGATTTTGCAATCGAAGATTCACCAGCTGCGTTTGAGCATGTGCAGCATTTTAAAGATTGTAAAGTAGCTGTATATGATCGTCCGTGGAACAAGCAGGTGGAATTTCCAGATGAAAGCTTTGTGAGATGCCTGGATTGGAAGGAAATAGATAGATTATGGCAACAGCAGGTTGCTTTTCAGATTGCAGATTTATCGATATGATAAAGATGACGGAGGAGACCGGTGTTTTGGTATTCTGGCAGATATGGATTTTATCATCATATGTACATATGAAAAAGATGGTGAAAATCCAGAACTTCTGATTTATAAAAAGAGATAATATAAACAAAAAGAAAAGTATTGACAAATAAACGATCGTTTACTGTTATTAAGATGTAAACGGTCGTTTATTTATTTTGGAGGAAATGTGCATGGGTAATAGGAAAGAAGAAATATTAATTGTGGCACTGCATCTGTTCGCCAGAGATGGCTACGAGGCTGTCTCTGTTAGCCAGATAGCAGGAGAACTTGATATGACAAAAGGGGCATTGTACCGTCACTACAAAAGTAAAAGAGATATTTTTGACTGTATTGTGCAGCGTATGGAGCAACAGGATGGCGAACAGGCAACAGAATATGATATGCCATAAGAGGATAAAGAGAAAACGCCTGAAAAGTATGAGACAGTATCATTGGATGATTTTGTGGAATACAGCAAGTCTATGTTTGAATATTGGACAGAGGATGATTTTGCATCATCGTTTCGGAAGATGCTGACAATAGAGCAGTTTTGTAGTGAAGAGATGCAGAATTTATATCAGCAATATCTGGTATCTGGACCGGCAGGATACGTGAAGGATCTCTTCAAAAATATGAAAATAAAAGATCCAGAGGAGAATGCAGTTAAGTTTTATGCAAATATGTTTTTTTATTATAGCTTGTATGATGGTGCAGCAGATAAGGCGAAAGCAAAATGTCAGTTTGAACAGATGCTAGATAAAATAGTAGAAGAAATGAAACAGTAATATAAGAGCCAGACGCTTAAGACGCAGAGCCGTTAATTCTGATACTGAAAAATTAGGATTATCGGTTTTTATTTTTAAGAAAGGACATAAAAGAAATGGAAAAAAGTAATATTGAGATTCGTTTAGAGAAAAAGGAAGAACAACAAAAAGTAGAAAATCTGGTAAGAGAAAGTTTTTGGGATGTGTATCGTCCAGGATGCCTTGAGCAGATTGGGAGATTTGGCTGTTTTTTCGGCATGTTCATCTGTTATAAGTAATAAAAGATTGACAAGTTACCGTTTGGTTACTACAATATAAGTAACCAAACGGTAACTTATGAAGAAAATGAAGGTAAGAATAGTAAAGGTAAATCTAATATATACTATGGCATTTAAAGAAAAATGAAAACATAAGGAGAATATATGGAATCAGATATAATTAAAATCAGCCATCTGAATAAAAGCTTTGGCGAAGTAAAAGCGGTAAATGATTTGAGCTTTCGTGTGAAAAAAGGAGAATTGTTTGCTTTTCTTGGAGTAAACGGTGCAGGGAAAAGTACAACCATTTCTATTCTTTGTGGACTGCTGAAAAAAGACAGTGGAACGGTTCAGGTAAACGGAATAGAAATTGACAAAGCCGGCGCACAGACAAAAAGGATGCTTGGTGTTGTATTTCAGGATAGCGTACTTGATAAACCACTTACGGTGAAAGAGAACCTAATGAGCAGAGCTGCTTTGTACGGCATTACAGGAAATGCCTTTGATAAGAGATTACAGGAGCTGGTCGAGATTCTGGATTTTGACGAGTTTTTAAACAGACCTGTAGGTAAGCTGTCGGGAGGTCAGAGAAGAAGAATTGATATTGCCCGTGCATTATTGCACAGACCGGAAATTTTGATTCTTGACGAACCTACTACAGGACTTGATCCGCAGACAAGGCAATTAATCTGGAATGTTATCGAGAAGCTTCAGAAAACAGAAAATATGACAGTATTTTTGACTACACATTATATGGAAGAGGCTGCCAATGCTGGTTATGTTGTGATTCTTGACAAAGGAAGTGTTGCAGCAGAAGGTACACCGTTTGAACTTAAGAATGATTATGTACAGGATATAGTGTCTGTTTATGGTGTTTCCAAAGATGAAATAAAGTCATTGAACAGAGAATATAAAAAAATACGTGACGGATATCAAATAAAAGTAAGAAATACGAAGGAAGCTACGAAGCTTATTGTAGAGCATCAGGACCTATTCATGGATTATGAAGTAGTAAAAGGCGGTATGGATGATGTATTTCTTGCAGTCACAGGGAAGAAGCTTGGAGGTGAGCATTAATGAGAACAGTATTGGCGTTAATGAACAGGAATAGGAAACTGTTTTTTAAAGATAAAGGGATGTTGTTTACATCAATGATCACACCCGTCATTCTGATTGTTCTGTATGCTACGTTTCTTGCAAAGGTTTTCAGAGATTCTTTTACAGCAGCGATTCCGGATGTGATCACAATTTCGGATAAGCTCATTAATGGAACAGTAGCAGCACAGCTGACAGCATCACTTATGGCAGTAAGTTGTATTACTGTAACATTTTGTGTGAATCTGACTATGGTGCAGGACAAGGCAAATGGAACAAGGAAGGACTTTGATGTTTCACCTATCAGCAGTGGAAAAATTTATTTGGGATATTTTCTGTCAACAGTTGCTAATTCTTTGATGGTCAATGGACTTGCGTTTGTATTATGCCTGGGATATTTACTTAAAATGGGATGGTATATGAATGCAGCAGATGTATTATGGCTTCTATTTGATATGATATTGCTCGTTCTGTTTGGAAGTACGCTTTCAAGTATCGTTAGCTTTCCATTAACAACACAGGGACAGCTTTCGGCTGTGGGTACAATTGTCAGCGCAGGATATGGTTTTATATGTGGTGCTTATATGCCGATTTCAAATTTTGGTTCAGGTCTTCAGAAGGCACTGTCTTATCTTCCGAGTACATATGCCACTTCATTGATTAAGAATCATATGCTTCACGGAGTATTCAGGGAGATGGAGAGAAAACATTATTCTGGTGAAATGGTTGATGTAATAAAAAGAACTCTTGATTGCAATCCGGTATTTCATGGAAATGTGGTAAGTGTAAATCAGATGATTGGCATTATGATGGGAAGTGTAGCTGTATTTGGAATTATTTATTATATTGTTACCTTGCTGTCAAAGGGGGAAGGGGGACGATAACTGTTACAAGAACTCCGATTTGGTTGCATTACAGTGGATTCATGGAAATAGTGTCACCGGACAGGTAACTATAATAAAAGTAACCAAACGGTAACTTTGTAACAGATTCAAATTAGGAGATAGATATGGAAAGTAAAGAAAAGAACACAAAGGAAAAAATATTGGAAGAAGCCCTGAAGTTATTTGCACAGAGTGGATATATGGGAACATCCATGAATGATATTGCTTCAAAACTTGGAGTGACCAAGGCTGCATTGTATAAGCATTATAAAAGCAAGCAGGAGATATTAGACAGTATTATTGAAAAAATGAAGGAATTGGATATTGAGAGAGCAAAGCAGTATGAAATGCCGGAGGGTGATCTGGAAAAGGTTACAGCCGAGTATAAAGAAATGGCATTTGATAAGATCAAGCAGTTCACAAAGGTGCAGTTTCTTCATTGGACAGAGGAAGAGTTTTCAAGCTGTTTTCGTAAGATGTTGACATTGGAACAGTACAGGGAACCACAGATGGCACAGCTATATCAGAATTATCTTGCAAGCGGACCATTAACATATATGGAAGCTTTGTTTTCAGGAATGTTAGGCGATGCAGGAAAAGCCAGACAGACAGCACTTGATTTTTATGGACCTATTTTTTTGCTTTACAGCATATATGATGGAGCAGAAGACAAGAGCCATGTGATAAAACTACTGGAAGAGCATATGGATCATTTCTTACAGGAAATGCAGACGAGTTGAAGGATAAAGCAATAAGACAAGATTGTCAGATAAGGATAAAGCGAGTATACCGATTATTGCAATGACAGCAAATGCATTTGAAGAAGATAAGAGAGATGCTATTGCAGCTGGAATGAATGGACATATAGCAAAGCCAATCCAGGTTGATAAATTATTGTCGATATTATCAGAAGTAATAAGGAGACAGTCGTTATATCGGCTAAAAAATGGTACTATGGGTAAAACTGATGATGCTTTTACCGATAATGTGATATACTAGTTAGTAGATTAGTATGTTTTGAATTTGGGTTATGGTTTGTGATGGAGGATTGTAGATGAAATACCTTTTAGTTGCTGAAACAGCAAATCACTTCCGTTGCATTGACATGATTATTGATGATGCAAAAGTAGCTTTGACGGAGAAGTTCATCAAAGAACTTCACTTGGTTTTGAAGAATGGCACCAGCGATTCCAGAAAAGATTGGTTTGCTGTTGGTGATTATAAGAAACTTCCGAATGAAGTTGGCGGCAGGGATACAGCCCTTCCGGAAAAAGTTGCCGATAAAATGAAAGCCTTGCTGACGGAATACAGCACCAAAGAAGAAAAGACCTTTGAGGATATTCTGGACTTCCATGTGAAGTTTGAGCGGATTCATCCATTTCAAGATGGAAACGGTCGTGTGGGCAGATTGATCATGTTTAAGGAGTGCCTGAAATACAATATTGTTCCGTTCATCATTGAGGACAATTTGAAGATGTTCTATTATCGTGGATTGAAGGAATGGGACAACGAAAAAGGATATCTGACAGATACCTGTCTGACAGCACAAGATAAATATAAAGCATATTTGGATTATTTTAGGACTACGTATTAAAAGTAAAAGGGGATAGTGCGATATGACAAGTTGGAAAAATGTGATGTGGTATGCAGTTGATTTGTAATCCATTTTTACACCTTTTGCGGATGATATTATGCGAAAATAAACCACGGTATTTTGTGCAGATATTACATGTAAATATAGATGATGTTTGGGATGCAACATGATAGAAGGGTTATAAGAAAAATTTGTAGGAATATAAAGATATGGAATTAAGATTATTACGCTATTTTTTAACAGTAGCAAAAGAACAGAGCTTTACAAAAGCAGCAGAACAATTGCATATTACCCAGCCAACGCTTTCCAGACAAATGGCGGCATTTGAAGAGGACCTGGGAATAACATTATTTATTCGAAGTGGGAAGAAAATTTCGCTTACTGATGAGGGGATTCTATTAAAAAGGCGTGCCTTGGAGATTCTTAATCTTGAGGAAAGGACGCTTGAGGAACTGAAAGGAAAAGAAGAGGTTGTAGAGAGTACGATAACCATTGGATGCGGTGAATTTGCAGCAGTGGAGACATTGGCGAAGATATGTAAAACATATAAAGAAAAATATCCGCTGGTTCAGATTGTATTGCATACTGCAACAGCAGATGTAGTGTATGAGATGATGAACAAAGGGCTTGTAGATATTGCATTATTCATGGAGCCGGTGGACACCGAAGGGCTGGATTATATCCGGATCACAGATTGCGATCACTGGTGTGTCGGAATGCGGCCGGATGATCCGCTGGCAGAAAAAGAGTTTATAAAAAAAGAAGATCTTATTGGAAAGCCCTTGATCCTGCCGGAAAGAATGAACGTTCAAAGTGAACTTGCCAACTGGTTTGGGAAAGACTTTTCAAAATTACAGATTGCTTTTACGAGTAATCTTGGAACGAATGCCGGAGTTATGGCGGCAAATGGACTGGGGTATCCAATTTCAATTGAGGGTGCTGCAAAGTATTGGCGAGAGGATATTCTTGTACAGCGAAGAATTTCTCCTGAAATCACGACCAGTACGGTGATTGCTTGGCGACGGAATATTCCATATTCTTTGGCAGTCCGTAAAATGATCGAGGAGATTAATGCTTTTCAGGCATAAAATAAAATTCAATATAAGCATTAGACATAATGAAGCGATAGAGCTTAAAATAGATGTGTAAGATGAATGTAAATCTTATACATCTATTTTTTTTGAAAAATACGTAAAGAAAGGGGCTTTTTATTATGAGTAAAAAATTAGTGGCATTTTTCAGTGCAAGCGGAACAACGAAAAAAGTAGCAGAAATGATTGCAGAGGAAGTAAAGGCGGATTTATTTGAGATTGAGCCGAAAGTTCCATATACAAAGGCTGATCTTGACTGGATGAATAAAAAATCCCGAAGCAGTGTGGAAATGAGTGATAAGAAATACAGGCCGGCGATTATGAAAAAAGAGATGGATATGAGTTCTTATGACGAGATCCTTCTGGGATTCCCTAAACTGGTGTAACAAGATAGCCTGTATATAGAGTGTATACAGTTGATGTGGAATAGAATATAGGTACTGTATGCACAGATAATGGAAAAATATGTGTATGTAGTAGGGGAATATTGAATGGTTAATATAGATAGTAAAAATAATATAGATGGAAAGAAAAAGAACTGGTTTATATCCGATAAGAATATAGACTAGTTCTTTTTTTAGAGATTATTATATACACACAGGGAATAGGTGAATGTCGAATTACAGCAGCCCGTCAAAGAATGCATTGATATCTGTATGAAAGATCTTTGCCAGAGCGACTAACTCAGACACTTTGATGTTCATGCGGTTTGTTTCCAGTTTGGCATAAGTGCTTTTAGATATGACAATACCCATGAGATTCAATTTTGCAATGACCTGGTCTTGCGTTAGATTATTTTTGTATCTGAGAGATTGAATATTTTTACCGATATCCATATCTGGTCTGATTTTCTGCATAATACGTTCTCCTTAAAAAATGAAAGTTTCGTTATTTGGAAACATATATATTGATTCTAATGAGTTAAAATTTTATAATGTTTCGTAATAAAGAATTATTTCTGAAAGGGGACAATCTATGAGCGAAAGTGAGAGAGAAAAAAAGATTTTCTTGAGTTACTGTGGCAGCAGGGATCAGGAATTATTGACGGGCAGAAAAAAGATGACATTGGGGGATATGGAGAGGTTTTCATTTCTAACAGAATTCTTTGGCTTGGAAAGTTATGGATTAAATTTATGGAAAGAGTTTGGCGATGATGTGGAAGAACCATTGGATGCACTGATCAAGTTATTAGATGAATGGGAATACGAAAACGATACGTGGATCGATGATGATGGAAGATTAGAAAGATGGCTGGTTGAATTTCAAAAGCATGCGCCAACGAAAGAGAAAAGAGAGAAGCTCCGAAAAATGATTGATTTAAAATATAAGAAGAGAGGATTACCATATCCAACAGAGGCAGACTTCGATTAAGGGGTCTGCTTTTCTTTCGCTATTTTTGAAGGAGGTGATGCAGGTGGAGGTAAGTATCCATGAACTTTTAGCGGCAGCAAGGGAGGCGGTGAAATCAGATTATATCAAAGGCGAAAGCATTTTATGTGAAACCAGATATCATCCGGATACCCATTACATGGTAGAAATAGAGATGTTAAAAACAGATAACACGCTGGGGAAAAAAGGAGCATATATCCGGAAATTTTTGACGGAAGTTGAGTATTCCTCCATGCTACAAAAGCAGGAAGAACATCTCATAAAAATAAAAAGACAGGCCATTGTTCAAAAAGGAACATTGCGATATATCCCTCTCCCGGACAGGCTGGACAGCCGCCGGAAGAGGGATATTTTTTAACCGGCTGGGAAAGAACAGGGAGTGTTCCTCAAGCAGCAGCGGTATGAGAACTCCAGAGTTTCCGCAGGTTTTGGGGTGTGGAAACTTAGAAAAGTGTTCAAAACAGGCACTTTTGCAACGATCCGTTGCAGCAGAAAAAGGGTTCTTGGCTTTATGCCAGACGAAAAAATGAAAGAAGGGTGTGATTGTGATGATAGTAGGAATTGATCATGGCTATTATGCAATAAAAACAAGACAAGTGTCTTTCCCAAGTGGAATTATTAGGTATGATTACGAGCCGTATACCATGCAGAATGTTCTGCAGTATCAGGGAAAGTATTATGTCTGTGGTACAGGGAGACAGACACTGGTAAAAAATAAAACGTCCAATGATAATTATTATCTGCTGACGTTGGCAGCCATTGCAGAAGAAATCAAGCATCGGAAAGCGGAACGAAAGACAGAGGCAATTCTGGCTGTCGGACTTCCGCTTTCAAGTTTTGGAAGAGAGAAACAGGGATTCAGGGAGTATCTGTTGCGGAAAGAGCAGCCAGTGCGATTTTTATATGAAAGTGAATTATATGAGATAACAATAAAAGATGTGAAACTGTTCCCACAGGGATACTCTGCGCTTGCTCTGCATCCAGAATATCTGAAAAATGAACCGTCTGTTCTGCTTGTTGATATTGGTGGCTGGACCGTTGACCTTATGAGGCTGGACAATGCTGTTCCGAATGCAGCAACGTGCAGGAGTCTGGAGCTTGGAGTGATTCGATGTATTGATGAGACAGCAGAACAGGTGCGTAGAAATACCGGATTGTCTGTAACAGAAACTCAAATTGAGCGTGTGCTTCGGGGGGAATCTTGCAGTATGGCAGAAGAAGCCAGACGGATCATACAGGAAAACGGACGGAAATATATAGAAAGAATACTGTCTGCGGTGACAGAATCCGGGTTTGATCTCCGTGCAGTACCAACCGTATTTATGGGTGGAGGCTCCGCAATTTTAAAACGCCACGTGACCGCACAGGACGCGATTTGCCGCCCCGTTTTTATAGAGGACGTCCATGCCAACGCAACAGGGTATGAACGGATTGTAGAGCAGATGTGGGCGAGATGACACGCCCTGTGTATTCGTTCCGCCCGAACCTGAAAAATCCAGAACACCAGAGGGCATGGGAGAAATTTCAAAGTGTTCCAGAAGGGCAGAAAAGCCAGTATCTGGTTCAGGCAATTCTGGAAAAAGAAAATCGAAAATGGCTGGAAGAAGTCATTCAAAAGACGATAAAAGAAAGTGTTCGGGAATTGGAGATATGTGGCACTACGGAACAATTGAAAACGAAACCATCATCGGAAGAAATACCAGATCAGATGCTGGATTTTTTATCTCAAATGGAAAATTTGTAAAGGGGGTGAGGCCTATGATTGCACGATACATACATTGTTGGATCTGCTAGGGGCAGGAGCAAAACAGCATCGATATCTTTGGTAGGTATTGTGAATAGCTTTCCATGCATCTTTGGAGTATGTTGTGTGTAGCGAAACGGAAAGGAGAAACGCTATGACAGAGATGAAGAACATATGCGGAAAGATCCCGAAGGACTTACACGAAAAAGTAAGAGAAGAGATTGAACTGACAGAAAGCAGCACACAGAAATTTATACAGCAGGTCATCGAAGAACATTTTGAAAGACTTGCAGGAAAAGGAGAAATGAGCATGGGAACAGCAAGAACAATCGCAGTACAGGTATCAGAGGAATTATTCCAGAGATTAAAAACAGTCATCGCAAAAAAAGGCATGAAACAGAAAGACTTCTTAATTCAGATCATCGAAGAGGCACTGGAAAAGGCAGAAGCCGAATGGCAGAACAAAGACAGCATGGAAGAAACGGAACCTGCAACCGGAGAATCTGGAACAGAAGAGACTCAACCGGAAGAGGAAAATGACTTGGAAGAAGAGAGCGAGCCGGGCGAAGGAAACCAACCGGAAGAAGAATGCGAACCGGAAGAAGAAACTGAACCAGAAGAAGAAAACGAACTGGGCGAGGAAAGCAAACCAGACGAAGAAACCCAAGCAGAAGAACCAACAGAATGGTAACAAACAGATACAGAGAAACCAACAGGCGGTATGAGAAAAATCATGCCGCCTGTTTTTATCAGCAAAGGAGGTTGATAACCGCAACCATTCAATTTTTTGATCTCTTTAGCGGAATCGGGGGATTCCGTGAAGGCTTAAGACGTGCAGGGGGATTTACCTGTGTCGGACACTGCGAGGTGGATACTTATGCGGATAAGAACTACCGATTGCTGTTTGACACAGAAGGGGAGTGGTATTGTAGTGATGCACGAACAATTGAACCAGAACGAATGCCGGATTTTGATCTGCTCTGTGCAGGATTTCCTTGCCAGGCATTCTCTATCGCCGGAAAGCGGGAAGGATTTGCAGATGCAAGAGGAACCCTCTTTTTCGAGATTGCCCGGCTTCTTAAAGCTAAAAGACCCAATTATTTTATCCTTGAAAATGTTCCCGGTCTGCTTTCGCATGACAAGGGGCGGACATTTTGCACCATCCTCAGTACGCTTTCGCAACTGGGGTACCATGTCGAATGGAAAGTGCTTAACAGCAAGGATTTCGGAGTCCCCCAAGCAAGGAAACGGGTGTATATTGTCGGATATCTTGATTTCAGATGTGCCGGAAAAATATTACCTGAACCAGAAACAAATGGAGCAGCTCTTGTTCAGATCCGGGCAGGAAGTCAGGGAAAAAGAGTCTACAGTCCCAAAGGACTAAGCTGTACCCTGACCTCACAGGCAGGTGGAATGGGCGGCAAGACAGGATTATATGATGTAGGTGTCCCGATCAAAGAGAATACAAAGCTCGGCTACAAACTTGCAAGAGAAGGGGACAGCATCGATCTGGGCTATGCGAATCTCAACAGCAGGAGAGGGAGAGTCGGACACCAGATCGCACATACCCTGACAACAGGTGTCCAACAGGGAACGTTGCACTTTGTCGATCTTTCACCGCCGCCGATAGTAACGGAAGAATGCAGAAGTCTGAATACCAGACAATGCGGTGTTCACAAATATAAAGGAGAATGTTCCGGTGTATTAGCAGAGGATGGAGCAAGAGCAGTCTTAACCCCAGCAAAAGAGAAGGTCCGGCAGAACGGTAGACGCATGAAGGAACCGGAAGAACCCATGTTCACAATTACTGCAACAGATCGTCATGGCATCTTGTATCACGGAAGAATACGCAGGCTGGTTCCAAGAGAGTGTCTGCGTCTGCAGGGATATTATGACTGGCAGATCGATAAGATCATAGACTGCACATCGGATGCACAGCTATATAAACAGGCTGGGAACGGCGTAACTGTTACAGTGATCGAAGCAATCGGAGCACTACTGCGAAAGGCAGATGCGGAGCGAAAAGAACTGGAACTGTCTGAGAAAGGATAGTGTCGGTGATGATTGGAATTCAGGATCAGTACTTTGGTACGGAAATCGAGATGACAGGGATCACCAGACAACGGGCTGCAGAAGTTGTAGCAGAACTGTTCGGGACAGAAGCCGTTTATGAAGGTGCGTATTACGGAATATGGTCAGCGAGAGACCGGGAAGGAAAAAAGTGGAAGTTCATGTCTGACGGAAGCATTGATACACAAAGAAAATCAGGTGGTCGAATCGTATCAGCAGATAGAGAATATTCAACAGAGCTGGTATCACCAAAATTATCCTATGATGAGATGGGAAAACTACAGGAAGTTGTACGCTGTCTGCGGAGGCATGGAGGTTTTGTCAATGAGTCCTGTGGTCAGCATGTTCATGTAGATGCGGCGAACCATACACCGCAGAGTCTGAAAAATGCGCTGACCATTATGTACGCAAAGGAAGATATCCTGTTCAAAGCACTGAAAGTGCAGGAAAGAAGAGAGTACAGCTATTGTCAGAAGGTGCGTCCGGAGGTATTGGAAAAAATCCGAAAAATGCCAAACAAATCCATTACGATGGACCGGGTAAGAAATGTCTGGTATGGAGGCAGGGATGGAAGTCATAATCATTATGACAGTACCCGGTATTATGCGTTAAACCTCCATGCTGTATTTTCCAAAGGGACATTGGAGTGGCGCTGTTTTGAAAGTACCCTTCATGCAGGAAAAGTGAGGGCAAACATTACACTGGCACTTGCGATTTCCGCACAGGCGATCAATCAGAGATCCACTCAGATGAAAAAGACACCGATCTCAGAAAACCCGGCGTTTACATTCCGAACGTTTTTGTTGCGGCTCGGATTAATCGGAGAAGAATATAAAAATGTGCGGAAACATCTGCTGGCAAATCTGGAAGGTGATCTGGCATGGAGATATGACAAAAGCACGTATGAGTGTCTGAAGAAAAAACAAAGGACGGAAGACGTCAGATCGAGGTGAGAAAAATAGCAGAGAGATATTATTTTGCATATGGCAGTAACATGAACCTGGGGCAGATGAGATTCCGCTGTCCGGATGCGGAAGTGGTTGGCAATGTCCGGCTGGAAGATTACCGGCTGGCATTTCGTGGCAGAGCTCCGGGAAATGGCGTTGCAACTGTGCTTCCGGAAAAAGGAAGCTATGTGGATGGAGTCTTATGGAAGATCACAGAAGCTTGTGAAAAGAATCTGGATTTTTATGAAGGATTTCCAAATTTTTATGGGAAAGAAACCATTCAGGTAAAGGATCAGGATGGAGCTTTAAGGGAAGTATTCGTATACACGATGAACTCCCCTCATAAGGATGTTCCGGCAAGACCATCGAAATTTTATCTGGATGGAATTCTGGAAGGATGTCTGGAAAATGATTTGCCGACAAAGGCAGTGATGGATGCAGTAAAACGCACCAGACAGGAAATGAAAAAAGCAGAAAAGCAATATACAAGATAAATGTTACCGCAGAGGGAGAGCCTTCTGCGGTATTTTACTGAACAATGTATTTATTATCAGAAAGGAAACACACATGAAGGTGAAGAATTTAAAAACCAGAATCGCAGCCTTTGGACTGGCTGTCCTGATGGGCGTCAGTACCTTAAGCAGTGCCAATGCGTTCGCTGCCGAGCAGACGGATGTGGGGCAGGAGGTACAGGCATCCGAACAAGCGGTTACGAGTCAGAAAGAACAGGCAGTTACGGCAGACGATATTACGAAAGAGATTTCGGATGAAACATTTGCAGTGGAAACCAGTATGGAAGGAATCCATTATGATGCAGAAAAAGAGGATGTTACGCTTATCAGCATCCAAGATGAAAATGGTGGGGAATACCATCCGGACAAAGCCGGAACTTACATTGCCTCTTACATGGTTGTACCAAAGGATCAGAGTGACAGCTATACCATCAGCCGAAAGGTGATCCTGACGGATACGGAAGGTCAGGCACATGCACAGGACAATGGTGGAGAAAAGCAAAAATCAGATACAAAATCTGAAGATGATTCGGACTCGCCTGTGCAGAACTATACCGATGTAGAGATCGAGGCATCCGGGGAAGAGGCATCTGCACAGGCAATCGAAGAACTCAAAGAAGATATTGAAGAAGGGAATGTCATGGTACTGTCTGCGGCTGAAAGAGCCACAAGCAGCGGTTCCACAGTTACATTGACAAAGGGGCGAACCATTTATTATCCAAGCTATATTGGAAATTATCTTACTTGCCTGTTCACAGTCAATGGAAAGATCGCATACTGTCTCCAGTCCCAGAAAGCATCCCCACCGAGTGGAAGTTATGTAGCACAGGTACTGGACAGCAATAAAAATTTGCAGAAAGTTCTTTATTATGGTTATGGCGGGGCAGGAGATCTGACAGGAAGTTATCTGGCTGGAAAAACGGAAGATGAAAAGTATGTGTATACACACATTGCAGCCAGCTACGCTTATGCAGGAGAAGCCGGATTTACCGGATGTAATTATAATGACCTTGTAAATGCAGGGGTGATCGCATATATCAATTACCTGTTCGGACAGGAAGAACCGCCAAAAGGGGAACTGAGCCTTTCCAGTACGAAACTGAATGCAGTAAGAGATGGAAATCTTCAGAAAACACCGAATATCACATTGTCCGGAGATCACAGAAATTATGTGACATTGAGTGTGCCGGAAAATGTGACTGCACATAATCTTTCTAAAGGAACAAGTGTGACAAATGGAAAGATCCAGATTTATGGCGGCGATACCTTTTATCTGTCGACAGATCTGTTGCTGACAGGCAGTTATGCTTCCGGCAACTTATACGGTTCTGTCGGAAAGACATGGAGAACGCTGGTACTGACGACCGGAGATTCCAAACAGGATATCGGTGTATTCGAAAGCGAAACAGCAGCTCCGGTAAGCTTCAGCGTACAGTGGCTGAACATGACACGTATTGAGTTGACGAAGAAAGATATCAATACACAGAACCCACTATCTGGAGCAGTTTACGGTATTTACACCGATAAGAAGTGCGAAAATCTGCTGATGACGATGACTGCAACCGGAACAGACGGAAAAGCAGTCAGTGATTATTTTGATGCCGCACTTAAAACTGTGTATGTAAAAGAGGTTACTGCTCCGACAGGGTACAAACTGAATACAGAAGTATATAAAGTAGATGTTGCAGCCGGAAAGACATTGACGGTAACAGCAACAGACGAGAGAGTCACCGGAAAAGTAAAGATTGCAAAGATTGATAAGGAAACACTTGCATTCCAGCCACAGGGAGACGGTGCTCTTCGTGGTGCAGTGTATGGGCTGTATGCCAAAGAGGATATCGTGCATCCGGATGGAACAACAGGGGTGCTGTATAAACAGGACAGCCTGATCGCACAGGGAGTCATCGGTGATGATGGAACACTGGAGTTCTCAGAATTATATCTTGGAGAAATGTATGTAAAAGAGATCACTCCGCCGGAAGGATATACACTGGATACTACAAGATATGAGGTATCCGTAACCTATGAGGGACAAGATGTTGCAGAAGTGACAAGAGACCTTACGGTAAAAGAACAGGTGAAAAAACAGGCATTCCAGTTGATCAAGATCAGTGAAGATGGAGAGCAGACAGAAACAGACCTGGTCGCAGGCGCAGGATTTCAGGTATATCTGATCAGCAGTCTGTCACAGGTGAAAAAGGGAAAGCTGAAACCGGCCAATGGAGAAAGCTACACGGCAAGTGATTTTAAAAATTATGATTTCAGTAATGAGCAGGTGGCAGTCACCTATGAGAATGGAACAGCTGTACCAGTGCCGGAACTGATCACGGATACAAAAGGATATGCAGTCAGCCCGGAACTGCCGTATGGAAGTTATGTTGTAGTGGAAAGCACTACCCCGGAGAATCTGAAAATCATTGATCCGTTTGTTGTAAATGTGGAAAATGACAGCAGAGAACCAATGCAGTGGAGAGTATTTGATGACCGTCCGTTTGAATTCTTGTTGAAAATTGTAAAGAAGGATGCACAGACTGGAAATACGGTTTTAAAGGCCGGAGCATCTTATAAGATTTACGATGTGACAAATAAGAAATATGTGGAACAGGTTGTTCAGTATCCGAAGAAAGAAAAGATCAGTGTATTCGAAACAAACGAGGAAGGATATCTGATCACACCGCAGGAACTGAAGTGCTCTACCTACCGAATCGAAGAAGTGAAAGCACCGGAAGGATTTGTAAGACAGGGAAGCGAAGAGTCCCTGTATGATGGAACAACGATTATTTCACCATTAGAGCAGACTACAAAAGGAACATATAAAGAAAATCCACAGAGCGGTATTGTAATTACAGTATCCTCAAACACTGCACATCAGATTGATCCAGATACAGGAGCAGCGCTTGTAGAGGTAGAACAGAAAAACGATGAACAGGTAGGAAGCCTGCTCCTAACGAAAAAGGGAGAACAGCTTACCGAAGTAACAGGAGATTCTGTTCTGGCAAAAGTAAAAGCACTGGTCTCTAAAGTAAGAAATGCTGTATCTGGTAAAGAAGAAACAGGTATCTATAAAGACTTTAAATATGAAGAAACCGGAGTAGAAGGTGCCCAGTTTGAAGTATATGCCAAAGATACCATCTATTCACCGGACGGAGCAAAGGACGAAGAAGGAAATCCAGTTGTCCGTTATGAGAAAGATGACCTGGTAGCCAAACTGACTACAGATGAAAATGGAACAGCAGTTATCAATAATCTGCCACTGGGAACGTATTATCTGAAAGAGGTTGTAGCAGGAGAGAATTTTGTCCTGAATACAGAACAGAAAGAATTTACCCTGACAGCAGAGGATGATACACAGGCAGTCGTTTATGAAGGCGTTACCTATAAAAATGAAAGACAGAAAGTTTCCGTATCGGTAGAAAAGAAGGATTCTGTCACAGGAGAAAAGCTGGAAGGTGTTATTTTTGGACTGTATGCTGCGGAAGATATTCTTTCTAATCAGGGAGAGGTTCTCGTAGAGAAAGATACCCTGCTGGAAAAGAAAGCAACAGATACAAAGGGAACACTTACTTTCGACAGTGATCTTCCACATGGAAAATACTATGTCAAAGAGGAAGTCAGAAAAGCCGGATATCTTCCAAATGAAGAAGTATGGAATGTAGATGCAACCTATGAAAATCAGAATCTTGCAAAGATTGAACTGAACAAAGAAGTTGAGAATCAGCCGACAGAAACACGTATTACCAAAACAGATGCAACAACCGGAAATGAGCTGGAAGGAGCAAAACTGCAGGTCATTGATAAAGACGGAACTGTTTTGGAAGAGTGGATCAGTACGAAGGAAGAACATGTCATTTACGGACTGCCGGAAGGAAGTTATACCTTACATGAGGAACTGGCTCCTTATGAAGATGGCTATGTGTCTGCCAGCGATGTGACGTTTGAAGTCAAAGAAGATGGAAGCGTGACAAAGGTTGAAATGAAAGATGAATATTCCAAAGTGGAAATTTCCAAAACAGACATGACTACCGGGAAAGAACTGGAAGGGGCAAAACTTCAGATTATCCGCAAAGACGGAACTGTTTTGGAAGAGTGGATTACGGACGGAAAGCTACATTCCGTTGAAAAGCTCCCAGTCAATGAAGAACTTACTCTGCGTGAGATCACCGCACCGGATGGTTACGAGATTGCGGAAGATGTCACATTCACATTGAAAGATACAATGGAAGTCCAGAAAGTAGAAATGAAAGATGCCAGAACACCGGAGAAAACAACAGAAAAAACAAATGCACCAAAAACAGGTGATAACCAGAAAGTATGGCCGTTTATTCTGCTTGCACTGGCATCTGCCGGAACAGCTACAGGAGTGACTGTATACCGCAGAAAGAAGTCAAAAATGACAGACAACAAAGAAGAAACAGAAGAAAAATAAAATAAGAATTACAGGATAAACCAATCTGACAGGGCAGGAGATGTGCATAAAGCAGCTTCTGCCCTGTCTGTATATAAGGAGAAGAATGATGAGACGTTTTTATACAGCAGAATCAGTAACAGAAGGACACCCGGACAAAGTATGCGATCAGATAGCAGATGCAATCTTAGATGAATGTCTGCGTTACGATCCATCTTCGAGAGTGGCGTGTGAAGTCCTTGCTACAAGAGGAAATGTGTTTGTAGCAGGAGAAATCACCAGCGGATATGAGCCGCCAGTGTTTGAAGTGATCCGAAAAGTTTTAGAAGAGTGTGGATATTGTACAGATGGGATAGAAATGGATACGTTTGTACACCAGCAGAGTCCAGATATTGCGAAAGCAGTGAGTGTGTCGAAAGAATTTCGGGATAATATCGGCGCAAAATTAAGAGATAGAAGCAGGGGAGCTGGAGATCAGGGTGTTATGGTCGGATATGCGTGTGATGATACTCCGCAGCTTATGCCAATGCCGACTGTTCTGGCACACCGGATCACACGTGAACTTTCGGCTTGCAGAAGAAGCGGATATATCAAAGATATCTTTTCGGATGGAAAAGCACAGGTAACCGTAGAATATGAAGATGGAAAACCAGTGAGACTGGAAAGTGTTGTTGTTTCCTGCCAGCATGGTGCAGAAAAGAACCTGAAGAAGTTAGATGCCGAGATCAGAGAGAAAGTGCTTCGCTCAGCACTCAGATTACTGCCGCCGGATGAGGATACGAAGATTCTGATCAATCCGTCAGGAAAATTTGTGTGCGGAGGATTTGATGCAGATACCGGACTGACCGGAAGAAAGCTGATGGTGGATACTTATGGCAGTATGGTTCCGCATGGCGGCGGTGCATTTTCGGGAAAAGACTGTTCGAAAGTAGACCGTTCGGCAGCTTATATGGCAAGGTATATCGCCAAAAATATAGTAGCTGCTGAGTTTGCAAGCAAGTGTCAGGTGTCTTTGGCTTATGCAATCGGAGTAGCAGAGCCGGTTATGATTGAGGTAGACACCTTTGGTACAGGAAAAGTGTGTGCGGATGATTGTCTGGCGGCAGCAATCCCACTGGTGTTTGGAGTGACACCCGTTCAGATCATGGAATCCCTTCGACTGAATCGTCCGATTTTCCGTCAGACGGCAGTTTTTGGTCATTTTGGAAGAAAGGAGTTTCCTTGGGAGCGGACGGATAAGGTACTGGCTCTTCAGGATGCAATTCTGTAATGCCCTGGGTAACGGAAGAAGAGATTCAGGCAGCAAAAAATATGACTGCGTATGAGTATTTGCGAACGCATCAGGCACAGCGACTGCAAAAGACAAGGACCAGAAATGAATGGCAGTTGACGGATCATGACAGTTTTAAAATCAATGAACTGTCCAGCAAATGGCATTGGAAATCCAGAGATATCGGTGGCGTGTCCGCACTGCGGTTCCTGATTGAAGTAGATGGAATGAAATTTACAGATGCCGTAAAACTGTTGTGCGAAGAGAGTCCGTCTTTTATTCCGACACAGGCTGCGGAAAGGGAAAAACTGCCATTTAAGTTGCCGGAGAGGTATTGTAATTGCAGACGAATCAGGGCTTATTTAAACCACAGAGGAATCAGCGATGAAGTGATCACATATTGTATTTCACATGAAATCCTTTATGAAAGTGTCCCGTACCATAACGCTGTTTTTGTTGGGAAAGATGAATCCAGAAAAGCAAGATATGCATTCCTGCGAGGAATCTATGAAAAAAACGGGAAGGGATTCAAGATGGAGCAGACCGGGAGTGAAAAAAAGTACAGCTTTTGCATTCCACCTGAAAGAGAAACAAAGCGAGTTGCCGTATATGAAGCATGTATTGATGCATTGGCACACATGACACTGGAAGAGGGAAATAGGGATAAATATCGTCTTTCCCTTGGGGGAATCGCTGCTCCGAAAGAAAACGCACAGATACAGAGTGAACGTTTTAAAAAGCCGCCGGACGCACTGGAAGAATTTCTGAAGAATCATCCGGAAATCAAAGAAATTGAAATCTGTACCGATAATGACTTTGCAGGGAGATGGGCGAAAGAACAGATGAAAAAGCATTACGAGGGAACGTATCAGATTATTTGCAATCTGCCGGAAAAAGAAGGGGCAGATTATGCAGACCTTGCGAAAGAAAAAAAGCAGGCAAATAAATGCAGGGACAGACCATTAGAAAGAAGGTGATAGAGAATGGAAGAAAAAGGAACGATACACATACATCTGTTGACAGAGCTGACTGGAAATCTTTATTCAGAAGAATCCGAATGGGAAGAAGATTGGTCGGAGAGTGATGAATATGGAATGCCGTTAGATGGAACAGAACTTGCCGATTATGAAGAAGTCATCCGAGAAGAACTGAAACGCTATGGGGAAGATGATCTCATGCAGTATTTTGATGGAAGTGAGTCTATTCAGGGAAAGATACAAAGTGCAGTTGTTACGATAGAAAACAAAGACGGAATCCTGTACGGATGTACCAAACTGGAATTAAATGAACTTTTAAGTCAGGAAGAACTACAGGAATTCACTGAATACATTACAGGACAGTACAGTGACGGTTGGGGTGAAGGATTTGAGCAGAGGGATATCAAGGTAGATGGAGGAACGCTGAATGTGCATTTTTGGCATCCTGATATAGAACAGCCGAAAATGTATGAGAAGAAAACAGAGCAGATTCCGACAAAGCCTGAGAAACAACGTCCCAAGTTACAGCTTCTTGGACATAATGGGAATATTTTTTCCATTATGGGCGATGCCTCAACTCTTTTGAAAAAGAATAAACAGACAGCAGAAGCAAAAGAAATGTGTAAAAGGGTATTGGAAAGTGGGGACTATTACAAAGCACTTTTGATTATCAGTGAATATGTGGAAACCGAGTTGAGTCCACCACCAAAAGAAAATAAAAAGACAAAGAAGAAAAATCAGCTGGAACGCTGAGAAAAGAAAGGATGATGCCTATGACAAATGGCCTGAGTTTGGAAGAACTTATGAAAGAGGGAACATACCCAGAGGAATATGCCGAAGGGGAAAACTGGAGAATATTACATGGAGATACATTAAAACTGGTCAAAGCATTCCAGCCGGGAATCTTTGATGCAGTCATTACCGATCCACCGTATGCGTCCGGTGGAACAAAGCAGAATGAAAGAAATCGTACTACAAACCAGAAATACAGCAGTATGAGTGCTGCGAATGCACTTCCGGATTTCGATGGAGATAATAAAGACCAGAGATCTTGGACACACTGGATGGCTGAGTGGCTTTATGATGTGCGGAAAGCCTGTAAGAAAGGTGCTCCGATCTGCCTGTTCATTGACTGGCGTCAGTATCCATCGATTACCGATGCATTGCAGTGGGCAGGATGGATCTGGAGAGGAACAGCGGTGTGGGATAAGGGAAACTCCCGTCCACAGAAAGGCCGTTTCCGCCAGCAGGCTGAATACATTGTGTGGGGCAGTAACGGACCGATGCCAATCAACCGTCCAGTATCTTGTCTGCCGGGCGTCTTCCGATATGGAAATCCGCAGAACCGGATTCATGTGACAGAGAAGCCGTTGCAGCTTATGAAAGATGTCATCCAGATTTGCGAACCGGGAGGTCTGATCCTGGATCCGTTTGCCGGGGCAGGAACGACTGTCCTTGCAGCGGTTATGACAGGTTATCGTGCAGTGGGAATTGAGGTAACAGATGCCTACTACAAACTGGGAAGTGACAGAGTGAGAATTGCATTAGAAGCAGAGCAGAAAGAGGATGAAAAGTAGCCGGGATGTCCAATTGGACATCTTGTTTTTTATAGAGAAAATGCATGGCATCCAACTGGATGCAGGAAGGAGATGGAGCGTATGGAACAGGCGCTGGCTTATGTGTGCTGTTCAGCAGAAGAAAGCCGGGTAAAAGTGCAGAAATATTGCAGAAAAATCTATGAACTTGGGTATGTACCAATCTGTCCGAGATTTGTATTCTCACCATTCTTGGAAGAGTCCGATGCAGAAGATATGCAGGGATATGGAAGAATGTCACATATCCTTTTACGGAGATGCCGGATGGTAGTCGTATGTGGAAAAGAAGTGACAGGAACAATGAATACCGAAATCAGTATGGCAGACAGACTCCATATCATTTGTACGACACTTGATGGATTGGTACAGATAAAAGAATCAAAATAAATCAGAATCGAGTCAATCCAGTGCTACAGAAACTGGTGGTACTCGTATTGCAAGCATAGCGTTTGGATATCCAAACGCACTTTGGGGAGAACCCCAATCCCCCGGACACAGACGGAAATGGAAAGGAAGGATCAAGTCATGTTAAGAAATGGAGTAATGATTGTAATCGCATTGATGAGCGGAGGATTTATAGGAGTGATAGTGACCTGTTGCATGGTTGCAGCGAAAAAATCCGATGAGGAGCTTGGCGATATGATGAAAGAGAAAAGAGAAGGGACGGTGATGCAATGCGAAAACGAAACCATGTGATCCCGGTGCGGTTAAATGCAAGGGAACTCAGGGAATTGGAGGAACAGGTGGAAAAAAGCGGACTGAGTCGGGAAGAGTTTATGCGTTCGCTGATCTTAGGAGCACAGGTACACGCAAAACCTTGTGAACATCACCCGGAACTGCTTAGGAAGATAGCGGGTCTGTGCAATAATGCGAACCAGCTTGCCCATGTTGCGAATGCTTCGGGAATGGCAAGTGAGCAGAGTGTACAGGAAATGCTCCGGCTTACCAAAGAGACATGGCATCTGGTAAAGGAAGAGTGGTAATGACAGATGGCTTATACAAGTGTTATCCCCGTCCACCGCCTGGACCGTTCCATCGAATATGTGAAAGACAAAGAAAAAACCACACAGAAAGCAGACTCTCTGGAGGCTGCCATTGATTATGCCATGAACCGGACAAAGACGGAACAAGCGGTCTTCGAAGATACCATCGGATGCACCAATGAAAATGCGTATGAAGATATGCTGACAACGAAAAAGAGATTCCATAAGATGGGCGGTGTGGAAGGATACCATCTGGTACAGAGTTTTGCAGAAGGTGAGGTGACACCGGAACTGGCACATCTCATCGGGCAGGAACTGGCAGACCGGCTCTTAAAAGGACAGTTTGAAGTAGTCATAACAACACATCTTAATACCAGACACTATCATAATCATATTGTCTGGAATTCTGTAAGCATGGTGGACGGACATAAGTACCATAGTAATGCTAAGAGTTATTATACGGAGATCCGTAAGATTTCCGATGACCTGTGCAGAAAATATGGTCTGTCTATCATTGAATCCAATCAGAAAAAATCAATCCCTTATGTACAGTGGAAAGCAGAACAGGAAGGAAAACCGACATGGAGAATGGCGATCCGTTTGGATATCAGGGAATCGGTACAGGAAAGCTACTCCTGGTTACAATTCCTAAAAGAGATGGAAAAGCGGGGTTATACATGGAAACTGAACAGGAAATACATTTCTTTAAAAGCTCCGGGAATGGAGCGGTATATCCGTCTGCGTTCTCTCGGAAAAAACTATTCCGAAGAGGAAATACGTGGGCAGATACTACAGCCAAAGGTGAAACGAGTCTATCAAAAGGCAGTACAGATTCATCCCAAAAAGAAACTGACCGGGATTCAGGCACTGTATTATTCCTATTTATATCAAATGGGGGTACTGCCAAAAAGACCGAAAAGGAGTCCATACGCTGTCAGAGAGGATATCCGGAAACTGGACCGCAGGATTGAACAGATTGAATTTCTACTGAAACATGACATCATAACCAGAGAGCAGCTTGCCGCGTACCGAGAGCCATTGCAAAAGCAGATTGCGGAACTTATGAAAGAACGCAGAAGATTGTATCGGAATGGGGGCAGGGAGACTGGGGAAGAACGATTGTCCGAAATCAATGAGGAATTGAAGCGACTCCGTAAGGAAGTTCGTATGACCGTTCAGATTGAGAAACATTCCTTGGAAATCGAAGCGAGACTTCAGGAAGCGGAAGAACAGAGCCAGAATGAAAAACGTGTGGAAGATAAAGAAAGAATGCAGAAAAGTCAGGAGGTGAGATAAGTATGAATTACGGAGCAGAACCGGCAGATCAGGTGGTACGGTACAGTCTGGAAGGGATGGAGTATTCGCTGAAGATCACCGGGAATGTAGCAAAGCATGTGGCAGTCTTTATTGCTGCCGCCTTGAAGGACCAGAAAAAGACAAGAGGGAAAACAAGACTTACCAGAATGTTAAAGGAACAGCGCCCGATGAAATTTTTTACCGTTCCGGGTGACCGTTTAAAAGAATTTGCAAAAGAAGCCAAGGCGAGAGGTATCTTATATGTAGTCATCAAAGATAAGGTGAATCCGGACCAGACAGAGGTCATGGTATTTGCAGATGATGCAGCGAAGATGAATCGGGTATTAGACCGGATGAATCTGGATTTTGTAAAAGCAGAATCAGGCTCTATGGTTACGGAAGCAGTGGAAAAAGAGACTGCACCGGAAAAGGCAGAAAACCAGATGGAAAAAGAAACCGGGGAGAATGTACGGACAGAGACCGTTGTCCTGCCGGAAGGCAAGATAGAATTTGAACTGGATGATGCGGAAGAAATGTTCCAGATCGGGGATGAGGCTTTCCCGGAAGGAAATTTTACACATGCGCAGGAGGGGAAAGCAAAGAATCCGTCCGAACCTTTCTCGCGCAACAAAAATATTTCTTCCGGTCGGGAAACTAGCTGGGAAGAAAAGAATGAAAAACCATCTGTGCGGAAAGAACTCAGAGATATCCGTAAGGAACAGGAAGAGAAACGTAAGAGGCCGGACAGACGGAAAAATGCCAGAGAGAGCAGGAAGAAACGTAAGAACATGAAAACGAAAGGCAGGTAATGTATATGGATTTAACAGATATGATTTCAGGTGGAACGGAAGAACAGCAGATTCCTGAACAGAAATTGACCAAGGAAGAATATGCAGCCAAGAAGCAGCAGGAAAGAGAAGAAGTATGGGCTGAAGTAGATTCACAGGCACAGGGAGTTTTTCAGGATGGAGAAAAACTGAAAGGCTTTCTGGATTTTATGGCAGAGTGTAATACACAGAGAACTCCGAATCTGCTTTTGATCTACGGACAGCATCCGGATTTTAAGGTGGTAAGGTCTTATGAACGCTGGAGAGAAGAACACCGTTCAGTAAAAGCAGGGGAGCATGGCATTACTTATATGATTTCCACTGAATACGAAAAAGATGGTGAAATGCGGAGAGGGTATACGATCGGAAAAGGATTTGACATCAGTCAGATGTCAGGAAAGCCATTGGAAGAACGCCCTCAGCGAAGTCTGACAGAACTGATAGGAACTGTCTTAAAAGACCAGTCGGTACGTGTGCAGATTGAGGATGATCTGCCAGACAAAGTGCAGGCCCAGTACAATCCGAGATACCGTACCATTTATATCCGCAACGGAATGAGTGAAGTAACGACATTCCATGCACTGAACAGAGAACTGGCGTGTGCAGCACTGGACCAGCATACCGGAACCTACAGCCGACAGAAAGTCAGTGCACAGGCTTATTGTGCAGCCTATGTGATTGCGAAACGTTATGGTGTGGATGTCACCGGATTCAATCTGGAGTATATTGCACAGAGGAATGAATGCGGAAAGAAAGATCCGCAGGAACTGAGAGACTTTTTAAATGATGTCCGTCAGGCTTCCTACAGTATACGAAACCATATCGAACGCAATTTTGGTGCAAAGGAACAGGAGTATATAACCGATGAGTTCGCAATCGGAGACCCTGTAAAAATACCGGAAACCAAGGATGAAAAACCATCTGAAAAAGCATCCGGAAAAGAGAAAAAAGCAAAGAGCCAGCCGGAACGATAAAAGTGAAAAAGTTGGACGGTTGGAGTAGCTATTACGGAGGGCTTGTGATATGGTTGGTGTAACAAAAAAAGGAGGTCAGCCAGATGACAAAATACTATTTGAAGATGGATAACATTATGAAAAATATGTTCGTGGTGGCACTGAATGATGAGCTGCAGGCACAGAGTGAGCAGGATGAATGTTTGGAAGAAACGAAAGCTCTTCTGAAAAAAGTAAGTGAATACGACCTCGCCCAGAAACGACTGCAGATTACAGCCGGGGAACAAAGGCAGATCCGTAAGGCACTGAACAGACTCAGAAGTAAGTATCTTGCAGCCGGAAGATACAGTGATGGAATAGATAAAGTTATTATTCAGGTTGCAAAACCGAATACTAGCAGACACATGTTCTGGTAGAGAAAGGAGTGGTTGATTGGTCATTTATTCAAGAGAAAAAGTGGCAAGACTTAGAGAACAGTATCCGGCAGGAACAAGAATCTGTCTGAATTCGATGGATGGAGAAGCGGGTATGCCGCAGGGACTGGAAGGAACTGTGCAGTATGTGGATGATGCAGGCCAGCTTGGTGTTAAGTGGGACAACGGCAGAAGTCTCTCACTGATACCGGGAGTGGATTCCTTTCATAAGAAAGAAGGACAGGGACATCCAGAAGAAAAGCCACGCAAGAAAAGAGAATCTGACTTGCAGAGATAAGTACAAAAAAGCAGGACTGGGTTCTGTATCTTGTCTTTCTGCCATTTGTCTGGTGGGCGGCAGCGATTACCGCTTGTGCCATTACACCGGATAAGAATTTTATTCAAATCTTAGAAACGCTGAGCGAAAAACTCGAACAGCCGTTTTTTATCACGTATACACCGTATACGTTCAAATGTATTCTGATATTCACAGCAGCCTATTTCTTAGGCATTGGTATTTATGAATCCCAAAAAAGAAATTATAGAAGAGGCGTGGAACATGGTTCCGCAAAATGGGGCAACGTGTCCGAAATCTGCAGACGTTACTGCGAAAAGCAGTACACGAATAATCTGCTTCTGACACAGCATTTCCGCATGGGACTGGATGGATATAAGCATAAACGAAATTTAAATGTGCTGGTAGTCGGAGGTTCCGGGGCAGGAAAGAGCCGGACCTATGCGATTCCGAACATCATGCAGTGCAACTGCTCGATGGTGATCACAGATCCGAAAGCGGAACTTCTGCGCAAAACAGGAGGTGTTCTGGAACGGAATGGATATGAAGTCCGGGTTTTTGATTTGATCAATCCGGAGACTTCCTGGTGTTATAATCCGTTTGCGTATGTCCGGGATGACAAGGATGTGCTGAAACTAATTAACAACCTGATCCGCAACACGACACCGAAAGGTGCACAAAGCTCGGACCCGTTCTGGGAAAAGTCAGAGACTGCACTTTTACAGGCACTTATGCTGTATTTACTGCATGAAGCTCCACCGGAAGAACAGAACTTCCCGATGATTATGGAAATGCTTGGAAGCGCACAGGTCAAAGAAGATGATGAGGATTACCAGTCACCATTGGACATTTTGTTTGAAAGACTGGAAATGCGGGACCCAGAGAGTATTGCGGTCAAGCAGTATGCCATTTATAAGCAGGCGGCCGGAAAGACCGCAAAGTCTATTTTGATATCGGTTGGTGTCCGTCTGGCAGCTTTTAACCTGAAACAGATCGCCAATCTGACCTGTACGGACGAACTGGATTTATACAGTATCGGGGAGAAAAAAGTAGCACTGTTTTGCTGTATTCCGGATGCAGACACCAGTATGAATTATCTGGTCGGCATGATTTACAGTAATCTGTTTCAGACACTGTATTATGTAGCAGACCGGAAGTACGGAGGAAGGCTTCCAATTCCGGTACACTGTATTATGGATGAATGGCCAAACGTAGCCTTGCCGGATGATTTTGACAAGATTCTGGCAACCATGCGTTCCAGAGGGATTTCCTGCAGTATCATCATCCAGAACATTGCACAGATGAAAGCCTTGTTTAAAGACTCGTATGAGAGCCTTATCGGTAACTGCGATGAATTTTTATATCTGGGTGGAAATGAAAAAGAAGGACATAAGTATGTCTCGGAATTATTGGGAAAAGAGACATTGGATACCAATACCTACGGACAGACAAAAGGGCGTAGCGGCAGCTATTCGGTGAATTATCAGCAGACTGGAAGGGAACTTTTAACACCGGATGAAATACGGCTTTTAGATAACCGCAAAGCGATTTTGTTTATTCGTGGGGAGCGTCCGATCATGGACGATAAATATGATTTAAAAAAGCATGTGAATTTCAGATACACAGAGGACGGTGGTGCATCGCCTTATGATTATGCGAAAACACCACTGGCTCACGACGACCTAAAGATTGACATTAACAGATTAGACGACTACGAACTGCTGTCTACCGAGGACATTCTTGGTGAATAGCAGTTTTTTGATGGATTGGAGTGATGTGTATTGAAGAAACTTCTCACAGGAGAAAAAAATAGAACAAAAAAGAATACAACTGAAAAAATGACAACCCCGATGCCGATGGGGAGAAAACAGAAAAAGTGGATGAGTCTTTATATGGCACTGGTACTGACCGTAACGGTCGGAGCAACGACCGCATTCGCAGCCGGAGATCCGTTGTCCGTTATCAATAACCTGTCTACTTTTATTTTTTCCCTGATTCGTGCGATCGGTTTGATTTTACTTGGGTTTGGCGTTGTACAGGTTGGCCTGTCTTTAAAAAGCCATGATCCAAGCCAGAGAGCCAATGGATTTCTGACACTGGCCGGAGGGGTAATTATTACGTTCGCTAAAGAAATCCTGGATCTGATTATGGCGTAAGCCTCTTTGAAAAAGTATATCAGGAGACAGCAGGAGTGCCGGAAGGTACTCCTGCATTCAAAAATATGTTCAGGGAGGTGAGAGTTTTTGAGTGATAACTGGATTGTACAGAATCTAAACTCAGCACTATCCACATGGAGTGAAAAGATGGCAGAACTGTGGACGCTGCTGACTGAAAATCCGGCAACTTTTAAGGGTGGCGGCATCTGGCGGATTATGGTAAATATCAATGATGCACTGACAGCCATTGCCTATGGATTACTGGTGTTATTTTTTGCAGCCGGAATTATAAAAACGTGTGGCAGTTTTACAGATCTAAAAAAGCCGGAACATGTGCTAAAAGCATTTATCCGGTTTGCACTTGCTCAGGGAGCAATTACATACGGGATGGAACTTATGCAGGCACTGTTTTCCATTGTGCAGGGAATCGTGACAACCGTAATGAGTGGCTCCAGTATGGCAAGGAGTGTGACGGAACTGCCAACGGAGATTGTAGATAAGATTGAGAGCGTGGGAATGCTGGAATCCATTCCGTTGTGGATTGTTACACTGCTTGGCAGTCTGCTGATCACTGTATTGTCATTTGTAATGATCCTGACAGTGTATGGCAGAATGTTCAAAATCTATATGTATACGGCAATCGCCCCGATTCCGATTTCCTCATTTGCAGGAGAACCCACGCAGTCCATCGGAAAGAACTTTATCCGTTCTTATGTAGGCGTATGTCTGGAAGGGGCAATTATTGCACTGGCGTGTATTATCTTTTCTGCTTATGCGGCAAGCCCTCCGGCTGTCGGAGATACAGAGCTGAGTGCAGTTACAATCGTGTGGAACTATGTGGGAGAACTGGTATTTAATTTACTGGTGCTGGTTGGAGCAATTAAGGCATCTGACCGTATCGTCAGAGAAATGATGGGACTTGGAGGTTAAAAATATGGATACAAAGAAAACATTAAGATATAACTGGGAATTCGGACGTGAGACAGTAGCGATACGAGTGAGCTCTTATCGGAACAATGGAAATTTATATGTAGGACTCTGCCATAAGGAAGGGAGAGAATGGGAAGATTTTGGAGATGTAACCATTAATCTGCCCTATCAGTTCTTAGAGCCAAATGAGGCTTTTATAACAGGAGATTTTACCAAGGATATGCTTCATTTTATCAAGGAACATAAACTTGGAAAAGTGTTGAATGAAACAGGAAGATCAGGATATGCAACCTATCAGAAGGTAGCGTTTGATCTAGCAAGACTTGCGGAATTTGATCCGGAAGGCGTTGCAGAACATTGTAGATTTGCCGGGATAGAAGTACCGAAAGAAAAACCACAGAAAACGAAGAAACAAAACAGGGGAGAGGAACGATAATTTATGGAAGTAAAGATGAACAAAGAAATCAGGGACTATCAGGAATCCATGTTTATGGGACTGGACCTGAGACAATGTGTGTGTTCTGTTCTTGCGATTCTTACAGCAATCGGAATTTACTTTGGAATGCGTGATATTACCGGACAGGAAATAACCGGATGGCTGTGTGTGCTTGGTGCTGCTCCATTTGCTGCCTGTGGCTTCTTCAAATATCATGGTATGACAGCCGAACAGTTTTTATGGGCAGTGATCAAATCCGAATTGCTGTATCCGAAGAAACTGGTGTTTCAGTCGGAAGATATCTACTACTCCTGCATGCAGGAGACCATCTCGCTGGGAGAAAAGAATCAAAAGGATGGAGCGGAAATCATAAAAGAGCGGGAGCAAAAAGCAGAAGCAAAACAGAGAAAGGAACGCAAGGGAAGGAGTGATGCCTTTGATTAAAACCTTAAGTCAGGCACTTCGAATGGATAAGGAACGCTTCAAAGTTCCGAAATCCGTTCAACAGGCAATTCCCATCCAGCGAATCTGGGCGGATGGAATTTTTCAACAGGGAACGAAATTCTCAAAAACATATCGTTTTACAGATATCAACTATTATATTGCGAGTAAGGACAATAAGACAGAAATGTTTCTGGATTATTCTGAACTCTTAAATTCACTGGATTCCGGCATTTCTGCCAAAATTACCATCAATAACCGGAGAATCAATAAAGAAGAATTTGAAAAATCAATCCTGCTTCCAATGAAGGAAGATGGACTGGACCACTATCGGGAAGAATACAACGAAATGCTCCTGTCTAAGATTACAGGAACAAACAACAGCATCTATCAGGAACGGTATCTGACCGTCAGTGTACATAAAAGATCGATTGATGATGCAAGAACCTATTTTGCACGTATCGGAACAGACATCGTAACACATCTGGCAAAGTTATCGTCCACAGCAGAAGGACTGGACGCAGAGAGCCGGCTCCAGATTTTTAGGGATTTCTTCAAGGGAGATGTCCCGCAGGCATTCCCATTTGATCTGAAACAATTTGCCAAGAAGGGAACAAGTTTCAAGGACTGGATGTGTCCGGATTCTATGGAATTTGAACGGGACCATTTTAAAATCGGTGACAGGTACGGAAGAGTCCTGTATATGCAGGATTATGCAAGTTATGTCAAAGATGACATGATTTCAGAACTGTGTGACTTCAGCCGGAATCTGATGTTGTCGATTGACATCCTGCCAGTCCCTACGGATGAAGCAGTAAGGGAAATCCAGAACCGACTGCTTGGTGTGGAAACCAACGTGACCAACTGGCAGAGAAGGCAGAACGCAAACAATAACTTTTCAGCTATCGTCCCATACGATATGGAGTTGCAGAGGAAAGAAACGAAAGAAATGCTGGATGATCTGACAACCAGAGACCAGCGGATGATGTTTGGAATTCTGACGATGGTACATCTGGCAGACAGTAAAAAGCAACTGGATTCCGATACAGAACTGCTCCTGTCGGTGGCAAGAAAGCATCTGTGCCAGATGTCAACATTAAAGTGGCAGCAAGTGGACGGACTCAATACAGTGCTTCCTTACGGACTGCGAAAGCTCAATGCGCTGCGTACACTGACAACGGAATCAACGGCTGTTTTAATCCCGTTCCATACACAGGAAATCCTGCAGCCGGGAGGTATCTATTATGGGCAGAATGCAGTCAGCAAGAACCTTCTGGTAGCCGACCGGAAGAAACTGATGAATGGAAACAGTTTCCGGTTGGGCGTCAGTGGATCAGGAAAGAGCTTTTCGGCAAAAGAAGAGATTGTGCATCTGGCATTGAGTACCGATGACGATATCCTGATTCTTGATCCGGAGTCCGAATTCACAAAATTAGTAGAGGCTCTTGGTGGACAGGTTGTAAAAGTATCTGCGACATCAGACAATCACCTGAATGCAATGGATATGGACGCAGCCTACGGCAATGAAAAGAATCCACTGATTGAAAAATCGGAGTTTATCCTGTCTGTGTTCGAACAGTTGGTTGGAGCAGGAAATCTGTCAGCAAAAGAAAAGTCAATCCTGGATCGCTGTGCTGCAGATGTGTACCGGGATTATATCCGAAGTGGTTATACCGGAGAAGTTCCGACATTGAAAGATATGTACCGACAGCTGATGTTACAGCCGGAAGAAGAGGCAAGAGGACTGGCATTATCATCCGAACTTTTTATCAATGGAAGCCTGAACACCTTTGCACAGCCGACCAATGTGAATAAGAAGAACAGGATCATGGATTATGATATCCGGGAACTGGGGGAACAGCTGATGCCACTGGGAATGCTGGTTACCTTAGACAGTATTTTCAACAGGGTAATTCAGAACTGGAAAGAAGGAAAAACGACATGGATATTTGCCGATGAGTTTTATTTGTTATTTCGCTATGAATACAGTGCAAATTTCTTCTACCGACTGTACAAGAGAATCAGAAAATACAATGGATTCGTGACAGGTTTAACCCAAAATGTTGAGGAACTTCTGAAATCGGACACTGCAAGACTGATGTTGGCAAACAGTGAGTTTTTGATTCTTTTGAATCAGGCAAGTACAGACAGGGAAGAACTGGCAACTCTTTTGAATATTTCCGAAAACCAACTGTCCTATATTACAAATGTATCGGTCGGCAGTGGTCTGATCCGTTGCTCTGGGAATATCGTACCATTTGAGAATACATTCCCAAAGAATACAGACCTTTATAAACTAATGACAACAAAACCGGGAGAATCATAATGAAGAAAAAAGAAGAAGTAACGATAACTTTTTATGCTGCAGAGTGCGGTGAGTTCCATGATTTAGGAGAATATACAAAATGCAGAACGCTGGAAGAGGCATATAAAAAGTACCAGAAGTATTGTAGAACATCTGCCAATATGTGTCCGGCTATTGAGTTTTCTATCCATGATCCAGAATCAATTTATTCAGACATGGAATATCCATTACCGTTGTCATCAAAAGACAGGGGAGACTTGGAACTTGTGCCATATTACAACGAACATCCACTGGTAAATGAGGCAATCAGACAGGTGGAGCAGTTGCAGAAACAGCAGGAAAAAAAGAAACATCGGGATGTTGCCCGATGAGATAAGAGATACGGAAAGAGGGTGACCGGATGAAAGATATCAAGGAACGGGTAAGGGATAAGAATCCGAAGATTCGAAATCCGGCTGCCCGACTTCCGAAAGAACTGGTTCGCTCAGCGGTTCTGGAAGCAAAAGAAAAGCCAAGGGAACTACATGAAAAAAGCAGTGGGCAGTCAGAATCCCCAACACAGTATGGAACTGAAAAAATAGAATCCGTACAGTACAGAGCGGCGAGTGTGGCAGGAAAAAGTATAGGGAAAACCACATATCAAGGTGGAAAAAAACTTGTTGGAGTGACCTACAGGAAGATAAAGGAAAGAAAAAGCAGACAGGAAGAAGCGAAAGCTGCCGAAGAAGCAATGGAGCAGGGGGCAGAAAGCGGAAAGAAATTAATCAAGTTGAAACCGGAGCAGGCAGCACTTGCCAAGGAGAATGGTAAACGGCAGGTGAAAGCAGCACCGAGAGTGGTAAAAGTATCCGGTCTGTCTCAAGAAAAAATAAAGACACAGGCATCCATGCAGAAACAGCAGATGGAAAAAAGTCTTCAGGCGATGCAGAAAGCAAGAGCAGCCCAGATGGCAAGAAAGTCAGCACAGGCATCGGCAGAAAGTGGAAAAGCAGTCCTTCAGGTAACTGGAAAGGGTTCAAAGTTATCCGTACAGGGAATTACAGCAGCGATTCAAAAAGGGGTAGTAGCTCTTGAAAAAATGGGAAAATGGATTGCTGCCGGAGGTAGTGCATTTCTTCTGGTATTTATTCTGATTGTGGGAATCATTGCAGGAGCAGCTTTCAGCAGTAATTCGGAAAGCTCCGAATCCCTAAGTGAAGAAGTGCTTGCGTATACTTCTGTGATACAGCAGTATGCATCCCAATACGGCATTCCGGAATATGTGTCTGCGATACAGGCCATCATGATGCAGGAATCTGGAGGCAGGGGAACAGACCCGATGCAGTGTTCGGAAAGTCCATATAATACAAGATTCCCACACACTCCTGGTTCTATTACTGATCCGGATTATTCGATAGAGGTTGGAGTACAGACCTTTGCAGACTGTATCAGACAGGCAGGATGCAGCAGTCCACAGGATCTGGACAAGCTGAAACTTGCATGGCAGGGATATAACTATGGAAATGGCTACATAGGATGGGCATTGCAAAGAGGCGGTTATACAGAAGCCAATGCATTGCAGTTTTCACAGGAACAGGCAGCTTCGCATGGATGGAGCAGTTACGGAGATCCCCAATACGTTCCCCATGTGATGCGGTATTATTCCGGTGGCAGCCTGTTTGCTGGTTTGTTTGGTAATCAGCAGATTGTGTCGGTTGCAATGGGGCAGCTTGGAAACAGTGGCGGTCAGAAGTTCTGGAGCTGGTACGGATTTGACAGTCGGGTAGAATGGTGTGCCTGTTTTGTAAGCTGGTGTGCGGATCAGAGCGGTCTGATTGCAAGTGGGAATGTTCCTAAATTCTCATTGTGCAGTGATGGAGTGTCCTGGTTTCAGGGAAAGAATAAGTGGCAGAGTGGCGGAACAACTCCGACAGCTGGAATGATCATCTTTTTTGACTGGGATCATGATGGAACATCGGATCATGTAGGAATAGTAGAAAAGTGTGAAGGTGGAAGAGTTTACACGATTGAGGGAAATTCCAGTGATCAGGTACGGCAGAGAAATTATGCAGTAGATTACAGTTCTATAATGGGATATGGGGTGATAAATTGATGGTTTCTTTCATAATTTGTTAAGGATTTTATAAGGGAGTTAATGAATCCTTTGGAAAATAGTCACAAAATAGGCACAGTTGATTGATAAATTGTTATTGTAACTTTTAGTGATAGACATATAAAGAGTTAGAAATCTTTATAATTGACTTGAATTAGGAGGTAGTGAATATGAGTGATCAGAATGTAAAAGCAGCACAAAAATATTTAAATGCGATGTTTGGTGGACATAAGGATTGGGTAAAACTGGATGAAGATGGAAAGACCGGAACAGCCGTGATGCAGGGAATCATTCGTGCATTTCAGATTCAGAATGGAATCTCAACGATTACAGGAACGGTTGGACCACTTACTATTAATACCATGAAGAAGTTAGCCATTATTACAAAAATGGATCCGAATGATACTCCGCAGGTTAATGTATGCTTGATTCAGTGTGCTCTGTTTTGCAAAGGATATGCTGCTGGAGGAATTACTGGAATTTATTATACATCAGGAGTAAATGCAGTTAAAAAGATGCAGGAAAATGCAGGACTGGAAGTTACGGGCAAAATTGATTGGAAAGTTTGGTCTGGATTGTTATCCCTAAACTGGTTTACAAAGGTTTCTGGTGGGGATTCCAATATTGTTCTTATTCAACAGCAATTAAATAGTGACTGGTCAGATGTTATTGGTGTTGGACCTTGTGATGGAATTGCCTCAAGACAGACAATTTTGTCTTTAGTTGGTGCATTGCAGGCGGCTGAAGGAGTTACAACTGAATTAATTACAGATTTGAATTCAGTTAATTTTGGCGATGCAACAACAAATGCGTTTCCGGGTACATTACAGAACGGACAGAACTCGACGAAATATGTTCCATTTAATAAGATTGCTCAATACGGACTATATTTTAACGGATATAATCCGGGAAGATTCGATGGCGTGTTTGATTCGACTACAGAGTCAAAGGTGTCAGAATTTCAGGAGTTTTATGGTCTGACAGGAATTGGACTTGTAACAAAAGGAAAAGTAAATGTTTCTACTATGAAATCATTGCTTACGAGTAAAGGCGATACAAACAGGGCAGCAAAAGCGTGTGACTGTGCAACAGTATTAAATAAACAACAGGCATTAGATATAAAAAATGCAGGGTATACTCATGTAGGACGTTATCTGACAGGTTCTGTTGGAAAAGAACATACACCGAAATATTTGACATCAACAGAAGTGAAAAACATTGAAAATGCAGGATTATCGGTATTCCCGATATATCAGGATGGAGGATATGAATTAAACTATTTTAAGGATCCGTCCCAGGGAAGTGTTGATGCACAGACAGCAATTTTAGCAGCCGAGAGAATCGGTATACCAAGTGGAACGACTATATACTTTGCAGTGGATTTTGATTGTTATTCATATCAGATTGATACATTTATTATACCTTATTTTGAACAGATTCACATGATCTTTTTCAGTTCGACAAATGATAAAAATTATAAAGTCGGCATTTATGCACCAAGATATGTATGTACTAAAGTTTATGAAGCAGGATTGGCAAGTAAATCATTTGTGGCAGATATGTCAACTGGATTTAGCTGTAATTTGGGATATTCGATGCCGAAGAACTGGGCATTTGATCAATTTTGTGAGTTGAACTCATTTTCTTCATCACCTTCGTTCCCACTGGATAAAGATGCATATTCAGGGAGAGATACTGGATTTAAAAAGTTCGATGCCGTATCGACAAAAACAGATGAGGAAATAGCGCAAGAAAATCTTCGGGCAAAGGTAAAAATAGCACGAAATCAATATGTCTATAATGTAATGGAGCCGCTTGGTTATCTGAATAAAATTATGGATGTGGGTGTGGAGTATGATAAGGAAATTTCACTGGGAACAATGATGAGTCCTCAAGGAGCAATTGATATTTCTACTAAAATATCCACATCGCTTGAAAGTTCAACTGGTAAAAGTTATAATATAAAAGTGGATATAGGAAATGATGGAGAATTGACACAAACTTGCAAAAATCAAATTATGGAGATTTCATCAAATTTATCAGATACAGGTATAGAGGGAGCAGATAACTTTGGAAATACGATAGAAAAAATTGCTTTATCGGTTAAATCTGGTAATATTGCTTTTGAAATAAATAATGTTTTTGCCAATAGTGTAGAGTTTTCCATTGTATTTAGTACATCAGATTTGCTGCCAGAAGAGGAAAAAGAGTGGACAATATCGGTTGCTTTGATTTTTACAATGACATTAAATTCTAATAGTGGTCTTGAATTTAATGTTGTAGAATTCACAAAAGAGCATAGTAATATACTGGCAGGAGCCGTAATATTAGTTCTTGCGGGTGCATTAGTTGTAAATGCAATTCCGTCAATTATTGCTTTATTTTCAGCTGGAGCAGGTACTGTTTTTGGTTTGTTGATTCAAGCGCTGTAAATTGTAAAAGAATAAAAGAGACAATGGCCAGAGGTTCGATTTTATAAAGAGGACCTCTGGCAAAAGGGGGATTAAGAAGAATGCATATTAAATCAATTGTGTCAGATGAGGATAGGGAAGAATTAGAAAGAATGCTTTCGCTTGGGTTTATAATTCCTAATCAATTATTTAAAACAAGACAGAAAAGTAGAATGATTATCTATATTTTTACACCTGTAGAATTTTTACTGTCGATTAATTGTTATCTGTCGGAAAGTTATTTGATGTTTGGAATAGGGATTGGAACTTGTGTGGCTTGTGTGGCTTGGATTATTTGGTATCAAATGATTGGTAAAAATTTTGAAAAAAATGTTCATGAATTTGTCTGGGGTAGATCAGGATATGAAACGGTGGATATCGATGAAAACGCAATTAAAATAGATGAAGATCAAATTTATGAATTTAAAAATATTGATAGAATGTTCTTATATAAAAACTTCTTTTTTTTCATAACAAATGAAAAGAAAATATTTATATTTAAAACGACAGATATGGAGTCGGATGAACTTATAAAAATTATTAAAACAACAGGGATTTTATTTGAAAAAAAAGAAAAACCATTTAATATTTATAAGTATTGTAAAAAAGGAAAAAGTTTTTAAAAATAAGCAGAGGATGGTGGATTTATCATCCTTTTAGAGAAGAGCATGTATTTTAAAGGGAATCTGGTTTTGCAGGTTCCCTTTTTGCCATCAAAAACGTTGATGTTTTATCAAATGACGCTAAAAATAAAAAGAATAATGCAGGGGGTGACATTATTAGTTATCGCTGTAATATTTGGATAAAATATAAATAAAACATAAAAAATATAAATAAATTATAAAATGGCGACAGTTTTTTCTTGTTCAAGTGTTTATTATATAGAGGACAAAATAAGACAGCAAAGGAAGTGGTGCTGTTGCATCGGAAAAATGACACAAAATTAGTGATGTCCATTCGGGAAAAGAATTGAAGGGGATTCTTTTCCCCATTTGTCGTGTTACGAAAGACTGAGGGTAAGAAAATATGCTAGAACTTGCAATCTGTGATGATGACATCATCCTATGTAATTGGTTAGAACAGAAGCTGCTCCATTATGGGAAAGCGAATGACTGTCAGATATCTATAGAAATATACTATTCTGCGGAGCAGCTTCTTAACAGGCTGGAAGAAGAATCCTACGATATGTTATTCCTTGATATTTGTCTGGAACATGAGAATGGAATTGATATCGGAACGGAGATACGAAAGAAAAATTATGGAAAAGAACTGCGGATTACCTATATTTCAACATATCAGGAATATGCTATGAAATTATTCCGTATTCATCCATTTGATTTTCTTGTAAAGCCAATCCGAGAGGAAGAACTTTTCCGGGTGATAGGTGAATTACGGGAACTGTTAAAAGAACGGAAGAAAATATTTGAATATACGGATACAAAAGGAATCCACAAGATTTCTTATGACAAGATCCTGTATTTTTATAGTCTGGGAAAAAGAGTACATATCGTGACATCGGAAAAAGAATATGAATATCGAGGAAAATTAAAGGATGTAGCGGATGTAACAGAAGAATATTTCTTACTGATTCACAAGTCCTATCTCATCAATATGGAACACGTGGAGCATTACGAATATGACAACGTGGTTATGAAAGACAAGACACGTCTCAGTATCAGTAAAGCAAATCGCAAGAAGGTCAGGGAAAGACTATTACAAACGGAGAAGAAAAGATTATGAATATCCATTTGATCACTTATCTGACAAGTAAATTATTCTGGATTTATACTGTGTTCCGTTACAATACCATCCTGTATCCAAAAAATGAGGATACACAAAAGCTATTTGCATATTTTTGTGCATATCTGCTTTCATGCTGGGGAAGCATGCAGTGGGGAACGATGTACGGAGATCTGATCTTTGAGCTGATAGCTCTGTTAATTATAACAGTGGCATATCAGGCAGACTGGCAACATCATGTCTGGAATATACTTATGGTATATATTATGGGAATTTTATGTGATGGGATTCCAATCGTGTTCTTTCAACGGTATGCGGTAGCAAGAAATCCGGTGCATCATCACATGGGACCGGGAACTATTGTAATGGGAAATTTTATATTCTTTTTACTGGAAGTCATTATTGAAAGAAAAGTAGGTGTAAAGAGAAGTTATTATATAAAGAACCGTCATTGGCTTGCTATGCTTTCTGTCCCGGTGATCAGCATTATAGTCTGTATCAGGATATTGCTGCCAGACAGAAGAGGTGTGCGGTCTACGATTGTATTATTCTTACTGTTTATCAATGTGTTTATTTTCTATCTGCACGATGAGGTTCAGAAAAGTTATATTGAAACAGCAAAACAGGAAGAGATGAAAATTCAGATGAGCCAGTATGCAAAAGAACTGGAGATGATGATGAAATCACAGGACAGGCTGAATAAGATACATCATGATTACAAGCACCATCTTACAACAATAGGGGCAATGGCAAAAACGGGAGGAAATGAAGAGATTCTATCGTATCTGAAACAAATGGAGAATATAGCCGGAACAGCCTTATGTCATCATTTATATACAGAAAACCGTAATATGAATAATCTGCTGAATTATATTTTGGAAGATTCGAAATCAGTAATTGAAAATCCGGAGATTTCTGTAGAAATACCGAATCATATAGGGGAAGAATTATTTGATATAAGTATAATAGTGGGAAATCTTATGGATAATGCTATTCGTGGGACAGCAGCTTCAGATGAAAGGAGATTATCGTTTCAGATGTATTATGGAAAAGGAATCATGAATATCCAGATTGAGAATAGCATAAAAGATACACCAAAAGTGCGGAATGGAATTTATCTGACAACGAAAAGCAGGAAAGAAGGACATGGAATAGGATTACAAAATGTGAAACTCGTAGTAGAAAAATATCATGGTCAGATGGAGATCTGCCATACGGAGAAATCCTTTCAAGTGAAAATATTATTATATATGAAATTAGATGAAAAATAGTAAGGCGATGGTGTCTTACTATTTTTTTCGACCGATTTCGTCTATTTTTGCCACCTCAAGGGGCATTTTTACCATTTATGAAAATTTTGTGATTTTTTAGATTATAGTAGTGCCAAAGTCAGAAAAAAGGAGGGTAGCGGTTATTTTGTAAAGGAATTATAGAAAAAGATTACAAGAGGGAGAAAGAGACTATGAAGAGATTTCGAAAGTCGGCTATAGCCTTAGTACTTGCACTCCTGATGGCACTACAGGGAACAGAGCCTATTTTTGTACAGGCAAAAGAGGCCATTGAGGATGTACAGAAGAATGCAGATTTCTCCAGACCAGAGGCTTTGACGGAAGAGGAAGCAGGGATTACAGATTCCACATCTGGAGAACAAGATAAGAGTCAGCAGTCTGATGCGGACGTACAAAATGAAACGACGCCATCAGAAGATACAGAGACGCAGGAAGAACAGACAACTCCAGCGGAAGAAACAGAAGAAAATCCGCAGGAAAAAGAAGTGGAGTTGAAAGAACCACAGGATTACTATCCGATTCCAGAAGAACCGGAAGGTGAACTGATTGATTATGATGCCATTTCCAAGACTTATAAGACAGGGGACAAGCAGTATACAACCGTTTATGGAGGTTATGTCGGAACTTATAAGAATGAGGATGGAGATACCGAGCTGGTTGATAATACACTTGTAAAACCAGAAGAAGCAGATACTCCGGCATCCGAAGAAGCACAGGAAGCCAGCAGTGTAGTGGCAACTGAAGAAAAGGAAGAGAAAACAGAAGTTTATCAGAACAAGGCAAACGATTATGCTATCCTTCTTCCGGAACAGATGTCAGAAGAGAATGGTGTAACGATTGAAAATGGAAAGACCAGAATCGGGATCATTCCGGTAGATGGAGATTATACACATTCCGTTATTAAAGACAATGCGATCCTTTATAATGAAGTTTACGAGGGCGCAGATGTTCAGTATACAGTACTGGATTCCAGCATTAAGGAAGATATCGTACTTCAGCAGCCAACAGACAGGGAAGTCTATGAATACGAGCTGCAGATTCCGGGGTATCAGGCAGAAGTAAAAGACAATCAGGTCTATATCTATCCGGAAGGGAAGACAATCAAAGATGCGAAGTATCTTCTGGAGACGCCATCAATGGAAGATGCTGCCGGGGAAATCAGTTTCCTGATCACATTGGAACTTCGGGAAGAAGATGGAAAAACAATCCTGACCGTAAAACCAGATAGGGATTGGCTTTCGGCAGAAGAACGTCAGTATCCGGTCAGGATCGATCCGACACCAGTAGAGATTCAGAAGAGTTCCTTTAACATGATCGGTGTGGAAGAGGGAAGTCCTACCAGTCAGATTGGTGACAACAATTATCCGTATGTCGGATTTGATGATGGTATTAAGTCTGGGAACCTTGCAGGATTTGGTACTGCACACCAGAACTGCCGGACTTATATCAAAGTAAATTCAAATTTTAGTCAGATTCCGAAAGATTCCAAAATTGACAGTGCAACATTTGCAGTCAGTCAGAAAACTGCATACAGTGGTGGTGCATCCCAGTTTGGACTTTATCGTGTAGATCAGTCGTGGAACACCTCCATCACATGGAAAACAAAACCAGTAAATCTTACGTTTCAGGATGTACAGAATGCAAGTACCAGCAGGAACAGCTATATCAATTATGACGTCAAAGATCTGGTCAATGACTGGGTGCAGGGAACTCATGCGAATAACGGATTTGCACTGGTAGCCATTGCCGAGGCAAATAACCTTGGAGCTTCTATGCAGTGTGAGGTACTGAATAACAGGGCATCCGTTTATGGACCGAAACTCAGCATCCAGTGGTCACCGGCTGAAGATCCATATCTGCGAGATATGTCACTGGATGAAACAACGATCCTGCTTCGCCCGATGACAGAAAAGAATACAAATGGAAAGCTGAAGTTTGATGCCGTATTTGCAGACGGAATTGCAAAGAGCAAATCTACAGTAGAATATTATCTGCTTCCAGATGAGGAAAATGAAGAACATCACGAAACAGATGCAAAACCATTGTATTCCTATCCAGACAGTACTGAATACAATAAGCAGTTCCCGGAGGCGAATAAGTATTACAGCAAAGATTCCAACTGGCAGAGTGCACTGTATTCAGGGCTGACGAAGGACAAGCTTTATAAGATCAAAGCAAAAGCATCGAAAGAGATTGATGGAAAGCTGGAAACAGGAAAAGAAGTGACCAGTGACAGCTTTGTGATCTATGAAGTGAAGCAGTTTGATACATTCCCGAAGATTGCAAAATATTATGGTGTTCCGCTTAAGAACATTATGAAAGACAATCAGGTTATGGACGCACTGGTAGTCGCAAATAACACGATCTTTATCCGTAACCCACAGACAAATGTTCCATATAGTCCTGCACCGCTTACCGATCAGGATAAGATGCGGATTGACGGAGCATTGATGGGAAGAGGCCTGCACTGTGAATTTGGATTTGAACCAGTCAACTTAAATACTGGTAACTTCTACATGGATCAGTCCGATGCGACGATGAATGAACTGAATGGAGAATTCTCCATTACAAGAAGCTACAATTCCAAAGGAACAGACCAGCATTCCATGTTCGGACGTGGATGGAGCTTTAACTATGACCAGTCACTTTCTCAAATGGAGGACGGAAGTCTTCTGTATATGAGAGGGGACGGAAGTTATCTGATCTTTGATAAGAATGAAGATGGAAGCTACACTACTCCGGATGGTTATGTATATGATTTAAAAGCAGTCAGCTATAAAGATACAGACCATGACTACATCGGATGGGAACTGACAGATGCGGATCAGAGCGTCTGGTCATTTGATAAATATGGAATTTTACGTTATGTAACGGATGTGAATGGATTTAAGACAGTATTAGATTATGACGATGATTATAATCTGAGTAAGATTACAACACCATCCGGAAAAACATTCGGGGTAAAACAGGATAAATTCGGGCATATCAAGGAACTGTCTCTTCCAGATGGTGGAAAAGTTTCTTACAAATATGATGAGCAGGGAAATCTGATATCTGTAACAGATCCGAATGGAACAACAAAAGAGTACAAATATGATGATGACAGCCGTATGACAAGCTGGAAAGATGAGAATGGCAATACGGTTGTAAAGAATACTTACGATAAAGAAGGAAGAGTTGTAGAGCAGACTGATGCAGAAAAAGGAACGGCAACTTTCAAGTACGGAAAGAGTTCTACTACAACAACGGATAACGAAGGAAATAAGACCGTTTATCATTATGATGATCAGTACCGCACAACATCCATTGAATATCCGGATGGAACAACCTGTGAAAAGACTTATAATGCAGAGAATCAGCTTGCTTCCGAAACGACAGCAGCCGGAACAAAAACTTACACTTATGATACATTTGGCAATGTAGCAACGGAGACAAGAGAGGATGGAAAGACAGCCTCTTATACTTATAATGAGCAGAATAAGCTGACCAGTGCAACTGGATATAACGGAGCAACGGTTACTTACAGTTATGACGGTAATGGAAATATGGTCACATCTACAAAACCGGATGGAACAGCCATTACCTATACTTACGATGACAAACATCGTATGGTATCCCAGACAGACGGCAGAGGTGTCACAACAACGTATTCGTATGACGGACCGAACATGACCGGATATGTGGATGGAAATGGAGCAGCATGGGGATTCACGTATGACGCGATGAATCGTGCAGTTACCATGACAGATCCACTTGGAAATGTAACCTCGAACAGTTACGATGCGAATGGCAATCTGACTTCCAAGACAGCAGCCGATGGCGGTGTGACCGCTTATACGCTGGATGGTGTGGGAAATATTACAGCAAGTACTGACGCACTGGGGAATACCACCACTTATACTTATGATAAGATGTACAACATGACCAGTGGTACAGATCCGAAAGGAAATCAGATCAGCTACGTTTATGATAAGAATTATCAGCAGGTCAAAGCAACCGATGCAAAAGGAAATACAATTACTTATAAGTATGACAGCATGGGACGTGTCATAGAAGAGAGTAATAAAGATTTTGGAACAAAGCTCTATGAATATGACAAAGCAGGAAATCTGAAAAAATATACCGATGGAAATGGAAATGCAACCGTATCCAAGTTTGATTCTCTTGGACAGGTGCTTCAGTCCAAAGATGCAGTTGGTAATATAACCAAATATGAATATGACGCATTAGGAAATGAAACCAAGATTACTTATGGAGATGGAAGCAGCCATTCCAAGGAATATGATAACTGCGGAAGACTCGCTAAAGAGACAGATGAATTAGGTGCAGTTACCACTTACGCTTATGATGCGGCAGACAATCTGGTATCAAAATCAGATGACAGTGGAAGAACCTGGACTTATACCTACGATAATACAGGAAATCGCTTAAGTGAAACCAACCCAGAAGGTGGAACTACCACATATACTTATGATAAAGCAGGAAATCTGGTATCTTCTACCGATGAAGAGGGAAGAACAGATACTTATGCTTACGACAAGGCAGGAAATCTGACTACATCCAAAGATGCCCTTGGATATACCGTATCCATGAAGTATGACTTAAATGGAAATCTGGTATCCTCTACCGATGAAAATGGAAATACCAGTGCCATGACTTACGATGGTAATGGAAACATGACATCGGTAAGCGATGCAAAGGGCAACATTACAGCAATGAAATATGATTCCACCGACAATCTGGAACAGACGGTGGATGCCCTGAAAGGAAAGACCACTTACGAATACGATTCACAGGGCAACAGCACAAAGATGACAGATGCCCTCGGCAATGCGTATAGTTATGTGTATGATAAAGAGGGAAATAACACATCCATAATACTGCCGACAGGGGACAAGGTGCTGATGGAGTACGATGCCATCGGACAGCTTGTAAAATGTACGGATGCACAGGGACTCGTAATTACCTATCAATATGACGGAGCAGGCAACCTGATCCATTCCTCCGACAATGGTGGAAACAGTATGGATTATACTTATGATGGTGCCGGAAATGTACTGACACAGACCGATGAACTTGGCAGGACAGCAACATACAAGTACGATCAGTACGGCAGACTCCTGAAACTTACTGAAGCAGACGGAAGTATCACATCTTATGAATATGATGTTATGGACCGCATTACAGCGGTAACGGATGCGGAAGGTCATAAAACAACCTTTACCTACGATAAAGTCGGCAACCAGTTATCCATGACAGAAGAAGAGGAAGCCACATATAAATACGCTTACGATAAGAAAGACCGGGTTATTTCTCAGACAAATCCACTGGGAGCATCCAGCACCTTTAAGTATGACGGAAATGATAATGTGACGGAATCTGTCGATGAAAACGGTACGGTTACCAAGTATGCTTACGATAAAAATGACAATCTCGTATCCCAGACAGACGGAAATGGAAATACGACAACCTACCAGTATGATGAACTGGACCGCAAGATCGGTGAGACTTCTCCGTTAAAAGAAACAAATGAATACCGTTATGATGCCATTGGAAATCTTACCAAATCAAAAGATCCGATGGGACTCATTACCGAATACAAATATGACAGCCTGAGTAACATGACGGAACAGATTTCTCCAAAGGGAGCAGTTACCAAATATGATTACGACAAGCATGGCAATGTCATTTCTGTAACGGATGCAAAGGGAAATGAGACACAGTACAGTGTTGACCTGAATGACAATGTCACAAAGATGACACAGGCGAATGGTGGAGAGTATACCTATAGTTATGATAAAGCCGGACGTCTGAAGAGTATGACCAGTCCACTGGGTTATACTAAAAATTTCTCTTATGATAAAGTGGACAACGTGGTAAAAGAAAGCGACAGCTTAAAGAGTACCACTACTTATACTTACGATAAGCTCCATAAGATGAAGTCTTCTACCAATGCACTGGATGGAACAACCAGCTTTTCTTATGATAAGTATGGCAATCTGGTGAAGGAGACAGATCCGCTTGGACGGAGCAATACCTACAGTTATGACCTGGCAGGTCAGATGACTTCTGCAGCTGATCCGCTTGGTAAGATAACTGCTTACACTTACGACCCGGCAGGAAATATTACTGAGATCACCAAACCGGGTGGAAGAAAGACCAGCTATGGATATGATAAGAATTATAATGTTACATCTGTAACAGATCCGATGGGCTATGTTGCAAAGACAGTCTACGATAAAGACAACCGTGTAACAGAAGAGACCGATGCACTGGGGCAGAAGGAATCCTATACCTATGATAAGGACAGCAGGGTAACTTCTATTACAGACAAGCGTGGATTCACAACGGGATTTGATTACGATGCACATGGGAATATTCAGGTTGTTACAGATAAGACCGGATTAAAGAGCCATCTGGAATATGACAAGAATGACAACCTGACCAAAGTAACTGATGCCCTTGGCGGTGTAACAACTTATGGTTACGACAACATGGATAACCTGGTGACCTTCACCAATGCAGCAAATAAGACAACGAATTATACTTATGACTTAGAAGGCAACCTGACATCCATCAAAGATCCGGCAGGAAGAACGGAGAAATTCGACTATGATGAAAAAGGCAGACTGACCGGACATACACAGGCAAGCGGCAAGAAAACCACGTATGATTACGACAAACTGAATGACCTGTTGGAGAAATCTTATCAGGACGCAAAAGGCGAGACATCCGAAAAGGACGTGACCTACGCATATAACAGTGCCGGGGAACGGGTATCCATGAAGGATCAGACAGGCAAGAGCAGCTACGAATACGATGCACTTGGAAGAATCACCAAAGTGACAAGCGGTTCGAAAAAGGATGTCAGCTACGTTTATGATGACGCAGATAATCTGCAGGCAATCGTATACCCGGATGGGACAAAGATCAGCTATGAATACGACTTAAATGATAATCTGGTAAAACTGACAGACCGTAATAGAAAAGTAACCACTTACAAGCATGATGCACTGAACCGTGTGACAGAAGTTACTAGAAGTAATGGAACAAAGACGGAAGTATCTTACGATGCAGAAGATCATATCACAAAGATTGTGAATACCTGTGGTTCCTGCGGCAAAGTAATCAGTACTTATGAGTACAAGTACAATGATCAGGGATATGTAGTTGGAGAAACAGCTACGGAACTGGAAGCTGGAACAAGAAAGACGCCAAGCTGGGAAGACTGGTACAACTGGGGCGATACACAGAAAGAGACAGACAAAGCAGACTGTGAGCATCAGGAAAAAGAGATCCAGACGACACGTACCTATGAATACGATGACAACTGGGAACTGACACGCTGTACAGAAAAAGCAGAGGGCGGTAAAAAGACAGTCCATAATTATACTTATGACAAGATTGGAAACCGGACCTCTTACGAGAAGATCGAGGATGGTGTCAGCAAAGCAAAATATAACTATAAGTACAACGATTCCAACCAGCTCATCAAACGCACCAATGCAAAGATCTGGGGCGATCCGGGAACAACCTACAGCTATGATAAAGATGGCAATCTGATCCAGGAATGTGATAAGACAAACAGTGCAGATCCGGTTACTTATGAATACACAGCAGAGAATCGTTTGGCAGTAGTAAAACAGGGTGGAACAGTCCTGATGGCAGCCATGTACGATGGAGATAACAACCGGGTATTCGAACTTGATAACACCTATAAATGGGAAGACTGCTATGGCGATGAAGTCCTGATCCCGGCGAACCAGCGTACCGAAGATGGAAACAGCCCGAAAGAGCAGCTTGCCTCTCTGGTAAAAGGCGGTTCCAATGCCAAAGGATACACACTGACAGAGTATATCAACGATATCAATCGCGAGAATACAGAAGTCCTTGCAGAGTATGGAGCAGACGAGAAAGTACGTCAGGCTTATACTTATGGAGAAAGTGGAATCGGAGAACGGGTAAGCGTTGATAAATCGGAAGAAAGCAGTTATTATTTATATGACGGAAGAAACAGCGTGACCGGAATCCTGACCGAAACAGCTAATCTGACGAACAGTTATCAGTATGATTCATACGGTAACCTTACATCAGGAACAGCAGACGGTGTCAATTACTACGGTTACAATGGGGAGTCCACAAATGTAAAAACAGGACTTCAGTATCTGCGGGCAAGATACTATAACGCAGAGAACGGAACCTTTACAACTGAAGATAGTGACCTTGGAACGACAGAAAATCCATTGACCAGAAACCGCTACGATTATACGACCAATAATCCGCTGAATTACAGTGATCCGACAGGACATTCATTGTGGAGCAGGATTAAGAGTACAGCTAAAAAAGCAGCGAAAGCAGTCAAGAGTGTCGGCAAGAAAATCGTTAATACTGCGAAAAAGGTAGTCAAAACAGTAGTAAATACAGCTAAGAAAGCAGCAAAAACTATTGTTAACACAGTGAAGGGGGTAGCAAAAACTGCCAAAAATGCAGCTAAACATGCAAAACAGACATATCAATCTGTGAAAAATCGTGTAACCAGTAGCAGTACATATCAAAAGATCACATCCAGAGGAAGTCAGTTTATTCGTTCTGTAAGCAATGGGGTACAGAAAATTGGAAAAACTTATACATCTTTCAAATCCTATGTTTCAGAAAGAACGGCAGAAATCCGCTCAGAAGTGGTACGACATATGTGTACGACAACAAATCGTATTACAGATAAGCTTGGAAAAGTAGACTGGAATGCGGTGAAAAAAGTAGCCATTGGTATAACTGCGGTTACAGTTTCTGGTCTTGTAGTTGCTGCAACAGGCGGTTTGGCTGCAGGAGCAGTTCTGGCAGCATTGCCAGCAATGGGTGGCTTAGGAACGGCGATGGTTTCAGGAGCAGTTATTGGAGCTATTGGTGGAGCTTCATATAGTGCAGTGAATTCAGGTTTGTCTGGAAATAGTCTGAAACAAGTAGCAAAAGATACGTTAGTCGGTGGTATTGCAGGAGCAGTGACAGGTGGCGTTATGGGTGGCCTTAGTTATGGGGCTGGGAAACTTTTGAATGTAGTAAGGAGTGCAGGAAGTACCCATAATGATGGGATTGATAAATCGTTTAAAAAATTAGTTGCAGAAGTAACCGAAACAAAATTGCCAGAAGGCACTTGGGAAAAACCACCATTAGAGCGAGGAGATATTATTGACAAAGCTATGGGAAATAACTTGGGACACAATTTCCCGACCATAGATAAAGTAGAAAATGGTGTTGTGACTAGTGTTAAAAGCCGAGACTTAGGTGCAAAGACTTATCAAAATGGTAATAAATTGGAAAAGGTAATTGTCAAGGACATTAATAAAGTTTCAGGATTTATAGGAGAAACATTTAATGGTAAATTTGTTAATGCGGAAGAAATAGTGGGTAGACAATTACAAGTAGTTGTTCCAAATGTAACATTAAGCGAAGCTCAGATAAATGCAGTTAATAATGCTACAAAACATGGTATTGATAAAGGTGTTAAACTCATTATTACAGTAGGAAAATAATAGCAAAGTAAATAGCTTAAGGGGAATATTTTATTCCCCTTAAGTAATAGAGAGGAGAAAACGGATATGATTTCTGTATATTATAATCAAAAATATGGTTTCTTAATTGTGCCTAATGCCATTGAAAGGTTTATGGGATGTTATATTTCTATCGAACCTACAATTGAAATTATGGCTGAAGAAACAATAGATAAGATAGGCTGTGCAATTAGAAAAGGAATAAAAATTGCAGAAAGTTTCCCAAAAGTAGACGAATCTCAATTAAACAATTTTTGGAAACAAACAAAATATAAAAGTTTTCCAACATTTTCCAAGAATTATCAAAGAATTGATTTGAAACAAAATGGAGATGAATTAGAAATTAGAAGATGGGAACGGAATAATAGAGGGGGATATTCGCGAAAAACGGAAGAAAAAGATTATATTAATTTTATAGAAATGTCGGATTATGAATTGGGCTTGTTTATAAAAAAAATGTTTGAACCATGTGAAATTAGAATTGATGAAACAGAAAGATTTGAAACATTAGAGGGGAAAATAATTAGTTATTCGATTCCAAATGAGCATTATAAAAATATTGGTGATGGTCATACAGATTCTTATATGACATATAGAAATGAAGATTATGATAAGTTGTATATTTCTTTTTTGATAGGTGATGGAACTGATTGTACAGATGAAGTAAGCATAAAAAATCATTACAAAAAAATATACAAGCAAATGTCGAATATTAAATTTGAAAGTAAATGTAATAAAAAATATGTACATTTTTTAACAGAAAATGGAGAAGTATTGCTGAGTTTTATTGATAATGGTTATGTGGAGTTTTTTATGTGCATTCCATATAATATTGAAAGAAAAGTTCAAAAGGAGTCAATAGAACAGTATTTAAAAATGTTATTTTCGATAAAAATTGAAGATAAATAAAGCGTGAAGGAGAGAATATGCAAAAGAAGAATTGTGTTTTGTGCATAAGTATAGGAATTATAGTATGTATATTGTTATCAGCTTGCTCCAGACAACCAGACTTTGATGCCAAATCCTACGTCCAAAGTTCTCTTGATGCACACTATCATGGAGAATATAAGGACTATGCGAATCTGTTAGAAATCTCGGAAAAAGATGCCAAGAAAGAAATCGAAGAGGATTTTAATGAGAGTATCCAACAGCAATTTGATGATTCCGATAACATTACGGATAAAGGAATTGCTGATTATGCGGAAAAACTGACAGAAGTAAAGAAACTGGCAAAATACAAAGTACAAGATGTGAAAGAAGAGGATGGAGTCTATACAGTAAGTGTACAAGTTGAACCATCCAATGTATTTCAGACATTGCAACAAAGCTCTACAGAGGTAAGCAATGAAAAAATAAAGCAGGGATTGGATGGAAATGATCCGGAAGTCTTTGCAGCTGTATTAACAGAAAGTGTCCAGAAGAGTCTTGAAAAGAACAGATATGGAAAAGCTGTTACTGTAAACGTATCCGTGGAAAAAGATAACTCAGGAAAATATGGTCTTTTGGATACAGAGATGAATAAGTTGGAAGCAGCGATGTTCCCAACAGAATAAGAATGAATGGAAAGCTATCAGAGGAAAAAAACTGGTAGCTTTCTTTTAAACTCCAAGACAAGAAAACTTGTTAAAAAAGCTATTGTAATAGTAGAAAAATTATAATAAATAATGGATGACAAGAGTCTTTTATTCATTATGAGAAAAAGAAGGAATCTCCTATGAACCAACAAGAAATATTCACGTAAGATGGAAAAAAGTGCTGTAATCGAAGAGGTTGCAGCATTTTTTTCTTCGACATTTTTCGAACATTATAACGTACCTATCCGGTCACCGCCATGCTCCGATTTGATTTCTATATCAAAAATCAGATCGGAGGAAAGATAAATGGCTTATAACAAGACAAGTGAAGAACGAAAGTGGAATTATTGGAAAGAACAGGAAGAAAAGAAATTGCGTGAACTGGGAATGGAAGAAGAGAAGATCCAAAAGCTGCGCCAGATGGACAGGGAAGACTTTCTGGAAGAGCGCAGATACCGGGAACATCTGGATGAAACGATGCAGGATATGGATTCCATAAAAGAAAAGGACAGCGAGCTGTTTGCAAGGGATGTAAAGGAGCTTCTGGATCACATAGGTGATAAGCGAATCTATGAACTATTGAAAGAAACGGAGCATCAGACACTGGAAATCCTCTTACTCAGTACATGGGGATATTCTGGAAGAGAAGTTGCTAAGATTATGGGAATGGCAGAACAGACGATTTATACCAAAAGAAACCGTTTGAGAAAAAAATTAAAAAATTTATCAAAAATTGAATAATTATGGCGTTTTTCGTCGGCTATTTAATAGGCAGGTAAATTTTGCCAGTGTACTTTGACAACCTCATACCAGCATTACAGGTACGTTCCCGTAAGTAGAAGCGTGGCAGGAAGACGCGAGGACAGATGAAAAGGGCATGGAAGAAATTAGACCAGAAAGTGAGAGGCAGAGTTCTTTTGTGGCGTTTTCGTTTCGAGCGAATCATCTTTAACTGAAACAGGACCGTGGCGGTCTTTTGCGAGGATCACTTACGAGGGGATAATGATACATAGGAACTGCCAGTGAGCAGAGGATGGACTTTGGGTTGTAATCAGCAAGACTTTTAGAAAATCCGTGAGCGGTGCAATGCCAAGCATCCGCCTGTAATGTTCCCGTAAGGCAATGGGGGAGTCGAGGACAAATACAACGCCAAAAATCAAAAGTATAAGAAATCAAGGAAGAATGTGTCGTTGATATCAGATACATACGGCTGTAGGGAGAAATCCTTTACAGCCGTATTGATGTGATATCAGCACGCATATCAGGTAACAAATTATGTATTACACAAGAGAATATCTCAATAGAGCGCATCGAGAAATTGATACTATTTTCCGAGTGCTGTTCCCGGAACATGGAATGGCAGTAAGGGAAGAACAGATTATGTTATGCCACAAAATGCTGGATAACCTGCTGGGAAGAAACATAGCACTGTGTGACGCGGGTGTCGGTATCGGCAAGACGTATGCCTATCTGGTGGCCTGTGTTCTGATGAGAAAATATTCCCTCCTTGCAGAAGGATGTTCCCCTTATGAGCAGCGTCCGGTCGTGATATCCACTTCCAGCATTGCACTCCAGAAAGCAATTCTTACAGAATATATCCCTTTTCTCTCCCGGATTCTTCAGGAGAACGGGACGATTCAGGCCCCTATTAAAGCTGTGATACGAAAAGGGAAAGAGCATTTTGTCTGCGATGAGAGGTTGGAGCACCGAATCGTTGCAATCGAAGAAAAAAACAAAAATGCGTTGCAGAAAGAAGCTCTGCTGTCGTTGAAAGAACATTATGATATGGACGAAGTGTCCAACTTAAGTGGGTTTGACAGAAGGATGGTGAGTGTACCGAAGTTCTGTTCGGGAGACTGCCCGAAAAGAGGCTCATGCAGGTATCAGCAGTATCTGGAGCGTTCCAGAGATCATGAAATGTTCATTCAGATCTGTAATCACAATTATCTGCTGGCTGATGGTTATCACAGGCTGCAGGATTACCGCCCGTTATTAAAAGACTACCGAGCATTGATTGTCGATGAAGCACATAAGCTGCCGGATGCGGCAAAGCAGATGTTTGGGAAGAGCCTCTGTTATGACGATATCCGAGAAATCTGCTTTTATCTTGGGAATGAGTACCAAGGCCCGGAGATAAGAAAACTGTCCGGGACGATCCGGATGGTGCTGGACATCATAGGAGAAAACCACAGAACCAGATATGGGATAAAAGAAGAATTCCACATGACAGAAGAGTGTGCAATGTATTTATATGAGGGGATACAGACCATGAATAAGATCATAGAAAAATTAGAAAAGAAGATTCCAAAGTGGATCAGAAACAAGCTGGAAGAAACCAAAAGTGTGCTGGAATGCTTTTTCCATCAGGATAAGAAGTATGTGCTGCATCTGAAGCAGGACCATGACCACCGGATTATATTGTGTGCATCCAGCAGACGGATTCCACAGTATCTGGACCAGATGTTATGGAGCAGAGGAATGGGAGCGATTCTGACAAGCGGAACTTTAAAAACCGGACAGGGATTTTCCCACATTCGGAAAATGACAGGATTACAGAGAGTGCGGAGAGTCCGGGAATATGTGGCAGACTCCCCGTTTGAATATCAGAAGAACTGTCTGTTATATCTGCCAAAGAATTTGAAGACATGCAGAAGAGAAAGTCAGGAAGAGGCAGAGATGATAGCAGGCCATATCCATTCACTGATCTGTTCGACTTACGGGCATACGCTAGTGCTGTTTACATCTTATCATTTGATGGGAAACGTTTACCAGATGTTAAGGGATGAAATTCCGTTCCCGATGATAGAGGTGTGGAGACATTCACCGGAAGAGATCACAAGATTTAAACAGATGGACAATGCTGTCCTTTTTGCAGCCGGCTCCTGTTGGGAAGGAGTAGACTTCCCTGGAGATATGGTATCTTCGCTGATTATAGTAAAACTGCCCTTTGCTGTTCCTGATCCCATCAGTGAAGCACAGAAGAAGGAATATGCCAGCCTGAAAGATTATATTCAGGCAGTGATTGTTCCAGACATGCAGAAAAAACTAAGACAGGGATTCGGACGTGCTCTCCGCACCGAGACAGATACTTGTGTCGTGTCCATTTTAGACGAGCGTGCAGGAGAAGGTGGCAGGTATCATGAGGAAGTAATGTGTGCGCTTCCGAGCTGCAAGATGGCAAAAGATATCAAGGATGTCCAGCACTTTATTCGAAACCGGAAAGGCGTGGAATACTACCTGTAACCGTTCGTGGTTCTGCTACAGAAAAAGCAGATTTTGCACGAAAAGTTTGGTGGTATTTCAAGGGCGTTTTCGGTGGGATTGTTGGTATTGATGAATAGCTATTTCGGCATGAAGTGGGTATACTGTGTATAGCGTTAGAGGAAAGGAGGCAGCTTATGATATACAAGGTGGAAACGATAAAAGATGGAACAGAAAAATATTTTTTCATCAGAAATCTGGAAACAATGAGTATTGAAGAACTGCCAAGTAAATATCTAATGCATAAGATTAAATGTAAACGTTCACCAAATACAGTGAAACGCACAGCATTTTCAATCTGCTATTATATGAAATATATGGCAGAGAAAGAAATGGAACTCACAGAAGTCTATCAGTTAGATTATGAAAAACAGACAGAACACTTTGTGGAATTTTTATACTGGCTTAAAGCCGGAAACCATACAGAGCAAACGGCTGGAGAAAAGAAGTGTCCGAATGAAGGAACCTGCAACGCATACTTAAAAGATGTGTTCAGGTTCTATTTATTTATAGAGGCAGAATATGAACAGTACGGAAGTCTCAAAACCTTATCGTATAACCAGATTATAGCGGTTAATCAGGTGGGAGTAAAAAAGGTACTGCGGAATCATTCTTTTAAAGCCTATCTGAAGGAAGAGGAACATCGTGGGAGAACAGCAAAAGAAAATCAGATTATTACAATTTTACAGGCCTGTACGAACCGAAGAGATCAGCTTCTGTTACTTATGTTAGCAGAAACCGGATACAGAATTGGGGAACTACTGGGAGTAAAATATGTCAAAGATATTGATTATAGGAATCACATGATAAGGGTATGCTTCCGGGAAGATAATGAAAATGAAGCGAGAGCCAAAAATGCGGAATACAGAAGTGCCAAGATAAGTAATGATACGTTTGAATTTCTCATGGATTATCTGGCAAAATATCGGAAAATCCTGCAACATCAGGATTACCTGTTTGTGAATATCATGGGTGAGAACATTGGAAAGCCATTAAGAGTGGACAGTGTATATGATATGTTGGACCGAATGGAAAAGAAAACCGGAGTTAAAATCACACCCCACATGTTACGTCACTATTTTGCAAATATGCGAAAGCAGGCAGGATGGGAACTGGAAATGATCAGTCAGGCATTGGGGCATAAACATTTGGATACGACTATAAAGTATCTGGACTGGCTGGATGATGAACTGATAGAAGCAAGTAATGAGTTTTATGCACAACACACTGCTATTTATGGGGCGGAACGTCTGCTGGAGTAGGGAGGTGTGAGAAATACCTATATATTTATTGCAACAGGCAGAACACATAACAGAATCTGAAGTAGATATTGAGAAGAAAAAGCAGGAACTATATTCAGAAATTGATGCACTTGGAATAAAAAGCGATTCAAGAATTAACAAATTGAAAAAGTTCTTGGCAGATAGAAAAATCTGGCATCTGGAAGAAATGGATTATCCTTTGCGAAATTCGTATGAACAATATTTAAGAGGACAGATACGATCACAAATTGTATCTTTCTATTTGAAAATATATGATACGGTAAAACAACAACATATCTATCAACAAATGCAGACGCTAAATGGAAAGCGGATATATGAATGGAAATATCAAAATAAAATTTATTTTCTGAAGTATTATCCGGAAAAGGAAATAGCTGAGACCTTTGAAACTTCTTATAAAACAAACCTATTGGTGTGGGATTTTACACAAAATTGTTCAGAAGTTTTAAAGAAACAAATTTTTTATACGTTGAGTCGTATCATTGCCAATACTTCAATGTCTAAGGCTTATAGAAATGTCAGGTTAAAATCCTTAAAACTTCTTTATGATTCTTGTGTTAAGTTAAATATTACGGATATTGGATTGCTGGAAATGGAACAAGTGGAAACTATTTTAAAGAATTTTCCCGAAACGAGTCAACGAAGTATTTTAGGTGAATGCAGAAGAGATGCGTTTATGCAGCAGGAACAGATCCAATGGGAAGCAAATGTATGGTATCTGGAACGATTACATCTTGGAAAACATCGGATAGACGAAAGTAAATCCTTAATTAGCATTTCTTTTATGGAAGTCAAGGAAATACAGAATCGAGAAATTTTACAGGCATACATGAAATATGAACTGGGAATTACTGGACAGGCAGTCAGCACGATTGTACGAAGATTTGTATGTATTAGAAATTTTATTGAACTGCTGGAACAAGAAAAGATACTGGCGATTCATGCAACTGTCGCAGAAGTAAAAAAGTATGCAGACGGCTTGCGAGAACGGGGAATACAGGCAAAGGGATTTAATGAAAGAATTTTCGGTATCGGTCATTTTTATAAATTCATGGAAGTTAAACAGTATATTACAAGAATGCCATTCCGAATTGAATATTTCCAACAAAAAGAAGTAATAGTACATCATGATCGTAGCGTTGAGGAAACAGTATATATGGAAATTTTGAAAAAATTATATCTTTTTCCAGAGCGATTACGATGTATGTTCCTACATCTGTGGTGTCTAGGATTACGGGCGAGTGAAGTGTGTACATTGAAAGGAAATGCTTATTATCAGCAGGGCGAGGATTATTGGATTCAGGTGTATCAGGTCAAAATGAAGAATTATAAAAGGATTCCAATCCCACAGGCACTTTATCAGATTATGAAAGTATACTTGAAAAAACATGAAATTCAGCCTGAAGAATTCATTTTTAAAAACAGCAGAGGTGGTGCTTGTCTATATGGTACATTCCGAACTCAGATGATAGAAGCGTGCCGGGAAAATAAGATTGCAAATGGAGAATATTTATTTCAATCACACGATTATCGACATACAGTAGCAACTATGTTTTATGACAGTCATGTATCACTGCAAAGTATCAGGGATTATCTTGGACATACTTATGAAGAGATGACAAGACAGTATATTGATTATATGCCGCAAAGGATTGCAAAAGCAAATGATGAGTTCTTTGAAATGCAAGGAAGTAGTTTAGCATCATGGCTAAAGAAAGAGGAAAAAGATGGAAAATGATATTATATACTTCAGCGATTTCCCCAATTTACAAGAAACAGGGACACGTAAGGATAATGGAAAATTTGATTTAACGTTGCTTCCAACGCAAGAATTAAAGGAAGAGTTTCGAGGTTATATTATGTATCGCTGCAAAAACGGAACGTTTAGAGCATTGATTCAGGATCGAACAGCTTATAATCATATTGCAAAGTTTTTGAACAGCAGAATAAATCGGAGAATCAAAAGCCTTGGAGATAGAAATCCAGAAAAATGGATATCACTTTTAAAAGGCTGGATGTTAGAACAGGGAATAACTATTGTAAAAGAAAAGAAGAGTGTGTATGGTACAGTAAGCTATGGCGAAGCAGTGACGATATTATATTTCAGAAACGTACTGAAATTTTTAGGGCCAGAAGATTTACGGGATGAGATAGAAAAAGATGTTTGGGAACTAAAAAATCTGGATATTAAAATCAGATCCAATCCAATTTATAATGTAAAAACACTGGATTTCAGAAAAATATATCAGCCAGATATCAGGGAAGAATGTAAGAAAGCTGTTTATATGAATCTGCAGTATGAAGCAATAGGAACTGTACAGGGAGAATTGACAATAATGAGGATATTCTCAGAATATCTCCAAAAAGAGTATTCCAAAATAAAAAGCTGCAGTGAAATAGACAGAGAAGTGTTGGAAGAATTTTTGATACATCTGTCAACAAAAGATACTTCCCATAGTGCGAATAGTTCTTATGTAATTTCATTAAGACGACAGTTAGAGACAATCGGAAAAATTTACAGCTATGAAAGATTGGAGCATTTATTTATTAATACGGATATTCCACCGGAAGTAAATGCAGAATTTAGAGTGTATTCTGATGATGAAATGAAACGACTGAATGCGGAAATTACACAGATGGATGTACAGATTGCAAGATGTCTTCTGATACATCAGATGCTTGGAACTAGGATATCAGATACCCTTACACTGAGACCAGATTGTCTGACGAGAGAAAATGGCCAAGATATGATTGAAATATATCAAGTTAAAACTAAAAGATATAAAAAACCGATCAGTAAAGAACTTGCAAAACTGTTACAGAGTTCTATTGAATATACACAGGAAAAGTTCGGTGATACAGAATACATATTTGTTAATGAAAAAGAACCTGACCGCCCGATGCAGTATATGGCTATAAAAACAAAAGTCATGTCCATGATACAGGAAAAGCAGTTGAAAGATGATCATGGCGAATTATTCGGGTTTGGAACGCACATGTTCCGGCACTACTATGGCGTCAAACTTACAGAAATGCATCTGGATGACTGGACGATAGCGAGACTATTGGGGCATAAAAGACTGAATAATGTACAGCATTACCGGAAAATGAGCAATCAAAGAATGGCAGACGAAACCAGAGAAGTAAGACAGAGGATGAGTGACATCATATATATGAGTCTAGCAAGATGGGGTGAAGAATATGAGCAAATACGACAAGATGATTGAGGAAAATCAGAGAAAAAGTAAAGAGAAAATTGAACTGGCATTGCAAGCAATACAACAAATAAAGAACGTATCAGCGTTCCAAAGCTGATGAAGAAAACTGGATTGTCGAGAGGATTCTTTTATAAAAATCCAACCGTCCGGGATACATTGAACCAAGCAGTAGAGCAACAGGCCGGAATGATAGATCCAAGAAGAGAAATTCTGAACATGGCGATGGAAAAACAGATTGAACTGTTGAACCAGAAGGTGGCAGCTCTGAGCAGAGAAAATAAGGAACTGAAGAGAAAGAACGAAAAGTTACAGAAGGCATTACGGAAACAGGATTTGAATTTTATTAAGAACTTATAACATTGAAAATAATAAGATGGAAGAGATGTGTGCAGACACATCTTTTCATCGTTGAGGATAAAATATATAGAATGAGAATGGGATTGTTTTATGGTATACTAAAAGTGAAATGCTAACTTTGATATGAGGTATAAAACAATATGACAGAAATACAAATTAAAAATTTAATTAAAGAATATGAAAAAGAATATATTGAGTTTATGGAAATTGAGAAATTACCACAGTATAAGATAGATTTTTTTGAAATTAATGTTGAGGAAAGCGATGCAGCAGGATTCGCTTCAGCCGCCCAAGCTTACTATAATACGAAAACAGATGAACATATATTAAGGATATGCAAAAGTTCGGAAATACCAAGGTATATTGTGTTTCATGAATTTACGCATATTTTAGATACGGAAATGTATGCAAAGCAAGATTCTTGGAAATATATGGCTTTGTCTGGTTATACAGAATATCATGCAGCACAAGTTGAATTGATGATAATGTTAGGAGCAGATAGTATACAAACTCAAGATTTTTCATTTACAGTTGATGTTGAAATAGGTAATAGTACAGTTAGGAATTACCTAAACTCAAGACATCAATTAGTAGTGAATATGATGAATAGAACAGATTTTCCAAGAGATATTGAAGCATTAAAAACAACGGTAGGTGTGCTATATAATTATTTTGGAGTGCGTTCTATATGTAAAATGTATGCGAAAGATTATACTGAAGAAGTGGATAACACAATTATTATTCAGAAACTTTCAAAAGTATTATTTGAAGAGATAAATAGCTTTATGGTTGGATGGTTTAATGAAGCACAAGTAGAGCTGAGCTTTGTGTCATATATGAAAATAATGTGGCCTATGCTTCAAAGCTATTTTGGAAAAGAATGAAAGATAGTAACAGTAAACACAGTTTTGTATACAGTTAAACCCAGTAAAATCAACGCATGAGGGGAACTGGCTACATTTTAGAGACCAATCTGGTGGTATGTGGCTCCGACAATCATCAATACATTTTTAGAAACTTACGATTTCAGTGGTAAAAAGATTGTGCTTTTTGCAACATCCGGAGGAAGTGGATTTGGGAACACTGTAAAAGAATTGCAGTCATCTGCATCAGACGCAGTTATTACAGAAGGCAGACTGTTAAATCATGGAACAAAACAGGAAATCAGTGCTTGGATAAACTCTTTATAAACAACAGTATTATGGAGGTATACAGAAAATGGGAAAAATAATACAGACAGCAGGAAGAAATGCACTTGGTGAATTTGCACCAGAGTTTGCACATTTTAACGATGATGTGCTTTTCGGCGAAAACTGGAATAACCAGGATATCGATGTAAAGACAAGAAGTATCATCACAGTGGTTGCTCTGATGGCTTCCGGAATTACGGATTCTTCTTTAAAATATCATCTTCAAAATGCAAAAAATCATGGTGTAACACAAAAAGAGATTGCTGCAGTGATCACACATGTCGCATTCTATGCAGGTTGGCCAAAAGCATGGGCTGTTTTCAATCTTGCAAAGGAAGTGTGGGAGGCAGGAGAAGGAGATTTACCATACAAAGAGGATGCAATGCGTGCGCATGCAAAAGAGATGGTATTTCCAATCGGTGCACCAAATGATGGGTTTGCACAGTATTTTTCTGGCAGAAGTTTTCTTGCGCCGATCTCCACTTCTCAGGTTGGAATTTTCAATGTGACATTCGAACCTGGATGCAGAAATAACTGGCATATTCATCATGCGAAAAGCGGCGGGGGACAAATTCTGGTATGCGTTGCCGGAAGAGGATATTATCAGGAGGAAGGCAACGAAGCTATAGAAATGAAGCCAGGTGACTGCATTAATATTCCTACAGGTGTTAAACACTGGCATGGTGCTGCACCGGATGAATGGTTTTCTCATCTGGCAATAGAGGTTCCGAGCGAAAATGGTTCTAATGAATGGCTTGAACCGGTAAGTGATGAAGAATATGGGAAATTACAATAGGTGAATGAAATGTTTGATAGAAGTATTGTATTGAATAATGGAGTGAAAATTCCACAGCTTGGTCTTGGAACCTGGTTTATTGATGATGATAAGGCTGCTGACGCTGTAAAAGCAGCAGTAGAGATTGGATATAGACATATTGATACTGCACAGGCATATGGAAATGAGCGTGGCGTTGGTGAAGGAGTAAGAACCTGTGGTATTCCGCGTAATGAGTTGTTTGTTGTATCAAAGGTTGCCGCAGAGCATAAAACCTATGAGGAAGCGATGGCAGGAATCAATGAAACACTTGAAAAGATGGGATTGGATTATCTTGATATGATGATTATTCACAGTCCGCAGCCGTGGGCAAAGGTTAATCAGTGTGAAGACAGATATGTAGAGGGAAATCGAGCAGCATGGAAAGCTCTTGAGGATGCTTATATGGCAGGAAAACTTAAGGCAATTGGAGTTTCCAATTTTCTAATTGAAGATATTGAAAGTCTTCTTGAAACAGCAAAGATTAAGCCAATGGTAAATCAGATTCTTCTCCACATTAGTAATACGCCGATGGAGTTAGTAGAATATTGCCAGAAGAATAGTATTGTTGTGGAAGCATACTCACCAATTGCGCATGGTGAAATATTGAATCAACCAGAGATAACTACGATTGCAAAGAAGTATGGTGTGACTGTTCCACAGCTCTGTATTAGATATACGCTTCAGCTTGGTGCAATTTCTTTGCCAAAAACAGGTAATCCTGAACATATGAAGAGTAATGCCCAATTAGATTTTCAAATTAGTGCTGAAGACATGGAACTGTTAAAGAATTTTAAAAAAATTAAGAGCTATGGTGACAGTGGAATTTTCCCTGTTTATGGTGGAAAGATGTAAGAAATTTAACAACAAACGGCTAATCCGTTGGAAATCCAAATATTGAATAACAACTTAATATCATGTATAGCAAAGCTATAAGATTTCAAAAATGGAGTCTTATAGCTGTTTTTTTGCATTTGCTCACTGTATTTTACTCTCTGAGCGATAGTTCCAATGCAGAATATCTGTTGTGGAACGGAAACCGTGTGCAGATCAAGAAAGATTTGAACGATTTGTAGATATACTTAGTGCACTATAAAAAGACAAAGATGAAAAAATAAAAAAAGGAGATGTTCGAGGTGGAGACAACGTGATATACTAACAATATCATGTTGCGTCCCCTTGGAGGTAGAATATGATTTCAAAGAGACGTGTATGAATGCTGGAAAGCCAGTATTTACAAGGCTTTGAGAAGATATAAGGAGATAAAATGAGCAAGATAAAAGTGTTATTCATCTGCCACGGCAGGACTATGGAATATCAGACAGAATGAACTGGAATGGGGACAGAATGGGAAATTATTTGACTCTCATCATGGTTTGAAACTACGGAAAAACTACGAATGAAGAAACGAAAAAACTGAAAATGTGGATAATCGTTAAATGATATTTAGACTTGACTTTTGGAGAAAATAGAGTGATAGATTTTAGTGCGAAAAAGAATAGGAGGTACTGATCTATGACTATGAGTAAATGCATTGACATTCGAACTGGAGAAAAATATATGCTTACTATAAAGGAAGCAAGTGTTTATTTTGGAATTGGTATAAAACAATTAAGGCGAATGGCAGAAAACAATGATGGCAGCTATTCATTGAAATTTGGCAATCGTTTCATGATTTGCCGACCAAGATTTGAGATGTATTTGAATGATTTGATGTCTAAAGAAACAACTTTTACGGAAAATGATCAAGAGGAATAATGTAAAATAGGCTTATTAAGCATAGATATATTATGATCAAATCGATTAGGTTTTAAGTGGAGTGCAATGATAATCACTCCACTTATTTTTATGAAAAATATAAGGAATGTATCCACAGGGGCAAGGGAATCTATGCGCATGTGGGTATTATCCAAATTAATAATGAAAATTCTGATTGCCAGAGCTTTTAAGAGAAAGAATGGTAAAGCTTTGAATCTAGACATAAAGACCGGTAGCAATATCATTTATGTTCTGAATCAGTACAAAAAATCCAGAAAAATGTAACAGGATGGGGTATGTGATGCTGCAACCTGGAAAGATCTGATTGCCATTTGATAGCGGAAACAGGCGCAGGTCGTGACATTCAGAAGGTTCGAAAGCATCGATTATCTCTGCCAATGCATGAGCATGCTTGTTTTGATGCGCCTTGAAGATCCGGCAAATATATATGACAGAGTGTCCAGAATATTTGGATAAAGAAAACCGATGGCTTTGACTGTTATCAGTCTACATCATCGGTGACGGTGTGAAATTTTTTCTGTAAATTCAGATCTTCTATGATAATTGATGCGGCTTAACAGCAGATTTCTGTGGTTAAGCCATTGTTTATTTAATAGCAAATTTAAATTGGTATGTCAAGAGCGTCCAGAGAAATCTGGGCGTATATTTACTCTTGACCGTCCAACTTTTATTGCTATATTAACCGATCCGGGTACATGATTTCCAGTTCACCACGTACTTTGCCCCAATTCCGGATTGGCATTGTCCATTTTTTTGCTATCTCAAAAGTTCCTAAGTATAGTGCCTTCATCAGTGCCTGTGAGCTTGGGAATACGCTTCTCTGCTTGTTCAATCTACGATAGCACGAATTCAGTGATTCAATGGCATTTGTGGTATAAAACGCAGTACGTACCTCTTTGGAAAATTTGAAAATTGGGGAGATTGCATCCCAGTTATCATTCCATCGATTCATAGCACTTGGATATTGTCCTGACCATTTCCTGGTTACTGCCTCCAGCTGTTTTCTGGCAGATTCCTCGTTTGCAGCTGTGTAGATCGTTTTTAAGTCTTTGGCAAAGGTTTTCATATCCTTGTTTGCAACATATTTAAGGGTATTTCTCACCATATGAACAATGCAGCGCTGTTGCTCCGTTTTGGGAAATGCAGCAGAGATTGCATCTTTGATTCCGGTCAGTCTGAGATGCTTTTAGGGCTATTCCAGGCTGGAAATTAAGGTGTAAGCATAGATACAATTTCCGGGGTCAACAGTTTTGTCCATTTTTGACGATAATCATATTCTCTCATATTTTTTTACCCATCTTCTATGATTCTGGTTTTCATCTGTATTTCGTTATATCTTTTAATCGTATCATCGTCAATTTAATTATATCAGAATAAATAAAAAGAAGCGAAAACCTATCAACCATGATGGTCTTCGCTTCTTTCAATTCATATCATAAAAACATTACTGCTCAAATCTGCCTTTCATCTTCACTTCCTGCTCCCACACAGCCACCTGGCCACGGGCAAACAGGCTGTTGATGTCGAGATTTTCATCCAGTACCAGAAGATCTGCGTCTGCGCCCTCTGCTACACAGCCCTTGACTCCTTCCTGACCAAGGAGCACTGCCGGAGTGCTGGTCAGAAGCTGTAAGGCAGCCTCCAGCGGCATACCCTCTCTTACCAGGATCTGAATGGTGCGGTGCAGATACTTCGGAGATGCGTATGTCAGGCCGATGCACTCGCCCTCCTCGTTGAAGCGTGGCTGGCTTCCGAATGCGTCACTGGATATGGTGACATGATCCAGTTTCACGCCTTCGCGGTGTAAGAGCTCGTAAAGCTTCATGGCATCAGATTCTACTTCTACATCATCGGCACCGGCGGTGCAGTCAATGTAACCGCCGCGGCGTACCAGATCCGCACCGGCATCAATCAGGCCCGGATTACGTAAAATATGGGTCGGTAGCAGGTTCTTGGCCGGAACATCGGAATGATCCAGAACATAGAATACCGGATCCAGTCTTCCCTCTCCGTCACCCATATGCATAGTCACCAGCCCCGGTGTGTTGCTGAGCAGACCGGCTCTGCGGGCTGCGGTAGCCAGGGCGATCAGCTCTTCCCCGCCCGGATTGGAGCTTCTGTGGTCAGATACAGCTACCTTCACACCGATCATAGGCGGAACCAGGATGATATCGCGCTCTACGCTTCCGGTCAGGGTGGTCGGCGGGTAACCGTAGGAGCTGGTCAGTGTATACACGGTCATGCCTTCCTCGGTCAGGGCACGGGCCTTTGCTACTAGATTCTCTACACTGCGGGTTACGCCATCTGTACCCAGAAGGCCAACCACGGTGGTAATACCGTTTTTTAAAAATTCGCTGAGCTGAGACTCCGGTACACGGGATGCCGATCCCTGCTCTCCACCGCCTCCGGTGATATGCACATGCATGTCAATGTAAGCCGGAACAACGATTTTTCCCTCCAGGTCATAAGTCTCCACTCCCGGGAGTCCCTCATAGCCTTCGATAGAATCCTGCATCAGAAGGATTTTCTCTCCCTCAATGAGGATATCTTTTTTTCCCAATTTCTCTGGTGCGTAAACATTCGCGTTTTTCAGTAACTTGATCATAATGTCTATTCTCCTGCCTTTTCTTTATTCTTCAAAAATTCCACCGGAATCAGGAATCCCGGTGGAACAAGACTTTCGTATTTAGTTCTCCTTTTTCTTCTCATCAGCAAGCTTTGCGATACCGAATCCGGTAAAGCCCCAGATGATTGCAAAAATCCAGCCAGTGTAGCACAGGATTGCCCACGGAAGGTAATCCAGGGTCTCTACACCAAGGGTAGATGCCATATAGGCAGCTGCTGCGGACCACGGAATCAGCGGCACCACTACAGTACCGGCATCCTCAAGGGTTCTGGACAGGTTCTTTGCCGCAAGTCCGCGCTCTTTATAAGCGTCACGGAACATCTCTCCAGGAATCAGAATGGAAAGATAAGAGTTACCGGTAGTCAGTGCCATGGTAATGCAGGCTGCCACCGTTGCGGTAATCAGTGCGCCGGTACTCTTTGCCACGCTTAAAATCTTCTGAAGTACAACATCCAGACAGCCGGCCCGGCTCATGATGCCTGCAAAACAGAATGCACAGAATACCAGAAGTGTGGTACTCATAATGCCGTTCATACCACCACGGTTTAACAGCTTGGTAACCGCCTCGGAACAAGTCTCGGTGTCGAAGCCTGCGCGATGGATCATAGATACACTAAAGCCGTTTACCGTTGCCTTTAACACATCACCCATTGCTACATGCTGAATGAAAACACCCTCTATGCCAGCTACAAAGGTGGAAAGAAGCATAACCGGAATGGTTGGCTTCTGAAACAGGGAACCTCCCAGCACGATTAGCACCGGAATGATGAGCAGTAGGTTCCAGCTGTACATGGAAGAAAGCTGGCTCAATAAGGTAGTAACAGTATCAGAGGTGATATCTGCACTTACATCTGCGTTCATACCAACAATGGCATATACCACCAGAGAAACGATGGTTGCCGGAACGGTGGTGTAAAACATATGTCCGATATGCTCATACAGTGTGCTGCCTGCCGCGATCGGAGCCAGGTTCGTGGTATCAGACAGCGGAGACATCTTATCACCGAAGTAGGAACCTGCGATACATGCACCTGCGGTAGCCGGAGGAGACACACCCAGAGCACTTGCAATTCCCATCAGGGCAACCCCCATGGTTGCGACAGAACCCCAGGAAGTACCGGTAACAACCGATACAACAGCCTCGATCAGAAATGCTGTAACCAGCATGAATTTCGGGTTTACAATCTGAACACCATAGTAAATCATCATCGGAATGGTACCAGCTGCCATCCAGGTACCAACCATAGCGCCAACGCATACCAGAATCAGAATTGCCGGCATACCTTTTGCAATCTTGGTACAGATCTCATCCATCATCTCATCCCAGGTAACACCCACACGGAACGCGATAAATGCCGCGATTGCTGCTACCATGATCAGGAGCGGCTCCGTGCTGTAGCCGAACACGCCCTTTCCAATGGTAAGGATCAGAAGCATTGCGATGATCGGTGTGATCGATTCCGCAAAGGTGGGCAGACGTTTGGCCCGTTTTTTCTTTTCTTTCATTTGTAATTCCTCCTTTTAGCCTCATTCGCGACAGTTTCACATTTTATCACGGCAGAAGTTTAAAATCCGGACTTATTATATCAGAAAAGGAGAAGGGCCACAACTAAAAGTTTGTACTTTTTTAATTTTCTTTCTCTCGTTCTTCCAGAAGCTGACCGATTTTTGACACAAACAGATCAAACTCCACATCATTCTTACCACTGTTGATGACCACATCTGCCTTGGAACGGGTCGGTTCTACATAGAGATAATGCATCGGCTTTACCGTGGTCAGATACTGTTCGATGATGCCATTCAGATCACGTCCGCGCTCCGATACATCTCTGGAGATACGGCGCAGGATTCGTTCATCCGAGTCTGCTTCCACATAAACCTTGATATCCAGCAGGCTGCGCAGGCGTTCATCGGCCAGAAACAGGATTCCCTCTACAATGATGATCGGCTTCGGGTCGATCCGGACTGTTTCGTGGGAACGATTGTGCTGGCTGTAGTCATAGACCGGACTGTCAATGGATCTTCCCGCTTTCAGTTCCTTCAAATGCTCGATCAGAAGGTCGGTCTCCAGAGAATCCGGATGATCGTAGTTTACCGTCACTCTTTGCTCGAACGGGACACCATCCTGACAGCGATAGTAATTGTCGTGGTATAAAACCGCCACGTCATCCCCAAAATAAGCTTTGATTCTGTTTGTAAAGGTAGACTTACCTGAGCCGGATCCGCTGGCGTGCGAACCGGCAGTCCACTTCATATTCGATCTGGTCAATGACGATGACACTGTCTGCCGAAACACGCCGTTCAATCTCCAGAAGGAAGTCTTAGTCGATATTATCCTGCGTAAGACAGCGGATATGATCTGGCTCAGAGAAGAAACGATCCTGTGGTGACATGCCGCGCAGGGAAGAATGAGGTGCCAGGTTATAGCTTTGCACATAAGCATACAGGCTTCCGCGCAGTTCATCCAGCGAGCGGAAATCACGCATATCAAGGCCAGCCATCCACTGGTCTTTTAATGTACGGAACCAGCGCTCGATTTTGGCTTTTGAAGTTGGGGTATATGGCTGGCAGTAGCTGAGTGTTGTACCGATCCTGGCAGCAAGGAGTTCCATCTGCTTGTTTTTATAAGATTTTCCATTGTCAAAGTTCAGTACCTTTGGCCGGCCATACTTTGATACGGCTGATTTCATGACGGACATCAGATTGATGAAGTTATCATTGTAGAAGACGTCAATCCCGGTAATAAAACGGCTGGCATCATCAATCAGGGCAATGATGTAAATACGGTGTTTTTTGCCATCTGCATCAGTAAGGTGTGGTCCGACACTGCTGTCGCCGCACCACACCTCATTGATATGCGGGCGTTCATAACGGCGCATATCCCGGTTTGGAGTCTGCCGCAGTTCGATCTGGAGCTGGTTGACGAAGCGGCAGACTGTGGATTCGGAAACCTGTCCGTTTATGATGAAACCATCATTTTTGAGCTGTCTGTAAATGGCTGCCGCCGACATGCGTGGATAATTCGTTTTAAAATACCGGATCCGTTCCTGCAATTCATCATCAAGTTTACGGCTCATACCTGCATCAGAGCGTCCTTTCGGGATAAGGGCATCAAACCCGTGGTTCTGATAATCCAGATACCATTTTTCGATGGTTGAGGGTGCATAGTGATGCACGCGGCCATCCGGTCCGACAAGTCCTTTGGTGGATAGTTCCATGTAAAAAGCGGTCTTGCTTGGATAGTCTTCATCCAGACCGGCAATAAGTGGTGCGATTGCGCCATAGCGCATCAGTGCAATCGCCTGCTGTTTTTCCTGTTTCATTTAATTTTTCCTCCTTTTTCTAAAGGATAACGGACCAGGAAGTATCTGTCGTGTAAGGTTATGTTGGTAAAAGAAAAAGTTTGTTGCAGGTGGTTTTAATCTGCATAAACTGCCTACGGAAACAGGAAAAGCAGCCTGTTACGAGCAAAGCAAGTTTGAAAAGTGTCAGACCGGCAGAACGGAGACGTTCCTGCCAATGGAGCCGGTAGGAACGGAAGATGGATCTGATGTTGTTTTCGTCAACACAGCATTGACCTGCAAGAACGGGACGAATAGAGGAGTTCTGTTCACAGGCAAGGATACTGGATATATGTACTGTCAGGGGAATCTGGGAATAAGGTACAAAGGAAGACAGAAGAAGGGCATGGGTATGTCCGCAGTGTTTGCAGTAAACACGAACAGCAACTTCCATTGTGGATGTAATGACTAGAAGCCAGCAGATGGAAAGAGTTTTATTCTTAGCAGATAGAAAAGAACTTGTTAAACAAGCAAAGAACGCATTTGCTCGATATATCCCAAAGACGACTATGTGTAACTTGTTATTAAATAAAGAAGATCGTAATGCGAAGTTTGTATTTTCTACTTATCCTACGATTTTGAATGCAATTGACACTATGAAAAATTCTGACGGATCACGTTTTTTTTCACCAGGTCATTTTGATTTAATTGTAATTGATGAGGCACATAGAAGCATTTTTAACAAATACAGAGCAATATTTGAATATTTTGATGCATGTTTGTTGGGGCTTACAGCAACACCAAAGAAAACAGTACATCAGTCAACATATGAGTTTTTTGATATGAAGAATAATATGCCGACAGATGTATATGAGTATGATGAAGCCATAAATAAAGATCATGTATTAGTGCCATTTTACTTGATTGAAACGGCAACACGAATTCCAGATGATGGTATTACATATGAAAAATTGGATGAGGAAGAGCGTGAAGAATATGAGGATGAGTTTTGTGAAGATGAAGGAATGCCAGAACATATTCCACCAGAAAATATCAATAAGTATATTTTTAATATTGATACTGTTGATAAGATGATTTCAGAGAAAATGAAAATATATTTTTTATCTGTATAAAAAAGAATGATGTTATACAGATAGAAGGCCCAAGTTTTAGCGAATCTAAACATGTAATAACTGCAAAGGATTGTATGTGTGAAGATAAATTCGAACAGTACATGAAAGAAGAAAGAAGATATTTATATGAACGAATTAATCTGCTCAGACTGTTTAAACCAGGTAATATCGGCTTTAGAGATGTTTTCTTTCGTTATTCATTTACTGTAATGGGTTTTGAAAATATGGTAGAGCATTGTAGTTATAATCAAACACGAAATTTTATAGACAGTAGAAAATTTACATTAAGTGAAGAAGAAATTGTCTCATGCAATCAGTGGTTGAATGATTATTGTAATGCACCATATACTCTGTTAAAAGAAAGTATTGATGAATTTTCTTGGGGATTGGAACAAGATGATACGCCAACTGGATTTGAACAGCATATAACGGCATTGGAAATGACTCTTTTGCCACAAAATCAAACTGGAAAAAAACAAATGTTGGCTAATAGAATTAGTGCGATGCTAGGAAATAGTCCAGCAGAAATTCAACAGCTTTATCAAAAGGTAATGAATTTTTATAGATTTCGTTCAGAATCGTTGCACGAAGGTAATGATTCTAATATTACAGATACCGAGTTACACGATCTTGAAAATATAACAAGAGAAGTTTTGAAAAAATGTCTTATTCGTTGTAAAATTGAGTATGATTTAGATTCCAGTATTACATGGAATGAAATAAAAAATCAGATTATGAATGACTTGATTAGACAAGTCATTTCATTAAAAAATGAAGGTATTCTTCCAGCATAAATTATGCCGACTTCCAATTTGATGTTTTAGTGTTTATAATAAATAGGTTGTTGATAATTTCTACACTTTTCGTTAAATAATGCTCCCTTATCAGTAGTCTGCACCCCCTAAACGGACTACGATTTGACTACTACAGATGGAAGTGATTTACTCCGTTTTGCGGTATTTTGCAAAAAGTGTAGTCTATATGATGAAAATAAATGCTCTCGTCGAGTAGGGCAAAACGCCCCAAAACTCGGCATTTCAAGGCAATTTGAGAGGAGAAAAAACAATGATTCGAGTACTTTTCGTATGCCACGGCAATATCTGCCGAAGCACAATGACCCAATTTGTTTTCCAACACATGGTAAACAATCAAGGACTAAAAGACAAATTTTACATCGACTCTGCTGCAACGAGCAGAGAAGAAATCGGTAATCCACCACATTATGGAACGGTAAATAAACTAAGACAGGAAGGAATCCCAGTCCTAAAACACCGTGCCATCCAGATGACAAAACAAGATTACAAAGAATACGATTATATTATCGGTATGGATGCATGGAATCTAAGAAATATGAATCGTATTACAGGTGGTGACCCAGATGGAAAGATTCATCTGTTATTAGACTATTCCAAACATCCAAGAGACATCGCAGATCCATGGTATACAGGGAATTTTGACGATACATACAGAGATGTAGTCGAAGGGTGTGAAGCGTTCATGAAATATTTAGGGGAAGAACAATTATAAAACTGAAAATTACTGAAATTCTGTCATATGTTTCCGATACCACAATGGCATCAGATTCCTCTGACACTGATGATTTTCTCGTTCTTTAATTCCGATCGTATTGAAAAAGTCTTTCCATAGATCAATAAACGGATCGTCTGTCTGAATGGACAGCCGATCCATTTCTTCTTTTGAAAGTATTGTTAAATAATAATCTTGATCTGCAGGATGAACGACAGCGATGAAGCGTTTATCATCAATGATCATCCAGTTTTCAGAAGGCAGACGATCAGAAAAATGTGGTGCAACCAGAGTTAATACATTACTCTTTGGCTCAATATGACTTACCAACACATCCCCAGGCATATTCGCAAATCGGATAAATTCCACATGAAAATGAGCTTCATTTCCAACTTTACGTTTCAATTCAAACATCCGCATAACCACAGGTTCCTGAAGAAAATCCACAACATGAGCACCATAATGGAATCCAGCAACCATAAAACGATAAATCGTATCTAATTTATCCTCGGCATCAGACATTGCAGCTTCATAGATCATAATATAAGCCTGATAAGAAATCTTACTCTTGATAGAACGAACGACACTGGCAGTTTTCTCCGGATCAGCATCCACATGCCGATAATCACAGAATAATTCCAAATTCCCAATTGGTTCTGTCTTCAATTTAATATTGGAATGACCAAGTCTTGATGCCCAGGCCTCATAAACACAAGTCATCATCGCATCAAAATTATCTTCACAGGTAAAAACAGTCATAATAGCCTCCAGAATACAAAAAATAACGAAAATTACATCTGTCCAAACAAAGTTTTCGAAGAATCTTCTACAGTGACTTCAGATTGAAAATTAAAATCATCAAATAAAGAAAGCTGTCGATAGGTCTGTGGATGATCGATCTCCCAATTTTGCTTTCCATCCTCACCAATCAGCTGCCTGGTAATAAAATCTTCTTCAATCGGTATCCGATACATCATCTTCCCGCTGCAGGTGATAAAATACTTCGCACGTTTTAATACAATCCCCATCTTCTTCAAATGCTCAAAATTAAGAGTTCCATGTTTGCGTGCCTTCACAATACGAAATGCAGACTTTGTTCCAATTCCAGGAACACGAAGCAACACATCATAAGAAGCACGATTGATCTCAACTGGATAAATATCAAGGTGACGTAACGCCCAGTCACACTTTGGATCAAGCATCGTATTAAAATTTGGCCGGTCTACAGAAAGTAATTCATCTGCCTTAAATCCGTAAAACCGTAGCAGCCAGTCTGCCTGATACAGACGGTGTTCTCGAAGAAGCGGCGGTGCGGTTCCAAGAGCTGGCAGATTAGAATCCTCATTCAAAGGAACATAAGCAGAATAAAACACACGTTTCAAGTCATACTGTTGATATAATTTCTGCGTTGTCGATAAAAGCTGCAGATCACTCTCCCCAGTTGCGCCAATGATCATCTGTGTACTTTGACCGGCAGGAACAAAAGAAGCTGGTTTCCCATTATTTTGCAAACGTAAAGTATTCTTAAGAGAAGGATCTGCAAGTGTCAATGGGGAAGAACCAGTCTGAATCCGCTGATAAGGATTCTCTTGAAAGATCGTATGCTTCAAATACTTATTACTTTGAGAACGTTCCATAGAGGCATCTTTTCCGATCATCAACCGATGATCCACGATTCCATTCTGAATCTGACGAATTGGAGCAACAAGTTTCTTCGGATTCTTATGAGGAGCCAGCTTCTTAAGCCCGTCAATCGTAGGAAGTTCCAGATTCACACTCATACGATCGACAAGATATCCCATATTCGTGATCAATTCATCCGAAGTGCCAGGAATCGCTTTCACATGGATATATCCATTAAAATGGTACTTTGTACGAAGCAGATAAATCGCCTGATACATCAATTCCATCGTATAAGTCGGACTCTTTACGATTCCAGAGCTTAAAAATAACCCTTCAATATAATTTCTTCGATAAAATTCCACAACAAGTGTACAGATCTCGTCCGGAGTAAATGTTGTACGAACCCTGTCATTACTTACTCGGTTTAGACAATACTTACAATCATAAATACATTCATTGCTAAGTAAGATCTTAAGCAAAGACACACAGCGCCCATCCGAAGAAAAACTATGACAGATTCCAGCAGCCTCTGTATTCCCGAGCATTCCTTTCTTTCCACGGCGGGAAGAACCACTGGAAGTACAGGCGACATCGTATTTTGCTGCATCAGCTAAAATCTTCAATTTTTCATTTAAAGATAAATCTTTTGATGAGATTTCCATATCAAACAGTTCCTTTCGAATATATGTTCTAGTTTAACATAAATAAACGTAATTTACAAATTGTATTTTGATCTGATCATCACATATATTTGAAAAAAACCACCACATTAGTGACCATTAAGATCATAAATGTGATGGCTTTTTCTAACCAAGAATCTTCTTATTCGATACAGCTGCATCCTGATAAGAATATGACTTGGTTGTCAGAGATTCTAAAATCTGCTCAGGATGAACAATGGCATCTTCTAAAGATGTGACATAAAGCTTTTTATTACCGAAGCGGGAAGCTTCGTCGATCGCAACATCAGCAGCAATCACAATATAATCAGCTTCATCGATCTGTTCAGGGGAAAACTGATTTTGAATTCCCATAGCTCCCTGTGTTTCCACAGAAAGGTCAACGCCAAGTTTCTTACCTGCCTGTTCTAGTTTCTCTGCCGCAACATAGGTTTGAACCATTCCAGTTGGGCATTTTGTTACACACAAAATTTTCATGAAATCCTCCAATCGTATGTTACTCCTTCTTGATAGTCAGTATAGCATGAGATAGTAGAAAAGGAAAAGCAGAATGATAGAAAAAATAGTTTTTGTTAAAAGTGCATAGAAATAAAGTGAAAATATTGTTAATATCGACCATAAACAACAACTTGTAAAGAGGACCGTACAAGTTTTAAAATAAGAACCATAAGGAAGGAGGATGTCAAGCATGGGAAAGAACAAAGGAGAAATGAAATATCACACATTAAAGGAATCACTGAAGAATGATATTTTATCTGGTGTCTATCAACCGGGAGATAAGATGCCGTCAGAGAATCAACTAGTACAGGAATATGATCTTAGCCGCCATACCGTACGTAAGGCGCTGTCAATTCTGGAAGAAGAAGGTTATATCATTGCAGTTCATGGAAAGGGAACGTTTTGTACAGAACGGGCACTTCATAAAAAGGAATCAAAGAACATTGCAGTGGTTACAACCTATATTTCTGATTATATATTCCCTAGATTGATCCAAGGAATCAACAGTGTCCTTTCCAAAGATGGATACAGCATTATTTTTAAGACAACAGAAAATAGCAGACGAGGAGAGACAGCATGTCTTGAAGATATTCTTACAAAAGATATTGATGGCTTGATCATTGAGCCAAGTAAAAGTGAGATTGTATGCAGACATCCAAAACTTTATGAGAATCTTGATAAATATGAAATTCCCTACATTTTTATTCACGGAGTCTATGAGGAGATGAAAGACAAACCCCACATTCTTATGGACGACTGTAAAGGAGGTTATCTGCTTACAAAATATCTGATCGATATGGGACATCAACATATCGTAGGAGTTTTTAAAGCAGATGATCATCAAGGAAGAGAACGACATAAAGGTTATGTGATGGCACTTCAGGAAGCAGGATATCAATATGATCCAGATATGGTTGTCTGGTTTCATACAGAAGATCGTCAGACGAAACCAGTAACATCGGTTGTTCAGATGATAAAGGATCAAAGAAAGATGGATGCAGTTGTCTGTTACAATGACCAGATCGCATTTTCAATCATTGGAGGATTGCATCAGATTGGTGTTTCAATTCCAGAAGACTTGTCGATTACAGGATATGATAATTCAATGCTTGCACATCAGCATCCACTTTCTTTAACGACTATTGCTCATCCACAGGAAAAACTTGGCGAGATGGCAGGACAGTTGTTGCTAGAAAAGATACAAGGTGGATCAGATAAAGACATGAAAACAGAGTATTTGATCGAACCGAAATTGGTGATCGGAAACTCATGTAAAAATAGGAATCAAGAATAGATATAAAACTGGGAGGCAAAAAATGGAACTTAAAAAAAATTACAAATTTTGGTTTGCAACAGGATCACAGGATTTATATGGAGATGAATGTTTAAGCCATGTGGCAAAACATGCACAGATCATTGTGCAGAATTTCAATGAAAGTGGTATCTTACCATTTGAAGTTATATGGAAACCGACATTAATTGATAGTACTTCGATCAGAAGAACATTTGAAGAAGCAAATGCAGATGAAGAATGTGCCGGTGTCATCACATGGATGCACACATTCTCCCCAGCAAAATCATGGATCGCAGGATTACAGGCATTTAAGAAACCATTATTACATCTTCACACACAGTTTAATGAAGAAATCCCATATGACACGATTGATATGGATTTTATGAATGAAAACCAGTCAGCACATGGTGACAGGGAATTTGGACATATCGTAACAAGAATGGGAATCCCAAGAGAAGTTGTTGTTGGATATTATGAATCAAAAGAAGTGAAAGAAAAGATCGCATCTTGGATGAGAAGTGCAATCGGAATGGTGGAAAGTAAAAATATCCGTGTGGTAAGGATTGCGGATAATATGAGAAATGTTGCGGTTACAGAAGGTGATAAAGTCGAAGCACAGATTAAATTTGGATGGGAGATCGATGCATATCCAGTCAATGAAGTTGTAGATTATGTCAATGCAGTCAGCAAAGGTGATATTGATGCACTGACACAGTTATATTATGAAAAATACAATCTTTTATTAGAGGGCAGAGATCCGATTGAATTTAAGAAACATGTAGAGGTACAGGCAGGAATCGAGATCGGACTGGAAAAATTCTTAAAAGACCATGATTATCAAGCAATTGTTACACACTTTGGCGATCTTGGTGGATTAAAACAGCTTCCAGGACTTGCGATTCAGAGATTAATGGAAAAAGGTTATGGATTTGGTGCAGAAGGTGACTGGAAGACAGCAGCAATGGTACGACTGATGAAAGTTATGACAGCAGGAAAGAAAGATGCCAAAGGAACATCATTTATGGAAGATTATACATACAATTTTGTTCCGGGAAAAGAGGGTATCTTAGAAGCTCATATGTTGGAAGTATGCCCAACGATCGCGGATGGTCCTGTTTCAATCAAAGTAAATCCATTATCTATGGGAAATCGTGAAGATCCTGCAAGACTTGTATTTACAGCAAAAGAAGGAGAAGGAATAGCCACTTCTTTGATCGATCTTGGACATCGTTTCCGTCTGATCATTAATAAAGTGGATTGTAAAAAGACAGAAAAACCAATGCCAGAGCTTCCAGTAGCGACGGCATTCTGGACACCAAAACCAGATCTTTATAAAGGAGCAGAGGCATGGATCTTAGCTGGTGGAGCACATCATACAGCATTTTCTTATGATCTTAGTGTAGATCAGATGGTTGCATGGGCAGAGGCTATGGGAATTGAGAGTGTTGTCATTGATGAGAATACAGATATCAGAATATTAAAGAATGAATTAAGATGGAATGAAGTAGTTTATCGTTAGAAAATGGAGGTAGTATCATGGAAACAAAGCAAATGATCGCAGATGGAAAAACAGCATTGGGAATCGAATTTGGATCAACAAGGATCAAAGTTGTACTGATCGACAAAGATCATCATCCGATTGCATCCGGAAGCCATGACTGGGAAAATCGTCTAGAGAATAATATATGGACTTATACATTAGAAGACATCTGGAGTGGACTACAAGACAGTTACCAAAACTTGGTAAACGACGTGAAAGAAAAATATGATATTACACTAACTAAGGTTGGAAGTATCGGATTTAGTGCGATGATGCATGGATATATGGCATTTGATAAAGATGGAGAATTGTTAGTGCCATTCCGAACATGGAGAAATACAATGACAGAAGAAGCTTCTGAGAAATTAACGGAAGCATTTTCTTATCACATTCCTCAAAGATGGAGTATCGCACATCTGTATCAGGCAATTTTAAAAGAAGAAGAACATGTAAAAGATATTGATTATCTGACAACACTGGCAGGATATGTCCATTGGAAATTAACAGGTGAAAAGGTGCTCGGTGTTGGAGAAGCGTCTGGAATGTTCCCAATCGATATCGAAACAAAAGATTATAACCAGACGATGATCAAGACATTTGACAACCTGATCAAAGATAAAAAATTTGGATGGAAATTAGAAAATATCTTACCAAAAGTTTTAATAGCTGGAGATAAAGCGGGTATCTTAAGCGAAGAAGGAGCAAAATTATTAGATCCATCTGGTAATCTGGAAGCTGGAATTCCTTTATGTCCTCCAGAAGGAGATGCAGGAACTGGAATGGTTGCGACAAACAGCGTGACAAGAAAAACAGGAAATGTATCTGCAGGAACAAGTGTTTTTGCAATGATCGTTTTAGAGAAAGAATTAAAGAAAGTTTATGATGAGATCGATCTTGTCACAACGCCATCAGGTGATCTTGTGGGTATGGTACATTGTAATAACTGTACATCAGATCTGAATGCATGGGTCAACTTATTTAAAGAATTTGCACAGAACTTTGGTGTGGAAGATGTAGATATGAATCAGCTTTATGGAACTCTTTACAATAAAGCATTAGAAGGTGACAAGGATTGTGGTGGATTACTTGCATACAACTATTTTTCAGGAGAACATATCACAGGATTTGAAGAAGGAAGGCCATTATTTGTAAGAAAACCAGATAGTAATTTTAATCTTGCAAACTTTATGAGAGTTCATCTATACACAGCACTTGGAGCTTTGAAGACGGGGCTTGATATCTTGATGAAAGAAGAAGATGTCAAAGTTGATAAAATGCTGGGACATGGTGGATTATTCAAAACAGAAGGTGTTGGACAAAAGATCATGGCAGCAGCTGTGAATGCACCAGTATCAGTTATGAAAACAGCTGGAGAAGGTGGTGCATGGGGAATGGCGATCCTTGCAGCCTATATGCTGGATAAAGCAGAAGATGAGACGCTTGATACCTATCTTTCTGACAAAGTATTTGCAGGGGAAGAAGGTACAACGATCGCTCCAGATGAAAAAGATGTGGAAGGATTTGATGAATTTATCAAACAATATCAAAAAGGTCTTGCACTTGAACGAGTTGCAATTGATGTCATGTAAAAAGGAGACGAAAAATGTTAGAACAATTAAAAAAAGAAGTCTATGAAGCAAATATGGAACTTCCTAAAAGAGGTCTGATCACATATACATGGGGAAATGTCAGTGGAATTGATAGAGAAAGTGGTTTATTTGTTATTAAACCAAGTGGTGTGGATTATGATAAACTTTCTCCAGAAGATATGGTTGTCATGGATCTTGATGGAAACAGAGTGGAAGGAGATTTAAATCCATCTTCTGATACACCAACGCATATGGAATTATATAAAGCATTCAAAGATTTAGGAGGAATTGTACATACACATTCCCCATGGGCAACATCATGGGCACAGGCGGGGAGAAGTATTCCATGCTATGGAACAACACATGCAGATTACTTCTATGGAGAAATTCCATGTGCAAGAAGCCTCACAAAAGAAGAAATTGAAGAAGCCTATGAGAAGAATACAGGATTGGTGATCATTGAGACATTTAAAGATAAGAATCCAGTTTATGTTCCAGGAGTGCTTTGTACAAATCATGGACCATTTACATGGGGAGCTGATGCAGCCGAGGCAGTTCATAATGCCGTTGTCTTAGAAGAAGTCGCAAAGATGGCATACCGTTGCGAGCATTTAAATCCAGAAGCAAAGCCAGCACCACAATATCTGCAGGATAAACATTTCTTCAGAAAACATGGGGCAAATGCTTACTATGGCCAAGGCAAATAATGAAAATGGATCAATAAAGATATCAGATAAAATTTAAAAGAAAGTGTTGTAAAATGATGAAAGTAAAAATGATCGAAAAAAGACAAAATGGAGTCTGCTTATTTGAATTACAAAATGATGAGATAAAAGTGATCACGAGTAACCTTGGTTGTCATATTTTATCTGTGTTCACAAAAGACAGAGATGGAAATTATGGAGATGTCGTTCTTGGATATCAAGATGTGGAAGATTGTCATAAAGATGATAAATTTTTAGGATGTATCATCGGACGTGTTGCAAACAGAATTGCAAATGGAGAGTTTCAGTTGAATGGAAAGACCTATAAACTTGCAGTAAATTCCGGACCGAATACGATTCATGGAGGTATAAATGGATTTAATCAGAAGATTTTTAACTATGAGATTTTAGAAGATGGAATCCGTTTTATCTATCTTTCTCCAGATATGGAAGAAGGATTTCCAGGAAGTCTTTATTTAAAGATAGTATATCGTCTATCTGGAAATGAATTAAAGATGGAATATGAAGCAATGTCAGATCAAGACACACTGATCAATATAGCCAATCATTCCTTTTTTAATCTTTCAGCAAAAGACAGTAAGATCTATGATCATCAATTGATGATCAAATCAGATCAGATTGCATGTGCAGATGAGAATGGTCTTCCAACAGGTAAGTTTTTGGATGTAGAGAATACACCATTTGATTTTAAAAGTTTTCATGAGATTGGAGAACGGATTCATGATGATGATGAACAGTTGAGATTCGTTGGAGGCTATGATCATTGTTTTATGTTAAAGGATGAGAAAGATCATGCAGTCTTATATGATAAAGAAAGTGGACGAAAATTAACGATCACAACAACACTTCCATGCATGCAGTTATATGCAGGAAACTTTCTGGCAGGAGGAAGTGATGGTAAATTTGGAAAACCATATGAGAACAGAGATGGTGTTGCATTAGAACCACAATTCTTGCCTAATTCTATGAATATAGAGAAAAAGCCAAGAGTTATCTTAAGAAAAGGCGAAGAGTATGAAGCAGTGACAACATACCGATTTGAAACAGAATAATATAGATTGAAATTAAAAAATAAGAATCATATCCATACAATATCCCCTTCCCCTTTTTATTTGTATGGATATATTCTTGTTTATTTCTGGAATATAATTCTATAAGAGAGTATAATAATATTTTAGAAAAGAGGAAGGTAATATGATCAAAGTATTTTTAGTAGAAGATGAAAAGATCATTCGTAAGAGTATAAAGAATAACGTAAAATGGGAAGAAAATGGTTTTGAATTTGCGGGAGAAGCACCAGATGGTGAGATGGCTCTTCCAATGATCGAAAAACTACATCCAGATATCGTGATCACAGATATCAAGATGCCATTTATGGATGGACTTGAATTAAGTGATATCTTAAAGAAAAAAATGCCCAAAATACAGATCATCATACTTTCTGGATATGGGGAGTTTGACTATGCAAAAGAAGCGATCAAGATCGGTGTAACAGATTATCTGACCAAACCAGTAACTGGTGAGCAGTTATTAGAAGCACTAAATAAAGTAAAACAAAAGCTTGATAAGAAAAAAAGACAGGAAGAAGATATAAAAAAATTACAAAAAAATATAAAAACACAAATGAAAAATATGAGATATCAATTTTTCGGGAATCTGATCCGCGGAAAGATATCTGTATCTAAATTAATGGAACAAGGGAATGAACTTGGAATAGATCTTATGGCACCGGCATACAATTTTATGTTATTTAAAATATTTTCAAAGAATGAGAATGATACAGAGGCAGTATATGATCTTCGTACCAAAGAAGATGCAATCGTAGAAGAAGTAAGCAGCCAGTTTGAAAATATGATTGTTTTTCACCGTGTAACAGAGGGCTATATTTTAATGATCAAGGCACAGAATACAGAGGAAACCATACAAGTGGCAAAAGATTATGTTGCAGCATTGACAAAGCGTATGAAAAAAGAGAAAGAACTACAATGGTTTGCAGGGATTGGACATGCAGTGGAACGATTACATAACCTTTCGGAATCTTACGACAGTGCAAGCAAGGCTTTTGCATACCAGTATCAGTCTTCTGGGAATGAAGCGGTGTTTTTTGATAAATTAGATAATGAAAAGATAGAAAGAGCAGAAGATCTGCAGCAAGTAGATTTTACCAAAGTAAATTCAGAATCGCTGGAAGAGTTTTTGAGAAATGGAAAAGAAGAAGCTGTACATTTATTTGTAGAGGAGTATACCAAGACATTAGGAAAATCTAATATGGATTCCTTTATGTTTTGTCAGTATATGCTGATCAATATACAGGTAGGTGTTATGAAATTCGTTGAGAAAATGGGAGTTGAGAAAGCAAATATCGATCGCACGTTTAAGGATTACAAACAACAGATCGCTGCAGTTTCAACAGGAGAGAAAGCAGCGGAGTATATCGAAGAACTTATCATACAAGCGATCAGAATGCGAAATGAAAGATTAGGGAAGAAACATTCTTCATTGATAACGGAGGCAAAAGAATTTATTGTGAAAAATTATCAAGAAGAAACATTATCGTTGAGTGATGTTGCAGATCAGGTTGGATTAAGCAGCAGTCATTTTAGTACAACGTTTAAACAAGAAACAGGGAAATCTTTTGTGGAATTTTTGACATCAGTCAGAATGGATAAAGCAAAAGAAATGCTTTGTTTTACAGATATGAAGGCATCACAGATCAGCTATGAAGTGGGATATAAGGATCCACATTACTTTAGCTACCTGTTTAAAAAAACGCAAGGATGTACTCCAAGTGAATATAGATCAAGGAGGATGTAATGAAAAAATATGTGAGAGAATCTATTGCTCGATTTCGGCAGTTCTCAATAGAAAAAAAACTAAAATGGTTAAGGATGGTCGTGATAATTCCTGCGTTAGTGGGGATTATCACGCTTCTTGTTATCATGATAAATTTTAATGAAAGCTATAATGAGGCAGTAAAAAACGTATCAGTAGCCAGCAAGTTTAATTTCTCATTTTCAGAAGATATGGATTATAAAATGTATCGTATTGTTATCGGTGCAGAGAGTTTTGATACGATGAAACCATATGAGGAGATTAAGGAAGCGAAGGAGCTGGTAAAGGAACTGAATAAAAATGCGGTAACAGATGAAAGTAAATTAAGAACGAGACAGATAGGAAAACTGTTGGATAATCTGAAGATTTCCATTGAAGAAATTGAACACTCAGATCTAAAAAACGATTATATGGAAAATAATCAGAGATTAAGATTAAATGTGAATGTATTTACAGAGATCATTAAAGAAAAAGTATCCGAATACATTTACTATGAGATTGGGAATATGGAGAGTATGCGTGTAAAACTGGAAAAAGAAATCATGCATACGATCACGATCACATTGATCGCTGTACTGTTTTTGTCTCTGATAACATGGAAATTATCGAAATTGATTTCGCAAAGCATTAGTTATCCAGTCAGACAGTTATGTGAGATGACAAAGGAAGTGGCGCAGGGAAATTTTGATGTACATGGACCTCAAAATACAACAGAAGAGCTGCAGATCTTAACAAATAATTTCGAACATATGGCACAAAAGGTAGAGAGATTGATCGAAGATGTAAAAGTAGAACAACAAAATCTTCGAAAAAAAGAGCTGCAGTTACTACAAGAGCAGATTAATCCACATTTCCTTTATAATACATTGGACACGATCATGTGGCTTGCCATTGATCATCAGGATGACAAAGTGGTAGAAATGGTAGCTGCCTTGTCTGGCTTTTTCCGTACAAGTTTAAGTCACGGAGAAGATAAGATAACGATCAGGGAAGAATTAGAGCATGTTGAAAATTATTTAAAGATACAACAATTAAGATACGGGGATATTATGGAATATTCTATTGATGTCCCAGATGAGATCAAGAAAAATGATATTGTAAAGATCACTTTACAGCCATTAGTAGAAAATGCATTATATCATGGATTGAAAAAACAAAGAGAAAAAGGAATGATAAAGATTTCCAGTGTAGATGATGAAAATAATATATTTCTGATCGTTGAAGATAATGGAGTTGGTATGCAGCCTGAGCAGGTAGTTCAGATCAATAAAGAAATGTATGAAGATATATGGGTAAACAGGACAACAGGGTTTGGAATTGCAAATGTAAATCGGCGGATTAAATTATATTATGGAGAAGAATATGGGTTGATCCTTGAAAGTGAACCAGATATTGGAACTAAGGTGATTGTAGTTGTACCGAAGACTAGACAAGCAGAGAAAAAATAATCAAAAATCAAAAAAATTCAAACCATTATCAAAAAAAATCAAACTTTAAACAGACAAGATAAAAATTTCATAAAATAATCCACCGAATGCAAAAGAAATTGCATTGAAAGAAATACAATTTCAAGTAAAATATAACTTGTAATTAAGGAAAACGAAAAAATTAAAAAAGAAAAAGGAGGAAATCATAATGAGAAGAAGTATTAAGAAGGTGGCTGCAGGTTTACTTGCAACAATGATGATCGGAACAATGCTTACTGGTTGTGGTGGAGGAAACAAGAAAGACAGTGGTTCTTCAAAGAAGGAAACTTCAGAGATCAACATCGGATTTTCACAGGTTGGAGCTGAGAGTGATTGGCGTGTAGCGAATACAAAGTCTATGAAATCTGCATTAACAGCAAAGAACGGATTTAAATTATCATTTGCAGATGCTCAGCAGAAACAGGAAAATCAGACAAAAGCGGTCAGAGAATTTATCACACAGGGTGTTGATGTGATCGCAATCGCACCTGTAACAGAAACAGGTTGGGAAACAGTTTTAAAAGAAGCAAAGAAAGCTGACATCCCAGTTATCACAGTTGACCGTCAGATCAAAACTTCTGATGATTCACTGATCACAGCATGGGTTGGATCAGACTTCAAAAAAGAAGGTGTGAAAGCGGCTGAATGGTTAATTAAAGAAAAGGGAAAAGAAAAAGGTGACGTAAACATCGCTGTATTACAGGGAACGATTGGTTCTTCTGCAGAAATCGGACGTACAAAAGGATTTAAAGAAGGAATCAAAGATCAGAAAAACTTCAAGATCATTGCTTCTCAGACAGGAGAATTTACACAGGCAAAAGGTCAGGAAGTTATGGAATCTTTCTTAAAACAGAACAAAGACATTGATGTTGTAGTAGCACAGAATGATAACATGGCATTCGGAGCAATCGATGCATTAAAAGCAGCAGGAAAAACACCTGGTAAAGACGTAACAATCATTTCTTTCGATGCGATCAAAGCAGCATTAAAGAAAGTTCAGTCTGGAGAGATCAATGCTGAATTTGAATGTAACCCACTTCATGGACCTCGTGTAGCTGAATTAGCTAAGAAGATCATGAAAGGTGAAAAAGTAGATAAGATCCAGTATGTAGATGAGCAGGTATTTACAAAAGATAATACTACAAAAGAAGTTATTAACAAACGTGCATATTAATAAACATTGTTGAAAATCCCCTTAAGTACACACATGTAACTATTAACAATCGCACTACAAATAAAGATTGCAGGCTCTGGGTCAGGACAATCTGACTTATCCTGTAATTTTTATGCCAAAAATCAGGGCATTTTCATTAAAATCGGCTCAAAAATCATGAAAAGAAAGGAGAATTGTCATGAGTGATGAAAAGAAGACAGTTCTATCCATGCGACATATTAATAAAACATTCCCAGGAGTGAAAGCACTGTCCGATGCACAGCTTACATTGAGAGAAGGAGAGATTCATGCCTTAATGGGAGAAAATGGTGCAGGAAAATCTACACTGATCAAAGTTCTTACAGGAGTTGAGGAATTTGAGACAGGTGAGATCATCATGGATGGAAAAAGTATTATTAACACATCCCCTCAAGAAGCGGGAAACAATGGAATCAGCACCGTTTATCAGGAAGTAAACCTGTGTCCGAATCTAACGGTAGCAGAAAATATCTTTATCGGAAGAGAACCAATGAAAATGGGGAGGATCGACTGGAAGACGATGAATACACAAGCACAGAAGATCCTTGATAATCTGGAATTAGAAATTGATGCCACACAGGAATTGGAAAACTATTCCGTAGCGATTCAGCAGATGGTGGCGATCGCAAGAGCAGTTGACATTCAGTCAAAAGTATTGATCCTTGATGAACCAACATCAAGTCTTGATGAAGGAGAAGTTGAGAAATTATTTAAGGTTATGAATATGCTAAAGAAACGCGGAACAGCGATCGTATTCGTAACACACTTTTTGGAACAGGTCTATGCAGTCTGTGACAGGATCACAGTACTTAGAAATGGACATTTTGTAGGCGAATATAAGACAGAAGAGCTTCCAAGATTTAAATTAGTTGCAACAATGATGGGAAAAGAATTTGATGATCTTGCAGACATCAAAGGAAGTGGAACATCATCAAAGAAACAAAGCGACGAAGTTGTGATCGAAGCAAAAGGTCTTTATCATAAAGGAACGATCAAACCATTTGACATTAAGATCCATAAAGGAGAAGTTGTTGGATTATCTGGATTATTAGGATCTGGACGTTCCGAACTTGTAAGAGCGATTTATGGAGCAGATAAACCAGATGGAGGAGAATTATATGTCAAAGGAGAAAAATTAGATGTCAAAGCACCAATTGATGCAATGCATCAAGGAATGGCATATTGTCCGGAAGATCGTAAAGTAGAAGGAATCATTGCAGATCTTTCTGTAAGAGAAAACATGATCTTGGCACTTCAGGCAAAACGAGGAATGTTCAAACTGATGAGCAGAAAAGAACAGGAAGAGTTGACAGATAAGTATATTAAGATGCTGCAGGTTAAGACAGCAAGCAGAGAAACACCGATCAAATCATTAAGTGGTGGTAATCAGCAGAAAGTAATCCTCGGAAGATGGCTGATGACAGAACCAGATTTCCTGATCCTTGATGAACCAACCAGAGGTATTGATGTTGGAACAAAGACAGAGATTCAGAAATTAGTCGTAAAACTTGCAAATGAAGGAATGTCTGTTGTATTTATTTCATCCGAAGTAGAAGAAATGCTTCGTACCGTGACTCACATGGGAATCTTACGAGATGGTGAGAAAGTCGGAGAATTGGAAGAAAGTGAATTATCACAGGAAAATGTAATGAAAGCAATCGCAGGAGGTGACAAATAATTATGGATAAATTAAAAAAGATGACATCATATCGCCTCTTCTGGCCAATTGTATGTCTGGCACTTGTATTATTATTTAACCTTATAAAATCCCCATCATTTTTTGAAATCTCAATTAAAAATGGTGTGTTATATGGATATCTGGTCGATATTTTCAACCGATCCAGTGAATTGATCATCTTAGCAGTTGGTATGACACTTTGTGTAGCATCCAGTGCAGGAACTGATATCTCTGTCGGAGCGATCATGGCATTATCAGGAGCTGTATCTGTTTATCTTCTTGGAAGTGGAGAAACATATGCAATTCCTTGGATCGCAGCAATCCTGATCGGGCTTGTGGTATCTGTATTATGTGGTATGTGGAACGGATTCTTAGTTGCGAATATGAAGATCCAGCCAATGGTAGCAACCTTGATCTTATTTACCGCAGGACGAGGAATGGCACAGTTGATCACAGGTGGAAATAACTTATATGTCAAAGTGGACAGCTTTAAGTATTTAGGAGGATTTCTGCCACATATTCCAGTTCCAACACCGATTTTGGTAGCGATCATCGTAGTCATTTTAGCAACATTATTCTTAAATAAGACAGCAACAAAATTGTATATTGAAAGTGTAGGTATCAACCCAAGAGCCAGTCGTTTGTTTGGACTGAATTCTACAAAGATCATCTTTATCACATATGCAGCCTGCGGACTTTGTGCAGGAATCGCAGGAATGATCGCAACATCAAGAATCACATCCATTGATGCAAATAACGTAGGAAACTTGATGGAATTAGATGCGATCTTAGCAGTAGCACTTGGAGGAAACTCTCTTGCAGGTGGTAAATTCTCAGTCGCAGGAAGTGTTATTGGAGCGATCACGATCCAGGCATTATCTACAACATTATATGCAATGAAAGTAACTGGAGATCAGCTTCCACTTTATAAAGCGATTGTGGTTATCATAATCGTGACATTACAGTCTCCAGAATTTAAGAAATACTTAAATCGTATTAAAGCAAAACGTGCAGCAAAAACTGCTGGAGAGAAGGTGGCATAATGGCAATGGTAGAGAAAATTAAAAATAAACTTAGAGGAAATGGATTTTTGCTTGCAGTTACGATCGTATTATTCTTCGTGCTCTATATTGCAGGTGCGATCCTTTACGGAGATCGAAACTTTACAAGCCCACAGGTGTTTTTAAACTTGTTCATTAGTAATGCTGGATTGATCATTGCAGCCGTTGGTATGACATTTGTACTGATCACAGGAGGAATCGATATTTCGATTGGTTCCGTCATCGGTGTTGTTTGTATGATGCTTGCATGGATGATGGAAGTGAAGCATATGAGCGCAGTCGTTGCAATTATTCTGGTATTAGCATTTGGTGTGATCTTCGGATTGGTTCAAGGATTTTTAGTAGCTTATTTAAAAATACAGCCATTCATCGTAACACTTGGAGGAATGTTCTTTGCCAGAGGTCTTACAGCATTGATCAGTTCCGATATGATCAGTATTGAAAATCCAACATTTTTAAGTCTTGCAAACTATCGAATTTATTTTGGATTTATTACATATTACAACAACCGAGGAGTTGCAATGCATCCTTATATCTACCTAAGTGTTGTCATTGCATTATTGGTTGTAGCGATTTCCTTTGTGATCCTTCGATACACAAAATTTGGACGTGCCGTATTTGCAGTAGGTGGAAATGAACAGTCTGCATTATTAATGGGATTAAATCCTAAAGTTACAAAATTAAAAGTTTATGTGTTAAATGGATTTTTAGCATCATTAGCTGGATTTGCTTTCTGCTTAAACTCTTGTGGTGGATTCGTAGAGCAGGCCAGAGGATTTGAGATGGATGCGATCGCAGCAGCAGTTATTGGTGGAACACTTTTAACAGGAGGTGTTGGAACTGTCGTAGGATCACTATTTGGATCACTGATCAAGGGTATCATTGAAACGATCATTACATTCCAGGGAACATTATCATCCTGGTGGACAAGAATCGTGATCGCATTACTTCTTTGCTTCTTCGTAATCTTACAGAGTGTATTTAAATCAATTCGTGAGAAGCGTCTTGCACAAGGTAATGAAAAGTAGATAGTTATATTTGGTTGATGTATTAAAGGAGGAAAACAATATGAATAATATGCCAAAAACAAAGATCGGGATCGTAGCAGTCAGTCGTGACTGCTTCCCAGAAAGTTTATCAGTTACAAGAAGAGAAGCATTGATAAAAGCATATAAAGAAAAATATGATCCTGAGGACATTTATGAATGTCCAGTCTGTATCGTGGAGAGTGAGATTCACATGGTACAGGCATTAGAAGATATTAAAAAAGCAGGATGTGATGCATTAGTTGTTTATCTTGGAAACTTTGGACCAGAAATCTCAGAAACACTTCTTGCAAAACACTTTGATGGACCAAAGATGTTTGTGGCAGCAGCTGAGGAAAGTGGTGATAACCTCTTAGATGGAAGAGGAGATGCATATTGTGGAATGTTAAATGCAAGTTATAATCTGAAATTAAGAAATATAAAAGCATATATTCCTGAATATCCAGTAGGAACAGCAGAAGAATGTGCAGATATGATCCATGAATTTTTGCCAATCGCAAGAACAGTAAAAGCATTAAGTGAATTGAAGATCATAAGTTTTGGACCAAGACCACTGAACTTCCTTGCATGTAATGCACCGATCAAACCATTATATGATCTTGGAATCGAAATTGAAGAAAACTCAGAATTAGATTTATTTGAAGCATTTAATCAGCATGAAGGGGATGAAAGAATTCCTGCAATCATAAAAGAAATGGAAGAAGAACTGGGTGCAGGAAATAAAAAACCAGAGATTCTTTCCAAGCTTGCACAGTATGAACTGACATTAAAAGACTGGATCAGGGATCATAAAGGTTACAGAAAATATGTAACAATTGCCGGAAAATGCTGGCCAGCATTCCAGACTCAGTTTGGATTTGTACCATGTTATGTAAACAGTCGTTTGGCAGCACAGGGAATTCCAGTATCCTGTGAAGTAGATATCTATGGTGCATTAAGCGAATTTATTGGAACGGTTGTAAGTCAGGATGCTGTGACATTATTAGATATCAACAACTCCGTACCAGCAGATATGTATAATGAAGAAATTAAAGATAACTATGACTATACACAAAAAGATACATTTATGGGATTCCATTGTGGAAACACAGCAAAATCTAAATTATCTTTCTGTGAGATGAAATATCAGAAGATCATGGCAAGAACATTACCGGAAGAAGTGACACAGGGAACATTAGAAGGTGATATCGCGCCAGGAGATATTACATTCTTCCGTTTACAAAGTACAGCAGATACAAAATTAAGAGCATACGTTGCACAAGGAGAAATTCTTCCAGTAGCAACAAGATCTTTCGGATCTATTGGTGTATTTGCTATCCCAGAAATGGGAAGATTTTACCGCCATGTACTGATCGAAAAGAATTTCCCACACCATGGAGCTGTTGCTTTTGGTCATTTTGGAAAAACTTTATATGAAGTATTCAAATACATTGGTGTTGATGTCGATGAGATTGGATTTAATCAGCCAAAGAATATGCTTTATAAGACTGAGAATCCATTTTCATAAATAAATTTTACCTATTAACTTTTTACTCCTTCTTGGGAAAAACTGCATGCGGTTAGCATGCAGTTTTTTCTATGCTTAGAAAAACAAGTAAAAATATTACTAAATATTATGACTGTTTGCGCGGAGCAGCACAAGAGTTACGGACAATAAGATTACATGGAAGTGTCAGACGAATCGGAGTCTGCTGCTCCAGAGAATCTTCTTTTGTCCGAAGTAAAATATAATGAGCAGCATATTCTCCCATAAATTCAGCCGGTGTATGAATCGTTGTCAGCGGAGGGTTTGAAAAACTTGCAACGCTGATATCATCAAAACCAATGATGGATATATCATCTGGAATTTTATAACCATTCTCATATAAAGCACGCATTGCACCGATTGCAAGAGGATCACTGGCAGAGAAAATAGCGGTTGGAAGGTCGCCATCAGCAATCATTTGTTTTGTCATGTTATATCCGGATTCAGCAGAATAATCTCCCTCATAAATAAAAGATTTATGGTCAATGGAATGTTCCTGGCAGAAGTTGATGAAGGTATCTTTACGTTCTTCAAAATATACACTGTTATCAGCGAGAACTTCCTTCCCGCCAAGATAAGCAATCTTTCGATGGCCAAGATCATACAAATAATCTAATGCTTCAGTAACTGCCTGTTGGAAATCAAGATTGATCGTATCACAATAAATCTTTGGTGTCTTCATATCAACAAAAATAGTGTTGGAATTAAGTTTTTGAAAAGACTTAATCTGAGATTTATTAAATTTACCAATACAAATCAGACCTTGAAGATCCTTGAGTGTGTCAGGATAATTGCAATCGCTCTGGAAAGCACGGACAACGTGGATATTATGATCGGCACAATATTTTTCAATACCGACACGGATTGCCTGATAATAAGGATCTTCCAGTTCCTGAAAGACAGAATACCATTGAAAGATACCGATAGAAATCGATTTTTCAACGGTATTTTTTAGATGCTTTGTATAATTTAATTCCTGGGCAACCTTTAAAACGCGCTGTTTTGTTTCGTCGGTTACACTCAGGGTATCGTCTTGGTTTAAAATTCTTGATACAGTTGCAGCAGAAACAGATGCTTTCTGTGCAATGTCTTTGATTGTTGCCATGGAGATAAAATCCTTTCTCATAAATATTAATTTATCTCATTATAACAGAGAAAAGCACAAAAGTAAATTTAGTAAAATAAAAGTAAAAAATTTAGTAAAAATATATTGACAATTTTACTAAAAAGTTTTACTATACAAGTATCAAAGACAGTTTACTAAAAACAGGAGGAAAGAAAAATGGGAACAACTAATGGAAAGGTTCCAGGCAGAGTAAAATATACTTTTGCATTTGGAGCATTGGGAAAAGATTTAATTTATGGAATGATGGCGACATTCGCTATGATCTACTTTACGGATGTATTGAAAGTATCACCGGGGTTTGTAGGAATCGTTTTCTTCGTAGCAAAACTTTGGGATGCATTTAACGATCTGTTTATGGGAATGATCGTAGATAACACAAGATCACGCTTTGGAAAATTCGTACCATGGCTAGTGATCGGAACTTTAGTCAATTCCGTTGTGTTTGTCGTATTATTTACTGACTTTAAATTAACAGGAACTTCACTTTGCATCTTCGTTGCAGTGATCTATGTATTATGGGGAATGACTTATACGATTATGGATATTCCATACTGGTCTGTAATTCCAAACCTTACATCAGATCCACACGAACGAGAAGTTGTTTCCGTTTTACCTAGAATTTTCGCAAGCATTGGACAGTCATTAGTCATCGCAGGATTCGGTGTTCAGATCATTGCAGCATTAGGTGGAGGATATATCGGATATCATCGTTTTGCTATGATTATTGCAGGAACATTTATTCTTACGATCGGTGTTGCAGTTTGTAACCTGAAAGTCAAAGAAAACAATGCACCAAGTGAGAAGATTTCTTTCAAAGATGTATTCTCAATCATTAAGAAAAATGACCAGTTACAGTCAGCTGTAGGACTGATTCTTTTATATAATGTAGGAATTCAGTTTATCATGGGTGTTGCAGTTTACTACTTTACATATGTATGTGGAAATGCCAACATGTTATCAGCCTTCATGATCAGCGCATCTATCGCAGAAGTTGTTGGGTTGATCATCTTCCCAGAAGTAGCAAAGAAATTATCCAGACATACATCATTTTTACTGGCATGTATTTTACCATTTATTGGTTTAGCATTATTATTAGTCGTTGGATTTGTATGCCCACAGAATATCGTATTAACAGCAGTTGCAGGAGTGATCGTAAAGACAGGAACAGGATTAGAACTTGGATGTGCGACAGTATTCTTATCTGATGTCGTTGACTATGGTGAGTACAAACTGGGAACAAGAAATGAATCCGTTGTATTCTCTTTACAGACATTGATCGTAAAATTCACAGCGGCTTTAACATCACTTTTCATTGGATTTGCACTGGAACGTACAGGATATATTCCAAATCCAAACGCAGTACAGTCTGCATTAACATTAAATTCTATTCGATTTTTAATGTGTGCGATCCCAGCGGTGTCCATGCTTGTAGCCTATGTAGTTTATAAAAAAGCCTATCATTTGGATGACAGTTTCATGAAGAAAGTTATTCAGACAATCGAAGAAAGGAGAGCAAATCGCAATGCCGAACAGTATTAAAAAATTAGAAGAAGCTTTTAAAGAAGGGAAATATGATCAGTTATTAAAAGATATCTATGTAGATGAAAGTGTTCTTGCATATCAGCAGGAACGTTATATCAAAGCATTAGAATCCTTTAAAGATATTTATGGAGAAAAAGAAGTAGAAATCTATAGTGCTCCAGGAAGAAGTGAAGTAGGAGGAAACCACACAGACCATCAGTTTGGAAAAGTTCTTGCAACTTCCATTAACTTGGATGCGATCGCAATCGTTGCAAAAAGAGATGACGATGTGATTGATCTGAAATCAGAAGGATATGAAAGAATCATAGTAAGTCTTAGTTCTTTTGACCCAGCCAAAGCAGAAAAGGGAACATCACAGGCACTGATTCAGGGAGTTGCTTCTAAATTAAAAGAAGAAGGATATAAAATCGGTGGATTTGAAGCTTATGTAACAAGTGATGTACTAAATGGGGCTGGAATGTCATCTTCTGCTGCATTTGAAGTATTGATCGGAAATATTTTATCTGGGTTATATAATGATATGAAGATCGATCCTGTATTTTTGGCGCAGGCCGGACAGTATGCAGAGAATGTATACTTTGGAAAACCATGTGGATTGATGGATCAGATGGCATCTTCCATTGGAGGTCTGATCAATATTGATTTTGAAGATCCTCAAAGTCCAAAGATCAAAAAGGTTGAAGTGGATTTTGAAGAATATGGACACAGCTTATGCATTGTGGATACAAAAGGATCTCATGCAGATTTAACAGATGATTATGCAGCAATTCCATACGAAATGAAGAAAGTTGCCAATTATTTTAATCAGGAAGCATTAAGAGAAGTTGATAAAGATGATTTTTATTTAAATCTGCCAAAGATCAGAGAAATCTTAGGAGATAGAGCAGTTCTTCGTGCAATGCATTTATTTGAGGAAAATAAACGTGTAGATCAGCAGGTAAAAGCTTTAGAAGAAGGAGATTTTGATACATTTAAGAAATTGATCAAAGAATCTGGTGATTCATCCTTTAAATATTTACAAAATGTATATTCAAGTCATGATTTGACAAATCAGAGTGTATCAATCGGATTGGCGATCAGTGATATTTCCTTAGGTGATAAAGGAGTCAGCCGAGTTCATGGCGGAGGATTTGCAGGAACGATTCAGGCATTTGTACCAAATGATATTGTTAGTATGTACAAAAAGAACATGGAACATGTATTTGGTGAAGGAGCATGTCATGTCTTAAAAGTACGCCCATACGGAGGAATGAAGGTATTATAAGATGATGAAAGTAAGAATGATAGAACAAAGAGATAACGGAGTCTGCTTATTCGAATTAAAAAATGATGAGATCAAAGTGATCACAAGTAACCTTGGATGTCATGTATTATCTGTATTTACAAAAGATCGAGAAGGAAACTTTGGGGATGTTGTTCTTGGATTTGAGAATGTGGAAGATTGCTGGCATGGAGATGGAAGTTACATGGGAGCGATCGCCGGACGTGTTGCAAATCGTATCGGAGATGCAAAGTTTGAATTAAATGGAAAGACATACGAATTGGCAGCAAACAATGGAAAGAATTCTCTCCATGGAGGAATCAAAGGATTTAATCAAAAGATATTTAAATATGAATTGCTGGAAGATGGAATCCGTTTTATCTATCTCTCACCAAATATGGAAGAAGGATATCCGGGAAGTCTTTATCTGAAAGTTGTGTATCGTTTATGCGATAATACATTAAAAATGGAATATGAAGCAGTATCTGATCAGGATACACTGATCAATATCACAAATCATTCTTACTTTAATTTATCTGCTGGAAAAGATAAAATTTATCATCATCAGTTAAAGGTAAAAGCGGATGAGATTGCATGTGTTGATGAAAACTGTCTTGCCAATGGAACATTTTTAAAGATAGAAAACACACCATTTGACTTTAAAGAATTTCATGAGATCGGAGAGCGGATCAACAATGATCATGAACAGTTAAAACTTGCCGGAGGTTATGATCATTCTTTCATGGTAAAAGATGAAGATGACCAGTTAGTTCTATATGACAAAGAAACTGGAAGAAAAATGACGATGACAACAACACTTCCATGCATTCAGGTATACACAGGAAACTTCCTGTCTGGCGGATGTAATGGAAAAGGTGGGAAACCATACGAAAACAGAGATGGTGTTGCCTTAGAAGCCCAGTTCTTACCAAACTCCATACATATAGAAAAAGAACCAAAGGTCATTTTAAGAAAAGGCGAAGAATATGAAGCAGTAACAACATATCGATTTGAGGTGGAATAAGATGGATTTGCAAAAAGATATCAAAAAACTTGTAACTTACGGATTAGATAAAAAATTAATTGAGCCAGAAGATAAAACATATACGATCAATCAGTATCTGGAAGTATTTCGTTTAGATGAATACGATGATCCAGATATCACAGGCGAAGAAATTGTTTTGCCAGAGATTTTAGATCGTCTGACAGATGCAGCTTATGACCGCTATATCATCAAAAGTGATGACATCGTGACAAGAGATTTATTTGACACAAAATTAATGGGAATCATGACACCAAAGCCAAGCCAGGTTATCAAAGAATTCCGTACATATTATGAAGAAAGTCCGAAGAAAGCAACAGAGTTTTTCTATGAATTCAGTCAGGATACGAACTATATCCGAAGAGACCGCGTCAAAAAAGATATGAAATGGAAAGTAAATAGTCCATACGGAGATATCGATATCACGATCAATCTTTCCAAACCAGAGAAAGATCCGAAAGCGATCGCAGCAGCGAAAAATGCAAAGCAAAGTTCTTATCCAAAGTGTCAGCTTTGCATGGAAAATGAAGGATATGCAGGAAGAATCAATCATCCAGCAAGACAAAACCACAGAATCATGCCAATCGAGATCAATGGAGGCAAATGGGGATTCCAGTATTCTCCATATGTATACTATAACGAACACTGTATCGTATTTAATGGACAGCATGTACCAATGAAGATCGACCGGGCAGCATTTACAAAATTATTTGATTTTGTAAAACAGTTTCCACACTATTTCCTTGGATCGAATGCCGATCTTCCGATCGTTGGAGGTTCTATCTTAACACACGATCATTTCCAAGGCGGTCATTATGAATTTGCTATGGAACGAGCAGAGATTGAAAAAGAATTTACAATCCCAGGATATGAAGATGTCAAAGCAGGAATCGTTCACTGGCCATTATCTGTGATCCGTATTCAGAGTAAAGATGAAAAACGCCTCATTGATCTTGCTGATCATATTTTGAAAAAATGGCGTGGATACACGGATGAAGAAGCATATATTTTTGCTGAGACAGAAGGAGAACCACATAATACGATCACACCGATCGCACGTAAAAAAGGTGATATGTATGAACTGGATCTGACACTTCGTAATAATATCACAACTGAAGAGTGCCCATTAGGACTTTACCATCCACACAATGAGTATCATCATATCAAGAAAGAAAATATCGGGCTGATCGAGGTTATGGGACTTGCTGTTCTGCCATCTAGATTAAAGGCAGAGATGGAACATTTAAGCCAGTGCCTGATCAAAGGAGAAGATATTGTTTCTAAGGAAGATTTAAAGAAGCATGCAGCATGGGTTGAAGAAATCAAAGAAAAATATACAGATATCAATGAAGGAAATGTCATGGATATCTTAAAAGAAGAAATCGGACAGGTATTTGTTAAAGTTCTTGAAGACGCCGGAGTTTATAAATATAATGAAGAAGGAAGAAAAGCATTCGACCGATTTATTGCAGTTTTATAATGACAAGGTCATAGAAAGGAAAGCAAGACAATGAAAATATTAGTATTAGGCGGAGCTGGATACATAGGTTCTCATACAGTATACGAACTGATCGATGCTGGAGAAGAAGTCGTGATCATCGATAATCTGGAAACAGGACATATCGAGGCAGTTCATCCACAGGCGAAGTTTTATAAAGGAGATTTAAGAAATAAAGACTTTGTAGACAGTGTACTAGATCAGGAAAAAGATATTGATGCAGTCATTCATTTCGCAGCAAATTCCTTAGTTGGAGAAAGTATGGTCGATCCTTTAAAATATTATGATAATAACCTTTGTGGAACAAAAACAATGGTACAGTCTTTAGTAGAACATGGTATCGATAAGATCGTATTTTCCTCAACAGCAGCAACTTATGGAGAACCAGAAAAGGTACCGATCGTAGAGACAGACCGCACAGAACCTACCAACACTTATGGAGAGACAAAACTTTCTATGGAAAAAATGTTTAAATGGGTTGGGCGCGCTCACGGACTTCGTTATGTATCTTTAAGATACTTTAACGCCTGCGGAGCACATGTAAGTGGACAGATCGGAGAAGATCATAATCCAGAAACACATTTGATCCCATTGATCTTACAGGTGCCAAATGGCAAAAGAGAAGCAATCAGTATCTTTGGAACTGATTATGATACAAAAGATGGAACTTGTGTAAGAGACTATATTCATGTAACAGATCTTGCACAAGCACATATTCTGGCAGTGAAATACTTAATGGAAGGTAATGAAAGCAACATCTTCAATCTTGGAAATGGTGTTGGATTTACTGTAAAAGAAGTCATCGAAACAGCCAGAAAAGTGACAGGAAAGCCGATCAAGGCTGTGGAAGAAGGAAGAAGAGCTGGAGATCCGGCTGTCTTGATCGCTTCCAGTGAAAAAGCGAAGAATATCCTTGGCTGGAAGCCAGAACATGCAGATCTTGAAGAAATCATTGCATCCGCATGGAAATGGCACAGCAGCCACCCACAAGGATATTGTTCTGTTCAAAAGGAAGACAAATAACTCTTTTTGAACCATAAATCATCCCCGTACCGTTTAGAGCATGTTACCTGGCTCTAAGCGGTACTTTTTTGTTTTCGTAAAATATCTGGTACTATGTTCAAATAAAAAATAAAATGGTGTATACTAAAGAAAATAGTAAGATAAAAGAAGGAGTACGAATCGATGAAACGGTTACTAGGATATTTAAAGGAGCATCTTTGTGTTACGATCCTTGCACCATTATTTAAGATGTTGGAAGCTAGTTTTGAACTATTTGTACCATTGGTCGTTGCCAGCATGATCGATGTAGGAATCGGACATCACGATATTGGATATTTGTGGAAGATGGGAGGATTATTGATCTTACTTGGAATCATTGGATTTTCATTTTCTATCACAGCACAGTATTTTGCGGCAAGATCGGCTGTGTATACAGGAAAGTCGATGAGAAGTGATTTGTTTGCACATATGAATCAATTTTCTTATCAGGAGATCGATCAGGTTGGGACATCAACGTTGATCAACCGCATGAGTAATGATATCAATCAGGTGCAAAATGGAGTTAACATGTTCCTGCGGTTGTTTTTAAGGTCACCATTTGTCGTATTTGGTGCGATGTTCATGGCATTTACGGTGGATCATAAGGCAGCAGTTTCCTTTGTATTTACGATCACAGCATTGGCAGTGGTTGTTGGACTGATCTTATGGATCACGATGCCAATGTATAAGAAAGTACAAAAACAGGTCGATGGAGTATTAAAAAGTACAAGGGAAAATCTTCTTGGAATTCGTGTGATTCGTGCATTTAACAGACAAAGAAGTGAGGAAGAGAATTTCAGATTACAAAGTGGACAGCTTTATAACAAACAGATCCACGTTGGAAAGATTTCAGCGTTACTAAATCCTCTGACTTACATGATCATTAATTTGGGGATCATTGCAATCCTATGGTCTGGTGGAAAACAGGTTGATCTGGGTTATTTAACACAAGGACAGATCATTGCCTTGATCAATTATATGTCACAGATTCTTGTGGAACTTGTAAAACTTGCGAATCTTCTGATCATCTTATCTAGAGCTCTTGCAAGTCTTGACCGTGTGAATCAGATTTTTGCATTAGAGCCATCCATGAAGGAAACTGGAAAAACAGATATAGAAGAGAAGAAAAATACACCTATTCTTGAGTTTAAAGATATATCGTTTGTCTATCATGGTGCAAGAAAAGAGACGATCCATCCATTTGATTTTGCGGTGAAAGAAGGCGAAACGATCGGGGTGATCGGAGGTACAGGGTCAGGAAAGAGTACTTTTGTATCTTTGATCGCAAGATTATATGATGTGACATCAGGAAGAATTCTATACCGTGGAGTTGATGAGAAAGAATTAAAACCAGAATTTATCCGAGGAAAGATCGGATTTGTTCCGCAGAAAGCATCTTTGTTTGAAGGAAGCCTAAGAGATAATATGAAATGGGGTAAAGAAGATGCCACAGATGAAGAAATCTATCAGGCATTGGATATCGCACAGGCAAGAGAATTTGTTGATCAGAAGGAACAGGGATTAGACTTTAGAATTGAACAAAATGGAGGAAACTTATCTGGCGGACAAAAACAGAGACTAACGATCGCAAGAGCATTAGTACGTAAACCTGAGATCTTAATTCTTGACGATAGTGCATCCGCACTTGACTTTGCAACAGATGCAAGACTTCGAAAAGCGATCAAAGAAAATACAGATAATATGACAGTATTTCTTGTATCCCAAAGAGTATCAACGATCCGTAATGCTGACCATATTTTAGTGTTAGATGATGGAAAGATTGCTGGAATCGGGACTCATCTACAGCTATTAAAAGAGAATCAGGTATATAAAGAGATCTGTGAATCACAGATGGCAGGAGAGGAGGCATAAGACCATGAAGAAAGACAAAAAACAAAAGACATTACAAAGAATCATGGAATATATGAAGCCTTATCGATTTTTGATCTTTGCGTCTTTAATATTGGCGGTGATCAGTGTGGCGCTGACACTTTATGTTCCAATTTTGACAGGACAAGGTGTGGACTGCCTTATAGCAAAAGGAAATGTTGATTTTGCAAGATTGATAAGTATTATAAAAACGATCGTGGTCTGCATTGTGTTGACGGCAGCAGCGCAGTGGCTGATGAATCATGTCAATAATCAGATTACATATAAGATTGGAAAAGATTTAAGGATTCAGGCATTTGAGCATTTGCAGAAACTGCCATTATCTTATGTAGATGCACACTCCTCAGGAGACTTGATCAGCCGGATCGTAACGGATATTGACCAGTTTACGGATGGATTGCTGCTTGGATTTACACAGTTATTTACCGGAGTGATCACGATCGTTGGAACCATTTGTTTTATGTTAGGAATCAATCCATGGATCACATTGGTCGTTGTTATTTTAAGTCCGTTTTCATTTTTTATTGCAAGTTTTATCTCAAAGCGAAGTTTTAATATGTTCAAGAAACAATCGCAGACCAGAGGAAAGATGACAGGATTTGTCAATGAAATGCTTGGAAATATTAAAGTAGTCAAAGTGTTTGATCATGGAGAAAAAGCACAAGAAGAGTTTGATCAGATCAATGATGATCTTGCTGATTATTCTTTAAGAGCGACATTTTTTTCATCCATCACAAATCCGGCAACCAGATTTATGTATTCAGGAATCTATGCGGGAGTAGCGATCGCAGGGTGTGTGAGTGTTATTCGTGGAAGTATCAGTGTTGGTCAGTTATCAAGTTTTTTAAGTTATACAAACCAGTATACAAAGCCGTTTAATGAGATCACAGGGGTTATCACAGAATTTCAGAATTCTTTAGCTTCTGCGGCAAGAGTTTTTGAATTATTAGATGAGGAGCCGATGATTCCTGATGCCAAAGATGCGAAGGCGTTACAGGATGTGAAAGGAAATGTAGAATTAGAGCATGTGGACTTTTCTTATGTGAAAGAAGTACCTTTAATCCAGGATTTTAATCTGAAGGTGGAACCAGGACAGCGGATTGCAATCGTTGGACCGACAGGATGTGGGAAAACAACATTGATCAATCTGTTAATGCGTTTTTATGATGTGAATGTAGGAATGATCAAGGTGGAAGGAAATGATATCCGGGATGTCACGAGAGAAAGTTTACGATCCAGTTATGGAATGGTACTTCAGGAGACATGGTTAAAAGCAGGAACGATTCGTGAAAATATCTGCTATGGAAAACCAGATGCAACTGAGGAAGAGATGATCATGGCAGCAAAAGAAGCCAATGCACATGGATTTATCGAGCGAATGCCAGATGGTTATGATACGATCATTACAGAAGGTGGCGGAAATCTCTCTCAAGGACAGAAACAGCTCCTTTGTATTGCAAGGATCATGTTAAGCCTTCCTCCAATGCTGATCTTAGATGAAGCGACATCATCAATTGATACGATGACAGAGATTCGAATTCAGAAAGCATTTGAAACGATGATGAAAGGAAGAACAAGTTTTATCGTAGCCCACCGACTTTCAACGATTCAGAATGCGGATGTGATACTTGTTATGGGAAATGGACATATTTTGGAGCAGGGAACACATGAAGAACTTTTAGCGAAAAATGGTGCGTATGCCAGATTATATAACAGCCAGTTTGCACCAGTATAAATGGTAAGATTTTTGACTGGAGATGTCATATGGAAGAAAAAGGAATGAAAAAAAAGAAAAAATTATTGAGGTTGTTTATAGAAACATTTTATTTAAGTGCATTTACCTTTGGTGGCGGCTATATGATCGTATCTTTGATGAAGAAGAAGTTTGTGAATGAATATCATTGGATCGAAGAAGACGAGATGCTTGATCTGGTGGCGATCGCACAATCAGCCCCAGGAGCAATCGCAGTGAATGGAGCAATCGTTGTTGGCTATAAATTAGCAGGTATCAGTGGTGTGATCGTAAGTGTATTCGGAGCTGTTTTACCGCCATTTTTGATTATATCTGTAGTCTCTGTTTTTTATGAAATATTTCGGGATAACAGGATTGTTGCAGCGATGCTTTCTGGTATGCAGACGGGTGTTGGTGCGGTGATCATCAGTGTTGTGTACGAGATGGCAAAAGGGCAAAGTAAGAAGGAAAACAGAATAGAACTTGCGATCATTATGGTTGTGGCATTTATGGCAAGTTATGTCTTTGATATTAGTGTGATCTACATTATTCTTGCATGTATTGGAGTTGGAATCGTACAATATGGTATTTCAAGAAAGAAGACAGGAGGCAGAAAATGATCTATTTGCAATTATTTTTAAGCTTCTTAAAGATCGGAGCATTTAGTTTCGGAGGTGGATATGCAGCAATGCCAATGATACAGCAGCAGGTGGTAGATGCATATCATTGGCTGTCTGTGTCTGAATTTGGAGATCTTGTGACGATTTCACAGATGACACCGGGACCAATCGCAATTAATGCGGCGACTTTTGTTGGTATAAGGGTAGTTGGATGGCAAGGAGCATTATGTGCAACGATGGGATGCGTATTCCCGGCGTGTGTGATCGTTACAGTGATTGCTTATTTTTATGTAAAATATCGTCATATGGAAGGACTACAAATGGTGTTAAATACTTTACGCCCTGCGGTGATCGCACTGATCTTAACTTCTGGAATCACGATCCTTACACAGGCATTTTTTCAGGAAAGTCATATAGATTTTCAACAGATCAACTGGATACAGGGTGGTATTTTTATCATTTGTATGTACCTTTTATTGAGAAAGAAAAAAGATCCGATCATTGTCATGCTGTTTGCGGGTGTGCTAAATGTGATTGGAAGCTTTTTCATTTTATAGGAAATTTCGATGAAATCCCCTATGAAATAAAAAAATGGGAATATAAACGATGAGCGTGGTAAAAGTATAAATAAAACAATAGGAAGTGATAGATTTGAGTAAGATACAAGAAGCGAAGAAACTATTAAAACAATACTTTGGATACGATGAATTCCGCCAAGGTCAGGAACAATTGATCGAGGCAGCATTAAATGGGCAGGATGTCTTAGGGATCATGCCGACAGGAGCAGGAAAGTCTCTTTGTTTTCAGATTCCAGCATTGATGATGGATGGAATTACACTTGTGATCTCTCCACTGATCTCGCTGATGAAAGATCAGGTTGGGACACTGAATCAAGCCGGAATTCATGCGGCATTTTTAAATAGTTCTCTGACACAGGGACAGTATCATACCGCATTAAAATATGCGATGCAGGGAAGATACAAGATCATCTATGTGGCACCAGAACGCTTGGAAACAGAAGGTTTTATCAATTTTGCGCTAAATAGTGGAGTGAAGATATCAATGTTGGCAGTTGATGAGGCACATTGTGTGTCTCAGTGGGGGCAGGATTTCAGACCAAGTTATCTAAAAATTCTGGAATTTTTAAAGAAACTTCCGTATCGTCCTGTACTGACTGCATATACAGCAACAGCAACAGCAGAAGTCAGGGATGATATTATGGATATTTTGAACCTGAGAGATCCATTTGTATTAACGACAGGGTTTGACCGGGAGAATCTTTACTATGCAGTAAAACGCCCACGGGATAAGTATAGAGAATTACTAAGTTATTTAAAAGAAAAAGAAGAAAAGATGCCAGGAAGCAGCGGGATCATTTACTGTTTATCTAGGAAAAATGTTGAGGAAGTCTGCTATCAGTTAAGAGAAGATGGATTCTCCGTGACAAGATACCATGCAGGATTATCGGATGAAGAACGAAAGGAAAATCAGGAAGATTTTATCTATGACAGAAAGCAGATCATGGTAGCGACAAATGCCTTTGGAATGGGAATCGACAAGCCGGATGTCCGTTTTGTTGTTCATTATAATATGCCGAAGAACATGGAAAGTTATTATCAGGAAGCAGGAAGAGCAGGACGTGATGGAGAACCTGCGGAATGTATCTTATATTATGCGCCGATTGATAACCGAACCAATCGTTTTCTGATCGAAAATGGAGAGGAGAATGAGGAATTAGATGCGATCACAAAGCAGATCGTGATGGAAAGAGACTGGGAAAGACTTCGTCAGATGACATTTTACTGCTATACGAAGGAATGTTTACGTCATTATATTTTAAATTATTTTGGAGAACAGACAAGCGGATACTGTGGAAACTGCTTAAACTGTCTGACCGAGTTTGAAACGGTTGATGCAACAATGGAAGCGAAAGATATCATCCAATGTATTAGAGATTGTTATCGAGATTTCGGACTATCAACGATCGTGGATATTTTAAAAGGTTCAAAGAGCCAGAAAGTATTAAGCCGTCATTTAGATGAGAATTCACAATATGGAGCATTGGCATCAGAAAGCATTGCAAGGATACGACAGATCATCAATGAAATGTTAGTCTATGGATATCTGGAAATGACAGATGATGAATATCCGGTTTTAAGCGTTGCAGATATTACTAAGATTGATGATAACTGGAACTTTGAGATCAAGATTCCAAAAGAAGTCGAAAAAGAGAAAGAAGAACGCAAGATTCAGACGAAGAAACGTAAGAAAGCAGGAGCTGTGGCAGCACTTGCTGAGGAAGATACAGAATTGTTCGAAGCATTACGTGTACTTCGAAGAATGATCGCATCCGAACAGAAAATTCCGCCATATATGGTATTTTCCGATAAGACACTGGTACATATGAGTACGATGAAACCTTCTAATGATGAGGAAATGTTAGAAGTCAATGGAGTCGGAGAACATAAGCTTCAGAAATATGGCGAACGTTTTTTAAATGAAATTCAGAAATATAAATAAAATACATAGATAATAGGGAAAGGAATTCCGTATGAACTATTTTGAAACAAATTTAGAAGAAATATCAAGATCCATACAGTTGCTTGCGCAGATATTTGAATATCAGGTGTTTGAACTTCAAGTCGAAGAAAAAGATGGAAATCAAACAGGATATGTTCCATATATGATGAACGATGCAATTGAGTGTTATCTAAGTTTCCATGGACTTTGTATCTCTGGAAAATATGACAAAGACTATGAAGGAGAGATGTGGGCACAACTGGAAGAACGAGAAGGTCGTTATGGGTTGATCGTTCATCAGGGAGAAGAAAGTGTTTTTACAATGTGGTTTGATGAGATCATGGAACATACGAACTGTTACCGGTATCATGAGATCGGACATTTCTGGAGAGATGGAGCTGAGCAGTGGCGCCAGCTAGTCTATATGATTGGAACGATCCGTGAGAAATATCGCTTTTTAGGGGAAGAAGTGTGTAATGATCAAGAGATGGAGATCATGTCACTGATCGAATTTGCACCATTTTATTACTATTTTCCGATCAATGAAGATCCAGAAGAATGGTATGGCAAAACCGAAGAAGGATTAGAATGTATGAGAAATCTTGCTATGCAGGCAGGGGATAAAGATTATTTAAAATGGATCGATAAATATGAGAAGCACCCAACCAAACGAATGGAGATGATGCTTGCAAAGAAACTGCAAGATCCAAAGAGACAAGATTTATATGAATTGATCTGCGAGAAAGTCTGCAATGCTTCTGATCCATATCCAGCAAGGAATTATGGAGAAAGAATCGATCAGAAGATTCAACGATACAGGGAACAGGTTGATAAAAAACTGAAAGAACAAGGATTTACAGGAACTTATCCACAATATGAGAGTGAACATTTATCGGTTTGTGTAACAGAAGAACATCCATTTACGATCTTGGAATCTGAAGATTTTAAATTTAAGATTCAGTTGATGATCTCAGAATGCAGAGAAAAACATCCGAGAAAAAATGCTGGATTTTTTAAAGGATATCAAAGAAAAGGCAAAATAAAAAGACTCGATTTTTAATTATGAAAATCGAGTCTTTTCTTTCACTGATTTATTTATTCTTCAGCCGCTTCTTCGTCTTCATCTTCAGGAACAGCTTCAGGTTCTGCGATGTTAACGATCAGAGTATCTTCTGGTGTAACAAGAGAAATCTTGCTGTTAGCAGCTAATGGCAAGTCTTTGACATGGATCATATCACCAACATTGTACTGTGTTAAATCAATCTCAACCTTTTCAACGATATCAGCTGGGAATGCTTTGTATTCGACTTCAGATAAGGACTGTTCAACGATACCATTCTGTACAGCATCTTCGTTTAATAATTCGATCGCAGCAGTTGTGTGGATCTTTTCGTCAGCAACTAATGCCTGGAAGTTAATAAACATTGTTTCGTTTTTCATGGCATTGTAGTCGATTTCTTTTACGATGGCGTCTACATTTTCTCCGTCAACAAGTAAAGTAATATGAGCTCCTTTTTTGTTATCCTTTAAGAATTTAGCGGCTTCACGGGAATCAACTTTCAATGGAATGGAATTTTCGATATCTCTGCCAAACAGATTTCCGATAACATAACCTTCTTTTCTTAATTTTTTAGCCTTTGTTTTCAAATCTCTTTTTTCTGCAGTTAATGTGTTCATAAAAAGTTCCTCCTTGAAAAAACATTAAGATATTATGCATGTTATGGTATAACACCGGAAGTACTTTGTGTATAAAATATATAAATACACAAAAAGAGCTCCCAGTGTAGTGGAAGCTCTTGCTGTATTGTAGGTGTTTCTATGCACTTGAGTTTATTATATCACTACTTTTTAATTTTTAAAGGGGTAAAATTGATGTATTTTTAAAAGAACAAAATGAATAAAAATCACATATATTAAATAGAAGAAAAAAGAAAGGAAAAAAGACTGTGATTTATGATTTTGCCGTTATCGGCGGTGATATGAGACAGGTATATTTAGCCAACTATCTAAAAAATCAAAGATATCAGGTTATCACATATGCAACCAAAAAAGAAGGCTCAGAATGCAAGGAAGGTAAATCTTTTGAAAATGTCATAAGAGAAGCAAAGTGCATTATTGGACCCGTCGTTTTTTCAAAAAACGGGGAAATCACAGGAAGTTCTAGCAACAAAAAAATGTCAGTAGAAACACTGCTTCAAGAAATGACGAAAGAACAGATTTTATTTGGGGGATGTATCAATGAAGAAATTCGACATGAATGTGAACAAAAAGAAATCAAAGCATTTGACTTCATGAAAATGGATGATGTCGCTATCTACAATGCGATCGCAACTGCAGAAGGTGCTATCATGGAAGCGATCAAGATGCAGCCGATCAATCTTCACAAAAGTCGTTGTCTGGTCCTTGGCTATGGAAGATGTGCAAAAGTTCTTGCAGCGAAACTAAAAGGAATGGATGCTCAGGTAACAGTCTGTGCCAGAAATAAAACAGCAAGAAGTCTTGCAAAATCTTTTGGACTTGAGGTTATGGATTTTACGGAACTAAAACGGCGGATCTGTCAGTATGATCATATTTTTAATACCGTTCCAAAACAGATCCTAAAAGAAGATATCCTCAGGAAGATCTCCAAAGAATCCTGTATCATAGATATTGCTTCTTATCCTGGTGGAACAAACCATCAAATGGCGGAAAAACTAGGAATCTGTGCAAAACTATGCCCAAGTCTTCCAGGCATTTATTCCCCGAAATCTTCTGGGATCATGCTTGCAAAAAAAGTTTTAGAAATCAGTGGAGAGATCAAACATGGTATTGAAAAATAAAAGAATCGGAGTAGCAATGACAGGTTCCTTTTGCACTTACACAAAAGCCTTTGAACAGATCGATCGCTTACTAGAAGAAGGTGCGATCCTGCAGACGATCTTTTCTGACATATCCCAGCATATCAAATGCAGGTTTGGAAAAGGTGAGGAATTTGTAAAAAGAGCACACGATATGACAGGAAATGAACCGATGAAAACAATTGAAGAAGCAGAAATCATCGGTCCGACAGGGTGTCTGGATATCCTGATTTTAATGCCATGTACAGGAAATACCATGGCGAAACTTGCCAATGGAATTACAGATACCCCGGTTTTAATGGCAGCTAAAGCGCAGCTGCGGAATGAAAAACCAGTCGTTATCTCTATGGCGAGCAATGATGCCTTAGGTATGAATCTTAAGAATATCGGGAATCTTTTAAATCATAAGCATATTTATTTTGTACCATTCGGACAGGATGATCCGGTAAAGAAGCCAAACTCCATGATCGCGGATATAAGACTGCTCATTCCGACAATTTTGCAGGCATTAAAAGGCAGACAATACCAGCCGGTTCTCATTGATCATAAAAAATAAAAAGAGGTAGCGTGTATGTGTGGAATTGCAGGATTTCTAAATCCTAGAAACAATGATAAAAAAACAGAGAAAGAAATATATCAGATCTTAAAGAAAATGAATGAAGTTCAAAGACATCGAGGTCCAGATGATGAAGGGATATTTTTGGAAAATGGCTGTGCATTAGGGCATGTACGATTGTCAATCCTTGACCTTTACAGGGGACATCAGCCAATGTGTAAAAAGAAAGAAGGAAATACCTACGCAATCATCTTAAATGGCGAGATTTATAACATGAAAACGTTAAAAGAACAACTGATCAAAGAAGGAGAAATGTTTTCGACAACGAGTGACACGGAAGTTGTATTAACCGGGTATATCAGGTATGGGATTTCTTATATTGAAGAGTTGAATGGAATTTTTTCTATTGCTCTGTGGGATGAAAAACGGAAGAAATTATATTTGATCAGAGATCGTGTTGGTGTGAAGCCATTATTCTATACAAAACGGGGAGATACATTAATCTTTGCATCTGAGATCAAAGGCTTGTTTGCCTATCCAGGAGTCAAACCAGTGATCAACAGAGAAGGACTTTGTGAAATCTTTGGGTTGGGACCTGCAAAGTCATATGGAAAAGGAGTGTTCAAAGATATTTATGAAGTCCTTCCAGGGCATTTCCTGGAATACGATTGTGAAGGGCTGAAAGATCGTGCATATTGGGAATTGAAAGCGAAAGAACACACAGACAGCGAAAAAGATACGATCGAGCATACAAGGTGGCTAGTAAAAGATGCCGTGGAAATGCAGATGTTATCCGATATTCCAATCAGTACATTTTTATCCGGTGGAGTTGACAGTAGTCTTGTCACAGCAATCTGTGCGAAAAAGCTTCAAAAAGAAGGGAAAAATTTAAACACATTTTCCTTTGATTTTGTAAATAATCATAAATATTTTAAATCAAACGCCTTCCAGCCAAGTGAAGATCGCCCATGGGTTGATAAGATGGTTGATCATGCAAAGACAGATCACAGATATTTGGAATGCGACAATGAAAATATGATCGAAAATCTATACAAAGCAGTTGATGCCAGAGATCTTCCATGTATGGCAGATGTGGAGTCTTCGATGCTATATTTTTGTTCGAAAGTTGTAAAATATAACAAAGTAACATTAACAGGGGAGTGTGCAGATGAAATTTTTGGCGGTTATCCATGGTTTCATAAAGAGGAATGCTTCAAGGCAGAGATTTTCCCATGGTCTATGGATATGCAGCCAAGAAAAATGCTGTTAAATGATGATATCATACAGAAAGTGGATTTAGAATCTTATGCAAGAACAGCTTATCAAAAGACGATCAATGAGACGCCAAAACTTTATGGAGAAGATCAGATCGAAGCTAGAAGAAGGCAGATTTCTTATCTGAATCTAAGATGGTTTATGGTAACCTTAATGGATCGCATGGATCGCACGAGCATGCATTGTGGGTTAGAAGCACGAGTGCCGTTTGCTGATCATAGGATCGTGGAATATCTTTATAATGTTCCGTGGGAGTTAAAATGTTTAAATGGTGTGGTAAAAGGATTGCTAAGAGCAGCAGGGGAAGGAATCCTGACAGATGAGGTATTGTATCGAAGAAAAAGTCCATATCCAAAGACTTATGATCCAAACTATGAAAAAATCTTATCCAAAGAACTTCTGAAAGTTATGGCAAAAAAAGGAGCACCGATCAAAGAACTGATCGATGCATATAAACTAAGCAGATTCTTAGACAGTCCGAAAGACTATGGTAAACCATGGTATGGACAGTTGATGGCAGGTCCTCAGATGATCGCTTACCTTCTGCAAGTCAATTACTGGCTGGAAAAATACCAGATCACATTGGATCTAAGTTAGCTAGATTAACATAAAATGTCTTAAAATATATAGCCATCCCGTAACTGTAAATGCACTAAACATCGTTGTTAACATGACAACACTGGAAGAAAGAGTTCCCTCATGTCCCATATTCTTCGCCATAACAAAACTACTTACTGTTGTTGCGGAACCAAGCATGATAAGGATGGCAACCAACTTATCGGTACGGAATCCAAGTTTCACTGCAATTGGCAGGAAAATGGCACAAAGACCAATAAGTTTCATAAAAGCAGCAATGGCAGATGGTTTGATCTTTCCAAAAGCTTTTTTGATATCGAAGGTAGCGCCCATCGCCATGAGTCCCATTGGAGTGGCAACATTTCCAATGCTTGAAATAACCTTTTTAGGGATTGCAGGCATTGGAATTTTTAATGCAGACCAGACAAGTCCAGCAACAATTCCGATAAGGATTGGGTTTGTCACGATTCCTTTGATCGTTTTTTTCACAACAGTATGGTCAAGCCCACTCTGTCCAGGTTTAAATACAGATAAGACAACAACAGCCATCATATTATATAATGGTACACTTCCAATGATCATCAAAGGAGCCATTCCGGCATTTCCATAAATGTTTTGGATAAATGCGATTCCAAGAAGAGCAGCACTGCTTCGGTAAGCCGCCTGAATAAATTCTCCACGGATCGTTTTATCACCTAGCAGACAAGAAATCAGAAAAGAAATCGTAATACTGATCATGGTAACGATAAAACAAAACAGGACAAACTTAACATCCCAGACTTTTGAAAAATCAACCGTTGCAAGATCCTCAAATACCAAGACAGGCAAAGGAACCATAAAAACAAACTTATTCATTTTCGAAGCAAAAATATCATCAATCCATCCAATCTTTTTAAAGACAAGTCCTAAGATCATCATCAAAAAGACAGGAACAGTAGCGTTTAAGCTAAAGATTAAATTTTCCATAATTACTCACTTTCTGTAGTATAAGCTGAACTTTTCTTTGGTGTGATCAGATAGTGGTAGACAAAATGTTTCACTGCAACAAAATGTTTTCTCGTCCAAACAAGACAAAAACCACTGAAAACAGGCAGAAAACATACAAGAGAACCAGTATGTCCAAAGTTTTTGCAAGATAGATAAGAAACGATAACACCAAAATGGAAACAAAGCAAAACAGAAGCGAAAAATTTCCATTTTCTTAAGGCGTCGGGATCTTTACTGCAAAGATATTCTGTTATAGATGTCGTAAACTGACGCAGGTTATTCGTAGAAAAAATTGTAGAGCAGGTAAATCCATCCCCACCCTTAAAGGAACACCACTGAATTGCCATTGCAAAATACAACGGATAGAGGGCAATGAAATCATTCAGATCCGATGGAAGAAAAGCAACGATCAAGGCTGCCATTGCATCTATAAAAAGACTGACATAAGGAAGATGCAGCCTTGTAAACTTTGGTAAGATCACCGTCAGTGATAATGCAAACATATAAATAAAAACACCAAGAAGTCGCACAAAGAAATTCGCATCCGGGTGTCCAGCAAGATCTGCAAATACAGAGATCAGATTCGAAGTCTGCGCAGAACCAAAGAGTTCATGATGATTAAGAATCGCAAAACCACCAAGAAATCCCCCAACGATTGCCATATTAAAATGGATCCAACGATCCATATCCCTACTACACATGAAAAAACCAGCTTTCTTAAAAATATTTCCAAAATATTATATATCCATCCAGAAGAATTGTAAAGTTATGATTTGTATGTAGGCTTGCATTCACTAACTGAAGACGGTAGTGGTTTCGATTACGTAAATTATTTGAATATTATAAAAAGGGTTATCTGTCTGAGTCGAGCGAGAGCGTGTCGTAGACAGATAACCCTTTTTATAATATTCCACCAATAATTTTCGTCATCAAACTAGCAAATTAAAATTTCGTGATCATTTCCATGATTTCATTACTTCTCTGAACAAATTTTGTCATTTCTTCAGGAGCTAATGTTGTATGACTTAACATGGCAAGATCATACAGCTGTTCGCAAATAATCTTTGCATTTTGGGCATCTCCATGCTCAAACAGATATTTCACAAGTGTATTATTTGCATTTAGAGTCAGAACCTGTGCAGGAGCACCAAACATATTAGGGTCCATACCAGGCATTGCATACATCTTCATCATATCCTGCATACGTCTGCTTTCTTCAGATAAAGTGATGATAGAAGAAATCTTTGCATCTTTTAATTTTTCAACGTGAACTTCAAGATTTTCTTTGTTTAAAGTCTTTCTAAACAGGTCAGTTAAAGAAGTCTTGATTTCGTCTAATTCTTTTTCATCTACATCTTCTTTAAGGGCATCTTCGACATCCGCATCGATACGTTTAAATTTGATATGCTGATTCTGCTGTTCGATCTGTGTGATAAATGCAGAATCAATGTTATGATTTAAAATGACAGCATCCATATCCTGTTCTTTGAACATATTGATATACTGGCTTTGCTGAACTTCATCTGTGATATAGTATAAAGTTGTCACATCATCATCGTTTGCAGGAGCTGGAACAAGGTCGCTTAATGTTACATATTTATGTTCCATATTCTTAAATAAGATGTAATCTTTAATCTTATCTGCGAATTTCTGGTCACGGATGAATCCAAATTTGATAAATGGACTGATATCATCCCAGTATTTTTCATAAGATTCACGGTCTGTCTTGCACATACCAGTTAACTTATCAGCAACTTTCTTTGTGATGTAATCAGAAATTTTCTTCACGAATCCATCGTTCTGAAGAGCACTTCTTGATACGTTCAGTGGAAGGTCAGGACAATCGATCACACCTTTTAATAACATTAAGAATTCAGGAATGACTTCTTTGATGTTATCGGCGATAAATACCTGATTGTTATATAATTTAATTGTTCCTTCGATAGAATCATATTCTGTATTGATCTGAGGGAAGTAAAGGATACCTTTTAAGTTAAATGGGTAATCCATGTTTAGGTGGATCCAGAATAATGGTTCTTTAAAGTCATGGAAGACTTTGTGATAAAAGTTTTTGTACTCTTCATCAGTACATTCATTTGGACGTTTATTCCAAAGAGGATGTGTATCACTTAAAGAAACAGGTCGTTTATTGATCTTAACAAGATCTTTTGCAGGGGAAACTTCTATAGTTTCTTTTGTACCGTCTTCGTTTTCTTTTTCTTCAGTTTTTGCATCTTCATGGATGTGTTCTACAACGACATCATCGTCTTTTACCTGATCTTCTGGGATTGTCTCAAATTCTTGTTCGGCACCTTCTACAGATAAGAAAATCTCTGTTGGCATGAAAGAGCAGTATTTCTCGATGATCTCTCTTGCACGGTATTCATTTGCGAATTCTGTGCTTTCTTCATTTAAGAATAAAGTGATCTCTGTACCAACCGTTTCTTTTGTACCTGTTGCCATTGTGTATTCTGTACCACCATCACAAGTCCAGTGAACAGGTTCTGCTCCTTCTTTATAAGAAAGAGTGTCAATCGTAACTTCGTCCGCTACCATAAATGCAGAATAGAAACCAAGACCAAAATGTCCGATGATCTGGTCACCTTCTGTTTTGTCTTTGTACTGTTCTAAGAACTGAGTTGCACCAGAAAATGCAATCTGAGTGATGTATTTTTCAACTTCATCAGCAGTCATACCAAGACCAGTATCGATGAATTTTAAAGTTTTCTTCTCAGGATCAAGGATAACTTCAACTTTGTTTTTATGTCCTTCTGGGAAATTGTATTCTCCCATCATATCTAATTTCTTTAATTTTGTGATGGCATCACATCCGTTAGAGATTAATTCACGGAAGAAAATATCGTGATCGGAATAAAGCCATTTCTTAATGATTGGGAAAATATTATCGCTGTTAATGGAAAGAGTTCCCTTTGTTTCTGCCATAATTTGTACACTCCTTTATCTAAAAATATTATGATCTTAATCAAGTGTTCTATGCCAAATAGAACTTTTACAAAGAGTATTGTAGAACCAAAGTTGATAAAAGTCAAGTAAAAATTAGCACTCATGAAAAAAGAGTGCTAACAATTAACTGCCGGTGTTTTCTTTTTATATAAATACTAGTATAATAGAAAGAAAACAGTAAAAAACAAAATCAGAAAGAGACAACCAATGAACAAAATAAACTACCAAAAACAATTAGATAAAGTAATCGAAAACTTAGGAGAAACCAAACCAACCCTATTACTCCACAGTTGCTGTGCGCCATGTAGCAGCTATGTCATGGAATATCTCTCCCAATATTTTGATATCACCATTGACTACTACAATCCAAATATCGACTCCAAAGAAGAGTATGAAAAAAGAGTCCACGAACAACAGCGTCTGGTCAGTGAAATGAATCTTCCTATTAAAGTGATCGATGCTGGATATGCCCCGCAGACTTTTTTTGATATGGCAAAGGGCTATGAACAGGAACCAGAAGGTGGTAAGAGATGTTATCGTTGTTACAAATTAAGATTGGATCAGGCGGCAAAACTTGCCCAAGAAGGTGGATATGATTATTTCACAACAACCCTTACGATTAGTCCATTAAAGAATGCTACATGGCTGAATGAACTTGGACAGAAAGCAGGAGAATTAGCAGGAGTCAGATTTCTTCCATCTGATTTTAAAAAGAAAGGTGGTTATCAGAGATCTATTCAATTATCGAAAGAATATAATTTGTATCGTCAGAATTTCTGCGGATGTGTTTTTTCTAAAAGAGAGAGTGAAGAGCGGATGCATAAAGAAAAAAACATATAAAAATACAAAAAAGTACTTGCAACGACAAAAAATATATGATAAAATTTTTACAATTTGTAGAGAAATATTTCTGAAATAAAAAATAACTTGGGTATTGGAAGGGCAAGATCGCTGAATTTCCAATACTTAGCTTTGTAATTTTTATTTTAGGGTATTTCTTTTTTTTATATAAAATCAAGGGTTTTGGCAAAACTCTTATTTTATAAATAGGAAGTTAGTTCTTCCTGACAAAATACAACCCTATGAAAGAGACTTTTTAGGAGGAAAAATTACATGAACGCATTTTTGATATTGGAAGACGGACACGTATTTGAGGGAAAAAGTTTTGGAGCCCAAAAAGAAGTGATCTGTGAAGTCGTATTTAATACTTCCATGACAGGTTATTTAGAAGTATTAACAGACCCTTCCTATCAGGGACAGGGAGTCGTAATGACTTACCCACTGATTGGAAATTATGGAGTATGTCTAGAGGACATCGAATCTGAAAAACCTTGGCACTCAGCCTTTATCGTAAGAGAAATCTCAAGAACTTCAAGCAACTTCAGAAGAGAAGAAGACTTAGAAGATTATCTGAAAGAACATGACATTCCAGGTATTTGTGGTGTTGACACAAGAGCTATCACAAAGATCTTAAGAGAACATGGATGCATGGGTGGAATGATCACCACAAATCCTGATTTCAATTTAGATGAAATCCTTCCAAAATTAAAAGAATATACAGTAACAGATGCAGTAAAAACTGTTTCCAGAACAGAAAAAGAACATTTCAATGGAGATGGATTTAAAGTTGCATTATTAGACCTTGGAACAAAGAATAACATTATTCGTTCTTTAGAAAAACGTGGATGTGATGTAACAGTTTATCCAGCAGATACAACAGCAGAAGAAATCTTAGGAGATCAGCCAGACGGTATCATGTTATCAAACGGACCTGGAGATCCAAAAGAATGTGTACAGATCATCAAAGAGATCAAGAAATTATATGACAGCGAGGTACCTATCTTTGCAATCTGTTTAGGACATCAGTTGATGGCACTTGCAACAGGTGCAGACACAGAAAAAATGCGTTGGGGACATCGTGGAGGAAATCATCCGGTGAAAGACTTAAAGAGCGGAAGAGTTTATATTTCTTCTCAGAACCACGGATATGTGATCAAGGAAGAAACAATTGATCCAGATGTTGCAGAAGTTTCCTTTATTAATGTAAATGATAAAACAATCGAAGGATTAGACTATAAAAATAAAAACATTCGAACAGTTCAGTTCCATCCAGAAGCATGCCCTGGACCACAGGATACAGCTTACTTATTTGATGAATTTATGGATAGAATGAAAGGAGCAAAAAATGCCTAAGAGAGAAGATATAAAGAAAGTACTTGTAATCGGATCAGGACCGATCGTTATTGGACAGGCAGCAGAATTTGACTATGCAGGAACACAGGCTTGTAGAGCACTTCAGGAAGAGGGAGTGGAAGTAGTCTTAGTAAACTCAAACCCTGCAACGATCATGACAGATAAAGACATTGCAGATAAAGTATATATCGAGCCATTAACAGCTTCTGTCATCGAAAAGATCATTGAAAAAGAAAAACCAGACAGCATCCTTCCAACACTTGGTGGACAGGCAGCCTTAAATCTGGCCATGGAATTAGTAGAGAGCGGATACCTTGAAAAATCCGGAGTGAAATTGATCGGTACATCTCCATCTACGATCAAAAAAGCAGAAGACCGTTTAGAATTCCAGCAGACAATGGAAAAGATCGGGGAACCGATCGCCGCAGGACAGGTTGTTAAAACAGTAGAAGATGGTGTGGAATTCGCTAAAGTGATCGGATATCCAGCAGTACTTCGTCCAGCATATACACTTGGAGGAAGTGGTGGAGGAATCGCCCATAACCAGGAAGAATTAGAGACGATCCTTGAGAATGGTCTTCGTCTAAGCCGTGTAGGTGAAGTATTAGTAGAACGTTACATCGGTGGATGGAAGGAAATCGAATACGAAGTAATGCGTGATGAAAATGGAACATGTATTACAATCTGTAACATGGAAAACATCGACCCAGTTGGTGTTCATACAGGAGACAGTATCGTAGTAGCTCCATCTCAGACTTTAGGAGATAAAGAATACCAGATGCTTCGTACATCTGCATTAAACATCATCACAGAATTAGATGTTCATGGTGGATGTAACGTACAGTACGCATTGAATCCAGACAGCTTTGAATACTGCGTTATTGAGGTAAACCCTCGTGTCAGCCGTTCTTCAGCCTTAGCTTCCAAAGCAACAGGATACCCAATTGCGAAAGTAACAGCAAAGATCGCAATCGGATATACATTAGATGAGATTGAAAATGCAGTAACGAAGAAAACATATGCAAGTTTTGAGCCAATGCTTGACTACTGTGTTGTTAAAATGCCTAGACTTCCATTCGATAAGTTTATTCATGCAAAACGTACTCTGACAACTCAGATGAAAGCAACTGGAGAAGTTATGAGTATCGGAACAAACTTTGAAGGGGCGTTAATGAAAGCCATCCGTTCCTTAGAGCAGCATGTAGACAGCTTAATTTTCGGTGATTACGATAAATTAACAGATGATGAATTATTAAAAGAACTTGAAAAGATCGACGACCTTCGTATCTATGTGATCGCAGAAGCAATTCGTCGTGGATTTGACTATGATACGATCTTTAACATCACAAAGATTGACCGCTGGTTCTTAGATAAGATCGCAGTCTTAGTTGAGATGGAAAAGAAATTAGCACAAGCCGATACATTAGATAAAGCTTTATTACAGGAAGCAAAACGTTTAGAATTCCCAGATAAAGTGATCGGAAGCTTAACAGGTAAGACAGAACGTGAGATCAAAGAATTAAGAAATGAATATAATATTCATGCATCTTACAAGATGGTAGATACATGTGCAGCTGAGTTTGATGCAGCAACACCTTACTACTATTCTTGCTATGACGGAGAAAATGAAGTCGAAGAAACATCAGGAAAGAAAAAAGTCATGGTACTTGGTTCTGGACCAATCCGTATCGGACAGGGTATCGAATTCGACTTCTGTTCTGTACACAGTGTATGGGCATTAAGCAAAGAAGGATACGAAACAATCATCGTAAACAACAACCCTGAAACAGTTTCTACAGACTTTGATGTTGCTGATAAACTTTATTTTGAACCATTAACAGCAGAAGATGTAGAAAGTATCGTAGATCTTGAGAAACCAGACGGTGCAGTCGTACAGTTCGGTGGACAGACAGCGATCAAATTAACAGAAGCACTGATGAAGATGGGAGTACCAATCCTTGGAACAAGTGCTGAAAATGTAGATGCAGCTGAAGATAGAGAATTATTTGACGAGATCTTAGAAGAATGCTGTATCCCAAGACCAAAAGGAACAACAGTCTTTACATGCGAAGAAGCAATCAAAGTTGCACATGAACTTGGATATCCAGTGCTTGTAAGACCTTCTTATGTACTTGGTGGACAGGGAATGCAGATTGCGGTATCTGATGAAGATATTACAGCATTTATGGAAGTTATCAACCGTTACGAGCAGGAACATCCAATCTTGATCGATAAATATCTGGTTGGTAAAGAAGTCGAAGTTGATGCTGTTTGTGATGGAACAGATATTCTGATCCCAGGAATCATGGAACATGTGGAACGTGCCGGAATCCATTCAGGAGACAGCATTTCCGTATATCCATCTATTAATTTAACAGACAGGATTAAACGAATCATCGCAGAATATACAAGAAAACTTGCAAAATCATTACATGTTATCGGACTGATCAACATTCAGTTTATCGTAGCAGATGATGAAGTATATGTTATCGAAGTAAACCCAAGATCCAGCCGTACAGTGCCTTACATCAGTAAAGTTACAGGTATTCCAATCGTAGCGTTAGCAGCGAAAGTGATCACTGGAGCTAAGATCAGAGATCTTGGATATGAACCAGGACTTCAGAAAGAATCTGAATACTATGCAGTGAAGAAACCAGTATTCTCTTTTGAAAAATTAAGAGGAGCAGAGATCAGCCTTGGGCCTGAAATGAAATCCACAGGTGAATGTCTTGGAATTTCTAAGAACTTCCATGAAGCGTTATACAAAGCATTCTTAGGAGCTGGAGTAAATCTTCCAAAATACAAGAAGATGATCTTAACAGTGAAAGACTCCGATAAGATTGATGCGATTGATATTGGACGCAGATTTGAAGCATTAGGATATGAGATTTTCTCAACAAAGAGCACTTGCAGAGTCTTAAATGAAGCTGGAGTTCATGCAAAACAGATTAATAAATTAGAAGAAGAATCTCCAAACTTGCTAGATCTTATTTTAGATGATAAAATTGACTTAGTCATTGATACACCATCTCAGGGTGTAGGTCGAAGCAGAGATGGATTCTTGATCCGCCGTTACGCGATTGAAACAGGAGTAACATGCCTTACAAGTCTTGATACGGCAGATGCTCTACTGACTAGTTTGGAAACAGGAAACAGAGATCAGCTCAGCGTAGTTGATATCGCACAGATTTAATTAAGAAGTAAGAAGGAGTGATGTTATGGGTCGATACACAAAACAGGATGTGATAGACCTCGTCAGAGAAAATGATGTCGAATTTATCAGACTACAATTTTCTGACTTGTTCGGAACAATGAAGAACGTCGCGATCACCGCAAGACAGCTTGAGAAAGCGTTGGATAATAAGTGTACATTTGATGGATCTAGTGTAGATGGATTTGTCCGTATTGAAGAATCAGATATGTATTTATATCCAGATCTTGACAGCTTTGCAATCTTCCCGTGGAATGCGGGAGGAAACCGCGTGGCAAGATTGATCTGTGATGTATACGGACAAGATGGACTTCCATTTGCTGGAGATCCAAGAAATGTATTAAAACGAGTGATGGTTGAGTGCCAGAAAATGGGTTATAAATTTAACGTCGGTCCGGAATGTGAATTTTTCTTATTCCACACAGATGAAGAAGGCCGCCCAACGACGGTTTCTCATGAGAAAGCCGGATATTTTGATGTAGCTCCGTTAGATTTAGGAGAAAGTGCCAGAAGAGATATGATCTTGAATCTTGAAGATATGGGATTTGAGATCGAGGCATCTCATCATGAAGTTGCACCAGCACAGCATGAGATCGACTTTAAGTATGACAATGCCTTAAGAACGGCCGATAACATCCTCACATTTAAATTCATCGTAAAATATATTGCTAAAAGACATGGACTTTATGCAAGTTTTATGCCAAAACCGATCACTGGAGTGGACGGTTCAGGAATGCATCTTAACATGTCTTTATGGAAGAATGGAAAGAATATTTTTGCTGATTCTAAGAATAATCTTGGAATCAGTGAGGAGGCTTTTCACTTCATGGCTGGAGTTATGGAACATGCAAATGAGATGTGCCTGATTACAAATCCACTGGTAAACTCTTATAAGAGAATCGTGCCAGGATATGAGGCACCTGTGGATGTTTCGTGGTCACCATCGAACAGAAGTCCACTTATCAGAGTACCAGCAGCCCGTGGAAGCGGAACAAGGCTTGAATTTAGAAGCCCTGATTCTGCTGCGAATCCTTACCTTGCACTGGCAGTCAGCCTTGCAGCAGGATTAGATGGGATCAAGCGCAAATTAACACCAGGAAAAGGTTCCATGAAGAATCAGTATGAGATGGCTGAGGGAGAAAAACAAGAAGCAGGGATTAATACACTGCCAAGAGACATGAAAGAAGCTCTTGAGATTTTCAAACAAAGCACTTATATGAAAGAACTTTTAGGAGATCATATTTTTAACAAGTATGTTGAAGCTAAGAGTGCTGAATGGGAGTCTTATCAGAAGTTCGTATCACAATGGGAAGTCGATCGTTATTTATACAAGATCTAATGATTGATATATACATGATACGGGAGGTGAGAAGCTTGGTAAACGTCATCGTTTTATTCCCGAAACAAGAAGTCGCCAGAAGCATTAGGAATCTTCTGGTAAGAAGTGGTTTTGAAGTGACCGCTGTATGTGCAACGGGTGCACAGGTAGTCCAGCGTATGGAAGGTGTTGAAGAAGGACTAGTCGTCTGCGGATACAAATGTTCCGATATGATCTACAGTGAATTAAGAGAATATCTTTCTGAAGAGGTCAAGATGTTGCTGATCGCTTCTCGCCAATATTTAGATGACTGCGTGTATCCGAATGTCATAGGACTTTCGATGCCGTTAAAAGGGTATGAATTAGTCGAGAAAACGAGAGAGATCGTTACCGAAATTTCTGAGAAGCAAAGACGAAGAAAACAACGTCCAAAACAACGTACGAGAGAAGAAGTCCGTCTTCTGGAAGAAGTCAAAGAATTACTGATGCAGAATAATCAGATTACAGAGAGTGAAGCCCACGCATATATACAACAAAGAAGCATGAACAGTGGAGTGGGTCTTATCGAAATGGCAAAGATGATTAAAGAATCATTAACATATCAAAACTAGGAGGAATTTATGTTTAAAATTAACGACAATTACTTGAAACTGCCTGGAAGTTATTTATTTTCTACAATTGCGAAAAAAGTAAATGCATATTCCGAGGCAAACCCTGACAAAAATATTATTCGTTTAGGAATTGGAGACGTAACACAGCCTCTGGCACCAGCGATCATTGACTCTTTACACAAAGCAGTAGATGAAATGGGACATGCAGAAACATTTCACGGATACGCACCAGACCTTGGATATGAATTTTTAAGAAATGCAATCGCAAAGAATGATTATCAGGATCGTGGAGCAGATATCAAAGCAGATGAAATCTTTGTAAGTGATGGAGCAAAATGTGATTCTGGAAATATTCAGGAAATCTTTGCACAGGATAACAAGATTGCCGTATGTGACCCTGTATACCCAGTATATGTAGATACAAACGTTATGGCAGGAAGAGCCGGAACATATGATAAAGCAACAGAAACATGGAGCGATGTTATCTACATGCCATGTACAGCAGAGAATAACTTCGCACCAGATTTCCCAAGCGAAGTGCCAGATATCATTTACCTTTGCTTCCCTAACAATCCAACTGGATCAACAATCACAAAAGACCAGTTACAGGGATGGGTAGACTATGCAAACAAAAACGGATGCGTGATCATTTATGATGCAGCATACGAAGCATATATCTCAGAAGATAACGTTGCACATACAATTTATGAATGTGAAGGTGCAAGAACATGTGCGATCGAATTAAAGAGTTTCTCTAAGAACGCAGGATTTACAGGAGTTCGTTTAGGATATACTGTTATCCCTAAAGATTTAAAATGTGGAGATACACAGTTACATGCGTTATGGGCAAGACGTCACGGAACAAAATATAACGGAGCTCCATACATCGTACAGAGAGCTGGAGAAGCAGTTTACTCTGAAGCCGGAAAAGCTCAGTTAAAAGAACAGGTTGGATACTACATGAACAATGCAAAAGTAATCTTTAACGGATTACAGGATGCAGGATACACAGTATCTGGTGGTGTCAATGCACCATACATCTGGTTAAAGACACCAGACAACATGACATCTTGGGAATTCTTCGATCATCTGTTAGAAGATGCCAACGTCGTTGGAACACCAGGATCAGGATTCGGACCAAGCGGAGAAGGATACTTCCGACTTACAGCGTTCGGTAACTATGAGAATACAGTCGAAGCTATTGAACGAATCAAGAGAATGTAATTTTTGAATATAAAATAAGAAAAAGGATGGAATGTCAGGGATTGATGTTCCATTCTTTTTTGTATGTTAAAATAATAAATTATGCGGAATTTCTACCTTATGGAGTTGCTTGCTATAAGAAGGATTGTAAAATAAAAAAGCATAACTATGTAAAAAATGATAGAAATAAAGGACAGTGTTACAAAAATATATAGGAAACCTGCCCTTTATTTTATAATTGTTAGTTTTTTCTTGTATTCAATCCATTTTTTATATACAATAGAAGAAATAAAAAAACAAGATTTTCAAAAGAAGGAGATTTAAGACCAATGAAGAAGTTAGCTCTTGCTCAGGAATTAAAGGAAAATGCTTACCCAGGACGAGGAATCGTCATCGGAAGATCCAAAGATGGGAAGAAAGCGGTCACTGCATACTTTATCATGGGACGCAGTGAGAATAGCCGTAATCGTGTCTTTGTAGAAGAAGGGGAAGGAATTCGCACACAGGCATTTGATCCTGCTAAACTAGAAGATCCAAGCCTGATCATTTATGCACCAGTTCGTGTTCTTGGAGACGAGACGATCGTTACGAACGGGGATCAGACAGACACAGTATATGAAGGAAGAGAAAAGGGACTTACCTTTGAAGAATCTTTAAGAAGTCGTGAGTTTGAACCAGACGGACCAAACTATACACCAAGAATTTCTGGTCTGATGAAGATTAAAGATGGGACATTTCACTATGCAATGTCTATTTTAAAGAGTAACAATGGAAATCCAGAAAGTTGCAATCGATTTACATATACATATGAAAATCCAATCGCAGGAGAAGGACGTTTTATCCACACATATATGCATGATGGGAATCCACTTCCAAGTTTTGAAGGAGAACCTAAATTAGTAGCAATCGAAGAAGATATCGATGACTTCACAAATACACTTTGGAACAGCTTAAACGATGACAACAAAGTATCTCTGTTTGTACGTTATATTGATATTGCAACAGGAGAATATGAGACAAGAATCGTAAATAAGAACAAATAATCAGTCAATCAGCAGATCAAAGGAGAAGAAAAATGAAGGAATTAGAATTAAAGTACGGATGTAATCCAAACCAGAAACCATCAAGAATCTACATGGCAGACGGAAGTGAACTTCCAATTGAAGTATTAAACGGAAGACCAGGGTACATCAACTTTTTGGATGCATTTAATGGATGGCAGCTGGTAAGAGAATTAAAGAAAGCAACAGGACTTCCTGCTGCAACTTCTTTCAAACACGTATCACCTGCGGGAGCATCTGTAGGACGTCCAATGTCTGATACCTTAAAGAAGATCTACTGGGTAGATGATATGGGAGATTTATCTCCATTAGCATGTGCATATGCCAGAGCAAGAGGTGCAGACCGTATGTCTTCATTTGGTGACTTTATTTCTTTATCTGATGTATGTGATGCAGATACAGCACGTCTGATCAAGAGAGAAGTATCTGACGGAGTGATCGCACCAGGATACACAGATGAAGCACTGGAAATCTTAAAAGCAAAGAAAAACGGAAACTATAACATCATCAAGATCGATGAGAACTATACACCAGCACCATTAGAGCATAAACAGGTATTTGGTGTTACATTTGAACAGGGAAGACAGGAACTTCCGATCGATGATGAATTATTATCTAATATCGTGACTGAGAACAAAGAGATTCCAGAAGAAGCATTGATCGATATGAAGATTTCTTTGATCGTATTAAAATACACACAGTCTAACTCTGTATGTTTCGTAAAAGACGGACAGGCGATCGGAATCGGAGCAGGGCAGCAGTCACGTGTGCATTGTACAAGACTTGCAGGACAGAAAGCAGACAACTGGTGGTTAAGACAGTGTCCAAAAGTTATGAACCTGCCATTTAAAGAAAAAATCCGTCGTGCAGACAGAGATAATGCGATCGATCTTTACATTGGAGATGAATACATGGATGTTTTAGCAGACGGAGCATGGGAAAACATCTTCACTGAGAAGCCAGAGGTCTTTACAAAGGAAGAAAAGAGAGAATGGTTAGATAAATTAACAGATGTTACATTGGGATCTGATGCATTCTTCCCATTCTTTGATAACATTGAGAGAGCACATAAGAGTGGTGTAAAATACATCGCACAGCCAGGTGGATCTGTAAGAGATGACGCTGTCATTGACTGCTGTAATAAGTACAACATGGCAATGGCATTTACAGGAATCAGATTATTCCATCACTAAAAAGTTTCTTTATATAGTCATTGAACATGAAAAAACAGTATATGGTCTGAAGTATAATTTTTTGGACCATATACTGTTTTTGTATGCAAAAAAATATGAAAAACAGGAGTTGTTATTTATTTAACGAGAAAGTTTATCGGTTAAGTATATTGTATTCAATTTTATTTTTGCTATAATGTAATTGAGTTAGATAGAGCTAACCAAAGGAGTTTTTATAATAATTTTAATCCAAAAGAAATGGAGGAGTTTTCAAAATGAAACAGTTTGAAGAATGGGAAGGATTTAAAGGTAGAATCTGGAAGGAAGAAATCAATACAAGAGATTTCATCCAGGAAAACTACACACCTTATGATGGAGACGAAAGCTTCCTTGCAGGATCTACAGAAGCAACAGATAAGCTATGGGGTATCTTACAGGGACTTCAGAAAGAAGAACGAAAAAAAGGTGGAGTTCTTGATATGGATACAGACATCGTATCTTCTTTAACTTCTCATGGACCTGGTTATATCAGTGAAGAAACAAAAGATTTAGAACAGATCGTTGGTCTTCAGACAGACAAGCCATTAAAACGTGCATTTATGCCATATGGCGGTATCAAAATGGCAGAAGAATCTTGTCGTAACTATGGTTATGAACCAAGCGAAAGATTACATGAAATCTTTACAAAATATTCAAAGACTCATAACACAGCTGTTTTCGATGCTTACACACCAGAAATGAAAAAAGCAAGACATAACAAGATCATCACAGGGCTTCCAGATACTTATGGACGTGGTCGTATTGTAGGTGATTATCGTCGTGTTGCTTTATACGGAATTGACTACTTATTAGAAGAAAAAGAAAATGATTTTGCAAACTGTGGATGCGGTGTGATGACAGATGATGTGATCCGTCTTCGTGAAGAGATCGCAGAACAGAAAAAAGCATTAAAAGGTATGAAAGAAATGGCTAAGATCTATGGATTTGACATTTCAAGACCAGCGAAAACTGCAAAAGAAGCAATCCAGTGGATGTACTTTGGATACTTAGCAGCGATCAAAACTCAGAATGGAGCTGCCATGAGTATCGGACGTGTCGCTACATTCCTTGATATCTATATCCAGCGTGACCTTGACAAAGGAATCATCACAGAAGAAGAAGCTCAGGAAATGATCGATCATTTAACAATGAAATTCAGAATGGTAAAATTCGCAAGAATTCCTTCTTACAACCAGTTATTCTCAGGAGACCCAGTATGGGCAACGCTTGACCTTGCTGGTATCGGCGTGGATGGACGTTCCATGGTTACAAAGACAGACTTCCGTTTCTTACATACATTAGAGAACATGGGACCATCTCCAGAACCAAACATCACTGTATTATATTCTTCTGATCTTCCAGAGAACTTCAAGAAATATGCAGCTGACATCTCTATTCGTACAAGTTCTATCCAGTACGAAAATGATGATGTTATGAAACCAGTATGGGGAGATGATTATGCAATCTGTTGCTGTGTATCTGCAACTAAGACTGGTAAGGAAATGCAGTTCTTTGGCGCAAGAGCAAACCTTGCAAAATGCTTATTATATGCGATCAACGGTGGTGTGGACTGCAAATCAAAACAGCAGGTAGGACCTTCTTACAAACCAATCATGTCTGAATATTTAGACTATGACGAAGTTATGGAGAAATATGATGTTATGATGGACTGGTTAGTAGATCTTTATGTGAACACATTAAACTTGATCCAGTATATGCATGACAAATATTACTATGAAGCAGCGGAATTAGCATTAATGGATACAGAACTTGAAAGAACATTTGCAACAGGAATCGCAGGATTCTCTCATGCAGTTGACTCTTTAAGTGCGATTAAATATGCAAAAGTAAAAGCGATCCGTGATGAAGAAGGATTAGTTGTAGACTATGAAATCGAAGGAGACTTCCCTAAATACGGAAACGATGATGACAGAGCTGATGATATCGCAGTATGGCTGTTAAGAACATTCTTAGCGAAGATCAAAAAACATCATACATATCGTAATTCTGAGCCTACAACATCTATCCTTACGATCACATCTAACGTTGTATACGGAAAAGCAACAGGAACAATGCCAGATGGTAGAAAAGCAGGAGAACCTTTAGCACCAGGAGCAAACCCAAGTTATGGAGCAGAACAGAATGGATTATTAGCATCCTTAAACTCTGTAGCTAAACTTCCATATGAATGGGCATTAGATGGTATTTCTAATACACAGACGATCAACCCAGATGCATTAGGACATGAAGAGGGTGAAAGAATCAATAACCTTGTAAATGTTATGGATGGATACTTTGATCAGGGAGCTCACCACTTAAATGTAAACGTATTTGGTAAAGAAAAACTGATCGATGCGATGGAACATCCTGAAAAAGAAGAATATGCAAACTTTACGATCCGTGTATCTGGATATGCAGTTAAGTTCATCGACTTAACAAGAGAACAGCAGATGGACGTTATTTCCAGAACATGCCATGCAACAATGTAATTTAAATTAGTGGAATAGAACTATGAATGAAAAAATAACCGGAAAAATCCATTCCATCGAGACTTTTGGTCTCGTGGATGGTCCCGGTGTGCGGTTTATTGCTTTCATGCAAGGCTGCCGGATGAGATGCAAATATTGTCACAATCCGGAGACTTGGCAGGAAAACTGCGGTGAAGACTGGCAGGCAGAAGCCCTCTTAAAGAGGACTTTGCGTTACCGCATGTACTGGGGAAGTGATGGAGGAATTACAGTCAGCGGTGGAGAACCCCTTCTACAGATCGAGTTCTTGATCGAATTTTTTAAATTGGCAAAACAAGAAGGAATCCATACTGCACTTGATACCTCTGCTAATCCATATACAAAAGAAGAACCATTTCACAGCAAATGGTTAGAATTAATGAAATACACTGACCTTGTCATTCTAGACTTAAAAGAAATGGACGAGGAAAAACATAAGAAATTGACAGGCTGTCCAAACAGTAATATTTTAGCAATGGCACAGGAAATCTCAGACCTCGGAGTAGATCTGTGGATCCGTCACGTGCTAGTGCCAGACTTAACAGACGATGAAAAAGGACTAGCAGACTTAAAACATTTTATCGATGGACTAAAAACAGTTAAGAGAGTAGAAATCTTGCCATACCATACACTTGGACTCTTTAAATGGGAAAAATTAGGAATAAAATACCCATTAGAAGGCGTAAATCCGCCAAGCGAAGAAGCTGTAGCAAAGGCAGAAAAGATCCTTGGTATTGAGAAAGTTTCTCAAAAATAAAGGTAGACAAAACATCCAAGATAGGATATTATAATAACAGTTAGTTAAGACTAACTAACATAAAACAAAAACAAAACATAACAAAGCTAGAAAATCTGACCAGACTTCCTTGGGTCGGATTTTTTATTTGGCTTTTTTAAGCGTGTTGAATATGTATGAGTCAATAAAAATGGATATGCGAAGGCTGAGAAAAAGACAAAAGTGAAAAATCAAAGATAGTTTTTGTATACAAATTCGTTATAATTATCACTAATCTTGACAAAGACAAGCTTGATTTATATAATGGTTATAATAATAACCAGTTTAGATAGAAGGAAGAACAATGAAATTAATAGAATTATCAGAAGTAGAAATACTTATCATGAAAAGTATTTGGAAACTTGGGGATGGGATTACGGTATATGAAATTATTGATTATCTAGATCAAGTATATGATAGGAAATATACAAGAAGCACAGTAAAGACATATATCACAAAGTTAAAGAAAAAAGGATTTGTAGATACACAAGTGAAAGGCAATTACAGCTATATCACAGCAAAGATCACAGAAGAAATGTATCGTGAAGAACAGATGGAATTGATGAAGGATTTCTGGCATGATGGGTCGGTGAAGGAATTGGTTCAGACGTTAACACACACAATATCAAAAGAAGAATTAAAGGATTTGATCAATGATTTGGATGATTAAAAAAATATATATTTATGTCATCAGTATGATACTGCTGAATGGTTTGGTGGGAAGTATTTCGTATCTTTGCTTTCGCAAGATAAGGCAACAACTAGAGCGAAAAGGACTGATCAGTATGTGCATTACTGTTTTAGGAGGAGCAGTTTTATCATTTCTGATGCCGATCGTAATTGTATTGATCTATTTCATTTATTATGTATATGAAGAAGATTATACAATGTTTGCACTGTCTCCATTGGTAGGATGGGTATTTTTTGTTGTAGGAATCATTTGGACGATTGGATTTTTAAAAGCTATACTGAAAACAATACGTATTCAGGCACAAATGAATCAATTACGAAAGAGGGCATGTGTATGCAGCAGATCTATTTTAGATTGCAAGAATCAATGGAAAGAAGAAGTAGGTGTTCGTAGAAATGTAGAAATTAAAACTGTATATGGATTGGCGGTACCGATTATTTGCGGATCTCTAAAACCGATGATTTTGCTTCCAGAAAGAGAATATAACAAAGAAGAATTAAAGATTATATGCATCCATGAGTTGATTCACTGTAAGCATAAAGATATTTTGTGGAAACAGTTATGCGGACTTGTAAGGGTCATTCATTGGTGGAATCCATTAGTAAAACAATTAGATATGGATGTAGACAGCTGGAATGAAACATACTGCGATTTAGAATCAATCACAATTATGAAAAGCAAAAAAAGATATTTTACAACAATCTGTGAAATCGGAATATCACCATTTGCAAAAGGAGCATATCTGTGCGCAGCATTAGGAGAAGACAAAAGTCAATTAAAGACACGAATTTTAAGAATTAAATCAATTGAAAACAAAAATACAAGGAATGTAATGGCAGGAACATTCCTTTGTATAGGATTATCTTTTGTGGTCGTTGCCATAATTATTCTAAGCACGATCGGCTATCATAAAATTTATGTAGAAACAGTCTGGGCAACGGAAATAGAAGAGGATCTTCCAGAAGAAGAGACAGAATATACAATGGATTTGAAAGAATATACCGCAAAAAGGATCGGGACAAACTTAGCAGTTACAAAACTAAAACAAAATATCAAAAAAGGAGAAGAACTAGATGTAGTTCAGCCATTAAACGCCAAAACAAGGTTAGAAACAAAAGAGCTGAGATTAAAAAAAGGTGAGAGAATTGAGCTGACCGTTTTTTCATCTAAAGAAATACAAAGAGACGATAAGGATTTTGTGGCAGGAATTATAGATGAGACAGGAAAAGAACGATATGTGATGCATGCGGTCGATATTATACATGACTTTTATGTGAAAAAAGATGGAAAATATAAAGTATTCGTTGAAAATCGTTATAAAAAGAAAATAAAAATAGGAATAGCGATTTGTTTGGAGAAATGATAAATGAGGAAATATGTAGTTCGTTTTATGGTATTTTATATATTAAGCATTGGGTGTTTACTGGGAATTATTATATATTCGTATCAAAATAAGATTGATCGTCATAATGAACAAGTGGAGATAGAATACCCTGGAGTATGGAAGTTATCAGATGAATATGATAATAGAAATTCTAGCTATATGGAATTCCTTCATCAGAAAAACTCTCTCAGTATTTTAAAAAACGTATATAAAGAATTAGAAAAAGCAGAGTTATACAGAGAATATTCCAGACAGATTCTATCTTATCATGAATATTTTCGTGGGAATGAAAAACTTGCATCTGGATCATATAATGACAAAACGGAAGATGGATATCTTACAAATTTAACTGTACTTCAGATGCCAGAGAAAATGATAAGTGAAAAGAAGATAGAACAACATATTGAAAAAGGTCGTTGCTTTACTTTAAAAGAGTATCAAAGACCTTTGAATCAAGAGATTCCATTAATTGCAGGATATGATTATCAAAAAGTTTTTCATTTGAATCAGAAAATTAAGGCAGGATATTTGGGAACTGAAAATTGTACGTTTAAAATTGTTGGGTTTTTACATAAGAATACTAGGTTGTCATCGGAATTAAAGCTTGATGAAACATTGATTATGCCAACAGTAAGTAAAATGAAAACAATGAAACAAGAGAATGAAAAAATATTAATGTCAGTAAAATGTTCAGGTTATTTTTGTTATAAGAATGAGAAAGAGTATCGTCAAATAAGTAATTTGCTAAAAAGAATACGCAGGGAGACAGGTTATCGTTATGTGATACCGCAGATGAAATGGAAATCAAATAATTTATTACCAATGACAACTGAAAAAGCATTGATATTCATGAGTTTAAATTTGCTACTAGAATTCATCGTTGTATATAAAGTACTGGCTGTGAATACAAGAAAAGTGAAAACATTGGTATATAAAACAGTAGCCCTATGTACAAGTGGGAGTATATTTGCAAATGTATTTTTGCGGTTCTTGTTTCCTAAACACATAAAAATAATTCAAATATATTCTTCTGATTTTGTGGCTTATATGATAATAGTATTTTTGTTATGTGCAGGAATGATTGGATTAAAGGAGAAAAGAACATGATGGAGAAGATTCTGCTTGGGAGTAGTTATCTAGCTCAAGCTATTGTTATGGCAACGATTGCATTTGCAGTCATAAGCACAATTTACTATTTACGATATAATAAAAAGATTATATGTCAGCCAGGATGGATCATAAAATACATATTTTTGGTTTACATAGCAACCGTTGGCATGGTCACGAGAGTATTAGACATCACATCATGGTCATATGGAGGATTTACAGCCTGGAATATTGTACCATTTGTGAATGAAAGCTGGAAATTGATGCTGTTAAATACATTAATGTTTCTGCCAATGGGACTTTTTGTTCCTATATTTATAAAGAAAATAAAATGGAACTATGGAAAAGCAATAATTGTAGGGACATTGATATCTTTGATGATCGAGTTTGTACAAGTTGTATTTGCAGGAAGAATTGGTGATATTGATGATATCATTTTTAATACATTAGGATTTCTGATCGGGTATATCCTAGAGAACCTGTTGCAAAAAATTCTTTTAAAAAAGCAATTAGGATTTGGAACAGAGGCATTGGTACTGGTTATGATCAATGGATTTCTAAGTATCCCATTTTATGAGAAGACGGTGTCAATTGGAGATATGATTTTGGATAGTTTGAATCTCAACAGTTGGTCAGGAAATAGTGGATATATATTGTCATATAACGGCATCCATTACACAATGATCCCATGTATAATACTAGCAGTCATCAGCTGGGCTATAGCACATAGACATCCAAAAGACTATGGTGCTAAAACAGCGAAAATAATCAGTATATTTATGATTGTTTGCTTCATTGGAAATTTTATTCAGATTTTAAGCCAAGATAGTATTATACCAATGCTTGCTGCATCCATTGTGTGTGCGGTAATAAGTCGAAAAACTATTAGATATTAGGGATTTGATATTCCATGAAAAATATGAGATACTATAGTATAAAACGTTAAGGAGAATAAGATATGAAAAAATTATCAATACTACTTGTAGGGGTATGCTTAACAGCTGCGTTATACGGCGCAGGTACAATCTATGGACAAAACAAAACCAACACCGCAAAACAAAGCGAAGACAAAGTCACAACAAACAAATACCAAGGCGTAACGATCAAAGACAAAGCCAAAGGAAAAGTGACAAAGCAACAAGTTAAGCAGTTAAAAAAAGAACATTCCGGCAAAGATGAAGGAAACATCATCATCTGGGAAGCAGAAGAAGCCGAATAGAGGGGGCGAAGAAATGTTAATACCAGATTTAATCATACAGCTGATTACAGTAGTTATTGGAGTGGCACTATATGCAGCTATATTTAAAATAGTAAAAAATGTGATTCATAAAATAATATATTAAAGCAGTCAGTATCAATGTTGGTAAAGTGTTAAGAACTAACCAATACATTTTATTATTCCATGGTTATTGCCAATAAACTTCAGATATGTAAGTGAAAATTATAATTGCAATCAAAAAATAGTTGCTGGTGAACAACGATTAGCATTTTATCATTATTTTTGATCGATTCGCAGCCGACATGGTGTATTGTCTGAGCGATATGGAAGTCATTTTGGACTTCCATAAGCGAGTTATACAAGGAATGTCGGCGAACAAGCGATCGGTCAAAAATGATGAATAAAATGCGTGTTGTTCACCAGCAACTATTTTTTGATTGCAATTATAATTTTTACTTACATATTCAAAGACTATGTCAAAGAAACTCTATACATTAAAGCGGAATACAATAATATCTCCATCCTTAACAACATATTCTTTTCCTTCCTGACGTACAAGCCCTTTCTCTTTACAAGCCTGCATTGTACCATACTCCTTAAGATCTTCAAAAGAAACAACCTCAGCACAGATAAATCCACGTTCAAAGTCTGTATGGATCTTACCAGCGGCCTGAGGAGCCTTTGTACCTTCTTTGATCGTCCAAGCACGTGTCTCGTCTTCTCCGGAAGTTAAGAAACTGATCAGTCCAAGAAGAGAGTAGCTGGCAGAGATCAGTTTTTCAAGACCAGATTCTTCTAATCCAAGATCTTCTAAGAATTCTTTCTTCTCATCATCATCTAATTCAGAGATTTCCTGTTCGATCTGAGCACATACAACGAATACTTTCGCATCAACGTCTGCAGCATACTCACGGACAGCTTTTACATAATCGTTATCTTCTCCAGCTAGTTCATCTTCGTTAACGTTCGCAGCAAAGATGACTGGTTTGATCGTTAACAGGTTGCAGGAATTTAAGATTTCCTGATCTTCTTCATCATCGACTTCAAATGTCTTAGCAAGCTTTCCATCTTCCAGATGAGCTTTCACTTTAGATAAGAATTCAACTTCGTGAGCAAGAGATTTGTCATTTCTTGATCCTTTTGTTGATTTTGCGATACGACGGTCTAACACTTCGATATCAGAGAAGATCAGCTCGAAGTTGATCGTTTCGATATCACGAAGTGGGTTTACAGAACCATCAACGTGAACGATATTTCCATCATCAAAACAACGAACAACGTGAACGATCGCATCGACTTCACGGATATTTGCAAGGAACTGGTTTCCGAGACCTTCACCTTTGGAAGCTCCTTTTACAAGACCTGCGATATCAACGAATTCGATTGCTGCAGGGATCACTTTCTTTGAATGGTATTTCTCAGCCAGATAATCAACACGAGCATCTGGAACTGTTACGATTCCCACATTAGGGTCGATCGTACAGAATGGATAGTTAGCGGATTCAGCACCGGCTTTTGTTAAAGAGTTAAATAATGTACTCTTTCCGACGTTTGGTAATCCAACGATTCCTAATTTCATAATCTATTAATTTCCTTTCTCATGGGTATTTCTTAAAACAGACCTTGAAAAAATATCCAAGGTCATACTGTAGATAGTTTACCATAAGCGACTTGAAAAGAAAAGAGAAATGGGATAAGATATCTTTGATTTGAGTAACAAAACAAAGAAGAGACAAAACGAGGCTTTAGAAAGGAAGAAAAGTGATGGAACATCAAATCAGATTCCCACATTTAGGGATCGTACTGAAAAATGTCGGTGATGGAATCAATATTGGAGGGTTTGAGATCAAATATTATGGAATGATCATTGCAACAGGATTCTTGCTTGGATTGATCGTTTCTTATTACGCAGCAAAACATGAAAATAAATTTGATCCGGAATTAGTCTTTGACTATCTGATCACGATGATCATTCCGGCAATCGTAGGAGCAAGACTCTATTATGTGATCTTTTCATGGGATTATTATAAGAATCATTTGTCAGAGATCATACAGATCAGAAATGGAGGACTTGCAATTTATGGAGGTGTGATCGCAGGTGCAATCACATTATATATCTTCTGCAAGAAGAAACATTTATCTATGCTTCAGTTTGGAGATGTGGCGGTAAAAGGGCTGCTTGTCGGTCAGATTCTTGGACGATGGGGCAATTTCTTTAACAGAGAAGCGTTTGGATCATATACCAACAGTTTATTTGCAATGCAGATTCCGACAAATTTCTTTATTGAACACGGAAGGATTGATGAGATCGTATCCAATGGATTGTATGATAAGGCAACTTATGTTGTATCTGGAAATGAAGCAGCAACCTTTATTCAGGTACATCCGACATTCTTATATGAATCTATGTGGAATCTTGTTTTACTACTGTTGATCATTTTCTTTTTTACGAAGAGAAAGAAATTTGATGGAGAATTGATCGCCATTTATTGTATTGGTTATGGAATCGGAAGATTTTTGATTGAAGGATTAAGGACCGATTCCCTGATGATCGGATCTACAGGGATCAGGGTATCCCAGATTTTAGCACTGATCCTTGCAGTATTGGGAACAGCATTTATCTTATATAAAAGGAAGAAAATAACGAAATAAGACACAAAAAGAAGGGAAATCAAACCACTTTTAGGGAATCCCTTCTTTTTTGTGCAAAAAAACACAGATTTCTAAGAAAAAACTAAGATTTGATTGTGGATTATTCCTTGCAATTTATATGTCTATCGTATAAAATAAAATTTATAAGTGGTAAGAAGTGGTGGAAAGTGGTGATGTCCATGTTTATGGGGGAATTTAATCACACGATTGATGCAAAAGGCAGGCTGATCATTCCTTCACGATTCCGGGAAGAATTAGGTCAGGAATTTGTGATGACAAAGGGATTGGATGGATGCCTGTTTGTGTTCCCACAAAACGAATGGGAAAGCTTTCAAGGAAAGCTAAAAACTTTGCCACTTATTAATAAAGATGCCAGAAAGTTTTCGAGATTTTTCATGGCAGGGGCAGCTCCATGTGAGATGGACAAGCAGGGAAGAACCTTGATTCCGGCGACACTTAGGGAATTTGCCCAGATGAAGAAAGAAGTTGTATTAACAGGAATGGCTGACCGCATCGAGATCTGGAGTAAGGAGAAGTGGATCGAGAACAATTCTTATGAGGATATGGATGATATCGCAGCCAGTATGCAGGAATTAGGATTAAGCATATAAGTTAGGTGGATTATGGAATTTAAACACATTTCCGTTTTATTAGACGAAACGATCGAAGAACTACATATTAAACCAGACGGAATCTATGTGGATGGGACTCTGGGCGGAGGCGGACATGCATATCATGTATGCCAGAAACTATCAGAGAAAGGAAGATACATCGGGATCGACCAGGATGCGGATGCGATTGCTGCAAGCACGAAGCGGTTAGAACCGTTTAAGGACAAAGTAACGATCGTGCGTGATAATTATGTAAACATGCCGAAAGTGTTACATGATCTTGGAATCGAACATGTTGATGGAATCTTGTTAGATCTTGGGGTATCATCCTTTCAGTTAGATGAGAAGGAACGTGGATTTACTTACAGAGAAGATGTTCCGCTTGATATGAGAATGGATCAGAGACAGTCACTGACTGCAAGAGATATTGTCAATGAATATTCTGAGATGGAACTATTCCATATAATCAGAGACTACGGCGAAGAGAAATTTGCAAAGAACATTGCAAAACATATCGTGAATAAGAGAAGAGAAAGTCCGATCGAAACGACCGGACAGTTAATAGAAGTCATCAAAGGTGCGATTCCGATGAAAGTCAGAGCCGTTGGAGGACATCCGGCGAAGAAGACATTTCAGGCGATCCGTATCGAATGTAACAGAGAATTAGACGTATTGAAAGACAGCATTGATGCGATGATCGATCTTTTAAATCCAGGTGGAAGATTATGTATCATTACCTTCCATTCTTTAGAAGACCGTATCGTCAAACGAGCTTTTAAGAAGAATGAGAATCCTTGTACATGCCCGCCAAACTTCCCAGTATGTGTATGTGGCAACGTATCGAAAGGAAAACAGTTAACAAGAAAACCAATCATTCCAGGGGAAGAAGAACTAGAGTACAATAAGAGAGCAAAAAGTTCCAAGCTTCGAGTATTTGAAAGGGCAGAATAAGGGAGAGTATCAATGGACAAGACGAGACAAGAACGATATAACATGATCTATGGCAACACAGCAAGGAAGATAGAAGATCTTGCTGCAGAGCCAGTGCGCAGACAGCCAAGGAAGACAAGAAAGGCAAGACCAAGAAGAGAACATCAGGTAAAGGAGTCAACAAGACAGAATCAGAAGAGAGCGATGTCGATTGATTTGGCCTTTATCAAGGTATTAGTTGCGGGACTTTGTGTGATCGCAGTTGCAAGTTTCTTTTATCTGTCAGAGCGTACGAAAGTTTTGAATCAAAAAGCGGCTCTTACGGATGCAAAGACACAGTTGAACACGCTGCAGGTAGAGAATGAAGATCTGAATCTTGAGATTGAACAGAGTATTCGTTTTGATACTGTAGAAACTGCGGCAAAGAAATATGGAATGGTGAAACCAGATTCCAAACATACTCTTCGTTATGAGAGCCAGGATGCAGAATACATACGCCAGTACGGGAAGATACCAAAAGCAGACTAAGAGGTGGCAAACTTGAAGAAAAGAAGAAAACCTATCAAACGATTAAATGATGCTATGAAACGACGTACGATGATCGCGTGCGGAATCATAGCACTTCTTTTTGTTCTACTGATTGGAAGATTGATCTATTTTAGTATATTTAAGAACGGAATTTACAAAAGACAGGTATTATCACAGCAGAATTATTCTAGTGAAACGCTTCCGTATAAAAGGGGAGATATCTTAGATCGTGATGGAAATACATTAGCAACCAGCCAGAAGATGTATACATTGGTTTTAGAACCAAAGAATATTTTAAGATCCGAAGAGGTACAGAAATCAACCATTGATGCACTTCATAAATATATGAAGTTAGATGAAGATAAGCTGTTAAAATTTATAAAAAGACATAAAGATTCTTACTATTCTGTATATCGAGAAGAACTTTCTTATAGTCAGATCGCAGATCTGAAAGATTTTATCGCTTCAGACAAAGCAGAGAATGTCTCAGGGATCGTATTTAATGAAAAATACAAACGTCGTTATCCGAATCAGTCACTGGCAAGCCAGGTCATTGGCTTTGTATCAGACGGTACGATCGGAACTGGAGGGATCGAGCAGTATTATAACAGTACTTTATCAGGCGTCGATGGAAGAAAATATAAATATTTAAACGAAGAATTAGAACAGGATAGCTCCATTGTGGAGCCAGAGAATGGGAAAACAGTTGTCACAACGATTGACTCCAATATTCAGAAACTGGCAGAAAATCAGCTTTCTAAGTTTGAAAAGAAATATGGAAGTAAGGGAAGTAGCATTCTTGTGATGAATCCCAATAATGGAGAGATCTATGCAATGGCAAATTCTACTTCCTATAATCTGGAAAGCCCAAGAGATGATAAGAATCTCTTAAAGAAATACTCACAAAGTCAAGTTAATAAGATGAGTGAGAAAGAAAAGACAAAAGCATTTAATGAAATCTGGAAGAATCCAATTGTATCAAATGCATTTGAACCAGGTTCAACATATAAGCCATTTACGGTAGCAGCTGGTCTTGAAGAAGGAATCTTAAAGGGCAATGAAACTTATTATTGTGATGGATACCAGAAGGTTGGACCGCATACTATTCACTGCTCTCATAGAAGCGGACATGGATTGATCACGTTGTCTCAGAGTATTTCATTATCGTGCAATGATGCATTGATGCAGATTGCAGCCAAAGAAGGCAAGAATGTATTCGCAAGATATCAGAAGAATTTCAATTTTGGGAATAAGACAGGGATCGATCTTCCTGGAGAAGCACAGACAGCATCGCTTCTTCATGATGCAAAAGATATGACAGCCGCAGATCTTGCCACAAGTTCTTTTGGACAGTCATTTAACTGCTCTATGATCCAGATGGGAAGTGCATTTTGTTCTCTGATCAATGGAGGAAATTATTACAAACCGCATGTGGTCAAACAACTTCGAAGCAGTAATGGAGAAGTTGTCAGCAATATAGAGCCGACGTTAGTGAAACAGACGATCTCAAAAGAGACATCGGATAAATTAAGAAAATACATGAAAGAAACTGTTGATTCAGGAACTGGAACAAAGGCAAAGATGAAAGATTATACAGCTGGTGGTAAGACTGGTACTGCACAGAAGATTCCAAGAAGTGCAGGAACTTATATCGTATCTTTTTGTGGATTTGCTCCAGTGGAGAATCCACAGGTGTTAGTTTATGTTGTGATCGATGAGATTCAGAGGGATTCTCAGACGAATACAGGACTTGCAGTTGAGATCGCAAAGAAGGTGTTAGAAGGATCACTCAAGGAATTAAATGTTGCGAAAAGCAGCAAAAAGTAATATCATCATTTTATTTTCATAATCTTTATATTAAGACAGGGATCATGGAGATAAAATGAGGACGAAAGCAAAGAAAAAACTGTTGCTTGTCACGGCTGCATTTTTCACAGGGTTTTTGGTTGTGACGATAAAACTTTCTTATGTGATGATCGCTCAGGCGGATAAATATTTAAGTTTAGCCAGAAACCTGCATCAAAGAGACCGGGAGATTAAAGCGCCAAGAGGCAGTATTTACGACAGAAATGGCGTAAAGATCGCTTCGAACAAAGCAGTCTATTCGATCTCTGTGATATATTCTCAGGTGACCGACAGGGAAAAAGTAATAAAGGTCTTATCTGAGAATCTTAAGATCAAAGAATCTTTGATCCGAAAAAAAGTATATAAAAATTCAGTAAGGGAAAAAATTAAAAGTAATGTAGAAAAAGACATCGCAGACTGTATCCGTAAGTTTAAACTTGACGGGGTCAAGGTGGATGAAGATTACAAAAGAGTATATCCATATAATAACCTGGCATCGAAAGTTCTTGGATTTACAGGAGGAGATAACCAGGGAATCATTGGACTGGAGGTTTTTTATGATCGATATCTTAAAGGAAAGTCCGGAAGGATCCGGACACTGACAGATGGAAGCGGCATAGAAATCGATGGAGCATATGAAGAGAGGGAAGAACCAGTTGCCGGAGGGGATCTTTATATTTCGCTTGATGTGAATCTGCAAAATTATGCCGTGCAGGCATGTAAGAAGGTGAAGAAAGAGAAGAAGGCAAAACAGGTATCCATGATCTTGATGAATCCACAGAATGGAGAAATCTATGCAATGGTCAATGTTCCAGAATATGATCTGAATGATCCTTTTTCTTTGTCAGCAAAGAAAAGAAAGGCAAATAGTAAGAAACAACAGGAATATCTCAATAAGAAGTGGCGGAATTCCTGTTTAAATGATACTTATGAACCGGGATCGGTCTTTAAGATCGTAACGGCGACTGCAGGACTGGAATCATCGAAAGTCAGCGTGAATGATCATTTTAATTGTCCAGGATTTCGGATTGTGGAGGATCGCAAGATCCGGTGTCACAAAGTCGGAGGACATGGAAGTGAGACATTTAAAGAAGGTGTTATGAATTCCTGTAATCCAGTATTTATGGATGTCGGTGCCAGAGTTGGTGTGGATGGAATGTATCAGACATTCCGCCAGCTTGGACTGTTTGAGGAAACAGGGATCGACCTTCCTGGAGAAGCATCTTCGATCATGCATCAAAAGAAGAATGTCGGTGCAGTTGAACTTGCAACGATGTCTTTTGGACAGTCCATACAGATCACACCGTTACAGCTGTTAAGAGCAGTCAGTGCGGTAATCAACGGCGGGAAGCTGATCACACCGCATTTTGGAAGATATGTTCAGAAGCAGGATGGAACAAGATTAAAAGCTTTTTTTTATTCAGTGAAAGAAGGTGTCATAAAAAAACAGACATCGGAGACGATGAAAGAATTGTTAGAAGCAGTTGTTTCCGATGGATCAGGAAGAAACTGCCGGATGGATGGTTTTTCCATTGGGGGAAAGACGGCAACCAGTGAGAAACTTCCAAGAGGAAATGGAAAATATATTTCTTCTTTTTTAGGATTTGCGAAAGCAGACAATCCTGCGATCATTGGGATCGTGTTGATCGATGAACCACATGGAACTTACTATGGAGGAACGATCGCAGCCCCTGTGATGAGAAGTGTGTTTCAAACTGCACTTCCATACATGGGGATTTATAAAGAATATACGCCAGATAAAAAAGAACCGTAGACGAAACAAGAACAAATGAGGTGGCGACATGAATTATGGTATTGTAAAACCAGTTTTAATTGCCTTTTTTATCAGCGTACTTCTTAGCCCGATGATGATCAGGTATTTACACAAATTAAAATTCGGTCAGTTTATCCGGGGAGAAGGACCCGAATCACATCTGAAGAAATCAGGGACTCCGACGATGGGAGGACTGATCATATTACTTGGAATCGTAATCGCATCGTTATTTTATGTTAGAAGATATCCGATGATCATCCCGGTGCTGTTTGTGACGCTGGGATTTGGATTTATCGGATTTATCGATGATTACATCAAGGTAGTTATGAAAAGGAACCTGGGACTGCGGGCCTGGCAGAAGATGTTTGGGCAGATCATAGTCACAGGAATCTTTGCGTATTATTTGATAAATTACACGCAGACAGGAACTTCGATGCTGATTCCTTTTACACATGGTAAATATTTAAACCTTGGAGTATTTTTTATCCCAGCGGTTTTTATCATTTTGTTAGGAACTGTGAATGGAGCTAATTTTACGGATGGATTGGATGGACTTGCATCAAGTGTTACGGTATTGATCGCAACATTTTTTACAGTGGCAGCCATTGGAATGGGGCATAATGATCTGGCAGCTGGAATCTGGCCGGTATCTTGTGCGACGGTTGGCTCACTTCTTGGTTTTTTAGTATTTAATGTATATCCGGCGAGAGTGTTTATGGGAGATACAGGCTCGCTTGCACTTGGGGGATTTGTGGCAGCAACAGCATTGATGCTTCGCCTGTCTTTATTTATCCCAATTGTTGCATTGATCTATATGATCGAGGTATTATCTGTTATGGCACAGGTATTATATTTTAAAATGACAAAAGGAAAAAGATTATTTAAAATGGCACCGATCCATCATCATTTTGAATTGTCAGGATGGCCAGAAACAAAGGTTGTAGCAATCTTTGCGATCACCACGGCAGTTTGTTGCCTGATCGGACTGGTAGCGATTTAGTAAGGAGAAAGAAATGATAGATACAAGCAAGAAATTTTTAGTAGCAGGAGCAGGAAAAAGTGGAATTGGTTCTGTCAATCTGCTTTTAAAAACAGGTGCAGATGTCAGTCTGTATGATGGAAAGGAAGACCTTGAGAAAGAGGCACTTTATGAGAAATTATATGAAAAGAAAGAAATTCCATTGATCTTAGGAAATATCACAAAAGAAGATGTAAGTAAGTTCGATCTATTAGTGTTAAGTCCTGGAATTTCAGTAAATGCACCGATCGCACAGATGTTTCGTGATCAGGAAAAGCCAGTATGGAGTGAGATTGAATTAGCATATCAGGCATCCAAAGGAAGAATCGCAGCGATCACAGGAACCAACGGAAAGACAACGACAACAGCGCTGACTGGAGAGATCATGAAAGGATATTATGAAAGCAGTTTTGTTGTCGGAAATATCGGAATTCCTTATACAAGTGTTGCGCTTGATACAAAAGAGGACAGTGTAACAACTGCAGAGATCAGCAGTTTCCAGTTAGAAACGATCGTTGATTTTAAACCGGATGTATGTGCAGTTCTTAATATCACACCAGATCATTTGGATCGTCATGGTACAGTAGAAGTTTATGCACAGACAAAAGAATCCATTGGAAAAAACCAGACAAAAGACCAAGTAATGGTATTAAATTATGAAGATGATACAACAAGAGCTATGGCAGACAGAGCGAATGGAACAGTTCTGTTTTTCAGTTTGCATCATAAAATAAAAGAAGGGGTTTCCATGGAAGGTGATGCATTTATCATCGAAGAAAATGGAAAGAAACAGATCGTATGTACATTAGATGATGTGAATCTGTTAGGAGACCATAATTATGAAAATATTTTAGCAGCGATCGCAGTGACTTATTCTATGGGAGTTCCAGTTTCATATATCAAAGAAGGAATCAAGAGGTTTAAAGGTGTAGAACATCGTATTGAATATGTGGATACAGTGAAAGGTGTTGCATACTATAACGATTCTAAAGGAACGAATCCAGATGCAGCGATCAAAGGAATCAAAGCAATGAACCGCCCAACATGGCTGATCGGTGGTGGATATGACAAGAAATCTACATATGATGAGTGGATCGAAGCATTTGACGGAAAAGTTAAAGAACTGATCTTGATGGGTGTAACAGCACCAAAGATCGCTGATTGTGCAAAAACACATGGATTTGATAAGATCAAGTTTGTTGATTCTATGGAAGAAGCAGTTTCATACATTGCAGGAAAAGCCCAAGATGGAGAAGCAGTTTTATTATCACCTGCATGTGCAAGCTGGGGAATGTTCCCGAATTATGAAGTCAGGGGAGATATCTTCAAAGATTGTGTCAGAAAATTAAAGGAGAACTAAAAAGTGGCAAATCGCATCAAAGAAAAATATATGGCCGGCAAAAGATACTTTGATTATCCGATGTTGTTTCTGGTAATATTTCTGATATGTTTTGGTCTGGTTATGATCTATAGTACAAGTTCATATAAGAGTACTGTCACATATGGAAATTCCTATCACTGGCTGTTAAGGCAGGCAGTTGCGATAGTGTTAGGTGCGGTTGCAATGGTTGTATGCTGTAAACTAGATTACCGCATCATAAAAAGTGAGAAGTTTGGAAATGGCTGTTATTGGGCTAGTATCGTACTGTTAGTTCTTGTGTTGATCATAGGTGCAGCAAAGAAGGGTGCAGTCCGCTGGATCAGCATCGCAGGATTTCAGTTTCAGCCATCAGAAGTATCTAAGATCCTGGTTGTGATCTATCTCGCGAACAGATTATCAGCAAATGCTCATAAGATCCGAACATTCAAAGATAGTATCGTGATCGTTCTTCCAACGGTCCCTATCATTGCTCTGATCGTTACACAGAACTTAAGTACAGCACTTGTCGTGTGTTCGATGATCGGTGTCATGCTGTTTGTGGTAAGTCCGAAGATGAAAGAACTTATGTTAACAGCAGGCGGTGGAATAATACTCTTGTTCGTGTATCTGTTGACGGCAAATAGTTATCGAAACGAGCGTGTACAGATTTGGCTGCATCCAGAAAGTCACAAAAAGGGATTTCAGACGATGCAGGCATTATATGCGATCGGTTCCGGTGGGATTTTTGGAAAAGGACTTGGGCAGAGTATGCAGAAGATGGGATTTATTCCAGAATCACACAATGATATGATCTTTTCGATCATTTGTGAAGAATTAGGATTGTTCGGGGCAGTTTGTCTGATCCTTGTGTTTGTGGCACTGATCTTTCGGATGCTCTTGATCGCACTGAATACAGAAGACTTATTTGGATCACTGGTTGTGATCGGTTTTATGACACATATCGCAATTCAGGTATTCATTAATATTGCTGTTGTAACAAACACGATCCCACCGACAGGAATTCCACTTCCATTTATCAGTTATGGAGGTACATCGATCCTTGTTGTCATGATCGAAATGGGAATCGTATTATCAATTTCTAAGAAAATTCACATAAGATAAGGGTGAGTGTGATGGAAGAAAAAAAAGTCATCCGTATGGATGAGCATAAAAACAAGAATAAAGTACATAAACTATCGGGGAAGAAAATACTGCTTGGTATCGTTGCAGTTTTGATCCTTACGGTTGTGATCATTGCAGGGACGTGTAAAACAAAACAGATCAAAATTTTTGGATTAAGTTATTATACAGAAGCAGAAGTTAAAAAGGCAGTTGTAGAGAATGGATATATTGATAACTCGGTTGCATATTTCTTAAAATGTAAGATTGCGTCACCAGATCTTCTGCCATTTATAGATTCGATTCATGTAAGGATCAACCGGCCAGATACGATCACGGTCGAGGTAAAAGAAAAAAAGAGGGCTGGATGCCTTCTGTATAATGGAAAATACGTCTATTTTGATAAAAATGGTTATGCATTGGAAAGTTATGAAAAGAAATATGACGATGTTCCATTGGTTACAGGGCTTAAATATGATGAATTGGTCATGCAGGAGAAGATCCCAGTCAAGAAAGAGAAAGTTTTTTCTTATCTTTTAGAACTTACGACTGCAATTGATAAATATAATCTTCCGATCGATCAGATTTATATCAAAGAAGATGGAAATGCCTTATTGATCAGCGATAAGATAACGGTTGATCTTTATAATAAAAAGGATATTGATATCAAGATTTCTGAATTAGCAGGGATGCTTAAGAAAGTAAAAGGGAAAGGTGGAACTATTGACATGAAGTACTTTAGCGAGGACCACAAAATTGCTGTTTTTCAACCAAAAAAGAGTTGAAAAAACTTAGTAAAGAAGGTATCATTAAGTTAGTGTACAGAATTTAAGGGAGTCATTTTAACATAGATGGCGTGAAGGAGGAACAACGTGGTTGAGATTATGCCTAGTGTTGAGAACACACAAGCAAGGATTTTAGTAATAGGAGTCGGTGGAGCAGGAAACAATGCGGTAAACCGAATGGTAGATGAGAATGTCCAGGGTGTTGAACTCGTGGGTGTGAATACAGATAGACAGGCTTTATCTTTATGTAAAGCAGGAACAAAGATCCAGATCGGGGAGAAACTGACAAAGGGACTTGGAGCAGGAGCAAAACCTGAGATCGGGGAAGCAGCGGTTGAAGAGAATCGTGAAGAGATCACAGAATTGGTTCAGGGATCAGATATGGTATTTGTAACATGTGGAATGGGTGGAGGTACCGGTACAGGTGCAGCACCGATCATTGCAGAGATTTCCAAAGGACTTGGAATCTTAACAGTTGGAGTTGTGACAAAACCATTTACATTTGAAGGAAAGCCTCGTATGAACAATGCAATGTCAGGAATTGCACGCCTTCAGGATCAGGTGGATACAATGATCGTCATTCCGAATGACAAGTTGTTACAGATCTGTGATAAGAGAACAACGATCCCAGATGCACTGAAGAAAGCAGATGAAGTACTGCAGCAGGGTGTACAGGGAATTACAGATATGATCTACAACCCAGGATTGATCAATGTCGATTTTGCTGATATTCAGACAGTTATGAGAGATAAAGGTATTGCACATATCGGTATGGGTGTTGCAGACGAAGAACTTGAAGCAATCAAGACAGCGATGGAAAGTCCATTGCTTGAGACAACTGTTGCAGGAGCTACAGATGTGATCGTCAATTTCGCAGGAGCGGTTGGAATGTTAGAAGCACAGCAGGCTGTGGAATACTTGAAAGACGAAGCAGGAGACGATGTCAATGTCATTTTCGGTACAGTCAATGCAGATTTTGGAGATCAGATCAGTGCAACGATCATCGCAACAGGAATCAAATCCGCAGATATTACAGGGAATGCAAGAACTGGATTTGCTGCAGCGAAGAAGCCAGTACAGCAGACACAGCAGGCTCCGGAATTTTCAGGGCAGCCATTACATAATGGAAAGGTCATGGAGGAAGAACAGCCAGTACAGACAACAAGCTATGTTTCTGAACCTGAGATGAAAGAGATCGAACAGGAAAGCTCTAAGATCAACATACCAGAGTTCTTATTAAAGAGCAGAAGAAGATAATTTCTTAACAGATAAAAGACAGAATAAAAGCGTGTAGGATTTCAAAGATTCTACACGCTTTTTCATATCATAGGAAATTCCGATGGAATCTCCTATGCAAAGATTCTTTCTTAACTGCTGATAAGCAGGTTATTCGATATAATCTCCACGGCTGAATACAAGCTGATAATCAATACTGGCAAGACGTCTTCCAAGACAGCCAGCACATTCAGCAGCTTCCTCTCCGGTGCAGATCTTATTGTCATATAAAGAATAATCTTTTCTTACTGCAACAGGAGAAAGATTCGGCATAACAACATTTGCACCTGCAAGAATTCCTTTTTCTCTTCCACGAGGATCAATCGTACCAAGTGCTGTTGTGGAAGGAAGCAAAAGATGAGGATTCATCAGACGAAGAATACTCACAAGGTATGTGGTAAGTTCCACACTTCCAGAAGGGAATTCCTTAAATCTTGTATCGTGATGTGGAACAAAAGGACCGATTCCGACCATCTGTGGGTCAAGTTCTTTGATAAATAGCAGGTCGTCTGCAAGATTCTCAACCGTCTGATAAGGGGCTCCAACCATAAATCCAGTTCCTACAGCATAGCCGATTTCTTTTAGATTCCACAGACACTGGATCCGGTTTTCTAAAGAAAGACTTTCTGGGTGGAGTTTCTGGTAAAGCTCTAGGTCAGCAGCTTCATGTCGAAGCAGATAACGATCAGCCCCTGCATCATATAATTTTTGATAACTTTCTTTGGAGCGTTCCCCAAGAGAAAGTGTGATGGCACAATCAGGGTAGCGCTTTCTGATCTCTGCCACGATAGGAACCATAATTTCATCTGTATAATGAGGATCCTCACCGCCTTGAAGAACAAAGCTTCGATATCCAAGCTGGTAACCATTCTCACAGGCAGAAAGAATTTCCTCTTTTGACAGACGGTAACGATTTGCATTCGGATTGCTGCCTTGAATTCCGCAGTAATAGCAGTTATTTTTGCAGTAATTCGTAAATTCTACTAATCCACGTGGAAAAACACCATTTCCATAGATATTTACAGCTTCTTCTCTGGCAAGAGAGGCAAGATAAGATGCGCTTTCTTCGTTCCGTTCTTTAATAAGTGTGATAAATTCTTCTTTTGTCAATGTATGCTTTTTATGCAAACGATCAATTAGTTCGTGTAAATTCATAATGTCCAACTCCTTTTCTGGTCTATAAGAAATATAACATATAATAGAAGAAAAGCCAAAGAATATCGTTGGTACAAAATAATAAAATTGCAACTTTTCATTGAGTGTGATAGAATAAAAAAGTTAATCTTGGCATGCTTTATAAATGCCATGGAAACTGATACAGAAAGATACTAGAAAGAAGGATATAAATGAAGCGCGAAGATGTGAGAAATATTGCAATCATTGCCCATGTCGATCATGGTAAGACAACATTAGTAGACGAGATGTTAAAACAGAGCGGAATCTTCCGTGACAATCAGGAAGTCGCAGAGAGAGTCATGGACTCAAATGACATCGAGAAAGAAAGAGGAATCACGATTCTGTCTAAGAATACAGGAGTTATGTATAATGGAATCAAGATCAATATCATCGATACACCGGGGCATGCTGACTTTGGTGGAGAAGTAGAACGTGTACTGAAGATGGTAAATGGTGTTGTATTAGTTGTTGATGCATTTGAAGGACCAATGCCACAGACAAAGTTTGTATTAAAGAAAGCATTAGAGCTTGATCTGTCTGTGATCGTATGTGTCAATAAAGTAGACCGTCCAGAAGCAAGACCAGATGAAGTTGTCGATGAGACATTAGAACTATTAATGGAATTAGATGCAGGGGATAAACAGCTTGACTGTCCATTTGTATTTGCATCAGCCAAAGAAGGATTCGCAACATTAGATCTTGATGGTGAGAAGAAAGATATGAAACCATTATTTGAGACGATCATTGAACATATCGAAGCACCAGAAGGTGATCCAGAGAAACCATTACAGGTATTGATCAGTACGATCGACTACAATGAATATGTTGGACGTATCGGAATCGGTAAAGTAGATAATGGTGAGATCGCGGTCAACAAAGAATGCATCGTAGTGAATGCTCATGACCCAGAACGTAAAGAAAAAGTCCGCATCACAAAATTATATGAATTTGAAGGACTTGATAAAGTAGATGTAAAGAATGCACAGGTAGGATCTATTGTAGCGATCTCAGGAATCTCAGATCTGTCAATTGGAGATACGATCTGTGATGTGGATGGAGCAGAAGCAATTCCATTCCAGAAGATCTCAGAGCCAACGATCTCTATGCAGTTTATGGTAAATGACAGCCCTCTTGCAGGTCAGGAAGGTAAATATGTTACATCAAGACATATCAGAGACAGATTGTTCAGAGAATTGAATACGGATGTCAGCCTTCGTGTGGAAGAAAGTGAGAATCAGGACAGCTATAAAGTATCTGGACGTGGAGAATTACATTTATCTGTATTGATCGAGAACATGCGTCGTGAAGGATATGAATTTGCAGTCAGTAAAGCAGAAGTATTATATCATTATGACGAGAATGGTAAGAAATTAGAGCCAATGGAGATTGCCGTCATTGATGTTCCAGAAGAATTTACAGGGGCAGTTATTGAGAAGTTAAGCCAGAGAAAAGGTGAACTTCAGAATATGACAGCAGCCAATGGAGGTTATGCAAGACTTGAATTCTCTATCCCATCCAGAGGACTGATCGGGTATCGTGGAGAATTTATGACAGATACAAAAGGAAATGGTATCTTAAATACACTGTTTGATGGATATGGACCATACAAAGGGGATATCCAGTATCGTAAACAGGGATCATTGATCGCATATGAAGCAGGAGAAACGATCACATATGGTCTGTTTAATGCACAGGAGAGAGGTACTTTATTTGTAGGACCTGGTGAGAAAGTATACGGTGGAATGGTCATCGGACAGACTGGTAAAACAGAAGATATCGAGATCAATGTATGCCGCAGCAAGAAGCTTACAAATACACGTGCTTCAGGATCAGATGATGCATTAAAATTATCTCCTCCAAAGATCTTAAGCTTAGAGCAGGCATTAGAGTTTATCGATACGGATGAATTACTTGAGATCACTCCAGAGAATATCCGTATCCGCAAGAAGATCTTAGATCCAACAATGAGAAAACGTGCAAAATTCTCATAAGATCATGCACGGTATGAAAGCCGTTTAAAACATGTCGAAAAAGTGTGACTAACTTTGTCGAAGGATTTTTCTTCTAATTGTGTCAAAATTGGAATACGATTTAAAGTATACTAATAGAACACAAGAAGGGAGAAAGAGTATGACAGAGCAGGGAATCAATCATAATCAAGTGGAGGTTTGCGGACGTATCAATTCAGCGTTTGAATACAGCCATGAGATTTTCGGAGAAGGATTTTATACAGTCAAACTTTTAGTAAACAGATTAAGTGAAGCAACAGACGAGATACCATTATTAATATCAGAGCGGCTCGTTGATGTGACAAAAGATTACAAAGGAATGCTTGTAAGAGCTTGCGGTCAATTCCGTTCCTTCAACAAGCACGAGGAGAATCGTAATCATTTGATCTTATCTGTATTCGTCAGAGATCTGGAATTTATAGAAAGTATGGATGGAGTCAGACCGAATCAGATCATTTTAGATGGATTTATCTGTAAGCAGCCAGTATATCGGATGACACCGTTGGGAAGAGAGATTTGTGACATCTTGCTTGCAGTGAACCGTTCCTATGGCAAATCCGACTACATACCATGCATCTGCTGGGGAAGGAATGCGAGATTTGCAGGGAATCTTGAAATCGGTTCAAGAATTCAGCTGATCGGAAGAATTCAAAGCAGAGAATATCAGAAAAGAGTTTCAGAAAATGAACTGATCAGACGAGTTGCATATGAGGTATCAGTAAACAAACTGGAGTTTCATGAAAAGGATGAAGAATAGTTGTATTTATAGTATCAGAAATGATATAATATCCTAAACCAAATATATTACTACAAAAGGAAGATTCTTTGAGGTGAAAAGATGGAAGGACGAGTGGAAATATACTGTGGCCAGGGCAGAGGGAAGACATCCTGTGCGATCGGCCAGTGTGTGAAAGCAGCCGGGCAGGAAAAGCAAATCATTATGGTTCAGTTCCTGAAAGGAAAGGAGACCGAAGAATTAAGCTTTTTCAAACGTTTAGAACCAGAAGTACAGTTGTTTCGTTTTGAAAAGTACGAGAGATTGTATGAGGATCTGAATGAAGAAGAGAAGAAAGAACAAGATCATTTTATTTATAATGGATTAAAATATGCACATAAAGTCATAGATACAAGACAGTGCGACATGGTCGTTTTAGATGAAGTGCTTGGACTTTTGGATCTTGGACTATTAAAGACCGAAGAACTGGTGGAGATGTTAGAAAATCGTAGTGATGACCAGACGATCATCATGACAGGACGGCAGATTCCAGAAGCATTGATTCCATATGCGGATGCAGTATATGAGATCAGTACGATCAAAGAATCTTAATGTTGATGCTACATAGGATGATAGGAGGAAAGAAAAATGTCAATTTTTACAGGTGCAGGTGTTGCATTAGTGACACCATTCAAAGAAGATTTATCGGTGGATTATGATCAGTTAGAGAAATTTATTGATTTCCAGATCGATAACGGAACAGACAGTATCGTTATCTGTGGAACTTCAGGAGAGGCTTCTACAATGTCTCATGATGAGCAGATCGAAGTAGTCAGTGCATGTGTTTCTCATGTCAATGGAAGAGTTCCAGTTATCGCAGGAGCAGGAGCGAACTGCACAGATGAAGCACTGAACCTTGCCAAGAGATCAGAGAAAGCAGGAGCAGACGGACTGTTAGTCGTAACACCATACTATAACAAAGCAACACAGAAAGGTTTGGAAGAATATTATACAACAGTTGGTAATTCTGTAGACATTCCAATCATCATGTACAATGTGCCAGGAAGAACAGGAACAAACATCCAGCCAGCTACAGCAGTGAAGATCGCGAAGAGTGTTGATAATATCGTAGCGATCAAAGAAGCAAGCGGAGATATCGGTCAGGTAGCAACTCTTGCAGCATTAGCAGACGGATGCTTAGATATTTATTCAGGAAATGATGATCAGGTTGTACCTCTTTTAGCATTAGGTGGAAAAGGTGTCATCTCTGTATTATCCAATGTAGCACCAAGAGAAACTCATGATATGGTAATGAAGTTCTTAGAAGGGGACGTCAAAGGAAGTTTAGATATCCAGTTAAAATACATGGATGTGATCCATAACTTATTTAGCGAAGTAAACCCAATTCCTGCAAAACGTGCAGTAGCAGAGATGGGATATTGTAAAAATATCGTTCGCCGTCCATTAACAGAGATGGAAGAGGATCACGCACAGGTATTAATTCAGTCAATGAAAGAAGCAGGAATTCTTTAAGGAGTTACAAAAGATGGTTAAGATTATGATGCATGGCTGCAATGGAGTCATGGGACAGGTGATCAGCAAGATCGTAGAAGAGACAGAAGGAGCTGTTATGGCATGCGGTGTTGACCGTGTGGATGATGGGCACAACGATTATCCTGTATTTACAGATATCAATGCGTGTGATGTAGAAGTTGATGCGATCATCGACTTTTCCGCAGCACCAGCCGTTGATGGCTTACTGGATTTTGCAGTAGAGAGACAGATTCCAGTTGTGTTATGTACAACAGGATTAAGCGATGAACAGTTAGAAAGAGTTCATGAAGCAAGTAAGAAGACAGCAGTTCTTCGTTCTGCGAATATGTCATTAGGAGTTAACACATTATTCAAAGTATTAAAATCTATGACAAAGTTATTAGCAGATGCAGGATTTGATATTGATATCGTGGAGAAACATCACAGAAGAAAGTTAGATGCACCATCTGGAACAGCAATCGCGCTTGCAGAAGCTGTCAATGAGCCGTTGAATAACGAATATGAATTCGTATATGACAGAAGCCAGAGAAGAGAACAGCGTCCAAAGAAAGAGATTGGAATCTCAGCAGTCCGTGGTGGAACGATCGTTGGAGAACATGAGATCATTTTTGCAGGACAGGATGAAGTTATTGAGTTAAAACATACTGCATACAGCAGAGCTATTTTTGGAAAGGGAGCAGTCAGTGCAGCTCTTTATCTTGCAGGAAAAGAAGCAGGTATGTATGATATGAGTGATGTGATCGGATAGGATCATATTTTAAAGAAAAGATAAGAAAAGGGAATGAAACAACAAAATGTTAGTTTCATTCCCTTTTTCTGCATCAGAAGTTTTTGTAAAAGTACCTCGATCAATGCACTTTCTTTGCTTTAGGATAGATGAGTTTCATTTTCTGGTCGTTATAATGGGTATCCAGATATCGTTCAAAGAAATTAGAAGCAGGTGTTTTTTTGTCACGCTGATCATAACGGATCAAGGCAGATAGTGACATGAACATATTTAATACCATGAAAACGACAATGATCCATGTAAATACAGTTCCAAATGCAATCGGAAGTTTCTCGATCAGATTGGATAAGAAAGGATAAATCCTCTTAAACCAGACAACGGTTGCAATTCCCCAGAAGAAACAATAAAGAAGATTGATTCTTCCATTCAAGTTAAAAGGCATTTTACTGTAATCCCAGAAAACCTTTCCAAAGACGATTTCACTTAAAACGCTGCAGAGATATTCATAGGCGCCGCCAAGAAAAGTACCAGTTAAAAACAGAAAGCTGTCTGAACGGTCTTTATAGCGGTATAGAAGCAATGTAACACTAGCAAAGGCAAATCCCCACACAATGCTAAAAGGACCCCATACAAGGCTGCTCCTGCTCATCCAGACGCCCATCTTCAAACGACAGAAGATCGTTTCAATGATATCTCCAAGCAAAGAACCGATGGAAAATAACAAAAACACCTTATAAAAACCGCATCCCTGGGCAAATACACCAGTCTTTGGGATCGTTGGCAGTTTTAATTTACGCTGTGGATAAGCACGTTCAACACGACGATCCACATAAGATGTTATCAACGAACTCAATTTCACGCTGATCTTTGTAAGATAAGCATCCGCAGATTCCCAACGTCGTTTATCGATATTTTTTCCAAAGACAACGATCGTGGTTGCTAAAATATCAATGATCAGGACTGCAAGAAGGATAAAAATGATAAGATGCCGGATAAATGGCGGGATCAGATGATAAAATTTAAAGAGCAGTGGATTGACAAACTTTACTCCGATATATCCTAAAAGTCCCCAGAAAACCGAATGGGACAGGCAGATGTAGCCATCAAGATTCCATTTATTTTTGGAATAATCCCACCAGCGTTCATGGTAAAAATGTTCAATAAAATGTCCGCCAAACCATTCAATGACTGTGGCATCGATCATAGCGGCAGCAAAGATCCATAGGCCGGTCATCTGATGCGTATTGATCGTAATAACGATAGCTCCGATTCCATAGGAAATACAAAGCGGTGAGTTGATAAAACCACGGTTTACCAAACGTTTCTGATGAAATGCTGATTGTACCACTTCTAAGATCCAGCCGATAAATGAGTAGATAAAGAAGAGAAAGCTTAGCAAAAATAAAGTTTTGATCATCATTTGTAAATGTCTCCTTTTGTCGGATTTTGTATTCAGTATGTATAAGTATATGGAAAAATGATAAAAAAGGCAAGAAAATAGAAAAAATCTAAACGAAAATTTGACAATATATTAACGTGAGAAATAAAAAAATAATAAACTTGCGGGTAAAAATAGATAAAAAAAGAATGAATATAAATATATTTATGTTTAAATATAACAAAAATAGTGTTATAATAATAACGAGATGTTGATATCAAATGGTATTTTGACCATGGTATCATGATGAGAAATAGAGTTGATATGGAGGGAAATATTATGGCAGCAATTATTGGAAGTCCAACACGCTACATTCAAGGTAAAGGAGAGATGAAGAATCTTTGTTCTTATGCAGATAAATTTGGAAAGAATCTCTTTATTCTGACGAGTGCATCTGGAAGAAAAAGAGTAGAACCGGCGATCAATGAAGGAAATAAAGACAGCAATCTTGTTTATGATGTGTTCAATGGAGAATGCTGTATGACGGAGATCAACCGAATTATAAAGATCGTGGAAGAAGCAGGAAGTGATGTGATCATTGGAATTGGCGGTGGTAAGATTCATGATACATCAAAAGCGGTTGCCTATTATACAAAGAAACCAGTGATCATCGTGCCAACGATCGCATCTACGGATGCACCATGCAGTGCATTATCTGTTATCTATACAGATGAAGGTGTTTTTGAAAAATATCTGTTCTTGCCATCAAGCCCAGATATGGTCATGGTAGATACCGATATCGTCTGTAAAGCACCAGTAAGACTGTTGATCTCAGGAATGGGAGATGCTTTAGCGACATATTTTGAAGCGAGAGCATGTAAAAGATCTGATGCAAGTAACTGTGTTGGAGGTAAATGTACATTGGCAGCAATGAATCTTGCTCAATTATGCTATGATACATTAATGGAAAATGGAGTACAGGCAATGATAGCAGCTAAAGAAGGAATTTGTACAAAAGCTGTGGAGAATGTTATTGAAGCTAATACTTATTTATCAGGAATCGGATTTGAGAGTGGAGGATTAGCAGGGGCTCATGCGATCCACAACGGATTTACAGCAATTCCAGAAACACATAAGATGTATCATGGAGAGAAGGTGGCATTCGGAACACTGGTTCAGCTGGTATTAGAAGATGCGGGAGAAGATGAGATCATGGAAGTGATTGATTTCTGCAGTGAAATTGGACTTCCTGTAACATTAAAAGGATTAGGAATCGAGGAAGTGAAACCAGAGCAGATCATGGAAGTGGCACGTCTTGCATGTGCACCAGATGATACAATGGGGAATATGCCATTTGATGTGGAATCAGAAGATCTGTATGCTGCGATCATGGGTGCGGATGCTTTGGGCAGATATTATACGGAAGAGTAGAATTATAATAGAAGATGTTTTTTTGAATCAAAATTAAATGATATATGAATAAAAAGAAGTGATAGAATTTGGTGCGGAAGCCTTAAACTCTATCACTTCTTTTTATATAAGTTTCTTTGTTCTGTGAATCTAGGTTGTGGCGTGTTGAACACGTCAACTCAATGCCTACTCTACAGTTACAGATTTAGCCAGGTTTCTTGGCTGGTCTACATCATATCCTCTAAATACTGTGACATGATAAGCAAGTAACTGTAATGCAACGGTAGAAGCAAATGTTGCAAACAGGTCGTCTGTTGCAGGAACCTGAATCAAATCATCATAGATTCCTTCGTAATTACTCATATCTTTATCTGTTACTACGATCACATGAGCACCACGAGCTTTTACTTCTTCAACGTTTGCCATTAATTTTGGTAAGACATTTTCCTGTGTAGCGATCGCAATAATAGGTACACCTTCTGTAATCAGAGAAATTGTTCCATGTTTCAATTCTCCGGCACAGTATGCTTCTGCATTTACATAAGAGATTTCTTTTAATTTTAAGCAGGCTTCACAAGCAATACCGTAATCTAATCCTCTTCCAAGATAGAAAGCAGAGAATGTATCTTTGATCTTTTCTGAGATTCCTTTGATATAATCATCCATCTTTAAGACTTCTTCAACAGTTCCGATCGCCTGTTCAAATTTATCACAGAAATCTTTCATCTGTTCATCTGTCATTAAGTTGTTAACTTCTGCAAGTTTTAATGCGATCAGATACATACCTGCACACTGTACAGAGAATGCTTTTGTACTTGCAACAGCGATCTCTGGACCTGCATGTGTATATAATACATAATCACTTTCACGAGCGATACTTGATCCTTTTACGTTAACGATAGAGATCGTTTTTGCTCCACGTTCATTTGCAAGACGAAGTGCAGCAAGGGAATCAGCTGTTTCACCAGACTGTGTGATGACAACAACTAAAGTATGTTCATCTAAGATCGGATTCATGTAACGGAATTCAGAAGCTAATTCAACAGTTACAGGAATACGGATCATAGCTTCGATCAGATGTCTTCCAACTAATCCTGCATGCCATGCAGTACCACAAGCTGTTACGATCACACGGTTTACACCTTTAAAGATATCATCAGAGATGTTATCTGCACTAAAGTCAGCGTGACCATTATGGATACGAGGCATGATTGTATTATGAAGAGCTTCTGGCTGATCATAGATCTCTTTCTGCATAAAGAAATCATATCCGCCTTTCTGGGCAGCTGTTGTATCCCAGTCAACATGAAGCATCTTAGGTTCTTCAACCCCACCGTCCATTGTATATAATGTAATGCTGTCAGCTTTCATGACAACGATATGTTCTTCTGGTACAACAAAATAATCTTTTGTGTATTTTAATAATGCAACCATGTCAGAAGCGATAAAAGATCCGTCTTCTGTATGGGAAGCAACTAAAGGACTGGCGTTTCTCATGCAGTAGATCTCGCCTGGATGATCTTTAAACATAACACAGAAACCATAAGCTCCTTCTAGCATTTGATCTGCTTCTTTTAATGCTGCAAATGGATCTCCATCATATAAAGAGTCGATCAGCATTGCTGCAACTTCGGTATCTGTTTCAGAAATAGCAGTAAATCCTTTTGTTTTTAAGGAAGCAGCTAATTCTTTGTAGTTTTCAATGATTCCGTTATGGATCAGAGTTACATTTCCAGATACATGAGGATGTGCGTTAACTTCTGTAACACCACCATGAGTTGCCCAGCGAGTATGTCCGATACCGCATGTTCCAGCAAGGTCAGCAGTAGCTTCAACTTTCTCACGAAGTGTTGCAACTTTTCCAGTTGTTTTTACGATCTTAGTTTCTGATCCATTATTTACTGCGATTCCGGCACTGTCATATCCTCTGTATTCTAACTGCTGTAATCCATCAACTAAAATTCCAGGTGCCTGTAAGTTTCCAGTAAATCCAATAATTCCACACATAATATAAATCTCCTTAAAATTGCGCAAAGAAAATAAAAGGAAGTATAGATATGTAAAAAACTTCCAAATAAATCTTTTGTTTTCTTTTTCTAAATCATATGCGGTTTTGTCCAGATTATACTGCCTCTGTTTCATGATCACTCATGGGTTTACTCAGTATATCACGTAGTCTGGAGCTGCGGGAAAGCATCCGCCGAATCTTTCGATCACTTTCCTCCTCGTTAACCTTCCTATCAGAACCTCATCGGTCTGTTTCCGTATCAGGAAGGTGCATGGCGCTTAAATTCTGTATAACTCCCTTCGAACATATTTTGTCAAAAACTCAAAACCCAAAGTTTTTAACGTTAGTGATTCTAACACGGAATATCTATGAAGTCAAATAAGAACGTGGTATTTTATAAAAACTTAATAAGTTTTGGGCGAAAGTGTTACATTTTAATAAAGATTTAAGAAGTTATAACTAGATACTTTCTGTTTTGAATGATATAATACTATGATAGCGAAAAAGAGCAAAGGAGAAAAGCATGAAAACTTTTTTTAAGAATATCGGAAATACGATCGTAAAGAAGCTTCGAAAACATCCATTGATATGTAATTTTGTATTGTCAGTTGTGCTGGCGTTTGTATTGGAAGTTTTGGGACGTCAGACATTTGATCTTAGTGCTGTGGGATTTGTGGATCAGAGAAGTAAGATGTTTTTATATAGTATCTTTATTATTTTCGTAACATACTCTGTGACACTGATTACTAAGAGACGACTATTTTCCTATATAATAGTAACACTGCTATGGAGTATCGTTGGAATCGTAAATTTTATGATGCTCAGTTCAAGAAATACTCCATTTACGTATGTAGATATTACGTTGATGAAGTCTGTATTGCCAGTTATGAATAATTACTTCTCGCCACTTGAGATTGGAGCAATGGGAGCATTGTTACTGATCGCATTGGTATTGTTAGTAGTGGCTTATATGTATCTTCCAATAGAAGAACACTTAAACCGCAAGAGCGGATTTATAAAAGTTATAGTGATCATAGCAGTATTTTCGGGAGTTACTTCTTATGGATTTAAGAGTGGAATGCTGGTAGATCAGATCCATAATATCCGAATTGCATTCAGTGATTATGGAACACCGTATTGTTTCAGTATTACAGCCTTGAAGAATGGAATTGATAAACCATCAGATTATTCAGAAAAGAAGATCAAAAAGATTGAGAAACGAACACAGAAGAAGGTTGCAAAGATGAAGAAAGAAAAGGTAAAGAAACCAAATATCATCTTTGTACAGTTGGAATCACATTTTGATATTACGCAGGTCAAAGGAGTTAAGTTTAACAAAGATCCATTACCAAATTTCCATAAGTATATGAAAGGATATTCCTCTGGACAGCTTTCTATGCCGTCTTATGGGGCAGGAACAGCAAACTCTGAGTTTGAACTGATCACAGGAATGAATCTGGACCATTTTGGAGCAGCAGAATATCCATATAAAACAGTGCTTCAGAATACAACGACAGAGAGCATGGCGACGGTATTGAAGAATTACGGATATAAGGCACACGCGATCCATGATAACAGTGCGGCATTTTATGATCGAGATCTGGTATTCTCACAGCTTGGTTTTGATACATTTACAACAAAAGAAAGTATGAACATCAAGAAATGGACAGAAAATGGATGGGCAAAAGATCAGATCCTGACCGGGTGTATTATGGATAGTTTGGATTCTACGAAGGGACAGGATTATGTTTATTGTATTTCTGTACAGGGACATGGAGATTATCCAACAACACAGATCATCGAGAATCCGGAGATCACGGTTGAAGGAATTGAGGATGAAGCACTGAAGAATAAATATACTTATTATGTCAATCAGGTTTATCAGATGGATCAATTTGTCGGGAAACTGGTCAAAGCATTACAACAGCGTGGAGAACCAACGATTCTTTGTATGTATGGAGATCATCTTCCAAGTTTGGAGATCGAAGATGAAGATCTGACATATGGAAATAAATATCAGACAAGTTATTTTATGTGGGATAATATTGGATTGAAGAAGAAGGACGGAACGATCGAGGCGTATGATCTTGGATCGGAAGTTCTGAATAAGTGTAATATCCATACAGGACTAATGAACAGTTTTCACCAGACAAGAAAAGGTACAAAAAATTATCAGAAAGACATGAAAGAGCTTCAGTATGATATGTTGTACGGGAAACAGTATGTATGGAATCAGGAGAATCCATTTAAGGCAACGGACCTTCAATTTGGAATCCGGCCGCTTACGGTGACGAAGATATATGAGACAAAGGACAGCATCTTTATCGTAGGAAACAATTTTACGAATTTCTGTCAGGTATTTGATGGCGATGTAAAGATCAATACAACCTACCATAATGAACATCTTTTGGAGGTATCGAAGAAAGATCTCAAAGACGGGGATACGTTTAAAGTGAGTATCGTCAGCAAGGCTCTAAGGGTACTAAGCAGTTCAAATGAGTATGTTTATCAAGAAAAAAGTGAAAAATAACGCAAAGATGCTTGTATAACGCGCAAATCTTATGCTATAATAGGTGAATGTTTGTGAAATTACAAAAAAGATAATAATTTTTAGGAGGATCTATACAGATGAGTTTGCAAGTGGAAAACTTAGAACATAATATGGCAAAGGTAACAATTGAAGTTGAAGCAGCGAAATTAGATGACGCTATCAAACAGGCTTTCAACAAGAAAAAAGGACAATTTAATGTACCTGGATTCCGTAAAGGAAAAGTACCTTTCCAGTTGATCGCAAAAGAATACGGAGTTGAAATCTTCTATGAAGATGCAGCAAACATCTTAATTCCAGACGCTTATGCAGAAGCTATGAAAGATACAGATTTAGAGATCGTTTCAAGACCAGAAATCGATGTTACTCAGTTAGAGAAAGGTAAAGACTTTATCTTCACAGCAACATTTGCATTAAAACCAGAAGTAACTTTAGGAGACTACAAAGGAATTGAAGTACCTAAAACAAGAGTTACAGTGAAAAAAGACGAAATCGAAGAAGAATTAAAGAAAGTTCAGGAACAGAACGCAAGAGAGATCACAATTGAAGATCGTGCAGTAAAAGACGGCGATATCTTAACAATTGATTACTCTGGATCTGTTGATGGAGTGAAATTCGAAGGTGGAACAGCTGAAGATCAGACATTAGTTATCGGATCTGGAGCATTCATCCCAGGATTTGAAGAACAGTTAGTAGGAAAGAATTTAAACGAAACAGCAGATATCAACGTGACATTCCCAGAAGAATATCATGCACCTGATCTTGCAGGAAAAGATGCTGTATTTACAGTAACAGTAAAAGCAATCAAAGAAAAAGAACTTCCAGAATTAGATGACGAATTCGCAGCAGAAGTATCTGAATTTGAAACATTAGAAGATTACAAAGCAGATATTAAAGAAAAGATCCGCGATAGAAAGAAAGAAGCAGCTAATACTGAAAGAGAAAACAAGATCGTAGATGCAGCTGTAGAAGCAGCTACAATGGATATTCCAGAGGCTATGATCGAAGAACAGGTTCAGCAGATGACAGATGAATTTGCTCAGAGATTAAGCTATCAGGGACTTTCTATGGAACAGTATTTAATGTTCTCTGGAATGGATGCACAGAAATTCGCAGATGACTTAAAACCACAGGCAGTTAAGAGAATCGAAACACGTCTGGTATTAGAAGCAATCGCGAAAGCAGAAGATATCACAGCAAGCGAGGAAGACTTCAAAGCAGAACTGGAAAAGATGGCAGGAATGTATCAGATGGAAACAGAGCAGCTTGAAAAGATCATTCAGGGAGCTCAGAAAGACCAGATGATGGATGACATCGCAGTACAGAAAGCTGTAGATTTCCTTGTAGGTGAAGCAAAATAAGCAAGGCATTTTATAACTTTATGTTCTATTTGACAGACATAAATAAACTGCCTTAACTATCATTAGGAGGATGCAAGGATGAGTTTAGTACCTTATGTCATTGAACAAACAAGCAGAGGAGAAAGATCTTATGATATTTACTCCAGACTGCTGAAAGAAAGAATCATTTTCTTAGGAGAAGAAGTGAATGATGTCACAGCAGGACTTGTGGTTTCTCAGTTATTATTCTTAGAATCAGAAGATCCAGATAAAGACATCAATTTATATATCAATAGCCCTGGCGGTTCTGTAACCGCCGGAATGGCGATTTATGATACGATGCAGTATGTGAAGTGTGACGTATCCACAATGTGTATGGGAATGGCTGCCAGCATGGGAGCGTTCCTGTTATCTGGTGGAACAAAAGGAAAACGTCTGGCTTTACCGAATGCTGAGATCATGATCCATCAGCCATCTGGAGGAGCACAGGGACAGGCAACAGAGATTGAGATCGCAGCAGAACATATTCTTAGAACAAAGAAGAAATTAAACACGATCTTAAGCGAGAATACAGGACAGCCATACGAGACAATCGTCAAGGATACAGAACGTGATAACTGGCTCACTGCACAGGAAGCACTGGAATACGGCCTGATCGATAAGGTTATGGAAAATAGATAGTGATAGAATAGTGGGGTGATCTGGTGGCAGGTTATAATGACGAAAAAAAAGTATTAAGATGTTCTTTTTGCAATAAGACACAGGACCAAGTCCGCAAACTGATCGCGGGACCAAAGGGTAAGAATGTTTATATTTGTGATGAATGTATTGACATTTGTTCTGAGATTATTGAAGAAGAATTTGAACAGTATGCAGAGAATGACGGAGAGATCAATTTACGTAAGCCAAAAGAGATCAAAGAATTTCTAGACCAGTATGTTATTGGACAGGATGAAGCAAAGAAAGTACTTTCCGTAGCTGTATATAATCATTACAAAAGAATTTTAATGGGTGGAGACTCTGATGTGGAATTGCAGAAGAGTAATATTTTAATGCTTGGACCAACAGGTTCAGGAAAAACATTATTAGCCCAGACATTAGCAAAGATGTTAAATGTACCATTTGCGATCGCAGATGCGACTGCTCTTACAGAAGCAGGATATGTTGGTGAGGATGTTGAGAATATTCTTCTTAAGATCATTCAGGCAGCAGATTATGATATTGACCGTGCACAGTGTGGAATCATCTATATTGATGAGATTGATAAGATCACAAGAAAGTCTGAGAATACATCGATCACAAGAGATGTCTCTGGAGAGGGTGTGCAGCAGGCATTATTAAAGATCATTGAAGGTACTGTAGCGTCTGTGCCGCCACAGGGAGGAAGAAAACATCCTCATCAGGAATTTATTCAGATTGATACATCCAATATCCTGTTTATCTGTGGAGGAGCCTTTGACGGATTAGAGAAGATCATCGAATCAAGAATTGGCAAGAAATCTATTGGATTTGGAGCAGATGTATTTGGGCAGAAGGAAACAGATCTCGGTGAGCTGTTAAGACAGGTATTGCCAGAAGATTTTGTGAAGTTTGGTCTGATTCCAGAGTTCATTGGACGAGTTCCAGTGAATGTATCTTTAAATCCATTGGATGAAGAAGCCTTAGTGCGCATTTTGAAAGAACCAAAGAGTGCTCTTGTGAAACAGTACCAGAGATTGTTCGAGATGGATGGTGTGAAACTTACGTTTGATGATGATGCATTAATTGCAATTGCCAAGAAAGCATTAGAACGTAAGACAGGTGCCAGAGGACTTCGTGCGATCATGGAAGATGTGATCATGGATTTAATGTACGAAATCCCATCACAGACAGATGTATCAGAGTGCCTGATCACAAAAGATGTCGTAGAAGGTAAAGAAAAACCAATGATCGAACATTCTGGAGTGAAGGTGAAAGCCGCAGTGCCAAAGAAACGGGTAAAGACAAGCAATCATGGTGAGATTGCATAGATAGATTAGCCGAAATAAAAACTGCTTTCATGCAAGAGATTCTTGTGTCAAAGCAGTTTTTCTTCATGTCTGACGAAATTTACAGACAAATAATTCAGAAATGAAAGGAAGACTTGAATGAAAAAAACACTACCAATGCTTCCACTGAGAGGCAAGTATATATTTCCGAATACAGTCATTCATTTTGATGTATCACGAAGCCGTTCTGTAAAAGCAATTGAAGAAGCTATGGAACATGATCAGATGATCTTTTTAAATAATCAGATCGATCCGACGGCAGAAGATCCAGGAATTGAAGATTTATATCGTGTAGGAACACTGGCAAGGATCAAACAGGTTGTAAAGCTTCCAAAGAATATTTTGAGAGTTTTTGCAGAAGGATTATTTCGTGCAGAGCTTTCTGAAACTGTTGAGTACGAACCATTCTATAAAGTAGAGGTTTTATATGATCATGTAGAACAACAGTCATTTGAGGAATTTGAAAGAGAAGCATTTCTTCGAATGATCAAAGAAGCATTTGAAGGTTATGCGAAAGCCTGGCCACATTTGGATCAGAATATGGTAAATTATATTTTATTATTGACAGATGTGGAGATTCTGGTGGACGAACTTGCAACACATATTCCATTTTCTTATCCAGAGAAACAGAAACTTTTGGAAGAAATGGATCTAAAAGAGCGCTGTGAATTAATGCTTGTCATGCTGCAGGAAGAACTAGATGTTCTGAAATTGAAGCAGAAGATCCAACAGAAAGTCAAAGTGAATATTGACAAAAATCAGAAAGAATATGTGCTGCGAGAGCAGATCAAAGTGATCCGTGAGGAACTTGGAGAGACGAATGTAGAGGATGAAGCGGATGAATTTATGGAGAAACTTAAGAATCTAAAAGCATCCGATGAAGTCAAAGAGAAGCTGAAAAAAGAGATATCGCGTTTTCAAACAATGGGAAATCAGACACCAGAAAGCTCTGTGTTAAGAACTTATATCGAGACAATGTTTGAAGTTCCATGGGAAGAGATGAGCGAAGATTCCACAGACTTAGATCATGCACAACAGGTGCTCGATCGAGATCATTATGGAATGGAAAAAGTCAAGGAACGTGTTTTGGAATATTTAGCAGCACGTGCTATGAGTGGAAAGAAAGATGCAGCGATCCTTTGTCTTGTAGGACCTCCAGGAACAGGAAAGACATCTATTGCCAGATCAATTGCGAAAGCAACGAACAAAAAATATATTCGTTTATCTCTTGGCGGCGTCAGGGATGAATCAGAGATCCGTGGACATAGGAAAACTTATGTTGGAGCGATGCCAGGACGTATTGTTGAAGCATTAAAGAAGGTAAAAGTTAGAAATCCGTTAATGTTATTGGATGAGATCGATAAGACAGGGAAAGACCAGAGAGGAGATACCGCGTCTGCACTGCTTGAAGTATTAGACCCGGAACAGAATGAACATTTTACAGATCATTATCTGGAAGTTGCATTGAATTTAAGTGATGTCTTATTTGTTGCAACGGCCAATGACCTTTCTACGATTCCAAGACCACTGCTTGACCGTATGGAGATCATCGAGGTATCAAGTTATACAGAGAATGAGAAGTATCACATTGCGAATGACTATCTGGTAAAGAAACAGATGGAAGCAAATGGATTAAATGATACACAGATTCACTGGAAGGAAGATGCCCTGAGATTTCTGATCACAGATTACACAAGAGAAGCAGGGGTCAGAAACTTAGAGAGAAGAATTGGACAAGTTTCGAGAAAGGTGACAAGAGACATCTACCAGAAGAAACACAGAAAAGTAACGATCACAAAGAAAGTGATCAAAGATTATCTTGGAAGACCTGTTTATGAATGGGAAAAAGACACTCTAAGAGATCATGTCGGAATTGTTCATGGACTGGCTTGGACAGCTGTTGGTGGGGTGACATTAAAGATTGAAGTAAATGTTATGCCGGGAAAAGGAGCGGTTCAGGTGACAGGATCCCTTGGAAATGTCATGAAAGAGTCTGCACAGGCAGCGATCAGTTATATCAGAAGCCAGAGTAGAAAATATAAGATCAAACAGGATTTCTTTGAAAAACATGATATACATATTCATATTCCAGAAGGAGCCGTGCCAAAAGACGGACCATCTGCTGGAATTACGATGACAACAGCCGTTTTGTCAGCGATCACAGGTAATAAAGTCTGTGGAAATCTGGCAATGACAGGGGAAGTTACGATCCGCGGAGATGTTCTTATGATCGGTGGATTAAAAGAAAAGCTTCTCGCAGCAAAACGGCTTGGAATTACAAAAGTACTTGTTCCAAAATCAAATGAAAAAGATGTCAAAGAGTTTGAAGAGGAAGTTGTCGAAGGACTTGAGATCGTCTATGTAAAAACTATGACACAGGTGATCAAAGAAGCATTTGTACATTAGATCGAAGGAAATAGAAACTGGAGGCAGTGATGAATTACGAAGAAGCAATGAATTTTATACAAAATACGAGTAAATTTGGAAGTGTTTTAGGACTTGATAATATCAAAGAATTATTAGAAAGACTTGGAAATCCACAGGATCAGCTTAAAGTGGTTCATATTGCCGGAACCAATGGAAAAGGATCAACACTTGCATTTCTTGCAGGAATCTTCAGAGAAAGTGGATATCGTGCGGGGAGGTATGTCTCCCCGGCATCTTTTTGCTACGAAGAGAGATTTCGCATCAATGAAGAGAACATTTCGAAAGAAGATCTGTGCTTTTATATGGAAAAAATAAAGAAAATTTCAGATGAGATGGTGAGAGACGGGATGTCACATCCGACAATGTTTGAGATTGAAACGGCACTCAGTTTTCTTTATTTTCTCGATAAAAAAGTGGATGTTGTGTTATTGGAAACAGGAATGGGTGGCAGACTTGATGCAACGAACGTAGTTAAGAAACCGATCGCGGTGATCATTGCATCGATCGGAATGGACCATATGCAGTTTCTTGGAGACACGATAGAAAAGATCGCAGCAGAAAAAGCAGGGATCATAAAAGAAGGATGTCCAGTTATTTCATATAACAATCAAGAATCCGTAAACGAAGTGATCAAGGAAAAAGCAAAAGAGATGCACTGCAAGGTTACTTTTGTAAATTCGGAAGGAATCCGTGTGTTAAGTGAATCTTTAAATGGGGAGAGCTTTTCTTATCGCTCATCTGATGGAAGATGCTATGAAAAGATAGAAATCCCGCTTCTTGGAAGACATCAGATCAATAATGCTGCCTTGGCATTAGAAGCATTGAATACGATAAGAAATTATTATTGTATCAGTGAATTTCAGACAGAAGACGGATTACGCAAAACAATCTGGAGAGGCAGGATTGAGATCTTAGAAAAGGACCCACTAGTCATTTGTGACGGAGCACATAATCCGGATGGAGCGAAAAGTCTGTTAAATTTTTTACAAAATAATTTTACAAATAGACGATTAATCTATATAATGGGAGTGTTATCAGACAAAGACTATGAACAGATGATACAGATCCTTACGCCGATGGCAGCAAAAGTTTATACGGTAGCACCAGATAATGCGAGGGCCTTATCAAGCAAAGATCTTGCAGAATGTGTAAGAAAATATCATCATGATGTAGAAGAAAGACAGAGACTGAAAGAGTGTCTTGAAGAGGTAAAACAACAAGCAGATAAAGAAGACGTGATCATAATCTGTGGTACATTATCATTTCAGAATGAATTAAAATAGAGGATAGAAACAGTGGAAAGATTCCAAAAGATCGTATGGCATGAGAAATACAAGGAGACATACGAAAGACTACAACAATTAGAAATAGATCGAAAGTTTTGCGGTCATGATATAGAACATTTTTTGTCGGTGGCAAGAATCAGTTATCTGATGATCCTTGAAAAAAGACTTCCTGTGTCCAAAGATATCATTTATGCGACTGCATTGCTTCATGATCTTGGGAGAGCTGATCAGTATGAAAAGGGAATTTCTCACGAGGAAGCGGGAGCGATTCTTGCCGAGGAGATCTTAACGGACTGTGGATATACCAGAGAAGAGAGAAAGTTTATGACAGATACGATTTTAAGGCATAGAGATATGAAAGAAGAAAGCGAAAGTTTTGCATCAATCTTTTATCGTGCAGATAAACTTTCAAGAGATTGTATCCACTGCAAAGCAAGACAGGAATGTTATTGGCCGGAAGAAAAGAAAAACAACAAGTATATATACTAGGAGAGATGCTATGATTATTGGAAATAAGACATTTGATACGAAACATCATGGATACATCATGGGAATTTTGAATGTGACACCAGATTCATTTTCAGATGGAGGAAAATATGATCATTTAGATGCGGCACTAAAGCATGCTGATGAGATGGTCAGAGATGGAGCAGCGATCATTGATGTTGGAGGAGAATCTACAAGACCTGGATACACGTTGATCTCTGATGAAGAAGAGATCGCAAGAGTCACACCTGTGATCGAAGCATTAAAAAAGGAATTTGATGTGCCAGTATCCCTAGATACTTATAAATCAGGAGTTGCAAAAGCGGGAATCGAGGCTGGAGCAGATCTGATCAATGACATCTGGGGGCTTAAGTGGGATGGAACTATGGCTGCAGTTTTAGCAGAAACAGGAGTTGCTTCTTGCTTGATGCATAACCGTAAGGATACAGATTATAAGGATTATTTAAATGATGTGGTAGCAGATTTAGATGAGACGATGAAGATGGCAAAGGAAGCTGGAATCAAGAAAGAAACGATCATGCTGGATCCAGGAATTGGATTTGCCAAGGATCTTGATCAGAATTTAGAGCTTATGAACCATCTGGAGTTATTAAATCAGTGGGATGTACCAGTTCTTCTTGGAACATCTAGAAAATCCATGATCGGTTTAACACTGGATCTTCCATCAGATCAGAGAGTAGAAGGAACTGTGGCAACAACGGTCAGTGGATATATGAAAGGATGCAGATTTTTCAGGGTTCACGATGTTAAAGAAAATATGCGTGCGATGAAGATGATAGAAGCAATTTGTGCAAAATAGGGAGAACAGATGATGGATCAGATTACAATCAAAGATTTGGAAGTTTATGCAAATCATGGTTTGTATAAAGAAGAGAAAGCACTTGGGCAAAAATTTCTGGTATCTGCAATTTTATCGCTTGATACGAAACTTGCAGGTGTCAGTGATCAGATGGATTATTCCGTTGATTATGGTAAAGTATGTCATAGGATCAAAGAGATCCTTACAGAAAATGACTTTAGCCTGATCGAATGTGTGGCTGAAACAGTGGCGAAGAAATTATTACTTGAGTTTTCATTGATCAGAAAACTAGAGATTGAAGTAAAAAAACCATGGGCGCCGATCGGGTTGCCACTCGACTATGTTTCAGTGAAGATTAAAAGAGGATGGCACAGAGCGTATCTTGGAGTAGGATCAAATATGGGAGATCGTATGGAATACATTAATCAGGCGATCAATGCGATCGAGGCACAGGATGATACAAGAGTTGTTCATGTTTCCAGTCTGATCGAGACCAAGCCATATGGCGGTGTGGTACAGGATGATTTTTTGAATGGATGTATTGCTATTGACACATTAAAAGAGCCAGAAGAACTGTTGGACTTTCTGATGGATGTTGAAGCACAGGCGGGAAGAGTCAGAACAATTCATTGGGGACCAAGAACATTAGATCTTGATATTCTGATGTATGATGATCTGGTGATGAATGAGAGAAGACTGACGATTCCACATAAAGAGATGCACAAGAGATTATTTGTATTAGAACCATTAGAAGAAATCGCCCCATATCTGATGCATCCGCTTCTTGGACAGACGATCACGCAATTAAAAGAAAAGATAAAAGAGGAACAGTAACTTATGAGAGATTTGACGGAGATAAGGCAGCAGATCGATCAGATCGATCAGAAAATGCTTGCATTATTTAAAGAAAGAATGGGATGTTCTGCAGAAGTTGCAGAGTATAAAAGAGGAACAGGAAAGGCAATTTATGATCCTGTTCGTGAAAGACAGAAAATTGATGCCTTGACAAAAGACGAAGATGAACTTATCATTAAAAAGTCTGTCGAAGAGATGTTTCTTCAGATGATGAGTATCAGCCGAAGATATCAGTATAGTCTGTTATCACAAGAAGATGCTTATATTGATCAGACATTTGAAGAAGTGGAAGCACTGGATATCAATGAAGATACCAAAGTTGTATATCAGGGAATTCCAGGGGCATATCAGGAACAGGCAATGGTACAGTATTTTGGAGAGGATGTCAAGAATTTTTCTGTACCAGAATTTAAAGATGTTGTAAAGACTCTAGATCGAGGAGAAGCTGATTATGGAGTATTGCCAATAGAGAATACTTCAGCAGGAACAGTCAGTGGAATTTATGATATGATCCTTGACTATGACATTTGCGTCGTGGGAGAAGAATCTGTAGATGTAAGGCATGTATTGGCTGCAATTCCTGGAACGAGCTTAGATAAGATTGAAAAAGTATATTCTCATCCACAAGGATTGATGCAGTGTAAAGGATTCTTGGATGAACATCCAGACTGGGATCAGGTAAAAGTTGCAAATACAGCGATCAGCGCAAAGAAAGTAGCAGATGATAATAAGCCTGTGAAAGCTGCAATCTGCAGTGAACGTGCTGCAAAGATGTATGGACTTGAGATTTTGAAACGTGAGGTGAATGATGAAGGAAATAATACAACAAGATTTGTGATCATGTCAAAGAAGAAACAGTACAGAAAAGATGCGGGCAAAGTCAGCATCAGTTTTAGCGTGCCACATGAATCAGGATCTTTATACAATATTCTGACGCATTTCATGTTTAACAATGTCAGTATGAGTAACATTGAATCCAGACCACTTCCAGGAAGAAAGTGGGAATACGGATTTTATGTGGATGTGATCGGGAATCTGGATGATCCTGCGATCCGTAATTCCCTTGCAGGAATTAAAGAAGAAACCAAAGATTTCAAAATCTTAGGGAATTTTTAAGAGAGAATGAAAAAGAGAGAAAAAGGAAAAATAACTGGGGAAATACAAACGAATGGAAGGTAAGGTAAAATGACACAGACAAATGGTGAAACGAAATTACAAAAATTTCACAGCGTCATGCAAAAAGTTCTGAAATATGGAATTGTTTTAGCATTGATCGCATTTATCGTATTGGTTTTGATGAACAAAGACCAGTTTTCCGAAAAAGTTGCAAAAGGAACACCAGAACATAAGCTGACGAAGATTGAAGTGACAGATGGTGATAAGGTTGTTCAGAAATTTAAAGCAGTTTCACATACGATGGAACGGTTGGATATCATGATCGACCGAAACGAACAGACAGGAAGAGCTGGAAGTATTGATCTGAATGTAAAAGACAGTAAAGGAAAATCTATTTTCCACATTACTCCAACACTGTTAGAGGTTGACGGACTGACAGATATGAAAGCAACGATGCGTCGTACTTTGCGTAATGAAAATAAATGGTACAAAGTAGTCGTGAATCAGAAGTTGAATAAAGGGGAAACTTATACGATCGAGATAACAGGAAAGGGTATTAAGGCCGAACGCCCATTATATCTGTATACATCAAGCAATATGGGAAAAATCTATCAGTCAGCTAAATTAAATGGTGTAACACAGAAGAATTTTCATGTTAGAACCAGAGTGTGGACGACACAGATTGATGTATCAGCAGTTGTTTTAACAGTAGCGATCACACTTGCTTTGATCATTTTAATTCTTACACCATTAAAGATTCCAGAAAAATGGAATAAGAGATTCACATGGGCATTATTTATTGTCAATCCATGGGTCGCATTTTATATGGTAGAAAAAGTATTCTATAATCCGATCAGTGTGATGAATAAATTGGCATTTGGAATGAACATCCTATGGTACTATATATTGTTCTTCATTTTATTACTGATCTTTAACCGTGTGAAATGGGCGTTGCTCGTTGGAGATGTATTTTTATATGCAGCTGCGATCGGAAACTATTTTGTATTAGCATTCCGTGGAACACCGATCACGCCGGCAGATATTTATGCACTTGGAACAGCAATGGACGTTGCAGATCATTATGTATTAAGTTATGATAAACCAGCAATCGTTGCGACGGTTGTATTATTGGGATTATGTGTGTTTGCATGTAAACTCGATACATATAAGATCTTCCATTGGAAGAAACGTCTAGTTGCATTACTGATCACAGCAATCGTAACAGTAGGAAGTTCTTTCTTCTTGACAAGAGTAGACTTTTTGTCAAAGAAAGGTGTTGCTGTAAACTTCTGGCAACAGAAGAAAGGATACTTAAAAAATGGATATATTTTAAGCTTTTTAATGAATATTCAGTATACGATCGTTTCCCAGCCAGATGGATATAGTCCAGAAGCGGTAGATAAGATCGCAGATAAGTATCAGGTAACACAGGGAACCAATAAGAAATTAAAACAGAAACCAAATGTTGTCGTGATCATGAATGAAACATTCTCAGATCTGAATGTAGTAAATAAGATCAAGACAAACAAAGAGGTTATGCCATTTATCAATAGTTTAAGTGAAAATACGATCAAAGGACATATGCTGGTATCTGTTTTTGGTGGAGGAACAAGTAATTCAGAGTATGAGTTCTTAACAGGAAACTCTGTATCATCTCTTCCATTAAACGGAAATGCATATACACAGTTTGTAAAACATAAGGTGCCAAGTCTGGCATCTCAGTTAAAACAGCAGGGATATGATACACTGGCATTCCATCCATACAAAGCACACGGATGGAACCGAGATACGGTATATCCGCTAATTGGATTTGATAATTTCTTAGATGAGACATCTATGAATCCAAATGGAGAGAAATTCAGAGGATGGTATAGTGATGCAGAAGATTACAATAAGATCATAGATATCTTTAATAAGAAAAAAGCGGGACAGCCATTATTCTTATTCAATGTAACGATCCAGAACCATGGTGGATATCTGATCGCAGACAAGAACTTTAAGGAAGAGATCAAGATCAAAGATGAGAAGGCAACAGATACAGCAAACCGTTATTTATCACTGATCCATGAATCAGATCGAGCATTCGAGAAGATCATCAACTACTTTAAGAATCAGAAAGAGCCAACGATCGTTGTAATGTTTGGAGATCATCAGCCAAAACTTGAGGATTCTTTCTATGAGCTGTTATATGGAAAATCTTTAAACAGCTTAAGTTTAAAAGAACTGCAGAAGAAATATACAGTTCCATTTATCATCTGGGCAAATTATGATATTGATGCAAAGAGCGATGTGGAAAATGTCAGTGCAAACTATTTATCAAGCCTGATGTTACAGCAGACAAACTTAAAGATGTCAAGATACAATGAGTTCTTATTAAATATGAGAAATGAAGTCCCAGCATTAAATGCCAATGGATATGTTGATAAAGATGGAAAGAACCATGAGTTGTCTGAGAATAATGAATATACAAAACTGATCACACAGTATCAGTATCTACAGTATAACAGTCTGATGGATAAGAAACATGTAAGTACAGACCTGTTTAGTGTAAAAGATGGAAAATAAATCAAAGCTTTGGACACTCTGCCTTGACAGAGTGCCCAAAACGATATAGAATGAAACGTGTTGTCATGTTGTTAAATATAACAGCATTATAAATAATATAAGAAAAAGTCAAAGTAATTGATTTTATTAGGAGGATACACATATGGTAAAAGCAGTCGTTGGAGCCAATTGGGGAGACGAAGGAAAAGGTAAGATTACAGACATGTTGGGTGAAACATCCGATATTATCGTTCGTTTTCAGGGAGGAGCAAATGCAGGTCATACGATCATTAATGACTATGGTAAGTTTGCATTGCATACATTACCATCTGGGGTATTCTACAACCATACAACTAGTGTGATCGGTAATGGTGTGGCATTAAATATCCCTGTATTATTCAAAGAGATCGAAGGAATCGTAAGTCAGGGTGTTCCACAGCCAAAGATCTTAGTATCAGATCGTGCACAGATGGTCATGCCATATCATATTTTATTTGACCAGTATGAAGAAGAACGTTTAGGAAAGAATTCTTTTGGATCAACAAAATCTGGTATCGCACCATTTTATTCAGACAAATATGCAAAGACCGGTTTCCAGGTAAGCGAATTATTTGATGATGATTCTTTAAAAGAAAAGATCAAAGCAGTATGTGAAAAGAAGAATGTTTTATTAGAGCATTTATACCATAAACCACTTCTTGATCCAGATGAATTATACAATACATTAATGGAATACAAAGAGATGGTAGCACCATATGTATGTGATACATCTCTGTTCTTACATGAAGCGATCAAAGAAGGAAAGAATATCTTATTAGAAGGACAGTTAGGATCATTAAAAGACCCTGATCACGGAATCTATCCAATGGTTACATCATCTTCTACATTAGCAGGATATGGTGCGATCGGAGCCGGAATCCCTCCATATGAGATCAAGAAAGTCGTTACAGTTGTAAAGGCATATTCAAGTGCTGTAGGAGCTGGAGCTTTCGTAAGTGAGATCTTTGGAGATGAAGCAGATGAACTTCGTCGCCGCGGTGGAGATGGAGGAGAATTTGGAGCAACTACAGGACGTCCAAGAAGAATGGGATGGTTTGACGTTGTAGCAACCAAATACGGATGCCGTATGCAGGGAACAACAGATGTTGCATTTACAGTATTAGACGTACTTGGATACTTAGATGAGATTCCTGTATGTGTTGGATACGAAATTGATGGAGAAGTAACAACAGATTTCCCAACAACAGGAAAACTTGAGAAAGCGAAACCAGTATTAGAAGTACTTCCAGGATGGAAATCTGATATCCGTGGAATCAAAAACTACGAAGATCTTCCAGAAAACTGCCGTAAGTACATCGAGTTCGTAGAAGAGAAGATTGGATATCCGATCACTTTGATATCTAACGGACCAGAAAGACATGATATCATCAGACGTGGTTTTGAGGATTAATTATTAAGGACAGATCAATATGAGCAAAGAAAATGCAGATAAAGAACAGAAGAGAAGTTTCAAGCGTGAGGTATTTAGCTGGATCGCATGTATTGTTGTAACGATTCTTCTGACAGAATTTATCTTGAATTTTGTAATTATCAATGCGAATATTCCAAGTGGTTCGATGGAGAATACGATCATGACGAATGATAAACTGATCGCTCTTCGAACATCCTATTGGTTTAACGATCCGAAACGTGGAGATATCATTATCTTCAAATATCCGGATGATGAGACAGAATGGTTTATTAAGCGTGTGATAGCACTTCCAGGAGAGACTGTGTTGGTAAAAGACGGTAAAGTATATATTAATGGAAGTAAGAAAGCACTCAGTGAGCCATATATCAAAGAAGAACCAGTAGAAGATTTTGGACCATATAAAGTACCAAAGAACGGGTATTTTGTGATGGGAGATAACAGAAATAATTCAAATGATGCCAGAGAATGGGAGACCCATTATGTTTCCAGAGATGAAGTCTTAGGAAAAGCATGGTTTAGGTATTACCCATCGATTAAAGTGATCAAGTAAATGACCAAAGAGAAAGGCAGGAAGATAAGATGGATACAAAGATCATCAATGCAGAGAATGCTCCAGCAGCAGTAGGACCATATTGTCATGCAGTAGAAGCAGGAGATTTCGTATTTACATCCGGACAGATCGGATTAGATCCACAGACACAGGAATTAAAAGAAGGTGTCGCAGCACAGACCAAACAGGTATTAGCGAACTTAGGTGCTGTATTAAAAGCATCAGATCTTACATTAGATAATGTTATCAAAACAACAGTGTTCTTAGCAGATATCAACGATTTTGCAGAAATCAATGAAATCTACGAAGAAGCATTTGGAGATAACAAACCAGCAAGATCTTGTGTACAGGCAGGAGCTCTACCAAAAGGAGCACTGATCGAGATTGAAGTTATCGCAGTAAAATAAATAGATGAGTTATAGAAATCCCTGAGAATGAGTTGTAAAAGATTCATTCTCAGGGATTTCTTGTTTTTATAAAAATATTTATGATCAGAGTGTCAATAAATTCAGCAAACGATCGTTATCTTCTTTCTTCTGAATACAGAATCGGATAAATTCACCGTCTAGTCCATGGAAACTTGCACAGTCACGGATCATCAGGCCAGACTTAATGCAACGTTCAAACATTTCAAAAGAAGTTGTGCCATCTAATAATTTTACAAGGATAAAGTTTGCATAAGCTGGATAAATCTTTAGGTTATCGCGTTTGGATAAAATATCAATGCAGCGTGTACGTTCAGATTGTATATAATCCTTTGTTGTTTGAATATAATCTGTATCCATAAACATAGCTTCTCCTGCAAGAGCAGCAAGTGTATTGATCGTCCAAGGATTTTTGATACTGTTCATACGTTCAAGGAAAGCAAGATTTCCACAGATTCCATATCCAAGTCGCAGTCCTGGAGCGCAGAAGAATTTGGAAGTTCCACGAAGTATCATGAAATTATCGAATTTTGTTGTTAGGGATACTGCAGAGATTGTATCAATATCAGGTGCAAATTCTACATAAGTTTCATCGATCATAACGAAGATATCATGTAATTTACAATGAGTTAGGATCTTTGTGATCTCTTCGGTATTCAAAGCGCTGGACGTCGGGTTGTTTGGGTTACAGATCGCAAGAAGATCAATATCATCGGTAAGTTTTGAAATCAGGTCATTAAGATCTAGTTTAAAATCAAGATCTTCTCTTAAAAAATATTCTTCTACATGTCCGCCAACCAGATCGATCTCTCTTGTATACTCAGAATAAGTTGGAGAAAGCAGCAAGGCATGTTTTGGACGTAACAGCTGCATGGTCAGACTGATCATCTCAGTTGCACCATTTCCAACAATGATATGTTCCATTGGGACATTGCAGTAAAGTGCAAGGGTGGAACGAAGCTCTTTATAATCACGGTCAGGATATTCGCTGATCGATTCAATATGAGAAGCCATACTTTTCTTTAACAAAGGAGAAATTCCGAGCGGATTGACATTCCCGGCAAAGGGAATGATATCTTCTTTTTTGATTCCATAATAAGCTTCCACTTTCTCAAGATCACTTCCGTGAAATTCTTGTTTTTTTTCTGACATGGTAATTCCTCTTTTCCTTTTCTATTGTGTCGAAATTTGGTATAATACATATTATGCGATAAGTACGCATGGGTGTACTTGAATTTGTATTTTTGATATTTACATCATAATTATACCCACAAAATCTTTTGGTTGGCAAGGAGCAGAATAAGATTATGTCAGAATCATTGGAAAATTTTACAAATATCGTGAAAGAAGATATAAAAGAGGCAAAAACACTCTTTTTTTCTGAAGCGTTTAAAGAAGAATATCTAAAAGATCGAAGAGAAGAAAAAGAGCTTTATCATCAGCTTTTGCTGGGGAGAAACAGGAATCAGATCTTGGAGGAATTTTTGTTGAGTTCAGGACAGAAAAAGCCGGTTCTCTTGAGTGCAGCAAAGACGATCTATCAGGCAACGATCATGAATCTTGATGAACCATTGGAGATAAAAGTCAAGAGAGAAGGATGGGGGTATCTGGTAGGGAGAATAAAAAGTGACGGAACTTTCCTGTCTCTTCACAAGAATACATTTCAGGCAGAGGATTTTGAAGATGGCACTCTGACGATTTATGCAGATATGAAAACAATTCCGAAGGATGGAGATATCGACCATCTGATCATTCAGACTGTTTATCAGACTCTGCAGATCGAGGTTGTCTATAAAGAACAGAAAAGTGAAAGAAAAAAAGAAGAAGAATTCCGTCAAAAGAAATTGATCGAATTATATGTGGATTTCTGTACAGGAAGGATTACAACAAGTCAGCTTTATGAGAGAGGAAATATGGTTCTTGATAAGATGCCGGATGATCCGGTTAAGAATCGTATTTATGATCTGATGAAACTGCATCTTTCTATTCTTGAAGGAAAAGGAGACTTAGAAGAAAAGATTCCAGAAGATGCATCAAAAGAGCCGCTTTTGATCGCGCAGGGATATGTTTGGTATCTTCAGGCATTTTATGATAAGGAAGAAGAAACGATCATAAGATCAAGAGATGAGATCAAAGAACTCTATGATCAATGCGAAGATGGAAAGATCAAAGGATATCTGTTCTGGCTTTATATGAATCTAAGCGAAGAATTGATGAAGGATGCTAAACTTCGAATGGAACTAATCAAAGAATTATATCAGGAAGGATGTCAAAATCCGCTTTTGCAATTTGAAGGATGCTGTATTTTAGGCGAAGATGAACAGCTGTTGGATGAGATAGATTCTTATGAATTATGGGTGCTTGAATTTGGTGCAGAGGAGAAGATTCTGAATTCCAAACTCATTGGAAGGATTTGTTTTTTGATTTCAAGAAACAAGGTGTTTTCCGAAGAAGTCCTTTGGTTGTTCCTTTGTATTTATAAAGAATACCGTCAGAGTGATGTGCTGCAGGGAATTTGTGCACTGATGATCCAGGGCAATTGTATGGACGAGGACTGTCATCCTTATTATGAGGAAGCACTTCAAAGAGGAGTACAGCTCATTGGCTTGCAGGAAGCTTTTTTAAGAACGATCCCGAAGGGACAATATCCATTGCTTCCAGAAGAGATCTTAAGATATTTTACGTATAGTAAGAGTCTTGGAAAAGAAGATCAAAGCCGCCTGTTTGCAAATGTTGTACAGAACAGAAGAAAATACCATAAGGTGTTTGCAAATTATGAAGAATTGATCAGAGCTTTTTTAAGAGAAGAATTAAGAAGAGGTCAGATCAATGAAGATCTGATCTTATTATACCGGTATTATTTTGAAGAATTGCTGGAAGATGAGAGATCAAGACAAGATTTAGGTAATATTATTTTTGTCAGACAGTTGATCTGTGATAATGAATTTATCCAGAAAGCGGAGATCAGTCAGAGATGGAAGAAGAATCTGGATGTTTGTTACTTAAGAGAAGAAAAGATCTATGTAGAGATTTTTGACGAACATGCATCATTTGTGTTTTTTGACAGTGAGGAAAACAGATACATTGGATCAGTGACTTATCAGTTAAAACCAATCTGGACGAAGGAGCAGATCCAGGCATATTGTGAGGCAGCAGACGGAACGAATGAGCATTTTGTCCTATATAAAGGTGCAGCTTTTGAAAGAAAACAACAATTAGAAGACGAAGACTTCCCAGTTGTGTTATCTGCATTAAAGAGTAGAGCACTGGATGAAGACTATGAACAGCAGTTATTTGAAAAAGTGTTGGATTATTACTGGGAACATGAGATGTCTGAAGAATTGAAACGTGCACTTTCTTATGTGGAATGGAAGAACTTAAAAGACGAAAACAGAATTCATATGATCCGCTATTTCATAGCAGGGGAATTGTATAATGAGGCTTTGAAAGGAATCGAACAATACGGATATCAGTTTTTGGATAAGCAGCAATTGTGTACGATTTGCTTATATGCACTGACAACATTAAGTACCAGACGCTCAGAACTGTTGGTTGAGATGTGTGAATATGCATTCTCAAGGGGAGAGGAAAACAGTGAGATCGTTGCATATCTGCAAAGATATTTCCACGGAACCAAGGAAGAGATGCTGGCAATATTTGAAGCAGGAAACAAAGGTGGTATGTATGACCGCATTTTTGTGGAAAGTGTGTTAAAAGCCTGTATCGCAGATGGTGTGGATGGAACAGAATTTAAGGTATTTTCTACTTATATTCAGCAGGTACAGACAGATACGGCATTGATCGATGCGATGTTAGTAGAATATGTGAATTTTGCATATGAACAAGATCAGATACTTCCAGAGGAATTTTATGAACTGATCGGAAAGAAGATCGATATCGGAAAGATGGACTGGATGTATCAGCAGCTCTATCTTGATTATTATAAAGATAAAAAAGAGAATTTAAGTGACAGATGTAAAGGACGCATCGAGAAGATCAAAGATTATCAGGTGGTTCAGACGGATCATGTTCTTCCAGTGTTGTTCCAATATCTGGATGTGATAAAACTTCCAAAGTATCTTTGTGCCAGAACATTTATAGAATTTCGTGCAAAGAGTGGGCAGACAGTGATATTCCATTTTATGGATGGGACAAGTGCAGCATGGAAAGAGGAAGTGATGAAAGAGCTGCTTCCTGGATATTATGTATTCTCAGCTTCTATATTTGATCATGAATTAAATGACCATTATGTAACCATAGAAGGAGAAGAAAGAAGATATCGTGACCAGGTGGTCGTGACAGATCATTTGAAGTACTGCAAGGGAAGCCGCTTTTATGAACTAAATGAACTGATCCGGCATCAGCAGGATGGAAAACTCCAGATGATGATGGAGGAATATGCAGCAAAGACAATGATGGTGCAATTTATAAAACCAATGACAGAGGAATAAGATATGCAGACGGCAATACATTTTGAAGGAGATCTGGCATATATTTGTGTGTCAGATCAAGGAGAGATTAAGGAAGAAGAACCTGTCACTTATGGCAGATCCAGAGTGGAATTTGTCATTTCGACAGCACAGGCACAAAAGGAAGGAACGATCGGAGTTGTTCTTGATGAAGCAGCGCCGCAGATCGTACAACAAGCAGAAGAACAGTGTATCCGTGCAGGAATCACAAAAGAAAGGGTAAGATTTTTTACCAAAGAAGAAGCAGCGTTGGGAGTTGTTGGATTCCGTGGAGATAATCTGTTGCGTGGGAATTCAGTGATTTTTGATTATACCAAGAAACGATTTATCTGCTATGAGATCCGCAAGACAAAAGATCGTGTTTTAGTTGACAGCAGGGATTATACGGAACAGATCAAGGATGCGGTGGCGAATGAAGAGAAAGATATCGCATTCTTACAGATCATCAAACAGGCACTGGTAAGAGGTGTGACGGCTACAGTTTATCTTTGTGGAGAGGGCTTTGAAGGAAGCTGGTTTAAACAGTCTACGAAAGCATTGTGCCTTGGAAGAAGAGTATTTATGAGCAAACATTTGTTTGCATGTGGAGCAGTGTATTTATGTGAAAATGATAAACATGTTTCCAGAGATGAGGTTGTGTTTGCACAAAATGTTACGATCAGTCAGATCGGGCTGGTCGTGCATCACCATGGAAGAGATATGTTCTGTCCTTTGATCATGGATGGAAAGCCATGGAAAGAAAGCCGTGGAGAGATTGAAATTTTTGTATCAGGAGTGAATGGATTGATCTTTGAAGTCAGAAATCGTTCTGGAATCAAGAAAGCTTCGATCTGTATGTCATTAGACGGAATGAAGAAAGATCCAAATCTTGTATATAAATTAAGAATTCAGGGAGAATACATCAAAGCAGATCAGTGTAAGATCAAGATTACAGATCTTGGGTTTGGACAGATTCGCCAGGCAAGCTATCAGACGTGGCAGCAGGTCATACAGCTGGAAAGAGGTGATTATCATGAGTAAGATCGTTTTGTGTGAGACAAAACCAGCGAAAGTTCCATATAAGATCGCAAAGATTGGGAGAAGCTTTCAAAGTTATGAGGAATTTTGCTGGCTGTTAGAACATTACTTGATATTTTTCTTGACAGAAGGTTTTGAATATCCATTAAAAAATTATTTAAAAGAGCAGCTGGATATTGTGATCAAGAGTGATGACGCGGTACAGCAAGTCAAGGAAGTGATAAATTACTATAATTACTTTACTTCAGATGAGAAAATCCAGTTTCAGCAAAAATTACGCACAACTTATCTTTATTCTGCTGCAAAGAAGCAAAAACTTCTGGCAGATATGTATTTAAAGCATCAATTGTATGTAAGAGCATTGATCGCTTACCAGAAACTTGAAACAGTTTCAGGGAAATTAAATGCTGCGGAACAGATTCAGGTACTATATCATATGGGATTATGCCAAAGCCGGATGTTTTGTTTTGAAGAGGCAAAAGAATCTTTTGCAATGGCATTAAGGATCAAAGAAGATAAACAGATACAGGAAGCGTATTTTACAGCAGCATATCTGGCAGGAGATGAGGAAGCATTTTTGGAAGCAGGAAGAAAGATTTCTTTTGATGAAGATCAATGTAAGATGATCTATCAGAACATAAAAGAAAGAGAAAAAGAAGTTTTTCAAAAAGAAGAGTTTGATAAACTTGGTAAAATAGATTATCATAGAAAGAAGGCAGACGAAAATATAACCCGCCGCCTGATTAAGACAACTTTAGGGAAGTGGAAAGATGAATACAAAGCGCAGACTATCTGATGACCTGTCGAATGATAGTGAGATCTTAAGTGAAAAACGATTTGTAAAACTTTATAAAGAAGAGTTAGAAAGCATTGAGAAACAGATCCATGATCTTAAGAAACTTGATCAGAAAGATTTTGATGTGAAACCAGAGGTAGAGGACAAAGCAAGACTTTATTATCGGACATTTGCAAGAGAATTTTATGATGTTTGTGAAGGAAGAGTCAGTGATGAAGAGTTTTTTGATCTTTGGGAACGCGAAGAAGAATTAAAGGCAGGACTCAATTCGATCAATTCTCTGGAAGGAGAACAAAAACAGTTAGAGAAGGAACTTGTGCATGCGAATGAAGATGAGACCATGATGAATGGGAAAATCAAGGCAGCACAGGAGAAGAGAAGAAATAAAAAGGCACTGTTTATTTCATTTCTTTGCATGGCAGCAGCGGTATGCGGAGTGAGTGCTGGATATTTATATCATTTTGAGATGAATGCCAAAGATTATCTGTGGCAGTTGAGTGCAGGAGCAGTGATCATATTATTGCTTCTTGTGATTTTATTTCAGTCACAGAGGAAAGCTGGTGATCAGCTGAAATTATTAGAGATGATGGTCACACACAAGAGTTATACTGGAAAGCGGTTAGAAGATGATAAAAGAGAGATTGGCAATGATCTTAAGTTTTATTATGAGAAATTTGAAAAAGTATTTTCATATATTTCACCGGAACAGTGGAAATTATTTGATTTTTGTGGTAAAGTGTCAGCCAGATTAAGATTTAGCGATGCGATCCTTGAGGCATCCAATGATCTGGAACGATTATTAGAAAAGAACCAGTGGGATAATCCAGGAATCTGGATGTATCATCCAAAGGTTTTATATGATCTGATCAAACGAAAGGATTACCTGAATACATTGAATGATAGAAAAGATATATGCAATCAGGAATTGATCCGGCATGAGCAGATTTTAGAAGGAATCGGTGAACAAGCAGATTCTGAAACTATAGAGTAAGGAGTTTAGAGATGAAGAAAGAATTAGAAACAACGTATGATCCAGGTGCGATTGAAGAACGCCTGTATCAGAAATGGCTGGATAACAAGTATTTCCATGCAGAAGTAGATGAGACAAAACAACCATATACGATCGTGATTCCACCTCCAAATATCACAGGAAAGCTTCATATGGGACATGCGTTAGATGAGACACTTCAGGACATTCTGATCCGATTTAAGAAGATGCAGGGATATAATGCATTATGGATACCAGGAACAGACCATGCAAGTATTGCGACAGAAGTAAAGATCATCAATGCACTGAAAGAAGAAGGAATCGAGAAAGAAGATCTTGGAAGAGAGAAGTTCTTAGAACGTGCCTGGGATTGGAAAGAAGAATATGGTGGAACGATCATCGAACAGATGAAGAAACTTGGATCTTCCTGTGACTGGGATCGTGAGAGATTCACGATGGATGAAGGATGTTCTGAAGCAGTCAAAGAAGTTTTCATTAAATTATATGAAAAAGGTTATATTTACCGTGGATCAAGAATCATCAACTGGTGTCCGGTCTGCCAGACATCTATCTCTGATGCGGAAGTAGAATACGAAGATCAGGCAGGGCATTTCTGGCATATTAAATACCCAGTTGTTGGAAGCGAAGGCGAATATGTAGAAATCGCAACAACACGTCCAGAGACATTATTAGGAGACTCTGCAGTTGCAGTTCATCCAGATGATGAAAGATATACACATTTAGTTGGTAAGATGTTAGAATTGCCATTATGCAATCGTCAGATTCCAGTTGTAGCAGATGAATATGTAGACCGTGAGTTTGGAACAGGTGCCGTTAAGATCACACCAGCACATGATCCAAATGACTTTGAAGTTGGGAAACGCCACGATCTGCCAGAGATCAATATCTTAAATGACGATGCAACGATCAACAAGAATGGTGGTAAATACGAAGGTATGGATCGCTATGAAGCAAGGAAGGCCATTGTTGCTGACTTGGAAGAACAGGGATATTTAGTTAAGATCAAAGAACATGAACATAACGTAGGAACACATGACCGCTGCGGAACAACGGTTGAGCCTATGATCAAGCCACAGTGGTTTGTGAAGATGGAAGAACTCGCAAAACCAGCGATCGAAGCTGTGAAGAACGGAGATCTGAAATTCGTACCAGAACGTTATACAAAGACATATCTTCATTGGTTAGAGAACATCCGTGACTGGTGTATTTCCAGACAGTTATGGTGGGGACACAGAATTCCAGCATATTATTGTGATGAATGTGGAGAAGTTGTCGTAGCAAGAGAAACACCGGAAGTATGTCCTAAGTGTGGATGCAAGCATTTCACACAGGATGAAGATACATTGGATACATGGTTCAGTTCTGCATTGTGGCCTTTCTCAACACTCGGATGGCCAGAGAAGACAAAAGAATTAGATTATTTCTATCCTACAAATACACTGGTAACAGGATATGATATCATTTTCTTCTGGGTAGTCAGAATGGTATTCTCAGGATACGAACAGACAGGAAAGAGTCCATTTGACACAGTACTGATCCATGGATTAGTTCGTGATGAACAGGGACGTAAGATGAGTAAATCCCTTGGAAATGGTATCAATCCATTGGATGTCATTGCACAGTATGGTGCAGATGCCTTAAGATTTACACTGATCACAGGAAATGCCCCTGGAAATGATATGCGTTACACAGAAAAACGTGTCATTGCAAGCCGTAACTTTGCAAACAAGATCTGGAATGCATCTCGTTTCATTATGATGAACTTAGAGCAGGCTGATTTCTCTGATGTTACATTAGAAGATCTTACAAGTGCAGACAAATGGATCTTATCTAAGTTAAATACACTTGCCAAAGATGTTACAGACAACATGGAGAAATACGAACTTGGTATCGCAGTTCAGAAACTAAACGACTTCTTATGGGAAGAATTCTGTGACTGGTATATTGAGATGGTAAAACCTCGTCTGTACAATGATGAAGATCAGACAAAGGCAGCAGCACTTTGGACATTAAATACAGTTTTAACAGAAGCATTAAAACTGTTACATCCATATATGCCATTTATCACAGAAGAGATTTATTGTAATTTAACAGATGAAGAATCTATTATGTTAGCAAAATGGCCAGAGTTCAAAGAAGAATGGAACTTCAAGGCTGATGAGAAGGCTGTAGAGACGATCAAAGAAGCAGTCAGAGGAATCCGTAATGTTCGTGCAGAGATGAACGTATCACCAAAGAAGAAAGCACAGGTTTATGTGGTATCTGAAGATGCGGAGATCAGAGATATTTTTGAACAAGGGAAAGTTTTCTTTGCTACACTTGGATATGCAAGTGAAGTTATCATTCAGGATAACAAAGACGGAATCGGAGACGATGCAGTATCAAGTGTGATCGCAGGAGCTGTGATCTACATGCCATTTGCAGAATTAGTTGACATTGCAAAAGAGAAAGAACGTCTTGCAAAAGAAGAAAAACGTTTAAATGGCGAGATCAAACGTTGCGAAGGAATGCTTGGAAATGAAAGATTCGTAAGCAAAGCGCCTGAAGCGAAAGTTCAGGAAGAAAAAGACAAACTTGCCAAATATCAGCAGATGTTAGAACAGGTCAAAGAACAGATCGCAAGAATTTCATAAAGATCAGAAGTGGATGATAAAACGAGGTTTTGAAAAATGGAATTTACATTAGATTTACACACACATACAGTAGCCAGTGGACATGCGTATTCAACAGTACAGGAGATGGCAAAAGCAGCGGCAGATAAAGGATTGAAACTTCTAGGCATCACAGAACATGCACAAGGAATTCCTGGAACATGCGATGAGATTTATTTCCATAATATGCGTATTATTCCAAGAAAGATGTATGGGATCGATCTGATGTTTGGCTCTGAGATCAACATTATCGATCATGATGGAACTTTAAGTATGGAAGAGAAAATTATTGAGAAGACATTGGATATCCGAATTGCGGGAATCCATCTTCCATGTTATGAAGTTGGAACCGTCACGCAAAATACGAATGCCTATGTAAAAGCGATCGAGAATCCAATGATCGATATTATCAGTCATCCAGATGACAGCAGAATACCGATTGATTATGAAATGATTGTAGATGCGGCAAAAGAAAATCATACACTGCTAGAGATAAATAACAGTTCCTTGGATTCTTTGTCATCAAGAGTTGGAGCATGGCAGAATCTGCAGATCATGCTTCAGATGTGTGAAGAGAAGAAAGTGCCGGTAGTCGCAGGGACAGATGCGCATTTTTCAAGCGCGGTTGGCGTGTTTGATCATGTGGAAGTCTTATTACAAGAGATGAATTTCCCAGAAGAACTAGTAGTGAATCGCTCTGTAGATGTGTTAAAACAAGAAATTTTACAACATCGTGAAATCCGAAAGATCGGAAGAGATTAAAAATAGAAACATCCATCGAGAATTAAAGTTCAGATGGATGTTTTTTTACTTTATTTTTCAGATAAAATGTAATAAATAATGTCAGCACAATAATTGGTAACATCAGTTTTTGCAGATAAGAAGCTATCTCCTGGAGTAAATTTTGAATAACAATTGTTTTTATCGGCACGAATGATACTCGTAGTATCCACAAATGACTTCATACTTTTATGGATCACAAGATCTTCCATAGGGAGGTAATAATAATTTTTATAATCTTTGAGGTAATGTTTTAGATGACCATTTTCCAAAGGACATGTAAGTATAGCATTTGAATGATCAAGAGTCAGAGATATGCCAGACTTTTCGTAATTGCAGCTGACAGGAATCTGTATATCAAGATTCAGATGAGCAACAAAATGATCATTTTCAATAAAATAGGATGATAAAGTAAATTCTTTATCAAGCAATGCGGGATAAGACATCAATGAATAAATTTTATGTAGACCGATAAGATCTTTGTGGTTATGTAAAAGTAGCGATTCTTTATTCTTGATCTCTCCATTCTCAAGATAATCTTGATAAGTTTTGATGAGTTTTTTTCCAGAAAGTTTGTCGATTCGTTGAATTCCTAAATATTCTTCCAGATTCTTCTGCCGGAAATTCTTTAATCCCCACAGATTTTTATAAGGTTTTAAAATTTGATAAAGATCAAGATGTTCATACTGATCAAATGATGCATTGATCTTAAACTCCTTGATCTTCGATGTCAAAAAAGGAAGATCAAAGGTTTTGCCATTAAATGTAATCAGTGTATTATAAGGTTGGATAAATGCAAGAAAATCAGTTAAGATCTGTTTCTGAGATAATCCGTCTTCATTAAACCATTGTGTTACATTTCCATCCATATCACAGCATCCGATCACAGTAATCGCTGAGATATCAGCACTCAATCCAGTTGTTTCTATATCAAAAAATAAAGATTGTTGTATGTTATGTTCCATAAAAATCCTTTCTGTGAACAAGAATCATATCCACAGATTTATTATATCGGCTTTTGATCGGATTTGCAATGAATGGAAAACCAGAGTATGACACTCCATCATATGATCATTTAAGATAAGAACATACGTACGGATTATTTGTGAATTCTGATCCAATAGACTGGACTGTTAAGACATGATAAGGTATAATACGAAACGAATGGAAAAAGACAGAATAAGGAGAAACCAAATTGATTTCATATATAAAAGGAATACTAGAAGATATGTCACCAGGGATGGTGGTTGTGGACAATCATGGGATTGGGTACCAGATGATGGTTCCGATGAGAGGAGAATCTTTTCCTAAGATCGGACAAGAAATCAAGATCTATACCCATATGCATGTAAGAGAAGATGATGTCAGTTTATTTGGCTTTTTATCAAAAGAAGAAAAAGAAGCATTTGAACTTCTGATCGGAGTCAATGGGATCGGACCGAAGGTAGGATTGTCTGTATTATCAACGCTGTCCGTTTATGAACTTAAGATGGCAGTGATCAGTGAAGACGTCAAGACAATTTCTAAGACCCCGGGACTTGGACCTAAGGGAGCGAAGAAATTGATCTTAGAATTAAAAGATAAGTTAAGATTTGAAGAATTAGAAGAAGATGGTGTGGGAGCAGAGATCTTTGATACATCTGCAGACAGCAGTGATTCTGTGATGATCACGATCGAAGGATTAGTAAGTCTTGGATATTCAAAAAGTGAAGCAGCGATCGCAGTTAACAAGGTAGAAGATGCGAAAGATCTCACCCCAGAAGAACTTCTTAAAAAAGCATTGAAGAATATTATGATATAGATAGAGGGTAATTATGCAAAACAGAATGATTTCCACAGAACTTGTGGAAGAAGATATCAAAATTGAAAATCATCTGCGCCCACAAATGTTAAGTGATTACATTGGACAGGAAAAAGTCAAAGAGAATTTAAAGATTTTTATTGAGGCAGCCAAAAGTCGAGGAGAATCTTTAGATCATGTACTGTTTTACGGCCCCCCGGGATTAGGAAAGACAACACTTGCAGGGATCGTAGCAAATGAAATGGGTGTACATTTGAAAGTAACAAGTGGACCAGCGATCGAGAAACCAGGAGAAATCGCGGCAATTCTTAATAATCTGCAGGAAGGAGATGTCTTATTTATTGATGAGATTCACCGTTTAAATCGACAGGTAGAAGAAGTTCTGTATCCAGCAATGGAAGACTATGCCATTGATATATTAGTAGGAAAAGGACAGGCTGCGAGATCGATCCGGCTGGAACTGCCAAGATTTACATTAGTCGGGGCAACGACAAGAGCTGGAATGTTAACAGCACCGTTAAGAGATCGATTTGGAGTTGTAAACCGCTTGAATTTCTATAACAGTGAAGAGCTACAGACGATCATTGAACGGTCTGCAGAAGTCTTAGAGATTGGGATCGATCCAGAGGGTGCATTAGAGATTGCAAGAAGATCCAGAGGGACACCAAGACTTGCCAATCGTTTATTGAAACGTGTGCGAGATTTTGCACAGGTAAAATACGATGGACAGATCACATTAGAGATTGCAAGAGATGCACTGAATCATTTAGAAGTTGATACGATCGGGCTGGATCAGACAGATAGAAATTTATTAAAGACGATGATGGAGACATTTGAAGGAAGACCAGTCGGACTTGATACATTAGCAGCAGCGATCGGAGAAGATTCAGGAACGATCGAAGATGTGTATGAGCCATATCTGATCCAGAACGGATTGATTCAGAGAACACCAAGAGGAAGAGTTGTAACAAGAAGTGCATATGAGCATTTTCATTTACCAATACCAGAGGATAGATAACAGATGAGAACAAAGAACAGACCAATTGAAGTATTAGCTCCAGCTGGTTCCATGGAATGCCTAAAAGCAGCAATTCTAAATGGAGCGGATGCCGTCTATTTAGGTGGAGAGATGTTTGGAGCCAGAGCTTATGCTGGAAATTTTAATAAGGAAGAACTATTAGAAGCAATCGATTACGTACATTTGTATGGTAAAAAATTATTTCTTACAGTCAATACTCTGATGAAAGAAGAAGAACTTCCATTACTGCCGGGATTTTTAAAACCTTTTTATGAGCAAGGACTGGATGCGGTGATTGTACAGGATTTGGGAGCTGTATCCGTGATCCGAAAACACTTTCCGAAACTTGAGATTCATGCGAGCACCCAGATGACGATCACAGGGGTTCATGGAGCAAGGATCGCAAAGAAAATGGGTGCAAAACGAGTTGTTCCAGCAAGGGAATTATCTTTGGAAGAGATTCAGGAGATTAAGGATGATACAGGACTTGACATGGAATGTTTTGTTCACGGAGCATTATGCTACTGCTATTCAGGACAGTGCTTTATGAGTAGTATGTTAGGTGGAAGAAGTGGAAATCGTGGACGATGTGCAGGAACATGCCGTCTGCCATTTTATCTTGACGGGACAAAGAATACAAAGAATGCGTATCCATTAAGTTTGAAAGATTTATGTACCATTGAACATTTACCAGAGATTTTAGATCATGGAGTGGATTCCTTAAAGATTGAAGGACGCATGAAAGGTCCAAGATATGTCGGGGAAGTCACAAGAATCTACCGCAAATACGTAGATCTTTATCTTTCAAAAAAACCATATAAAGTAGAATCCGAGGATCTGAAGATTTTGATGGAAGTATTTAACCGTGGGGGATTTACTGGCGGATATTATAAAGAATATCATGGAAAAGATATGATGAGTATGAAACGGCCAGATCATCAGGGGTTATATGTTGGGAAGATCAGTAAACTTATGAAAGGTAAGATTTCTTTTACGGCCCAAGAAGATATCCACAAAGGAGATGCTTTGCAGATCCGTATCAATTCAGAAGAAAAAGTAGAACTTACCAGTCCCTGTGAATTTAAAGCAGGCAGCAAGGTTGTTTTAAATGGACAGAAAATGAAGAAACTTCATGAAGGCATGGAAATCAAAAGAACCTTGAATCATCCAATGATCGAACGGATTGATGAAGGATTAAAGCAGAAAAAGAAAGAAAATCTTAAGGGAAAAATCATAATTCAGAAAGATCAGTGTGCTAAACTCATTCTCAAAGACGGAGAAGATCACGTAGAAGTAATTGGTCCAGTGATCGAAGAAGCGCAGAAAAATGGTGCCATGCCAGCAGATATTGAGAAGCTTCTTAAGAAAACAGGACAGACCCACTATACATTTGAAGAATTAGAAGTTGATCTTGGAGAGAACTTGTTCGTACCAGGTTCTGTGCTCAAGAAACTAAGAAAAGAAGCATTTGCACAGATGGATCAGACAAAGATTTTAAAATACAGAAGAACTTACGAAGATCCAGTCAAAGAAAATGATGTAGCAAGCAGTCAGGAACAGGAAGACAGCAAGATACAGATTGCAGTTTCTATGGAGAACCTTGAGAATCTGGATATTGTAACAGAAGACAGGGAAGTAATGAAGATCTATCTTTCATGGATGGAACTCAAACAGCAGGAGGATCCACAATCTATCCTGAATAAAATAAAGACTGCAGGAAAACAGTGTTATCTGATGCTTCCACAGATTGCAAGAAAACGTCAGATGGAAGAATTAAAGGCAAAGAAAGATCTTATATTTACAAATGAAATTGATGGGCTGCTCGTACGCAATTTAGAAGAATTTTCATGGTTGATCGAAGAAGGATACCAAAAGGAAATGATCGCGGATTACATGTTTTATGGATATAACAAAGAGGCTGTCAAAGAATACCAAAGATTATCAGATATTCAAATTCGAATGACGTATCCATCAGAATTAAACAAAAAAGAGATGGAACAGTTAGAACTTCTGAATGCGGACCTATTCCTCTATGGTTATCAGCCATTGATGGTGTCTGCACAATGCGTGAAGAATAATCTTCGAGGATGTGATAAGACTCCATCTTGGCTGACATTAAAGGATCGTTACAATGCAAACTTCTTCGTTCACACAAGTTGTTGTGACTGCATCAATGAGATTTATAATGGAAAACCATTGTGGGTTGGAAATGAAGCAGGAATTCTTAATGATCTTCATCCATCCGTGATCCGTTTTCATATTACAAGAGAAAATGAGGTGCAGATCAAGGAGATTTTAAATGCAGCGAAATCTATACAGAAAGGGGAAAGAGCTTCTCTTGCCACAGAATATACGACAGGGCATTTAAAGAGGGAAGTTTTATAAAACCATATGATAGACATTATTACTACGATAGCAAAATATCTGATCATCATTATGTGTCTGATCTATACACTGTCATGTTATACAGTATTTCGTCCAAAGAATAGAGATAGAAAGGAAGACCTGTTAGACAATCAGGTCATCTATATGTTTGTATTTTTATTCTTATGTTATACGGTACTGTTTTTGCAGGAATTTGAATTAAAGATCTTGATCTTTTTTGCGGCACAAGTGATCTTTTTCGAGATTTTGATGATCGTATTTCCGAGAATCTATAAAAGATGTTCAAGACCGCTGATCAATAACACCTGTTTTTTGTTAGGAGTTGGGTTTGTGATCTTAACAAGATTATCATTTGATCTGGCAATGAAACAGTTTGCGATCGCGGCAGGAAGTGTGATCGTGACAAGTTTTATTCCATTGATGATGCATAAGATCACGATCTGGAATAAATTTGGATGGCTTTATGCAGTGGCAGGATTTTTACTATTGTCTACAGTATTCGTGTTTGGTATCAACAAGTATGGGGCGTATAACTGGGTCAGCATTGCGGGACTTAAATTTCAGCCTTCTGAATTTGTAAAGATCATCTTTGTGTTCTTTGTTGCAGCACTACTTTCTAAGGCAAAGGAATTTAAAGATCTGGTAAAGATCACAGTGATTGCAGCACTTTATGTATTAGTGCTTGTTGTTGAGAAGGACTTAGGCGGAGCGTTGCTTTATTTTGTGATCTATCTGATGATGCTTTATGTTGCAACCGCAAAAGCAAGTTACTTATTTGGCGGTTTGGCAGCAGGATCTGTGGCTGCTATTATCGCAGATAAGATCTTTACTCATGTACAGATCCGTGTAGCGGTATGGAAAGATCCGTTTTCCATGATCGAAGGAAGAGGACTTCAGGTCTGTCAATCCTTATTTGCTATTGGAACTGGAAGCTGGTTTGGAATGGGGCTTGGAAACGGACGGCCGTTTGATGTTCCGGTCAGGGAATCAGACTTTGTCTTTTCTGTGATCTGTGAAGAATTTGGTGTGATCTTTGGAATCTGCCTGATCTTCGTTTTAATGAGCAGTTTTATCCTCTTTATGGATATTTCCACAAGAAGCAGAAAATTGTTTAACAAATTGTTATGCCTTGGATTTGGAGTTTGTTTCTTATTCCAGGTATTCTTAAGTATCGGTGGTGTGACAAAATTCATTCCATCCACTGGAGTTACGATTCCACTCGTAAGTTATGGAGGAACCTCTGTGATCAGTACTTTGATCATTTTTAATATCATACAAGGATTACATATGTTAGCAGATAGCGAGGAAGAAGAATATGAGCATATTAAGGCACAAGAATCAGAAAAACAATATACAAGACAAAACAACCGAAAGAATCAGTAAGATAAAGAAGAAAAAGAAAAAAAGAGCAAATCGCCAGATTCTGCAGATTACTTATATATTTGTTGTATCATTTTTGGCATTGATCGCTTATATTGCACATTTTGTTGCGGTAGATAGTAAAAATGTGATCACGAATGCGCATAACCGGAGATTACAGTCTATGGCAGAGAAAGTAGTACGAGGAAAGATCATCAGTAGTGATGGAAAAGTGCTGGCACAGACACTTACTGAAAATGGATCAGAGATCAGAGATTATCCTTATGGCAGAATGTTTGCACATGTTGTAGGATATAACGATAAAGGAAAGTCAGGACTGGAATCTGTATGTAACTTTGATCTGTTAAAATCGGATGCGAACTTGATGACACAGATCACAAGCAGCTTAAAAGGTGAGAAAAGTATAGGGGATAATGTATACACAACATTAAATACCAAAGTTCAGAAAGCAGCATATTATGCCTTGCAGGGACAAAAGGGAGCGGTTGTTGCGATGGATCCAGAGACAGGAAAGATCTACGCAATGGTATCCAAACCGGATTACAGACCAGCTTACGTCAAAGAAAACTGGACAGAATTAAATACAAGCAAGAATTCTTTGTTGTTAAACCGTGCAACGCAAGGATTATATCCGCCAGGATCAACATTTAAAGTTGTGACGGCATTAGAATATATGAGAGAACATAAAAACACATATAAGAATTTTAAATACCATTGTACTGGATATACAACGGTTGGAACTTTAAAGATTCATTGTTATGGAGGAGAAGCACATGGAACGGTGAATCTTGAACAGGCAATCGAGAAATCCTGTAACTGTGCGTTTGTGCATATGTCAGAAGAGATTAACAAAGGAAAACTCGCAAGTCTTGCAGGAGATTTGATGTATAATTCGAAAGTTCCGATCAATCTTCTTGCAAACAGCAGTCGTTTTGTTCTTGATAAGAAATCAGGAACTAATGAGATGGCACACACTTCGATCGGACAAGGTCAGACTTTGATCACACCACTTGAAAATGCGATGGTCATGTCTGCGATCGCCAATGATGGAGTTGTGATGCAGCCATATCTGGTAGAGAATGTCAAAAATATCGACGGTGGAGTGATCAAGGAAACAAAAGCGTCAAAACTATCAGAACCTTTAGAGGCATCGGAATGTGAGACATTAAAGAAAATGTTGAGAAAAGTTGTCACAAAGGGAACTGGAACAAGAGCTTATTCTTCACACTATAATGTATATGGAAAGACAGGATCAGCAGAATATAACAGCGCGAAAGATTCCCACGCATGGTTTATCGGATGTGCCGAAAGAGGCGGGAAGAAGATCGTAGTCAGTGTTCTTGTAGAGGGTGGAGACTCTGGAGGACGAGTTGCGGCACCGATCGCAGATAAAGTATTTCATGCATTTTTAGATTGATGTTTTCAAAAGAGTAAAACAGATAGCAGTTGAAATCAGTTCACAATCCATGTATAATATTTGTCAGAGAAAGACACACATACTTAGGCGAATAAGATCGTTTAAGAGACAGGAGGTTGTAACTGGTGACAAAAGCAACGAGCTGTGGTGGTGTCGTAATATTTAGAGGAAAGATTTTGCTGTTATACAAAAGTTATAAGAACCGATATGATGGCTGGGTACTTCCGAAAGGTACTGTTGAGCAAGGAGAGACTCACGAGCAGACAGCACTTCGTGAGGTAAAGGAAGAGACAGACGCGGACGCATCAATTATCAAGTATGTAGGGAAAAGTGAATATTCTTTCTATTCATTTCATGAACAGATCATAAAGAGTGTACACTGGTACTTGATGGAATCCGAGAACTATCACTCAAAACCTCAGAAGGAAGAGTTTTTTGTAGACTCAGGGTATTACAAATTTCACGAGGCTTACCACTTATTGAAATTTCCTAATGAGAAAGAGATCTTAAAACAAGCATATGATGAATATAAAAAGTTGAGATCTGCGAATCGTTGGGGTAAGAAAACAAGATAAATGAAGGAAAATCAGAGATATGATCAGAAGATATTTCTGGTTTTCTTTTTTTAAAAAACATATACTGCAAAGAAATTATGTATAAATCTAAGTATCTGCCACTAAACTATAACAAACAGGTTTGAGGTGGATGCATGCAGAAATGGAAAGCGATAATGCTCGTTGCAGCAATACTCGTTCAAAACTTTTATTGTCCAGTCATGGCAAGAGAGGCAAGATTTTTAGAAACAGCAGCACCAGTACTTGATCTTTCAGCAAAATCAGCAGTAGTTATGGAACAGGAAAGCAAGGAAATCTTATTTGCGAAAGATAAGGATAAAGAACTTGCACCAGCCAGTGTAACGAAAATAATGTCCTTGCTGCTTATTTTTGAAGACTTAAAGCAAGGTAAGATCAAACTTACAGATACGGTTACAGTCAGTGAACATGCAGCATCTATGGGCGGCTCTCAGGTGTTTTTAGAAACAGGAGAGAAGCAGCAGGTACAAACATTGATCAAATGTGTTGTGATCTCAAGTGCGAATGATGCAGTTGTTGCATTGGCAGAGCATGTCTGCGGAAGTGAGGAAGCGTTCGTATCAAGGATGAACAAAAAAGCCAGAGAGCTTGGAATGAAACATACGATATTTCAAAATGCCTGCGGGCTTGATGCAAAAGGACATGTGACAAGTGCATATGATATTGCGTTGATGACGAGAGAACTTGCACAAAGATATCCAGAAGTTTTTAAATATACAAAGATCTGGATGGATACGATCATACATAAAACGAAAAAAGGTGAGAAAGAATTTGGTTTAAGTAACACAAACAAACTGATCCGCCAGTACCATGGATGTACAGGAATGAAGACTGGAAGTACAGGGAAAGCAGGATTTTGTCTAAGTGCAACTGCAACAAGAAATAAGATTCATATGATTGCGGTAGTGATGGGGTGTGAAAGCTCTAAAGCAAGGATCAAAGATGCAAGAACTCTTTTGGACTATGGATTTTCAAACTGCCAGCGGATACACAGCGAAACTACAAGAAAAGAAATCGGAAGGATTCCAGTACAAAAGGGTCAGAGATCAGAAGTATCTTGCCAAGAAAAGGTGACTGCTGATCTGATCGATATTAAAACACAGAAGGGAAAGATCGTGAAAAAGATCAAGATAGATTCTGTGAAAGCACCAGTGAAGAAAGGACAGAAGATTGGTGAGATTCAATATAGCAAAGGTAATATTATGATCCATAAAGAAAAGATCCTGGCACAAGAAACAATAAATAAAGCAGATTTTTTGACACAGATTAAAAAAATTTCCACTCAATATTTCTTGATTTTAAGCCATTTTTTGTAATAAGTCCACAAAATTTCTTCACGATGGAAAATGAAAGAATTAAATTTTTTCTTGACGCTCTATATAATGAACTCATGAAGCAAAGAAACACAGATTCAAAGGAGGATTATAATGAGCGAATCTTGGTTAAATCTTGAAGGAAAAACAGTCATCGTAACTGGTGGAGCATCTGGAATCGGAAAAGCAGTTGCACAGGGATTCTTAAATGCAGGATCTAACGTAGTCATTTCTGATATGGCACCTGAAGCACCAGAGATGGACGAAGCAGCAGGAAAATTACTGTATGTGAAAACAGATGTTACAAAAGTAGCAGATGTTGAAGCAATGGTAGAAAAAGCCAAAGAAACATTCGGAACGATCGACGTATTAGTAAACAATGCCGGAATCAACATCCCTCGTTTGTTAGTAGATCCAAAAGATCCAAAAGGACAGTATGAATTAGATGAAGCAGTATGGGATAAAGTTTGCAACGTAAACTTAAAAGGTGTATTCTTCTGTGCACAGGCTGTTGGCCGTGTGCTTGTTGAAAAAGGTGAAGGAGTTATCATTAACATGTCTTCTGAAAGTGGTCTGGAAGGATCTGAAGGACAGAGCGTTTACGCAGCAACAAAGAACGCTGTAAACTCTTTAACAAGATCTTGGGCAAAAGAACTTGGAAAACAGGGAGTCAGAGTTGTCGGAGTAGCACCTGGAATCATGGAAGCTACAGGACTTCGTACAATTGCTTATGAATCAGCATTAGCATATACAAGAGGAATCACAGTAGATGACTTAAGAGCTGGATATTCTAAAACATCTACAATTCCACTAGGAAGATCTGGTAAATTATCAGAAGTTGCAGATATGTGTGTATATCTTGCAAGTCAGAGAGCTTCTTATGTTCATGGAGTTACAGTGAACGTAGCAGGAGGAAAAACAAGAGGTTAAAAACAATTAACCTGTATCAATAGAAAAGAGGATCAATATGAAACAGCTTTTTAACAATGAAAACAGAATCGCAGTTATTTTAAGGAATATCGAAATGCAATCTGTTTGCAGTGTAGAAAGCCTCGCGGCAAAGCTTGATGTGTCGCAAAAAACGATCCGCAATGACATTAAGGAATTGAATTGCCTGCTTGGAGGATACGCATGTATCGGCAATAACAAAGGAATATGCAAACTGATCGTGTTTGCACCGAAAGGTTTTACAGAAATTCGCAATAAGATTTACAAACAGGAAGACCTTTTTAATTCCAGTCATACAAGAATGGCATATATGTTCTGGCAGCTGATGCATGCCGAGGAACCGTATCTAACGGATGATCTTTCTGAGGAGATGAAGGTTGCCAGAACAACAACGATCAGTGATCTGAACCGATTAAGAAAGGCGATTGAGAAATACGACCTGAAGATTAAAGGGAAAGCCAATACAGGACTGGCTCTTTGTGGCGATGAGTATAAGATTCGCCTGTTCATCTTAGAGAATATCTATGAACAACTGTATTTAAACTTCCCACTTGGACAGATAATTCGTGAAAAACTATATGATTTTCAGGAAAGATTATCAATGGATGCACTGGGATTTGGTTTCTTTTACAGATTCTTCGTTGTGATGATCCAGAGAATGGAAAGTGGACATACGATCAAAAAGCTGGAGCCGAAATATGAAGAACTGTATGGAAGTTCAGCATACATGATCGTGGATGAGTTCCTTAATGAAATTGAACAGGTCAAAGGATATAAGATATCCAAAGAAGAGCGATTGTTTTTAAGTATATCTGTAGCAGGAATGAGAACACCGGCAAATACAGCAGAGATCGAGCAAAAGATCAGTATTTCGGAAGGTGTTGCAGATCTTATCATTGAAATTTTAGATCGGATCAAAGCAGAACTTAATGTAACAGTTGTAGCAAATGAATTATTTGATGATTTTGTCTATCACGTATTTTTTATGATCAACCGGCTAAAATATGGCTTTCATATTTATAATCCGATGGTTGATGATTTCAAGAACAAATACAGTGTAGCCTATAAAATGGCGGAGATTGCAAAAGGTGTTTTGGAAGAACGTGTAGGAATCGAGATGACAGAAGATGAGATGGGATTTCTGGCTGCTTATTTTGGAGTGTTTTTATTAGAGCAGGAACCAGAAAAGAAACGATGCAAGATCGCGATCGTTTGTGGATCTGGAAAGATCATCGGACGTCTGATCGAGAATCAGTTAAAGAAAATCTTTGATGTAGAACCGGAATTTGAAATTTTCTATGGTATCTTCGATGAAAATCGCAAAGATGATTTTGATTATATTGTTACGACGACAGAATTACATATGGATACGAAAACCCCGGTCATTTTTATGGATGAAGTATTCGATAGAGAATATATTCAACGTAAATTTGAAAATATGAGATACCTTTCTGAAGCAGGACGAACAATCCGAAAGGGAATAGATTCTTTGTTTATGAATTTATTAGATGAAACGAGATTTTTTGTTCTGGATCAAGAAAGTTCATATGATGAGAACGTTGATCGGATGGCAAGGGCACTTACCAATCAGGGAGAACTTGATGCAGGATTTGCCCAGAGAGTGAGAGAACGTGAAAAATATTCAACAATGGTTCTTGACCAGAATATTGCGTTTCCACATACAAAGAATATGCTGTCAAAATTAACATTGGCAATGGGTGTGTTTCCAGATATGTTAAAAGATGATAAATACGGAAATATCCGAATCATTATTTTACTGGGAATTCCTGAATCAATGGAAGATGACACAGTACTTGTCCGATTATATGATGATATTTTGTCGATTGGCAAGAAACCGGATGTCATTCCAAAGATCCAGAAAATGGAAAGCTACAGAGAATTTCTTCTCTATATTGCAGAAGAAAATAATATATTTGAGTAAGCGAAAAGGAGGAAGACGATGTCATTTATGGTCATAGCTGTGGCGATGCTTGCAGCATTTTGTCTGCAATTTTTATTTCAGATGGTGCAGATGAAAAGTTTTAATAAATTTTATACAAAACTTCGAAAAAAAGGCCGGGTTGCCATAGGAAAGGCAAAAGGCGGTTTTCATGCAGGTGCGATCGTTATGTTTGCGATCGATCAGGATGGAGTGATCATAGATGGTTGCTTTATGAGAGGATTTACAATGCTTGCACGATTTAAAAACTGGGATTTCTTTAATGGAATTGATGTTGGAACGATTAAAAAAGATGATTGTGCAACGATCGGTGTATCCTTAAGAAGAGCAGTGCTTAATGCTTCCTCAAATTACAACACGATTATGAGTGGAGGCGAAGTCTTAGAAAAGCCGAGTCTGTTTACAAGAATTGGAGACAAGATTTACGGTGTCAATAAGAAAAAAGCCTGAAATGAAAGGAGAATTATATGAATATCATTATTAAAGGTGCATCAGGATTCATGGGATTATTTGATACAGGTGCAGAAACATTTATAAGCTGGGTGTCAGGAATCGTACCAAAGGTATTATTACTGTTAATCCTAATGAATACGATCATCGCCCTGATTGGACAGGAAAGAGTTAATAAATTTGCTAAATTATGTTCAGGAAACGTAATCCTTGCATATGGAGTATTACCATTTATTTCAGCATTTATGTTAGGAAACCCAATGGCATTATCAATGGGTAAATTCCTTCCAGAAAGAATGAAACCAAGCTATTATGCATCAGCTTCTTATCATTGCCATACAAACAGTGGAATTTTCTCTCATATTAACCCAGGTGAAATCTTTATCTACCTTGGAATTGCACAGGGTGTTCAGAAAGCTGGATTTGATATGACAGAATTAGGTCTTCGTTATATGTTAGTTGGTCTTGTTATGAACTTCTTCTCAGGATGGGTAACAGACTTTACAACAAAGATGGTTATGAAACAGCAGGGAATCGAATTAAGTAACGAATTGAAATAAGATGGATTTACGAGTGTAATTAGGAGGAAAAACTATGTCAGAATATAGAGCGATTACGATCACACAGGGAAGCGGTGGATTTGGTGGTCCATTAACAGTAGAACCTAAAGAAGGAAAAGATGTATTATTATATATCACAGGTGGTGGAGCAGAACCTGATATCTTACCTAAAATCGTAGAATTAACAGGATGCCGTCCAGTTAACGGATTTAAGACATCTGTTCCAGAAGAAGAGATCTTCCTTGTGATCATTGACTGTGGTGGAACACTTCGTTGTGGAATTTATCCACAGAAGAGAATTCCAACGATCAATATCAACCCAGTTGGAAAATCTGGACCAATGGCAAAATATATTACAGAAGATATTTATGTATCTGGTGTTAAAAATGATAACATTGCATTGGCAGATGGATCTGCAGCACCTATTTCAGAAGCAGCACCTGCAAAAGAAGAAAAAGACTTCAAATACAGCGCAGATAAGAAAGTATCTGAAACAATGGGAAGCTCATCAAAATCAAGCTTTATCCAGAAAATTGGTATGGGAGCTGGTAAAGTCGTTGCTACTTTCAATAGTGCAGCGAAAGAATCTACAAACACAGTACTTCATACGATCATTCCATTCATGGGATTCGTATCATTGCTGATCGGTATCATTCAGGGATCTGGATTCGGTAACTGGTTTGCTAAATTATTACAGCCATTATGTGGAAATATCATTGGACTTGTAATCTTAGGATTTATTTGTTCTATTCCATTCTTAAGCTGTCTGCTTGGACCTGGAGCTGTAATTGCTCAGATCGTCGGAACATTGATCGGTGTAGAAATTGGTAAAGGAAACATTGAACCAAGCCTTGCACTTCCAGCATTATTTGCAATCAATACACAGTGTGCTTGTGACTTCGTTCCAGTAGGACTTGGACTTGCAGAAGCAGATCCTGAAACAGTAGAAGTTGGTGTACCAGCTGTACTGTACTCAAGATTTATCACTGGTGTACCTCGAGTTATCGTTGGTTACTTAGCAAGCTTTGGATTATATGCAGCAAAATAAAAATAATTATTAGTGAGAAAGGAAAGTAGTATTATGTATCAGGTAACGATTAAAGGAAAAGGAGCTATGGTAGACGCATTTAGAGAAGAAGGGATCTTCGTTACATTTGGTGATAACGCACCAGATACTCTGAAAGATTTCTGCTATTCCATCGATGTAAATCCAGTAGATGGAGAAGTAACTCCTGGATGTAAACTTGTAATTGACGGTAAAGAATTCAAGATTGTAAAAGTTGGAGAAGTTGCCAACGAGAATCTGAAGAATTTAGGACATGTTACATATAACTTCGGTGGAGAAGACGCTGAGTGTCTTCCAGGAACTATCTGCATGGAAAAGGCCGAGCTTCCAGCACTTGATATCGGAAGCACGATCGCAATCGTAAAATAAGGCTGCTTTCCAGACAGTAATATTATAATGAAAAAAAGAGGATGTCAGAATCTGGGCATTCTCTTTTTTTGTACAATATTCCTAAAGATGTTGTGCTATGGGTTGTTTTTTTTTGCTATATCTAGTAAAATAGGAAAAAGACATTTACGAATCAGAAGATGGATTGGGAAACAGAGAGAAGGAGTGTTTATGATTCCTTTATGGATATGGATCATAGCAGTGCTGTTGGTTGTGGGGATTGCCATGGCAGTGCTTTTAAGCAGCTATGAAAATAAGAGATTGACAGTTGAATATTACGAAATAGAGTCAGAAAAGATTCCAGAAGCATTTGATGGATATCGGATCGTGTTTTTAACAGATCTGCATTGTGCACAGTTTGGAGAGAATAATCAGGAATTGATCGAACAAATTGATGAATGCAGACCGGATATGATCCTGGTTGGAGGAGATATGGTAATAAGCCGCGAATCTTCGAATGAGGAAGTGCCGCTTGCACTGATGAAAGAGTTATCTGCAAAGTATCCGATCTATTATGCGGATGGAAACCACGAATTGAAACTTGCAAGGAATGAAGAAATCTTTGGTGTGCGGTATAAAGATTATGTTCATAGTCTGAAAGAGTATAACATACATCACATTTCGAATGAAACGATCGTAATTCAGTCAGAGACTGGATTTATTTCTTTAACTGCGTTTGATCTTGAGAAGAAATATTATCAGAGATTTCATGTACCGCGCATGCCGCTTTCTCATATGGAATCTGTGGTAGGAAGTTCTCCAGGAAACATTTTTCATATTTTATTAGCACATAACCCAAACTATTTAAAAACATATGCAGATTGGGGCAGTGATCTTGTCTTAGCGGGCCATTTCCATGGAGGAATGGTAAGAATTCCGAAATTTGGAGGTGTGATCTCACCGCAATTTCAGATTTTTCCAAAATACGATGCAGGAGAGTTTCATGAGGGAGAGACAACGATGATCTTAAGCCGTGGACTTGGAAACCATTCCATCAAATTAAGATTGTTTAATAAACCAGAGATTTCATGCATTGAATTAAAGAAGAGAGACTGATTTATGGGAATAGATATTAAGGTAAATGCATTTGAAGGACCATTAGATCTTCTGTTGCATCTGATCGAGAAGAATAAAGTGGATATTTATGATATTCCAATCTCTGAGATCACAAGCCAGTATCTTGATTATATCCGCTCTATGGAAGAGGAAGATCTTGATGTGATGAGTGATTTTCTCGTTATGGCAGCCACATTATTAAAGATCAAGGCGAAGATGTTGCTTCCAGTGAAGGAAGAAGAGGAAGAAGAAGGAGATCCGAGAGAAGAACTTGTAAGAAGACTGATTGAATATAAGATTTATAAATATGCCTCTTTACAGTTGAAAGAACGAGAGATGATGGCAGAGAAGAGTTTTTTTAGATCACCAGATATTCCACCGCAAGTACTTGCATACAGAGAAGAGATCGATCCTGTGCAGATGTTATCAGAGGTAACTTTACAGAGGATTTCTGAAGTTTTTCAGTTTGTGATGAGAAAACGACAGGATAAGTTAGATCCGATCCGAAGCGAATTTGGGGAGATCAAGCAGGAAGAGATTAAATTAGAAGATAAGATCACGGAAGTGTATAATTATATTATACAATATAAAGAAGTGAACTTTTATGACCTTCTAAACGAACAGGAGACAAAAGAAGCAGTGATCGTCACATTTCTGGCGGTTCTTGAATTGATGAAGACAGGAAAGATTTACGTTCAACAGGAAAATATCGAAGATGATATTTTCATACGGGCACTGGAGTAATGAATTTATGAAGAATAAACTTGCAGCGATCGAAGGAATTTTATTTTCGATGGGAACAAGTGTGACAAGGCGGCAGCTGATGGAGGCACTTGAGATAGATAATGAACAGTTTGATGAGTTGATCAAACTGTTACAGACAGAATATGACAAAGAAGAGAGAGGAATCCGGTTATTGGAACTGGATGATGCTTATCAGCTTTGTACCAAAACAGAATATTATGGATCATTGATAAGAATTGTGAATCATCCAAAGAAACCAAGGCTTACGGATGTAATGCTTGAGACTTTATCGATCATTGCTTATAAGCAGCCAGTAACGAAACAAGAGATTGAAGCGATCCGAGGTGTGAAATGCGATCATCCGATCAACAAGCTGTTAGAATACCGGCTGATCAAAGAGGCTGGACGGCTGGATGCGATCGGGCGTCCGATCTTGTTTCGTACGACAGAAGAATTTTTGAGATGTTTTGGAGTAAAATCAACAGATGATCTTCCAGTTGTTGGAGAAGAACAGGTGGAAGATTTTAAAATACAGGCTCAGGAAGAAGTGAAATATACACTAGATGAGACTAGTCTGGAAGAAGAGATGGAGGAGATGTAGTATGGGTAAAATGACAGGAAATGAATTTCTGGTAAAGGCATTACAGGAAGAAGGCGTAGAGAAGATCTTTGGATACCCGGGTGCGTGTGTCATTGATATTTTTGATGAAATCTATAAGCAGGATCAAGTAGAACTGATTCTTCCAAGACATGAGCAGGGGTTGATCCATGCGGCAGATGGATATGCAAGAGCTACAGGAAAAGTTGGTGTCTGTCTGGCAACAAGTGGACCAGGTGCCACAAACCTTGTTACAGGAATAGCAACAGCGAATTATGACAGTGTGCCATTGGTGTGTTTTACAGGACAGGTTGCCACAAATCTGATCGGTAATGATACATTTCAGGAGATCGATATTGTCGGAGTTACAAGAAATATCGCGAAATTTGTTATAGTTGTCCGTAAAAGAGAGGATTTGAATCGCCTGATCAAAGAGGCATTTTATATTGCAAGAACAGGAAAACCGGGACCAGTCTTATTAGATCTCCCAAAAGATGTAATGGCAGAATTAGGAAGTGATGAATATCCAGAGGAAGTCAATATCCGTGGATATAAACCAAACACGAAACCACATCATGGACAGATTCTTCGTGCAATGAATATGATCTATGATGCGAAACGTCCATTATTCTTAATTGGTGGAGGTGCGAAGATCGCAGGGGCACAAGAAGAGATGTGCAAATTAATGGAAACATTAAAGGTTCCAGTTGTTACAACGATCATGGGACGAGGGATCGTACCAACAAATCATGAATTATATTATGGAAATATTGGAATGCATGGAAATTATGCAGCAAATCAGGCAGTAAATGATTGTGATCTGTTGATTTCCATTGGAACAAGATTTAATGACCGAATTACAGGAAAACTTGGAACATTTGCATCGGATGCCAAGATCATTCATATTGATATTGATACAGCGGCGATTTCTAAGAACGTTACGGTTGATGTGCCATTGGTAGGAGATGCAAAAGAAGCCATCGCATTAATGTTGTCTATTGCAGAAAATGAAGAACCATGTAAAGTAGATGAATGGCTGTCAAGAATGAATGAATGGCATGAACAAAAGCCATTAGTAATGGAAGAAAAAGAAAAATTAGTTCCAAAACAGGTTATTGATGCGATCAATGAGTACTTTGATGAACCAATTGTTACAACAGACGTTGGACAGAATCAGATGTGGACGACACAGTTCTTACAACTATATGGAAGACGACAGATGCTGACATCTGGTGGACTCGGAACGATGGGTTATGGGCTTCCAGCAGCAATTGGTGCAGCAATTGGTAATCCAGGAAGAGAAGTTGTTTGTGTATCTGGAGATGGTGGATTTCAGATGAATTCCCAGGAGATCGCGACAGCTGTGATTCAGGAACTTCCTATTACAATCTGTATTTTAAATAATGGGTATCTTGGAATGGTGAGACAGTGGCAGGATCTCTTTTATGATAAAGCATATGCAGGTACATGTTTAAGAAGAAGAAAGAGTTGTGAACATCATTGTGATGGAGATTTTTCAAAATGTCCGCCATATACACCAGATTTTGTAAAACTTGCTGAAAGTTATGGAGCACAGGGGATCAGAGTCTTTAAGAAAGAAGAAATTATCCCAGCATTTGAGAAAGCAAAAGCGAAAACAGATGGGCCAACGATCATTGAATTTATCATTGAGAATGAAGAACTTGTTATGCCAATGGTGAAACCAAATGGATCTATCACAGATCTGATCATGGAACGTGGAGAAGAATAGGAGGAATGAAAATGGATAATCAGATGGAAAGAAGATGGCTTTCCTTGTTCGTAGAAAACCGTGCTGGTGTTCTTGCAAGAATTTCCGGACTATTCTCTGGAAAAGCCTACAATATACACAGTCTTACAGTTGGAGAAACAGAAGATCCAACAATGTCTCGTATGACGATCTGCATTGATGCAGATGAAAAGACATTTGAACAGGTCAAGAAACAGTTAAATCGAAGCGTGGAAGTTATTAAAGTTATTGACTATACAGATACATCGATCCGAACAAAGGAAATCATGTTTATCAAAGTGAAAAGTCTTACAGAGAAGCAGATGGCAGAGATCTTCCAGATGGCAGAAGTGTTCCGTTTCCTGATCAAGGATATGGGAAAAGACAGCGTATTAATAGAAGCAATTCGTACAGAGACAAAGAATGATTCTATTTTAAAGGTGTTTAAAGAACGTTATACAAATATTGAAGTAGTCAGAGGTGGTCCGGTAGCGATCGATTGTATCAGTATGCAGGATCGTTAATGATCAGAAGACAATAATATAGAAGAGAAAAGAGAGTTTGGTGTTTTAACGCACACACCAAGCTCTCTTTTTTGCGTGTACAGAAATAAGTTTTTAAAAAATATGGGGATTTTTCATAGGAATAAAAAGTTTTTTCTTTCAATGAAAAAATACAGGGATGTGTTAAGTTAGACATGTTGAAAGTGAAGTAAATTTAACGAAAAATCAATTTATAAAGAGTGTAAATATATTTATATTGTAAAAATTGTTATTTTTTTCACGAAAAAATCAGGATTATTTCATAGAAAATACAAGAAAATTATCAATTCGGTGAGAAAGTGTTATAAGTTATGTCGGATTGTGTTAAAAAAAATACAATCCGACAAGGACATTGTATACATCGAAAAAACACGTATTTATGCGGCTTTTGGCACTTTGCACAATTTATTGAAAATCTTTTTAAAAAATAGCAATTGAAAATGAGAAAAGATTGTGATAGTATTAACATATCGGCGAGAGAGAAGATCGCTAAAGTATAATAATCAAGAATATGGAGGAAAATTGATATGGCAAAGAAAGTAGTTATCGCAGGAGCATGCCGTACAGCGATTGGTAAAATGGGTGGAGTACTCAGCACAGTACCAGCAGTAGACATGGGATCAATCGTAATCAAAGAAGCATTAAAGAGAGCAGGAGTTCCAGCTGATCAGGTAGACCATGTATACATGGGATGCGTTATCCAGGCAGGATTAGGACAGAACGTTGCTCGTCAGGCTTCCTTAAACGCAGGACTTCCAATCGAAACACCAGCAGTTACAGTTAACGTAGTATGTGGATCAGGATTAAACTGTGTAAACATGGCGGCACAGATGATTCAGGCAGGAGACGCTGATATCGTTGTTGCCGGTGGTATGGAAAGCATGTCAATGGCTCCATTTGCATTACCAAAAGCACGTTTCGGATATCGTATGAATAACGGAACACTGGTAGATACAATGGTTAACGATGCATTAACAGATGCATTCAATCACTATCACATGATGATCACAGCTGAAAACGTAGCAGAACAGTGGGGATTAACTCGTGAAGAATTAGATGAGTTTGCAGCAGCTTCTCAGCAGAAAGCAGTAGCAGCTCAGGAATCAGGAAGATTCAAAGATGAGATCGTTCCTGTAGAAGTAAAACAGAGAAAGAAAACAGTTATCGTAGATACAGACGAAGGACCAAGACCTGGAACAACAGCTGAATCTTTAGCAGGATTAAGATGCTGCTCTGGAAAAGAAGGTGGAGTTGTTACAGCTGGTAACGCATCAGGAATCAACGATGGTGCAGCAGCAGTCGTAGTAATGAGCGAAGAAAAAGCCAAAGAATTAGGCGTTACACCAATGGCTACATATGTAACAGGAGCTCTTGGTGGTGTAGATCCATCTATCATGGGTGTTGGACCAGTAGCTTCTACAAAGAAAGCTTTAGCAAAAGCAGACTTAACAATTGACGATATGGACTTGATCGAAGCAAACGAAGCTTTCGCAGCACAGTCTGTAGCAGTAGCAAGAGATCTGAAATTCGATATGAGCAAAGTAAACGTAAACGGTGGAGCAATCGCTCTTGGACATCCAGTAGGAGCTTCAGGATGCCGTATCTTCGTTACACTGCTTCATGAAATGCAGAAGAGAGACGCTAAGAAAGGTCTTGCAACACTTTGCATCGGTGGTGGAATGGGTTGCACAACTATCGTTGAAAGAGACTAATTAATTATAGATAATTAGGAAAGGAGAATTCTTAGAATGGAATTCGTTACATATGAACAGGACGGTTTTGTAGGTGTTGTAACAATCAATCGTCCAAAAGCATTAAACGCATTAAACAGTGAAGTATTAAAAGAGATCGAAGCAACTTTTGATGCGATCGACTTAGATGCAACAAGAGCCGTTGTATTAACAGGTGCTGGAGATAAATCTTTCGTTGCCGGTGCTGACATCGGAGAGATGAGTACATTAACAAAAGCAGAAGGAGAAGCTTTCGGTAAGACAGGAAACGATGTATTCCGCAAGATTGAAACATTCCCTATTCCAGTTATCGCAGCAGTCAATGGATTCGCTTTAGGTGGTGGATGTGAGATTTCCATGAGTTGTGATATCAGAATCTGTTCTGAAAACGCAATCTTTGGACAGCCTGAAGTTGGTCTTGGAATTACACCAGGATTCGGTGGTACACAGAGACTTGCTCGTATCGTCGGAGTTGGAAAAGCCAAAGAAATGATCTATACAGCATTTAACATCAAAGCTGAAGAAGCTTACAGAATCGGACTTGTGAATGCAGTATATCCACAGGAAGAATTATTAGCAGCAGCTAAGAAATTAGCTAACAAGATCGCATCTAATGCACCAATCGCAGTACGTGCATGTAAGAAAGCAATCAACGAAGGTCTTCAGGTAGATATGGATCAGGCAATCGTTGTTGAAGAAAAAGCTTTTGGAAGCTGTTTTGAAACAGAAGACCAGAAAGCAGGAATGGGTAACTTTTTAGAGAAAGATAAATCTAAGAAATTAAAAGTTGTTCCTTTCCAGAACAAATAATAATGAAGTTTAATATATTTCCAGTCTGCGGTATCAGCCGCAGACCGGAAAATTACATAGTAAAATAATTTTACAGGAGGAATTATAATGAAAGTTGGAGTAATCGGCGCTGGAACAATGGGTAGCGGAATCGCACAGGCATTTGCACAGACAGAAGGATATGAAGTATGCTTATGTGATATTAATGAAGAATTTGCAGCAAACGGAAAAGCTAAAATCGCAAAAGGTTTAGAAAAACGTGTTGCAAGAGGAAAAATGGAACAGGCAGCTGCAGATGCTATCTTAGCAAAGATCACAACAGGTGTAAAAGATATCTGTACAGACTGCGATTTAATCGTAGAAGCAGCTATTGAAAACATGGAAATCAAAAAACAGACATTCAAAGAATTACAGGATATCTGTAAAAAAGATGCTATCTTTGCTACAAATACATCTTCATTATCAATCACAGAAATTGGTGCAGGACTTGATCGTCCAATGATCGGTATGCATTTCTTTAACCCAGCTCCTGTTATGAAACTGGTTGAAGTTATCGCTGGTATCAACACACCAAAAGAAGTTGTTGATAAGATCAAAGCAATCGCTGAAGAAATCGGTAAAACACCTGTACAGGTTGAAGAAGGTGCTGGATTCGTAGTTAACAGAATCTTAATCCCTATGATCAACGAAGCAATTGGAATTTATGCTGATGGAGTAGCTTCTGTAGAAGGTATTGATACAGCTATGAAATTAGGAGCAAACCATCCAATGGGACCTTTAGCTTTAGGTGATTTAATTGGATTAGACGTTTGCCTTGCAATCATGGAAGTACTTTACAATGAATTTGGTGATACAAAATATCGTCCACATCCATTATTAAGAAAGATGGTTCGTGGAGGATTATTAGGATGTAAAACTGGTAAAGGATTCTACGATTACAGCAAGTAAGAAAAAGAGCTTTTCTTTTGCATCCGGAGATGGTGAACTCCGGATGCAAAAGTTAACTTTATAGAAATCATGATGGAGGAATAAAGAATGGATTTCACATTAAGTAAGAAACATGAAATGGCAAGAACTCTTTTCAAAGAGTTTGCTGAAAAAGAAGTAAAGCCTCTTGCACAGGACGTGGATGAAAATGAACAGTTTCCAGTTGAAACTGTAGCAAAAATGGCTAAAGCAGGATTCTTAGGTATTCCAGTTCCTAAAGAATATGGTGGACAGGGATGCGATCCATTAACATACGTTATGTGTGTTGAAGAATTATCAAAAGTTTGTGGTACAACAGGTGTTATCGTTTCTGCACATACATCTCTTTGTATCGATCCAATCCAGACTTTTGGTACAGAAGAACAGAAGAAAAAATATATCCCAGATTTAGCATCTGGTAAGAAATTAGGAGCTTTTGGTCTGACAGAACCAGGTGCTGGTACAGATGCACAGGGACAGCAGACAAAAGCCGTATTAGACGGAGACGAATGGGTATTAAACGGATCTAAGTGCTTCATTACAAATGGTAGCTACGCAGACGTTTATATCGTAATCGCAGTAACAGGTGTTGTTGAAAAACGCGGAAGAAAGATGAAAGAAATTTCTGCATTCATCGTAGAAAAAGGAACTCCAGGTTTCACATTCGGAACAAAAGAAAAGAAAATGGGTATCCGCGGATCAGCTACATATGAATTAATTTTTGAAGACTGCCGTATTCCAAAAGAAAATCTGTTAGGAAAACAGGGTAAAGGTTTCGGTATCGCAATGCATACTCTTGATGGAGGACGTATTGGTATCGCTTCTCAGGCTCTTGGACTTGCAGAAGGTGCTTTAGAAAGAACAATCGAATATGTAAAAGAAAGAAAACAGTTCGGACGTTCTATCGGACAGTTCCAGAATACACAGTTCCAGTTAGCTGATATGGCAACAAAAGTAGAAGCTGCAAAACAGTTAGTATACAAAGCTGCTATGGCTAAAGCTACTCAGAAAGTATACAGTGTTGAAGCTGCTATGGCTAAATTATATGCAGCAGAAGTTGCTATGGAAGTAACAACAAAAGCTGTTCAGTTACATGGTGGTTACGGATACATCAGAGAATACGATGTAGAACGTATGATGCGCGATGCTAAGATCACAGAAATCTACGAAGGAACATCTGAAGTTCAGCGTATGGTTATTTCTGGAAACTTATTGAAATAGGGAGGTACTTACCGTGAAGATAGTTGTTTGTGTAAAACAGGTACCAGATACAAAAGGTGGAGTTAAATTCAACCCAGATGGTACATTAGACAGAGGTGCTATGCTTACTATCATGAACCCAGATGACAAAGCTGGATTAGAAGCAGCACTTAGAATTAAAGATGAATATGGAGCTGAAGTTACAGTTCTTACAATGGGACTTCCAAAAGCTGACGAAGTTCTTCGTGAAGCTATGGCAATGGGTGCTGATAAAGGTATCCTTGTAACTGACAGAGTATTAGGAGGAGCTGACACATGGGCAACTTCTACTACATTAGCTGGAGCATTAAGAAATCTTGACTATGATCTGATCATCACAGGACGTCAGGCTATCGATGGTGATACAGCTCAGGTTGGACCACAGATTTCTGAACATCTTGATATTCCAGTTATCTCTTATGCAGAAGACATTAAAATTGACGGTGACAGCGTAGTTGTACAGCGTCAGTATGAAGATAGATACCACATCTTAAAAGCTAAAATGCCTTGCTTAGTTACAGCATTAGCTGAATTAAACGAGCCAAGATATATGACTCCAGGTGGAATTTTTGATGCATATGATGCAGAAGTAACTGTTTGGGGAAGAAAAGACCTTAAAGATGTAGAGGATTCTAACCTTGGTCTTGCTGGATCTCCAACTAAGATCGCAAAAGCATCTGACAAAGTAAGAAAAGGTGCTGGAGAAAAAGTTACACTTGATCCAGAAGAAGCAGTAGATTATATCATGGATAAATTAGCTGAAAAACATGTAATTTAGTGAAAAGGAAAAGTGGTGAATAAAATGGGTTTAGAAGAATATAGAGGCGTATACGTCTTTGCACAGCAGGTAGATAACGAATTAAGCGGAATCGCATTCGAATTACTTGGAAAAGCAAAAGACTTAGCAAAAGACTTAGATACAGACGTAACTGCTGTTCTTGTAGGTTCTGACGTTAAAGGATTAGTAGATGATCTTGCAAAATACGGTGCTGATAAAGTTATCGTAGTTGACGATCCAGAATTAAAAGAATACAGAACAGAACCATATACACATGCATTAGCATCTGTGATCAATGAATACAAACCAGAGATCATGTTAGTTGGTGCGACAGCAATCGGTCGTGACCTTGGACCTCGTGTATCTGCACGTGTTCAGACAGGTTTAACAGCTGACTGTACAGTTCTTGAAATCGGTGATTTCCCATTAAGAGCAATCCCAGGAAAAGAACAGAAACACAATCAGTTATTAATGACTCGTCCAGCATTCGGTGGAAATACGATCGCAACAATCGCTTGCCCAGACAACAGACCTCAGATGGCAACAGTTCGTCCTGGTGTTATGCAGAAGATCGATCCTATTGAAGGAGCAAAAGCTGAAGTTATCGAATACAATCCTGGATTTACTCCAGACAATAAATACGTTGAAATCATGGATATCGTTAAATCTGTTACAGATACAGTAGATATCATGGATGCTAAGATCTTAGTATCTGGTGGACGTGGAGTTGGAGAAGAAGGATTTGGAATGTTAAAAGAATTAGCTGAAGTTCTCGGAGGAGAAGTAAGCTGTTCTCGTGCCGTTGTTGATAACGGATGGCAGCCAAGAGATATCCAGGTTGGACAGACAGGAAAAACTGTACGTCCTAACGTATACTTCGCAATTGGTATTTCTGGAGCAATCCAGCACGTTGCAGGTATGGAAGAATCTGATATCATCGTTGCAATCAACAAAGATGAAACAGCTCCTATCTTTGATGTAGCTGATTACGGAATTGTTGGAGACTTAAACAAGATCGTTCCAGCTTTAACAGAAAAATTAAGAGCAGTTGTTAAATAATCATTTTTTGAGAATTTAATTTTTAAAGAGTCCGCGGATCAATACTTCCGCGGACTTTATGTATTGTTAAAAACAATTGACACATTATGGAAAGTGTGATATTCTATATGCATAGTTAAAAGTTCATATTTATTCATAGGGCAAACCTGTTGAAAGACAGGGACGCAAAGCCAGAAGGGTCTAAGGTCTTATTGGACTATGACAGCCGGTTGCCACATTTAGCATTAAGGGAATGTGATATGGGTATTTAATCCAGATAGAGGCAGCCGTTATAGAAGAGATAATTCTATGAACGGTTTTTTGTTGTCAGGAAGTAGGGAGCCAGATAATAGAATCTGCTATACCGAGGAGAATATCAGAAGTTGGTCCTATTAGAATATGAAATTTTATGTTTTCCACAGATTTTATTTGTGAAGGGGTTCACAGTAAGATCACCGGCAAGGGGTTGCCGATCCTTCATTGGTGGGAATACATGGGGATTTTTCATATTAGAAGAAGTCATGGTGTAGGGAACCATGACTTTTTATTTTCGTAGAAGAATTCTGTATAGCAGGATTCTTTCTTTTTGCGTAAAAATGATCGATATGATAAAATGATACACAATGGATAAAACAAAAAGGAGACAATCAATCATGGAACATATACAGAAAGATGATATTATTATCAGAAAAGGAATTTTACATATTTTGGACAGCCACACAGGATATCTTGGCTTATCCAGTCAGCTTTTGGAGATGGGACCAGATTTAATGGAATTTGTCAGAGGACATATTTTTAAAATTATGGAAAGTGATGATGCAAAAAGATGTCAGTTCAATGGAAGTGTTTCGCCAGTATTAAGTTTGTTAGAGAGCATGGAAGAATCAGATGATGAGAGCTTTATAGAGGCGACAAGAGTTTTAGGAGAAAATCTGTTTGATATCATGTGTGATAGTGTAACGATTCCTGCAGCGGATCTTCTTTGTGTGACTTTTCAGGTACAAAGTGTAATTCATATCGCACTGCTTAAGATGAATTACAAAGTGACTTATGTACATCGAGAAGAGGAAGATGCAGAAGCAAATGATATCGTGAAACAAAGAGTTATGCCAACGGATTCGGCAAAGCTTACAGAAGCAGTGATCATCGATCTGACAGAATACAAAGTACGTCTTGTAGAGAAAAAGTATGAGATGTTGAACGGGGATAAGATCAACTATCTTTCTGAGAGATTCTTACAATGCTATGCAGATCTGGCACCAAAGAAGAAATTTCAGATTCTAAATAAAGTTATTAACGATATAAACAACCATTATCCAGAAGATGGGATTGCGAAACGTTTGGACATGAAAAGCCGATTAAGAGAAGAATTTACGGAAAATCAGGCGTTTAAGGTGAATGAGATCGGGGATAAACTATTTGGAAATCATCAAGGTAAGAAGCAGGAATTCGATGAGAAGATTGAACGATATGATATGCAATATGATACATTTACAGTAGCAAAAGAAAATACAGTCAAGAAACTGGAATATCAGATGTTAGAGACGGATACAGGAATTGAGATCAAGATTCCGATGGAAGAATATAATACCAAAGATAATGTTGAGATCATTGAAGAGCCAGGCGGAGGCAGTACGATCATCATTAAGAATATAGAAAATGTAAAAATTAAATAACCAAATAAAAATCCCGGATCCGTAAAAGATCCGGGATTTTTATTTGGTTTGGAAAATTTAAAAAACAATTATTAAAATAATCGATTGTTAGCTTATTTGTTGGATCTTCTCCAGATATGAGCAGTTTCTGCATCTTTGATCAGCTGATCTCTGAAATCTGGATGAGCGATATTGATCAAGGCTTCTGCACGTTCCCATGTAGACTTACCTTTTAAGTTTGCCATACCATATTCTGTAACGATGTAATGAGCATTTGAACGAGTATCTGTAACGACAGATCCATTATGTAATGTAGGAAGGATTCTTGAGAATGTCTCCCCTTTCTTATTTGTGAAAGTAGAAGATAAGCATACAAAACTCTTTCCACCATTAGATAAGTAAGCACCCATAACGAAATCAAGCTGTCCACCGGCACCACTGATCTGACGGATTCCTGAAGACTCAGCACTGATCTGTCCATATAAGTCAACATCTACCGCATTGTTGATAGAGATAAAGTTATCGATAGATGAAATCGTAGCGATGCTGTTTGTATAATCAACAGGAGCGCTCATGCACTCTGGGTTATCATTTAAATAATCATATAATTTTTTTGTACCTGCTGCGAAAGCATAAGTCTGACGGTAACGGTCGATGTTCTTGTGAGCACCTGTGATCTTACCGGCTTTTGCAATATCAACGAAAGCATCAACATACATTTCTGTATGAACACCAAGGTCTTTTAAATCGGATTCTGCAATCAAAGATCCTACAGCATTAGGCATACCACCGATTCCAAGCTGTAAGCAGGCTCCGTCAGGAATCTGATCAACGATCAGTCTTGCAACTGCCTGATCCACTTCTGTAGCAGCTCCGCCACCACCTAATTCGTCAATAGCAGGATTGTTTCCTTCAACGATCATGTCAACTTTGGAAATATGGATACCTTCTTCGAAACCACCAAGGCAACGAGGCATATTTTCATTAACTTCGACGATAACGCATTTTGCTTTTTCAAGCATAGCTGCTGTATGAGAAGCACTTGGACCAAAGTTAAAATATCCATGAGCATCCATAGGTGCAACCTGCATCATAACAACGTCTGTTCCTGGAAGACAATCACGGTAATAGCTTGGTAATTCAGAATAACGGATCGGAGCGTAGAAAGAGAATCCTTCGTTGATCCATTTTCTTTCTAAACCACCCATATGCCATGAATTCCATGTAAAATGATCTGCTGGGTTTTCAATCTGAGTGATTGCTAATGGACGCATAACGATACCACCATGAATCTGAATATTTTCAAGATCAGGCATACGTTTTGCTAAAGCTTCGTCTAAAGCAACTGGAGTAGTAACACACCATCCATATTCCAGACGATCTCCGGATTTTACGACTTTGACAGCTTCATCAGCAGTTGTTAATTTTTTTTGATATTCTTGCGTGAATGACATAATAAGTCCTCCTAAAAATAAATTCCATGAAACGATAGTTTCATTGTTAACACACTAGTTATATTCTAACATTTTGTATCAGTAAGTACAAGAGAAAACGTTAAAAAATTATCAAAGCAGTTTAAATATTTGATGAAAAATTGATTTTATAAAAGTACAAAAAAAGTGTAGTTATTTTACAAAGATTGTACTATAATATGAAATTGTATTTAGGAGGGATAAAACAAATGGAAAATAAAAAACTGACGTGGAAACATTACCTTGGAATCGCAGTTGTTGCGGTACTGGTAATTTATTTAGTGATTGGTTTTAGTTTCAGTAATAAATTCTTCTGGGGAACTAAGATCAATGGAATGAATGTTGCTGGTAAGACAGCGGATCAAGTGATTGAGATGTTTGACAAGAAAGCAAATGACTATTCATTAACGATTAAGGAAAGAAAAGACAAGACAGAGACATTAACAAGTGATCAGCTCAGAACAAAGTTTGAAGGTGCTGATGAGATTAAACAGATTAAGGAAGATCAGGGGTCTTTTGGATGGATCAAGGGCTTATTTGGTTCAGAACATTATGATAATGTGACAATGTATTCATATGATACAAAGTCTTTCACAAAAGCCTATAAGAAACTGGATGCATTTAACAACAAGAAGATGATCAAGATCGCAAATGCAAAACCAGTATACAAAGATGGCAAATTCGAGATTCAGAAAGAAGAAGAAGGAACAGAACTTAAAAAAGATGTAGCAGCTAAGAAGATTGGAGAAGCAGTGAAAGATGGTCTTTCTACTATCTCACTGGATAAAGAAAACTGCTATGATAATCCAGAGTATACTTCTGACAATGATAAATTGGTCAATCTGACAAAAGATATGAACAAAAAATTAAAAGGAAGTATTACATATAAATTTGGAAAACAAGTGGTAGTTCTTGATAAGAATACATATAGCAGCTGGTTGAAGATCAAGAAAGACTATTCAGGATATACAGTAGATAAAAATGCCATGGAAAACTGGATATTGAAATTCATGTACAAATATAATACACAGTATGGATGGCACAAGTTTAAGACACATGATGGACGTACAAAGAAGATTTACGGTGGACCTTATGGATGGCGTATCAGCAAGGATAAAGAAATGGCTTCTGTGAAGAAGATGTTAGCAAATGGAACAACAGAGACACGAGAGCCATACTGGAGAGAAAAAGGAAAAGTTTACGATGGTGTCAATGGGGATATCGGAGATACTTATGTAGAAGTAGATATGGGAGCACAGACGGTTTACTATTTCAAAAAAGGAAAACTTAAATTCGCAACATCCTGTGTTACAGGTAAGATGACAGCAGACCGTAAGACACCGGAGTGTGTTGCATATATCCTTTATAAACAGCCAAGTGCAACATTAAGTGGACAGGGATACAGTTCTGATGTTAAATACTGGATGCCATTCATTGGAAATGTAGGTTTTCATTCTGCACCATGGAGAGGTTCTTTTGGAGGAAGCGAATATATATCCAATGGATCTCATGGATGTGTCAATCTTCCAACATATGCTGCGGCTACATTATACAAACTTGTAAGTCAGGGAGACCCGGTTGTAACATATTATTAAATAGGAACCAAAGAAATGAGAATTACTATGACAGACTGGATTCATCGAGTGCTAGATGAATATATCAAAGAAGGAGACTGCTGTATTGATGCAACGATGGGAAAAGGTGGAGACACCTATTATTTGTGCAGCAAAACAGGAGAAAGCGGAAAAGTCTACGCCTTTGATGTGCAGGCAGATGCATTAAGACAGACCAGAGAAAAACTGGATAAACATAAAATGAATGCAGAACTGATTTTAGATGGCCATGAGCATATGAAAGAATACGTCAAAGAGATGGCAGTATCTTGTATTATGTTCAATCTTGGGTATCTTCCAGGTGGGGACCATCATCTTGCGACAAAGACCAACACGACGATTCAGGCAGTTGAAGCAGGACTTGGGATGCTAAAGACAGGTGGGATTATGAGCATCTGTATTTACAGTGGCGGTGACAGTGGTTTTGAAGAACGTGATGGGGTGCTAGAATACCTAAGCCAGCTAGATGACCGTAAGTATTTTATTGCAAGACAGGACTTCCCCAATAAGAAAAATAATCCGCCAATGCCGGTATTTATCATAAAATTATAATAAAGAGACAATGGATTCCATATACTTGTATTAAATTGAACCTTAAAGTAAGCAAAAAAGAAGGGTACAGGATATGAAAACCATTGTTTCTGTTTTTTTATATGTGATAATATGCAGTATACAGATATATGCAGTGTCAGCAGAAGAAATAAACTTAAATGCAAAGGCAGCTGTGATCATGGATGCTGAAAGTGGGAAAATCCTCTATGAGAAATCCAAAGATCAAAAAATGCCGAATGCCAGTACAACAAAGATTTTAACATGTTTATATATTTTAAAGCACTGTGATCTTGATCAGATGGCAGAAGTTTCAAAGAATGCAGCGATGCAGCCGAAAGTAAGATTAGGGGTGAGAGAAGGGGAAAAGTATAAAGTCAAAGATCTGCTCTACGGATTAATGTTAGAGTCCTATAATGATTGTGCAGTTGTATTAGCAGAACATGCAGAAGGAAGTGTGGAAAAATTTGAAAAAAGAATGAATCAGATGGCAGAAAATCTAGGTACTTTGAATACCCATTTTGTAACACCAAATGGTCTGGATGGTATAGATAAGAAAGGACGGCATGAAACGACAGCACAGGATCTGGCAAAGATCATGGCGCGATGTATTAAGAATCAGCAATTTCTTGAAATCACGCAGACAAAACAATATACATTTACAGATGGCAGCAGAAAGAGAAGATTTATCTGCAATAATCACAATGCCTTGTTATCCAGCATGCAAGGAGTGATTTCTGGGAAGACAGGATACACTTCAAAAGCAGGATATTGCTATGTGGGGGCTGTAAAGCAGAAGAATATGACGATGACATTTTCTGTTCTTGCCAGTGGGTGGCCGCCGCACAAGACCTATAAATGGAAGGATGTAAGGAAACTGGTTCAATACGCCACAGATCATTACGAGAGACGAGAGATCATTGCAGATACAAGCAAGATCAAAGAAATAAGTATAAAGAATGGTCTTAAAGAAAAAGTCTTGCTAAAAACAGGAAATCTCAAGGCAGCATTTCTGGTAAAGAAGACAGATAAGATAAAGATTGAGAGTATCTTACCCTCTTTCATTGATGCACCCGTGAAAGAAGGACAGAAAGTCGGGGAGATCAAATATTTTATCAATGGAAAAAATCAAAAGAGCGTTCCAATCTACGCAAAGCAAAGCGTAAAACAAAAAGACTACTGGTATTATTTTGAGAAAATAATTCAAAGATTTACGCTGATAGCCTAATGTGCTATGATAAAACAGATAAGAAAACAAGGGAGGCGAAACAATGCTGTTTTTAGAATATCCAAAATGCAGTACCTGCAAGAAGGCAAAGAAATGGTTGGATGAACAAGATATATCTTACGAAGACCGTCATATCATTGAAGACAACCCAACGGTCGAAGAGTTAAAAGACTGGCACGAAAGAAGCGGATTGCCACTGAAGCGATTTTTTAACACAAGCGGTATGAAATATCGTGAGTTAGGGTTAAAAGACAAATTGCCAGAGATGTCAGAAGAAGAACAATACGAACTGCTTGCAACCGACGGAATGTTAGTAAAACGCCCACTGGTTGTAGGAGATGATTTTGTGTTGATCGGGTTTAAAGAAGCACTATGGAAGGAGACATTAGCATGAATCGAGAAAATGCATGGACAACATATGAAGAAGCAGATATCAAGGCATTAGAAGGACTTTGCAAGGAATACAAAGATTTCTTATCCAATGGAAAGACAGAACGTGAATGTGTAGCACAGTCGATCGAATTGGCAAAGAAAGCTGGATATCAGGATTTAGAAGAACTGATCAAAAACCAGACACCATTAAAAGCGGGTAACAAAGTATACCGCACATGGATGGAAAAAACGATCGCATTATTCCAGATCGGAGAAGATGCGATTGAAGATGGATTAAATATCTTAGGAGCACACATCGACTCACCAAGACTGGATCTTAAACAGAATCCATTATACGAAGACACAGAGATGGCATTATTAGACACCCACTATTACGGTGGAGTTAAGAAATATCAATGGGTCACACTTCCAATGGCATTACACGGTGTTGTTGTGAAGAAAGACGGAACAAAAGTCAATATCTGTATCGGTGAAAAAGATGAAGATCCAGTAGTGGGGATCACAGACCTTTTAATTCATTTATCAGGAAAACAGATGCAGAAGAAAGGAAATGTGATCGTAGAAGGAGAAGATCTTAACGTCCTGATCGGAAGCAAACCATTAAAAGGCGAAGAAAAAGAAGCAGTCAAGAAACAGTTGTTACAGTTATTCGATGAAGAATATGGAATCGAGGAAGAAGATTTCTTATCCGCAGAGATCGAAGTCGTACCAGCTGGAAAAGCAAGAGACTTTGGATTAGACCGCAGTATGATCATGTCTTATGGACAAGATGACAGAGTCTGTGCATATACATCCTTAGCAGCTATGTTAAATGTAGAAGCACCAAAGAGAACATCTTGTTGCATCTTAGTAGACAAAGAAGAAATAGGAAGTGTTGGAGCAACAGGAATGCACTCCAGATTCTTTGAAAATACAGTTGCAGAAATCTTAGCTTTAACAGGAGATTATAATGATCTGAGGCTTAGAAGAACGCTGCAGAATTCTTACATGTTATCATCTGATGTAAGTGCAGCTTTCGATCCAAACTATCCAAGTGTAATGGAGAAGAAAAACTGTGCATATTTCGGAAAAGGATTAGTATTAAACAAATACACTGGAGCCAGAGGAAAATCAGGGTCAAATGATGCAAACCCAGAATATATCGCTCAGTTAAGAAAGATCTTTGATGAAGCAAAAGTAGCCTTCCAGACAGCTGAACTTGGAAAAGTTGACGAAGGAGGCGGAGGAACGATCGCCTACATTCCTGCTGCCTACAGCATGAACGTCATCGACTGCGGAGTTGCAGTGTTAAGCATGCATGCACCATGGGAGATCACAAGCAAATCCGATATCTATGAAGTGGAAAAAGGATATGAAGCATTTTTGAAAAACTGCAGATAAGATTTGAAAAATTGCAGGAAAATATAGTATCATGATAAAAGAAGCAGATTCAAGTAGTGATCGGGGAATTGAATCCCGGCCAAACACTTGGATTTGCTTCTTTTTATAAAAATACCTAAAACATAGAATATCTTTCAATATACTATTTCGCAGGGATGATCTCAATCCAATATCCATCTGGATCATTAATAAAATAAATCCCCATATCATGATTCTCAAAACAAATACATCCCATTTTCTCATGGAGTGTGTGTGCTTTGTCAAAATCATCTGCAGTCAAAGCCAGATGGAACTCTTCATCCCCAAGATTATAAGGTTCTTTCTGGTCACGCATCCAAGTAAGTTCTAATAAGAAATCAGAAGATCCATCCCCAAGATAAACGATTTTAAAACTTCCGTCGGAAGCATCCTTTTCACGAACTACATCAAGTCCGAGAGCTTCTTTATAAAACTCCAAACTTTTCTCAAGATTTAAAACGTTAAAATTAAAGTGATTAAATTGAAACATATGTATATCCTTTCTTACAATTCTTAAGTTTTTTTTAAAATTATAATAACAACAAATTTACGTGTTTACAAGAACAAAATGCAAAGATATAATGATAAGAAGAATGAACGAAAAGGAAGGAGCAATATGAAAACATTTCGATTAAGATGTAAAAAACTTTGTGCAGTGGTATTAATGATCGTGACAGCATTTGGATTCTCATTTGCAACACCAAAGACTGCACAAGCGGCCAATACAAAGTATTGGATCAAAGTCAACAAACAGGCCAATGTAGCAACCGTATACCAGTTAAAGAATGGAACATACAAACCGATCAAAGCATTCCTGGTATCTTGTGGAGGTGCCAATACACCAGCAGGTACATTTTATACACCAGCCAAGTACCGTTGGCAGACACTAATGGGACCAAGTTATGGGCAGTACTGTACAAGAGTTCATGGAGGAGTCTTATTCCATTCCGTGTGGTATTATGAAAAGAATCCTTCAACACAGTCTACGGTTCAGTTTAATAAACTTGGACAGACTGCATCTCATGGATGTATCCGTTTATCAGTAGGAGATGCAAAGTGGATCTATGATAATTGTGCATTAGGAACGAAAGTTACTGTATATAGCAGCAGTAATCCGGGACCTTTAGGAAAACCAAAAGGGATCAAGGTATCTACAGCAAGAAGACAGTATTGGGATCCAACAGATCCAAGCAAGAAGAACCCATACCGTAAACAGAAAGCTACATTGACAGTAGCTAAGAAGAAAGCTAAAACAGCAGAATATGGAACTTCTTATAACGTAAAATCAGGAGTTACAGCCAAAGACAAGATCACAAAGAAGAGCTTAACAAAGAACATTACATATACAACAACAAAATATGTAAAAGGTAAATACAGAAAAGCAAAATTTTCAACAAAATCTTTAGGAACATATCGTATTAAGTATACAGTGAAATCTTCTTTAGGAGTTAAAACAACAAAGACGATGGTTGTAAGAGTTGTTGATACATTAGCACCAGTGATCACAGCAAAGAACCGTACAGTGAAAGTTAATACAGCAAACGCGGTAACAGGTGTAACAGCGAAGATGAGAAGTGGAGCTAACAGAACAAGTGCAATGACAGTGAAGATCAAAGCACCTGGAGCATCTGCTTACACAACTTATACATATGCAAAAGCCAAAGCATATAAGTTTAGTAAACCTGGACAATATGCGGTACAGTACAGTGTGAAGAATACAAACAAACCATATAGAGCAGCAACAAAGAAGATTACGATCACGGTAACAGGAAATGTAAATGCCCAGATCAATACATCTGCTGAAATTGTAACAGTACCAGCAGCAAGTACAGATCAGACAGTGATCAATGCAGTTCGTGCAGTTGTAACGATCAATGATAATGGAACGGTTGTGGCAGGAACGAATACAACAGTTACAGTTGTTCTAGTCAAAGATCAGGCAGGAACAGTCACAGCAGCGAATGTTTCTTACAAAGGTAAGAATGGAGTGACAGTGACAAAACAGATCAAAGTTCAGTTTGAACAGGCAACAACAGGAACGACAGAACAGCAAACAACATCAACAGAGTCAACAGCACAGCCACAGCAGTAAGGAATCTTAAAAAGAAGGATGTATTTTAACGATACATTCTTCTTTTTTTCGAAGTTTTTTGACGGGAGAGTTGACACGGCATTTCAGTATGATAAAATAAATAAGATTAAAGAATTTATCAGCTGTTTTCACAAAGCATAGAAAGAAGACGGCCAGAGATAGATACGGCTAGGAGGAATAAAATATGGCAACACCTTATAACCATAAGGCAATCGAACAAAAGTGGAGAAAACACTGGCAGGAACATCCTGTCAATGTAAATGACGGTAAGAAACCTAAATATTACTGTTTAGATATGTTTCCATATCCATCAGGAAGTGGCCTTCATGTAGGACATTGGAGAGGATATGTGATCAGTGATGTATGGAGCCGTTACAAATTATTAAATGGATACTATGTCATTCATCCAATGGGATGGGATGCATTTGGACTTCCAGCAGAAAACTATGCGATCAAGATGGGAACACATCCTCGTATTTCTACAGAAGCCAATATTAAGAATATCAAACGCCAGATCAATGAGATTTCCGCAATCTATGACTGGGATATGGAAGTTAACACAACAGACCCAGAATTCTACAAATGGACACAGTGGATCTTCGTAAAGATGTTCAAGAAAGGCCTTGCATACGAGAAACAGATGCCGATCAACTGGTGTCCATCATGTAAGACAGGACTTGCGAACGAAGAAGTAGTAAATGGTAAGTGTGAACGCTGCGGTGCAGACGTAACCAAGAAGAACTTAAGACAGTGGATGTTAAAGATCACAGCATATGCAGATCGTTTGTTAGCTGATCTTGATAAACTTGACTGGCCAGAGAAAGTTAAGAAGATGCAGGCAGAGTGGATCGGTAAGAGCCACGGTGCAGAAGTTAACTTCAAAGTTGATGGAAGAGATGATGAGATCACAGTTTATACAACTCGTCCAGATACATTACACGGAGCAACATTTATGGTATTAGCTCCAGAACATGAATTAGCGAAAGATCTTGCAACAGATGAGACAAGAGAAGCAGTAGAAGAATATATCTATCAGGCATCCCTAAAATCATCTGTAGACCGTATGCAGGATAAAGAAAAGACAGGTGTATTTACAGGAAGCTATGCGATCAACCCGATCAATGGAGCAAAAGTACCAATCTGGTTATCTGATTATGTACTTGCAGATTACGGTACAGGAGCGATCATGTGTGTACCAGCGCATGATGACCGTGACTTTGAATTTGCTAAGAAGTTTGACATTCCGATCATTCAGGTTATCGCTAAAGATGGTAAAGAGATTGAGAACATGGAAGAAGCTTACACAGAAGCATCTGGTATCATGATCAATTCCGGAGACTGGAATGGAAAAGAATCTTCTGAATTAAAAGAAGAAGCACCAAAGATCATCGAAGAGATGGGAATCGGTAAGAAGACAACAAACTATAAGTTACGTGACTGGGTATTCAGTCGTCAGCGTTACTGGGGTGAACCAATTCCTATCGTTCATTGCCCAGACTGTGGAGCAGTTCCAGTACCAGAAGAAGAATTACCATTGACATTACCAGAAGTTGAGAAATACGAACCAACAGGAACAGGAGAATCTCCATTAGCAGACATCGAAGACTGGGTAAACTGTAAGTGTCCTGTATGTGGTAAGGATGCGAAACGTGAGACAAACACAATGCCTCAGTGGGCAGGATCATCATGGTATTTCTTAAGATACATCGATAACAAGAATAATGAAGAATTAGTATCCAGAGAGAAAGCAGACAAATACTTACCAGTAGATATGTATATCGGTGGAGTAGAACATGCTGTATTGCATCTGTTATATTCAAGATTCTACACAAAATTCTTATGTGACATCGGAGTGATCGACTTTGATGAACCATTCCACAAACTGTTCAACCAGGGAATGATCACAGGTAAGAACGGTATCAAGATGAGTAAGTCCAAAGGAAATGTCGTATCCCCAGATGATCTTGTAAGAGATTATGGATGTGACTCCTTAAGAATGTACGAACTGTTCGTTGGACCACCAGAATTAGATGCTGAATGGGATGAAAGCGGTATCGATGGAGTGCATAGATTCTTAACAAGATTCTACAAACTTATCATGGATCAGAAAGACAAAGGTGTAGAAGCTGATAAAGAATTATTAAAAGTACGTCATAAACTGATCTACGATATCACAACACGTTTAAATAACTTCAGCTTGAATACAGTTGTGAGTGGATTTATGGAATATACCAATACATTAACAGCAATGGCTAAGAAATCTGGAGTTGACAAAGAAACTTTAGAGACAGCAATTGTATTACTCGCACCATTTGCACCACATATTGCAGAAGAATTATGGGAAGCAATGGGACATGAGGACAGCGTATTTGCTCAGACATGGCCAACATATGATGAAGAAGCTATGAAAGAGGATGAAGTAGAGATCGTTGTTCAGATCAATGGTAAAGTAAAAGGAAAACTTGTCATCGGTGCAGAAGAAGACAAAGATTCTGTTCTTGCGAAAGCTAAGGAAGTTCTTGGAGATAAATTAAACGGTAATATCGTGAAAGAAATTTATGTACCAGGAAGAATTGTAAATATCGTTCAGAAATAGAATAATAAAATGGCGCAGATAACGATGGCAGTGTCTGCGTCATTTTTTCACTTAAGATCAATAAGGATATATGAAGATCAGAAAGGCTAAAACATGTATACATTTGACAGCAGAATCCGATACAGTGAAATAGACAGAAGTGGCAGACTATCAATTCCGGCAGTGGTTGATTATTTCCAGGACTGCAGTGCATTTCAGTCTGAAGAACTTGGTGTTGGAGTAGAATATCTTGCCAATAAAAAACGTGCATGGATACTGAATTCATGGCAGATTGTTTTGGAAAGAAGACCAGAGGAATGTGAAAAGATCACAGTTGGAACATGGGGATCTGGATTTGACAAGTTTCATGCAACGAGAAATTTTATCATGAAGACAACACAGGGGGAACGATTAGCTTATGCCAATTCTATCTGGGTATATATAAACACAGAAACAGGAATGCCAGTCAGACCAACCAAAGAAGAAATTGATGTCTACAAATTAGAAGCCCCATTAGAGATGGAATATGAACCAAGAAAGATCAAACTTTCCAGAGAATGGGGAGAAAAAGAACCAGTGAAAGTACAAAGAAGCTGGATCGACAGCAATGATCATGTCAATAATAGCTGGTATGTCAAAACAGCATTTGAACAGCTGCCACAAGATTTGGAGATCAGACAGCTGAGGGTCGAATATAAGAAACAGGCGTATGAAGGAGATATTCTATATCCAAGATATGCAAGGGAAGAACAAAGGACACTGGTAGCATTGTGCGATGAAAAACAAAAACCATATGCAGTGATTGAATGTAGATAGATATTAGATGGAAGGAAAAGCAGATGAAACAGACGAAGATCGTAATTTTAGGAGCGGGACATGTCGGAACACACTGTGCATTGTCATTGATGTTTCGTAGTCTTGCAAATGAAATTGTTTTAATCGACACAGATGAAGAAAAAGCAAAAAGCCAGGCATTAGATCTTGATGATATGGGAGCGTGTCTTCCTGCGAAAGTTGTGATTCGTTCAGGCAGTTATGAAGATCTTGACGATGCGGATATTCTTGTCAATGCGATCGGACGAAGCCGCAAGGAGGGAGAAACAAGACTTGACATGTTCGGAGATTCCATGGAACGATTGAAAGATATCATTCCAAAGATTCAAGATACAAAGTTTCGAGGAATTCTGATCAGTATTACAAATCCTGCGGATGTAGTAGGAGAATGTTTGAGGAAAGCGTTAGGTATCGAGAGATTCCGTTGCTTTAGCACAGGAACGAGTCTTGACAGCTTAAGGATCAAGAGAATTTTAGAAGAGAAAACAGGATATCACAGAAATTCCATAGAGGCATTCTGCATGGGTGAACATGGGGATTCTCAGATTGTTCCATTATCCCGTGTGTCTGTCGGAGGGAAACCATTTGCAAAACTTCAAAAGGAGTATCCTGATACGTTAGGCAAGATTACGATCGAAGATCTACAGGACGAGGTTCGACAGGCGGGCATGACAGTGATCATCGGTAAGAAAAGTACAGAATTTGGAATAGGGATCGCGTTAAGTGGGATCGTCAAATCAATCGTATACGATGAGAAAAGGATCTGGCCGCTTTCTGTCCATCTGGATGGGGAGTATGGACAGAAAGACGTGGCAGCAGGAGTTCCGACCGTGATCGGAGCAGACGGAATAGAAGAAATTGTAGAAATGGATCTTACAGAAGAGGAGAAAAGCCAATTTGCGCATTCCTGTGACGTGATCCGCGGTTATTTAAAGAAAGCAAAAGAAATGCTTTCTTAAACCTAAATTACATGATCAGTGGACGGATCATATCGATCCGCTGCTGTTCTTCTGGAGACATGGATTCTTTCAGACCATCGATGATCATGGAAATTTCTTCGTTTGTAAAAGAAAGACCTTGTTCTGAAAGACGGCTTGAAGCCGCCATAAGGTCTGGGAGAATTAATTCAAGAGGTTTTCCGTGGCAGCTGGAGATCACAAATTTTATGATTTCCAGCTTTTTTGGGTCAAGAGAAGATAAATGATCGAATGAAATAGGATCGTCAGACATAAAAAACTCCTTTATTTTTTAAGAATCTGGTTTAACTGGTTCATAAAGTCAGAATTTGGTTTTGCTGTATTAGTACAAGGACTGTCTTTTGCCATCATCATAGGCATTAGTTTTGAAAATAGATCATTGTTTTGGCTGTCAGAAGATGAGGGAGATGAATGGTTAGTCGTATCGACAAAACGCTGATAATTTTGATAGACTTCAAACATTTGCATCATCTGAAGAATTTGTTCAATCTGCATAGCGGTTTCCTTCGGGGCGCGAAGTTTCAGAGCATTTAGTAATAATTCCATAGAAGCAGGATCTTGATCAAAACCACAGGCAGAAAGAGTCTGTTCGTTGTCAAATTCAGAAGAGATTTTGGAAAGCTCGGTTAATTTGATATAAATGGCAGCAACCTTTTTTAAGTTTGGTGGGAGATATGGAAGGGCATCTTCTAACATATTAGAAGAGTCATTACGGAAAAAATTTTCCCAGGAAGTTTGATTTTGTTCCATGATTGTCACAACCTTCAGATTTTTTCTCATATCCTATAGTATTAGGAGGTGAAAAAAATTATGAATGAAATTTTGGTAGAAGAAGAAAATACAGTTTATGAACTGGATCCTGAGTGCTTAAGGCACAAAGAAGAACAAAGACAACTGGAAGAAAAGAGGAAACAGGAAAAACAAGAGAATGATAACTATCGGATGCAGAAGAGACCAGAAAAAAGGAATCAGAACAATATGTGGATCATCTGTTTACTGTTACTGGTGATCTGCCAATAAAAAAGAGGATGCCGGATCAAAAGGCATCCTCTTTTATCAGAAATCATTAAATTCAGCATCCACATCCGCAGCCATTGTTGTTGCCACATCCAAAGCTGCCGTTACCACAGCAGCAGAGGATTAAGATGATCCAGATCAGGCTGTCACATCCGTTTCCGCATCCGCAGCCATCATTATTTCCGCCTCCACAGCAGCAAAGTAAGATTAAAAGAAGCAGACAGCTGTTATTTCCTCCAAAGCAAGATGAACCACAAGATCCTCCACAGCCAGTTGCAGCTAAATCACTCATGTTAAAACCTCCAAAAGATTTATTTACAGTTTATAGTATTCTGGGAATTATAAAGTGTGAGAAAATTCGCCAGTATACCTTTTTTAATATTTGTGGTATAATCTGCAATGAATGCAGGAGACAGGAGAAAAGAAGGAATCAGATGAAGAGAATAGATTTTGAGAGAATTTTTGATAATATCAGAAGAAATCAGACAATGGTCCATTGTATTACAAACTATGTAACGATCAATGATGTTGCGAATATGATCCTTGCGATCGGGGCTTCACCGATCATGGCAGATGACTGGATGGAAGTTAGAGAGATCACAGCAATGTGTGACAGTCTCGTGATCAATATGGGAACTTTAAAACAAAATACAGTGAGATCCATGCTTCTTGCGGGAAAAGAAGCGAATCAACGGGGTCATCTGGTCGTGTTTGATCCTGTGGGAGTCGGTGCTTCCAGATTCAGAAAAGAAACAGCGGCGAAATTGCTTAAGCAGATCCACTTTAACGTGATCCGTGGAAATATATCAGAGATCAAAACCTTATATGAGGGCAGTGATGATGGTTATGGTGTTGATGCGAAGAAAGATGATGCTGTGACAGAAGACAATTTGGAATATGTGATTCAAATGGCAAAGAATATGGCGAAGAAGACCAAAGCAGTGATCGTGATCACAGGAAAAACAGATCTAGTGACGGATGGACAGCAGATCTATTTGATCGATAACGGTGTTTTGGATATGTCAAGGATCACGGGAACCGGATGTATGTTGGATGGTGTGATCGCAGGATTTATCGGAGCTAATCCAGATCAGATCTTAGAAGCAGTGACGACAGCAGTTAGTGCGATGGGAATCTGTGGAGAATATGCAAAGGAGAAAGCAGAAGGAACAGGTACATTGAAAGTGCATCTGATGGATGCGATGAGTAATATGAATGCAGAATGGATGGAAAGGAGCAGTCAAATTGAGAGTAAATGCTGATGCAATGACTTTATATGCAGTAACAGACAGGACATGGGTAAAAGACACTACCTTGATGGATCAAGTGAAGGAAGCTTTGGAGGGTGGAATTACCTTTTTACAGCTTCGTGAAAAACATCTTTCCAAAGAAGAATTTATAAAAGAAGCAAGAGAAATGAAAGAACTGTCCAAGGAATACAAGGTGCCATTTGTGATCAATGATAATATAGAAGTGGCTTTGGCAGTTGATGCTGATGGAGTTCATATCGGGCAAGATGACATGTCAGTAGAAGAGGCAAGAAAATTATTAGGAGAAGATAAGATCATTGGGGTTTCTGCGCACAATGTAGAGGAAGCAATAAAAGCACAAAAAGGCGGTGCAGACTATTTGGGAGTTGGTGCAGTTTGTGCAACATCAACCAAGAAAGATGCTAATGTTGTCTCTAAGGAAGAAATTAAAAAAATCTGTCATACAGTAGAGATTCCAGTGGTAGCGATCGGCGGGATCAAAAAAGAAAATATCAAGACACTAGAAGGAACGGATGTTGATGGAGTGGCAGTTGTTTCAGCGATCTTTGCTGCAAAGGACATTAAAAAAGATACAAAACAGCTGAGAAGCCTCGTAGAGGAGATGAAGCAGAAATAGAACAAAACACGCGGAGTTTATGAAAATAAGAATTGCAATATTTTAAATCCGTGATATACTAGATAATTGTGTGATAAAAAAGAGTATACTAAAAAGATAATTAGGAGGAATACCAATGTTAAATATGATTGCCGGAAGTGTTTTACCGATCACGGCATTTATCGGAGTATTTTTTGCATTTGCTGCAACCTGTATCCTGACATCCTTTTTAAATGATTGGCTGCCAAGAGATATGGGAAGAGAATTTGCACATAATGGAAAGTTATCCGCAGGAAAACCAAGAGGTGCAGGGATCATTTTTATTTCTGTATTTTGTATCGCAGCATTGTTGTTTGGCGAGATGTCTGTGGAGATGTTTATTTATCTTGTTCTTGTTTTTGTTGAAATGTTAACAGGATTTATGGATGATGCAGCAGATGAGCCATGGGGAGAATACAAAAAAGGAATTCTTGACTTTTTGGTAGCAGCAGTTGCAGCACTTAACTATATTCATTTTAATTCTACTTATGTAGAGCTTGCAACGATCGGCGTGAAATTCTATATTCCACCAGTGTTGTTCTTTATTCTTACGATCATTCTTGTATGGGCAGCGATCAATGTAACAAACTGCTCTGATGGAGTCGACGGACTATCTGGAACATTAACGATCATTACACTGGTAACGATCTATGTGATCGATCAGATCCGTGGAAATGAAACACAGTTTCCATATATTATTTTATTGTTTGTTGTATGTATTCTTGGATATTTATGGTACAATGCAACACCAAGCCGTTTGATGATGGGAGATGCAGGAAGCCGTGCCATGGGAATTTTTATCAGTTTGGCAGTGCTTAAGACAGGAAGTCCTTTCTTGTTCTTATTAGTTGCATTGATTCTGATCCTGGATGGTGGATTAGGACTTGTGAAAGTAGCATTACTTAGATTCTTAAAGATACATATTTTTGCGAATACAACGATGCCGTTACATGATCACGTTCGTAAGAAAATCGGTTGGTCTAATACACAGACTGTTTTCAGATTTGCGATCATTCAGATCGTTATTTCAATTGCAACAGTATATATGATCCTTATTTGGAATAAATAAAAATAAAATATATAGGGTGCAGAGCCTTGGTGTCTGCACCTTTTTAACGTTTTACTTCCATAAAGTGTAGAAGTATGTTATAATAACTAGAAAAATGCATTGCAGGAGGACAGATACATGATTCAATTATTTTCAGAAGGTGCATATCTGGTAGACGGAACAACTTTGGTAAAAGAATCTGAAGCCGAAGCATTAAAGCAGCTTACAGGTGAAGTGGTATCCAAGGAAGAAGCTTCTAAGAACACCATAGCATATGGTATTTTAAGAGACCACAATACATCTGGTAACATGGAGAAACTTCAGATTAAATTCGATAAATTAACATCTCATGATATTACGTTTGTTGGAATTATCCAGACAGCAAGAGCATCAGGAATCGAGAAATTCCCGGTACCATATGTATTGACAAACTGTCATAATAGTCTGTGTGCTGTTGGGGGAACCATCAACGAAGATGATCATATGTTTGGTTTAACAGCTGCAAAGAAATATGGTGGAGTTTATGTACCACCTCATCAGGCAGTGATCCATCAGTTCGCAAGAGAAATGTTAGCTGGCGGTGGAAAGATGATCCTTGGATCAGACAGCCATACACGTTATGGAGCACTTGGAACCATGGCAATGGGAGAAGGTGGACCAGAGCTTGTAAAACAGCTTCTTAACAGAACTTATGATATCAATATGCCAGGCGTGATCGGAATTTATTTAAAAGGAAAACCAGTCAAAGGTGTCGGACCACAGGATGTTGCACTGGCGATCATCGGAGCAGTCTTTGAAAAAGGCTATGTAAACAATAAAGTTATGGAATTTGTTGGACCTGGTGTATCTAATTTAAGTGCAGATTTCAGAATCGGTGTCGATGTTATGACAACAGAGACAACTTGCCTGTCTTCTATCTGGAGAACAGATGATAAGATCAAGGAATTTTACGAGATTCATGGAAGGTCTGAAGACTTTAAGGAATTGAATCCTGGAAAAGTAGCATATTATGATGGAATCGTGGAAGTAGATTTAGATAAGATCAAACCAATGATCGCTATGCCATTCCATCCAAGTAATACATATACGATCGAAGAGGTGAATGCAAACCTTGACGATATTCTTGCAGATGTAGAAAAACGTGCATTAGTAAGTTTAGATGGTGCAGTTGACTATTCTTTAAGAGATAAAGTCCACGATGGAAAACTTTATGTAGATCAGGGAATCATTGCAGGATGTGCAGGTGGTGGATATGAAAATATCTGTGCAGCGGCTAATATTTTAAAAGGAGCAAGTATTGGTTCTGATGAATTTACATTAAGCGTATATCCTGCAAGTACACCAATTTATATGGAACTTGTGAAGAATGGAGCAGTTGCAGATCTGATGCAGACAGGTGCGATCGTTAAGACAGCATTCTGTGGACCATGTTTTGGTGCTGGAGATACACCTGCAAATAATGCGTTTAGTATTCGTCATTCAACAAGAAACTTCCCGAACCGTGAAGGTTCTAAACTTCAGAATGGCCAGATTTCTTCCGTTGCATTAATGGATGCACGTTCTATCGCAGCAACAGCAGCGAATAAAGGATATTTAACACCGGCAACGGATGTAGAAGCAAGTGATTTTATTCCAAAATATCACTTTGACAAGACAATTTATGATAATCGTGTATTTGACAGCAAGGGCGTTGCAGATCCATCAGTAGAGATTCAGTTTGGACCAAACATCAAAGATTGGCCAGAGATGTCTGCACTTCCACAGAACATGTTATTAAAAGTTGTATCAGAGATTCATGATCCTGTTACAACAACAGATGAATTGATCCCATCTGGAGAAACTTCATCTTATCGTTCTAATCCATTAGGACTTGCAGAATTTGCGTTATCAAGAAAAGATCCTGCATATGTAGGACTTGCAAAAGAAGTACAGAAAGCACAGAAAGCGATCGAAGCTGGAGAAGATGCAGCGGAAGCATTCCCAGAAGTTAAAGATATCCTGGAGACAGTCAAAGAATCTTACGCAGATGTAACTCAGGATAATTTAGGAATCGGAAGCACGATCTTTGCAGTGAAACCAGGAGATGGTTCTGCACGTGAACAGGCGGCTTCCTGCCAGAAAGTATTAGGTGGATGGGCAAATATCGCAAATGAATATGCGACAAAGAGATACCGTTCAAACCTGATCAACTGGGGAATGCTTCCATTTACGATCGATAAAGGAGAACTTCCATTTAAGAACAAAGATTACATTTTTGTTCCAGATGTCCGCAAAGCAGTGGAAGACAAGCTTACAAAGATTCCAGCATATGTGGTAAATGAAGGAATGAAAGAGATCACATTAACACTAGGTGAATTAACAGATGATGAGAGAGAGATCATCTTAAAAGGATGCCTCATCAATTATTACAGAGATTAAAGATTAAGGAGTAAATATACATGACAGGTACATTTTGGGCGATTCTTCCGCCAGTGATTGCAATTGTTTTAGCATTAATAACCAAGGAGGTATATTTATCGCTGATGATCGGAATTGCATCGGGGGCCCTGATGTATCATAATTTTCATCTGATCAAAGCAATGGATACCATTTTTGCGATCATGGGAGAGAAAATTGGAGCTAATTGCGACATTTTGATATTTTTAGTATTATTAGGAATTCTGGTAGCACTGATCACCAAATCAGGTGCTTCTAGAGCCTATGGAAAATGGGCAGCAAAAGCGATCCGCACAAAGAGACAGGCACTTTTTGCAACGATCTGTCTTGGAGTTGTGATCTTTGTTGATGATTATTTTAACTGTCTGACAGTTGGAACGGTTATGCGCCCTGTGACAGATAAACATAATGTTACAAGAGCAAAATTGGCTTATGTGATCGATGCAACTGCAGCTCCCGTATGTATTATTGCGCCAATCTCAAGCTGGGCAGCAGCTGTAGGATCATCTCTTCCAGCAGGATGCAATATTGATGGATTTACCTTATTTTTGAGAGCGATTCCATTTAACTATTATGCATTGCTCACACTTGTATTTTTGGCATTTTTGATCATTACGAATATTGATTATTCAAAGATGAAACAATATGAATTAAATGCACATTTAGAAGAGATCGTTGAAGACGAAGAAGAAGTACCGATCGTTGGACATGGAAAGGTAAAAGATCTGATCTTGCCGATTTTATTTTTGATCGCTTCTTGTATTGGATTTATGTTGTACACAGGAGGCTTTTTCAAAGGGGTTCCGCTTGCAGAGGCCTTTGCTAATTGCTCCAGTGCGAGAAGTTTGGTATTAGGATCATTTTTAACATTGATCTTTACATTTATTTTGTATATTCCAAGAAAAGTTCTTGAATTTGTAGATTTCTGTGGAAGCTTTGCACAGGGATTTAAAGCAATGACATCAGCGATCATGATCCTTTGTCTTGCATGGACATTATCAGGTGTTTGTGGAGCAGAGTATTTAAATATTCAGGGATTTGTTAAAGCAGCTGTTGGTGGAAGTACAATGGCAATCGCAGTGATGCCGGTTATCTTCTTCCTGATTTCATTAGGACTTGCATTTGCAACAGGAACATCATGGGGAACATTTGGAATTTTGATTCCAATTTCTGTTACGATCTTAAGTGCTAATTATATGATGATGTCAGTTTGTGTAGGAGCGATTCTTGCAGGAGCTGTTTGTGGAGATCATATTTCACCGATTTCTGATACGACGATCCTTTCATCTGCGGGAGCGCAGTGTAAGCACATAGACCACGTGGCAACACAGATGCCATATGCATTAACAGTGGCACTTTGTGCAAGTGTTGGATATATTTTGTCAGGAATTACAGGAAATGGATATATTGGACTTGCAGGAGCAGCAATAAGCCTTGCACTTGCTATGATGATCATTGTTATAACTGCAAAACGAGGAAGATAAGATGGATAATTTCTTTATGTACAAAAAAGCAGTCAGAGCAATGGATGAGATCAACCGTGTTATGGAAGGAAAAGGTCATACGGTGCATCAGATCATGACAGCGATCCTTGCAGGAGGACATATCTTGATCGAGGATATTCCAGGTGTAGGAAAGACAACACTTGCATTAGCCTTTTCAAAGGTATTGGGACTGGATTATCAAAGGATTCAGTTTACTCCGGATATCATGCCAACGGATATTGCAGGATTTTCTATCTATCATCAGGGTAGTGAAGAATTTGAATTCAAAGAAGGAGCAGCGATGACGAATCTTTTGCTGGCGGATGAGATTAACCGAACCTCACCGAAGACACAGTCGGCACTTCTAGAAGCAATGGAAGAAGGACAGATCACGGTAGATGGTATTACGAGAGATCTTCCAGATCCGTATATCGTTATTGCAACGCAGAATCCTTTTGGTTCTATTGGAACACACTCGCTTCCAGAATCACAGTTAGACCGATTTATGATCCGGACATCTCTTGGATATCCGGATATGGAGAGTGAGATCAAGATGTTAGCACAAGGAAGTGTGGATATGACGACCTCTGGGATCGAAGAACAGATCTCGGTGGAAGAATTGCGAAAAGCAAGAGAAGAAGCTGCACGATTATTTGTGCATGAAGATATTTTAAGATATATTGTCGAGATTGCGAATGAGACAAGAAGATCCAGAGACTTAGAACTTGGAATCAGTCCAAGAGGAACGATCGCACTTTTATCGATGGCAAAAGCAAATGCATATCTTGAGGGACGTGATTATGTAATACCACAGGATGTGAAAGATGTTTTCTTTGAAACTATCGAGCATAGGGTGATCAGAAGCAAGGAAGCGAAGGTTCAGAGGAAAACGAAAGAAGAGATTTTAAAAGCGATTCTTTATAAGATACCACTTCCAAAAGGAAATCAGAAAGGATAAAGATGTATTTTTTTGTCATAATATTTGCGCTTATATATTGGATCATTTATGGAAATTTCATTGGAGGGTGCCTTATGGCATCCTTATTTGTTGTGCTGGCTTATTCTGTCTGCAGGTGTCAGTCAGAACAAAAACAGATGATATTAACCATAGAAATGGATTCATTAGTACTTACAGAAGGCGATGAAGCAGAGATACGATTGAGGATTCATGGAATTACATCAAAGATAAACAGCTATACATTCCGATTGGAATATGAAATGACATCCAAGTTTCGAAAACAAAGAATGCGAAAGAAGAAAAATATCGTATGGAATCCACAAGAAGGAGATTCGATCACACTGTCTGAAATGATCACGGAATGTGACAGTTATCATATTCAGATTTGTTCAGTTTCGTGGGAAGATCTTACAGGAATGTATAAAGTAAAAAAAGAATTTAACAAACAAATATCTTTTCTTGTTATGCCAAAACGATATGAAATGGGATCTATGCAGGAAAAGATCGCAAGAAGAGATCTTATGGAACAAGGTTTTGAATACGATGGAGTCAGGAAATATCAGGAAGGAGATCGGATTTCAAGAGTTCATTGGAACCTCTATGCTGCGACAGGTGGACTTTGGGTGAGAAAAAATGAAGAAGAGGAAGAAGAACGCGTGAAGATCGGATTATCGTTGGATGATATAGAAAAAGACCGTATTTCTGATTATATGGCAGCTTTTTATTCTATTTCTTTCTTTTTGAAATCGCAGGGAGTTATACAGGAAATCTATTATGGGGAGCATAAATATCTGCTTTGCCATATAGAACAATATGAAGAATTGTTTACGGATATTTTTTGTGGAAAATATGAATTGTCATCGGATTCGATGGAGCATCTTTATAAGATTCCACTTTGTGAAAAAGGACAAGATCTGCAGAAATTTTTATATGATATGGAGTTATAATGTGTGGATATAAAAAAATAAAAATTGAATATATCATGATGGCAGTGGCTTTTGCATCTGTTGTATGGAGTATATTTGCTGGATTTCGGATTTCAAGGTTTCAGTGGCTTTTTGTGATGGGAAGTGTCATTTGGTTTCTCGGAATGTGTAGATTGCTTGATCAGAATAAGAGAAATATTGTAGTCATGGTTGTGATATGTATCATATACTGCATGCTTGCACACAGACAGCTGATCAATGGATTTCAGATCATCAATAATAAGATGGCAGAAGCATTGAATCAGAGTATGGATCTTGGATTTTATTATTACATTTCGGTGACGTTAGAACATAGTCGAAGGGACAGCGTACTGGCAGTTTTGTTTTTTGTGCTGGTGGCAGGAATTGTGCTTGGAATATTAAGATGTCGTCCATTGACTTTGTTTCTTACAACCGGTCTTATGGAAATGGCCGTTTTAATGATCGCGCCATATGGAATTTCAGCAGCGTTTTTCTTGTTTTTAGGTTCATGGATTGTTTATTTTAGTATACGAAAAGGAAAAAAAGGATTTGCGGCAGGATTGTATATTATGTTTCTGGCTGCCGCAGTACCTTTGTTTTTTTATGATCAGACGAATGTACCTACAGATACGATGATAAAACGAAATATTCTGATACAGATCAGGGAATGGACACAGGGAAAAGGCTATCTTGCAGTCGGAGGAATCGGGAATGGAAAGCTTCGAAGTGTAGGAGAAGTTTCTCCAAAAGGAGAAAAATTATTTCTGGTGTATGCCCCGGAAAATGCAGATCTGTATCTGAAGGGATTTGTTAGTGGCAGATATAAAGATGGAGAATGGACAAAGGAAAAGAAAAATAACCTGGTCTACGGTGGAGAAATGGCACAGGAACTGCCATATTTATTTCCAGATCTCTCTATGAAGGATTTTGCTGTTTATCAGAAAGGATATATTCAGACACCAAAAGATATTGCATTTTCTGAAAAGAGAGAAATAAAGATTCATTATCAGAAGATGCAGGAGAGTTTCTTATTAATACCATATTTTTCAGATGCGAGCAGAATTAATGGAAATGCAGCTGGAGACAGTGTGATAGAACGTAATACAGCAGATACGGAGTATACAACTTCTTATTATCAGATCAAGAATAACAAGAACCTGTTAGATATCAGTCAGAGATTTGACGTGATGTCTGTGTTGAAAAATGCGGGAGAGCTTGAAAAGAATTATGTTCGTTCTATGCAGGAGTATGGAACTTATGTACAGCAGAATTATCTGGAGATTCCAGAAGAGATAAAGAAGACAATAAAGCAGCTGAGTTGCCATGTAAATAAAGAAAATAGTATCTTATATAATATAGAAGAAATTCAAAAATTTTTAAAAAATAATTATCAATATACTTACCGACCAGGTTTAACAGGGCAAGATAAGGATCCGGTAAATGAATTTTTAACGGAGAGAAAAAGAGGGTTTTGTACCCAGTTTGCATCAGCGGCAGTTTTTTTGTTCAGGGAAGCAGGAATTCCGGCCAGATATGTAGAAGGATATAAGATCCGTGCAGATCAGTGGAGACTTGGAAAAGCACAGGTGACAGATTATGAGGCACATGCATGGACAGAAATTTATATTGAACATATCGGATGGATTCCGGTAGAAGTAACGGGAAGAGATACTGGAGAAAGTGTATATAAACATGTGGAACAGGAAGAAAAACAACGAAATGCGATTGTACCAAATAAAAAACAATTCGTAACAAATGTAAAGAAAATATTTCAAATGATTCCAATCGTCATAATATTAGCAGTGATTTTTGCGTTCATAAAATTGTTACAAAAGAAAAGAAAATGGAATCAAATGACAAATAAAGAAAAAGTACTTTTTTATGAAAAACAGTTAGAAAAATATGCTGAAAATGGCGCAAAATCAAGGAATAACAGCAATTCCATGACGTCAGAGATCATAGAGAAAGCAAGGTACAGTAACAAGGATATTACCAGACATGAACTAAATCTTGTAAAACGACATCTTGATTTATTAAAGAGAAAAAACGGAAATGTTACAAAAATATTAACTAAACTGAAATAATCTTAAAAAACTATTGACAATTGTTGCTCTTTATCGTACAATATCAACTGTTGAAAGAAATATTTGAAATAAATTTAAAATTGTAATATATCAGGAGTTAATATGAAACGAGTTATTTTAAGAGTGATGATGTTAGTAGCAATGGCATCGGCCGCAGTTACAATGAGTGTACATACAAGTTCAAAAGAAGTAAAAGCATCAGAAAAAGGAGATGCAGTTGTTGAATATGCAAAAAACTTTGTAGGGAATAGATACAGATACGGTGGATCAAGTCTTACAAACGGAACAGATTGTTCAGGATTCACGAGAGGAGTTTACAAGAAGTTTGGAAAGCGTCTTCCACATTCCTCAAGTGCACAGAGAAGATATGGTAAGAAAGTAAAAGGTGGGATCAAGAATGCTCAGGCAGGAGATTTAATCTGCTATAGCGGACATGTTGCAATCTATATGGGAAACAACAAGATCGTACATGCAAGTAATTCAGCACCATATCCAAGAGGTGGAATTAAGATTTCAAACAATGCAAGATACAGAAGAATCGTAACAGTACGAAGAATCGTTAAATAAAGAGGATAAGAAGAAGGTATTTAAAAAAAAGAAATACCTTCTTCTTTTGATGCTGAGAATAAAGTTTTGAAAACTTTCCAAGATAACCAACAAAATTTGAAAAAGTGTATTATAAAAATTTGACAGATAAAACCGATACATATTATAATTTGAAGGAATAAGTTGATAATAAACAATACACCTGTATAGGATGCAGATGTTTTAAAGGAGAAAAATTTATGATCATTAAACCGAGAGTCAAAGATTATTTATGCTTAACAGCACATCCAGAAGGATGTAAAAAGAATGTGGAAGATCAGATCGCCTATGTAAAAGCTCAAGGAGAGATTCCTGGAGATGCGAAGAAAGTGTTAGTGATCGGATGTTCTACAGGATATGGACTGGCATCAAGAATCGTGGCAGCTTTTGGATGTCATGCAGATACCCTTGGAATCATGTTTGAACGTCCATCTAATGGAAGAAAGACAGCAAGTCCTGGATGGTATAATACAGCTTCATTTGAACAGTTTGCAAACGAAGAAGGAGTTTATGCCAAGACGATCAATGGAGACGCTTTCTCAAAAGAAATCAAAAATCTTACGATCGAAACGATCAAGAAAGATCTTGGGAAAGTGGATCTGGTTGTATACAGCCTTGCAGCACCACGAAGAACAACACCAGATGGAGTGACATATCGTTCTGTATTAAAGACAACAGGGGAGGAGTTTACAAATAAGAATCTGAACCTTAAGGATAACAGTATTGGTATGAAGAGCATTCCTGCAGCTACAGAAGAGGAAGTAGAGGCTACAGTCAAAGTTATGGGTGGAGAAGACTGGAAGTTATGGATGCAGGCATTAAAAGATGCAGATGTGTTATCAGAAGATGCAAGTACTGTCGCATATTCTTATATCGGATCTGAACTTACGTATCCAATCTATTTTGAAGGAACGATCGGTGCGGCAAAGAAACATCTGCATCAGACAGCAGATGAGATTACGAAAGAAGTTGGAGTAAAAGCGCTGATCTCTGTTAACAAAGGATTGGTAACACAGGCAAGTGCTGCGATTCCTATTGTTCCATTGTATATGTCTGTATTATATAAAGTCATGAAGGAAAATAATGTCCATGAAGGATGTATTGAACAGATTGAACGTCTGTTTAAAGAAAAGAGATTATTAGCCGATACGATCACGGATGAACACGGATGGGTTCGTATGGATGATCTGGAACTTCGTGATGATATTCAGGATGAAGTGAAGAAACGTTGGGAAGAGATCAATACAGATAATGTTTCAGAACTTGCAGATGTTGATGGTTATTGGGAAGATTTTTACCATATGTTTGGATTTAAAGAGGAAGGAATCGACTACGAAGCAGAAACAGATCCTGTTGTAGAAATTCCAAGCATCAAAGAATAATGGCATATACAGAGATTGTGATCACAAGGTTTGGCGATCATCTGGTCAGTATGTTATTAAAAGATGGTCATCCGGTAGAATTTCAATGTGTAAGTGAGAAGAATAAAGTTGATATTGGGAATATTTACATAGGAGTCGTAAAAAATGTTGTCAAGAATATCAATGGGGCTTTTGTTGAGTTCGATCAAGACGAAATAGGCTTCCTTTCCATGAGACATAGGCAATATAAAGCGGGTGATGAAGTGTTGGTACAGATAAAGAAAGAAGCGACAGAAGAAAAACGTCCGATGCTATCAGATCAGATAGAATTAACAGGGAAATATCTTGTGCTGACTTCAGATAAGCTGTCTGTAGGAATTTCCAATAAGATTCATCAGAAAGAAAAAAAACAGGAATTAAAAGAAATGGCAGAGCCTCTTGTGACACAGGAATATGGCTTTATTCTCCGTACAGAAGCTGCAAAAGCCAACAAAGAAGATGTTCTTATGGAAGCAGATCAGTTGTCTGCGAAATATCATGAGATCGTATCTAAAAGGCAATACCGCAAAGCTCCTCATCTTGTTGATACAAATTACGATGCATTGGAAGTGCTGGTTCATGATATCAAACCAGGATCGATCGATCGTATTGTGACAGATCAGGAAGAAGTAGGGGAACAGCTGAAAGAAAAAGGTTATGAAGTATTCTTATGTTCTTATATGGCAGGAGACATTGAACGAAGATATCGGTTTCGTCATTATCTTTCAGAGGTATTTAAACGTAAAATATTTATGAAGTCTGGAGGATTTCTGTATATCGAACAGACAGAGGCAATGGCAGTCATTGATGTGAATACGGGGAAATCCATTGGAAAGAAGAACCAGGAAGCACATATTAAGAAAATAAACTTAGAAGCAGCCAAAGAAGCAGCAAGGCAGATCCGCTTAAGAAATTTATCAGGGATCATCTTGATTGATTTTATTGATATGAAGTCCAAAGATGATGAGAAAGAATTATTACAGGTAATGCAGAATTATCTAAATGGGGATTCTAAGAAAGCAGTTGCTGTAGATATTACAAAGCTCGGAATTATGGAGATCACAAGAAAAAAAGAAAAAAATCCAATTTTTCGACAAATAAGTATTGACATATTGAAATAGTGCTGTTATTATATATGAGTATGCCGCACAGCGAGGTTAAAGAATGCGAGAATCACCAAAGCTGGCGAGATTTGATAATAGGAGGTGCCGTGATGTACGCAATTATCGCAACAGGTGGAAAACAGTATAAAGTAAGCGAAGGCGACGTGATCAAAGTTGAGAAACTTGACGCTGAAGTAGGAGCTAAAGTAACATTTGATAATGTACTTTTAGTTGGTGGAGATACTGTTAAAGTTGGAACACCTACCGTTGATGGTGCGAAAGTTGAAGCTTCTGTAGTAAGCGAAGGAAAAGGTAAGAAAGTCATCGTTTACAAATACAAGAGAAAAACTGGATACCATAAGAAAAACGGTCATAGACAGTTATTTACACAGGTTAAGATCGATAGTATCGTTGGATAATATCCTGAGGATAGAGTTATGACAAAGATAACATTCTATCAGAGAGTCGATGGAACCTTTCAAGGTTTCCACTCACAGGACCATGCAGGTTACAGTGCGGAAGGACAAGATATTGTCTGTGCCGCAGTGTCTGCTCTGGTAATTAATTTTGTGAATTCTCTGGATGAACTGACAGATGATCACTATCAGATTGATGTGAACCAGGAAGACGCAGAAATTGACGTAGTATTTACGGAAGAGCTTTCCGAAGAGGGAAGCTTGTTATTAAGATCACTGATCCTTGGTCTGACTTCAGTAGAAGAAGAACATGGACAGTATTTAGATGTAATCTTTAAGGAGGTGTAACAAAAATGATGAAAATGAACCTTCAATTTTTCGCTCATAAAAAAGGAATGGGTTCTACAAAGAACGGTAGAGATTCCGAATCTAAGAGATTAGGTGCGAAAAGAGCTGACGGACAGTTTGTAAAAGCTGGAAATATTCTTTACAGACAGAGAGGAACAAAGATTCATCCAGGCGTTAACGTAGGACGCGGTGGTGACGATACATTATTCGCATTAGTTGATGGTATTGTTCGCTTCGAAAGAAAAGGTAAAGATAAGAAACAGTGTTCTGTACATCCAGTAGCATAATTTAATTGCATACAGGAACAGATCATTTGAGATTCAGTAATTACGGCTTCAAATACATATTTGAGGCCGTTTTTCATTATAAGATAATGAAATATTTTTGTGACTGGAAGTTGTTTTTTTGACACAGAAAGGAAAAGACAATGTTTGCAGATAGAGCTAATATTATAATCAGATCCGGAAAAGGTGGAGATGGCCACGTAAGTTTCCGGAGGGAACTTTATGTACCAAACGGTGGACCAGATGGTGGAGACGGCGGCCGTGGCGGTGATGTGATCTTTGTTGTAGATGAAGGAATCAATACTTTATCTGATTACCGTCACAGAAGAAAATTCAAGGCAGGAGATGGTCAGGAAGGTGGCAGAAGAAAATGCCACGGTGCTGATGGAGAAGACATCATCCTGAAAGTTCCGGCAGGAACCGTTGTAAAAGACAAGGAATCAGGGAAAGTTATCCTTGATATGTCTAATAAGAAGGAACCAGTTGTACTTTTAAAAGGCGGTCGTGGCGGTAAAGGAAACCAGCATTATGCAACTCCAACCATGCAGGCACCAAAATATGCCCAGCCAGGTGGGAAAGCGCAGGAACTCGAAGTTATGCTTGAGTTAAAAGTTATTGCTGATGTAGGTTTGGTTGGATTCCCAAATGTAGGAAAATCTACATTTTTATCAAGAGTAACAAACGCAAATCCAAAGATCGCAAACTATCATTTCACAACATTAAATCCAAATCTTGGAGTTGTGGATATGGATGGAAGCAAAGGATTTGTTATTGCAGATATCCCAGGAATCATCGAGGGGGCGTCTGAAGGTGTTGGTCTTGGATTTGAATTTTTACGTCATATCGAACGTACAAAAGTTATGATCCATATGGTAGATGGAGCTTCAGTAGAAGGAAGAGATCCAATCGTTGATATCCATGCTATCACAGATGAACTTAAGAAATACAACAAAGAGATTCTAGAGAAACCACAGGTGATCGCAGCGAACAAGATGGATGCTATGTCTGAGACAGACAGAGAGACTGTGATCGATTTATTAAAAGAAGAGTTTGAACCAGAAGGAATCAAAGTATTCCCTATTTCTGCGGTAAGCGGGGAAGGTGTTAAAGAATTATTATGGCATGTACAGGGATTATTAGATGAATTACCAGAAGGTGCAACAGAATTTGAACAGGAATACGAATTAAACTTCGGAGAAGAAGAAGGTGGAATCTTTATCGGTCATCCAGAAGAAGGATTATATACCGTCGAAGGACCGAAAGTAGAGAGAATGCTTGGATATACTAATCTGGAATCTGAGCGTGGATTTGACTTCTTCCAGAAATTCATGAAAGAAAACGGTGTCATTGAACGTTTAACAGAAATGGGAATCGAAGAAGGAGACACCGTACGTTTGTATAATCTGGAGTTTGACTACTATAGATAGATATAATTGAATGGAGGATAACATGACAAGCAAACAGAGAGCTTATTTAAAGAGCCTTGCAATGAAGATCGATCCGATCTATAACATTGGAAAAGGAAGTATTTCACCAGAACTTGTACAGGGTGTCAGAGATGCTTTAGAAGCAAGGGAATTGATCAAGATCGGTGTTCTTCAAAACTGTATGGACGATCCAAAAGAACTGGCAAATGTTCTTGCAGAGAGAACAAGATCCCAGGTTGTACAGGTTATTGGTAAGAAGATCGTATTATATAAGGAATCAAAGAATCATAAGAGAATTGAACTGCCAAAAGCAGGGAAATAATATCGGAGGACAGCCATGAAGAAGATAGGAATTCTTGGCGGGACATTCAATCCGATCCATCATGGACATCTGATTCTTGGACAGGCAGCGAAAGAAGAGTTTGGATTGGATGAGATTTTGGTTATGCCAACAAAGAATCCGGCATATAAAAAGATCAGTGGCGGTGTCAGTGAGAAAAACAGAGTCGATATGATCAAGCTGGCGATCAGGGATTTTCCGTATTTCAAATTTAGTGATATCGAATTAAAACGTGAAGGAACAACGTACACAGTTGATACGTTAAGAGAACTTACAAAACAGGATACAGATTGCAGATATTACTTCATCATGGGAGCAGATTCGCTTTATCAGATCGAGACATGGAAAGATCCAGGACAGATTTTTACCATGGCAGATATATTAGTAGCTACAAGAAATGACTCAAGAAGTGCTCTGGATGCTCAGATTGATTATCTGGAAGAGAAATACGATGGCAAGATTTATCATTTAAGCAGTCCAAGCATTGAGATTTCATCCAATGATATCAGAAAAAGATGTAGCAATGGATTAAGTATTCATTTCTTCCTTCCAGAAGATGTGATTGATTATATAGAAAGAAATGATTTATATGGAAGTACAGCAGATAGAAGAAAAGCTTAAAACAGCGTTAAAACCATCCAGATACCGGCATACACTAGGAGTAGCTTATACAGCTTCTTGTATGGCAATGGTGTTTGGAGTGGATGTTCATAAAGCATATCGCGCAGGTCTTTTGCATGATTGTGCCAAAGGCTTTTCAATGGAGGAGCAAAGAGCGTTATGCAAACGATATAATATCAGTCTGGAGGGAACTTTAACCAAAAGTCCGCAGCTGATGCATCAAGAGATCGCTCCATTTCTTGCAAGCGATGAATATAAGGAACAGGATTCGGAAGTTTTGTCAGCAATCGCATGTCATACGACAGGGAAGATCGGTATGACACCGCTTGAACAGATAGTTTTTATTGCTGACTATATGGAACCAAATCGAAAGATGATTCCAGGACTTTCAAAAGTCCGTAAGCTGGCATTTGAGGATCTTGATAAATGTACAAAAACAATTCTTAAGAATACGATAGAATACCTGACAGAATGTGGACAGGAAATTGATGAGCGGACAGTAGAGACTTATAAGTATTATAGAGACAAAAAGGAGAATTAAGATGGATCAGTCATTAAATATGGTAAAGATCGCATATGATGCGTTAGATGACAAGTTAGCAGAAGATATCAAGATCATTGATATTCGAAGCATTTCTGTTCTTGCAGATTACTTTATCATTGCAGATGGTAATAACAAAAACCAGGTACAGGCAATGGTAGATAATGTACAGGAAGAACTTTTTAAAGCTGGATATGAGATGAAACAGATGGAAGGGTATAGAGAAGGAAACTGGATCTTACTTGACTTTGGTGATATCATCATCCATATCTTTGATAAAGAAAACCGTTTATTCTATGATCTTGAAAGAATCTGGAAAGACGGAAAAGAAGTATCGATCGAAGAATTAAATTAAAAAGAATCATATGAAAAAAAGTCAGCTATGGGAATGCTTTGAAAGCATCTCGCAGCTGACTTCTTTTTATTTCATTGAACGATAAAGTCCAACGACTTTACCAATAATAGATACTTCTGATACGATGATTGGATCCATAGTATCATTCTCTGGCTGGAGTCTGTAATATCCATCTTCTTTATAAAATCTCTTAACAGTTGCAGAATCTTCGATCATTGCAACGACAATATCACCATTATCAGCAGTTGGCTGTTGTTCGACAATAACCATATCACCGTCAAAAATTCCGGCATTGATCATACTTTCTCCACGGACATGGAGCATGAAAGTATTCTTATTGCTGATATGATTTGGAAGCATTGGAAAATATTCTTCAATATTCTCTACCGCTAAGATCGGTTCACCGGCAGTGACGGTACCTACGACAGGGATATTGATGATCTCGCGGCGAGCCAGATTAAAATCATCATCGGTAATCTCGATCGCACGAGGCTTGGTAGGATCTCTATGAATGTATCCTTTTCTCTCCAAAGTCTCCAGATGGGAATGGACAGAGGAAGTAGAACGAAGATTCACTGCCTCGCAGATCTCGCGTACGGCAGGTGGATAACCTTTATCCAGAATGCGTCGCTTGATGAATTCAAGGATCTGTTGTTGTTTGTCACTTAATTGTTCTTTGGCCATGTATCATATCCTCCGTGTCTGTTTATAAACTATTCTTATCATAACATAGATCCGAAATGGAAACAAGTGTTCTCGAACAAAGTTTCGGAAAAAGCTTGACAAACAAATGTTCGAGAACTATAATACAGACATAAACAAAACAAATGTTCGATTATAGTTTGCGGAGGATGATATTATGAGAAGTAAGAGAAGAGTGATCGGAATTATCATAGCAGTAGTTTTTGTTTTTCTAATGAGTGCTTTCTTTTTAAGTAACAACCTGATCGAGGCCCAGGGAACAAAAGACAAGCAGTTTACCAGCATTCAGGTGCAGAAAGGTGATACATTATGGAAGATCGCAAAGAAATATATGGGGAATGAATATTCGTCTGTTGACGATTATATTGAAGAGGTATGTCAGACAAATCATATATACGATGGAAAGATTACGGAAGACATGTATCTGGTGATTCCATATTATAAATAAGCAACTGGCAGTCATACGGTTGATGTATGACTGCCAGTTATGAATATAAATACTTTAATACAATATTATCGCCCAGTTGGGTTTTTGCTAAAAGATGCTTTTGTGCTGTTATAGACAGCTTTTCCATAGTTTGTAAGATTAGAGTTCATTTTCTTTGCTTCAGATTTGTTAGAGATGAATCCAATCTCAGTTAAGGTAGAAGATGTCTTTGTATGACGAAGAACAGCTAATCCTGTACGGTTTACAAGACCTCGGTTTGTAAATCCTGTAGCAGAACGGATATAAGGATGAATGGTTGCTGACCAACTATAGCTTGTCAGTCCTGTAGAAGATTTATATCCTTTGGAATTATATAAGGTTTCAGTTCCTGTAGCAGAAGATCCGGCAGAGTTGATATGAACACTGTAGAATCTGTCTGCATCAACTTCATTGGCAAGATCAGAACGTTCAGTAAGGCTTGGGTATGTGTCAGATAATCTTGTATAGTAAACTTTGATATCTGGATCTTTATCAAAGTATGATTTTGCAGCCTGAACGATCTTTAATGTCATGTTTTTTTCTTTATATCCATTGGCAACTGCTCCAGAGTCTGAACCACCATGTCCTGCATCAAGTACAACGATCTGTTTGTACATTGCCTTTGGTGAATCATAGCGAACCTTGATATAAGAATCTGTCTGTGTTACTTCGAATCCTTTGATCGTAGCTTTTCGAGGCTTGATATATATCTTTGTATAGCCATTGCTGTAAGCTACAGAATAAGAATAGAAGCTTGAATCACCAACAACACTGCGATGTGACGCATCGGAATAATAAGAAGAATAATTTCCTTTAATGTTTACGATCAGACGATAGTTATTGTAATCGTCAGTTGTTGAGATGTTGCTTTCGGATAAGCCCTCTGGTTTATCAAGTTGTACATAATGTTCTCCGTTTGTTGCTGGAAGTGTTGTAACGGAAGAAGATGCCTTATTACTGTTACTTGTTGAGAAAGTACCAGCATAAGAACTACTGCTCCATGAATAAGAATATCCAAGATGTTTTGCACAGAACTCACCAGGAACATAGATGTAATTTTTTTTCTGTTTATAGGAATATACACGGCGTGCAGGTGTTGGAAGTTTCTTTTTCTTTCCATTGACATAAGCATATTTGCTGCCACGTTTCATGGTGATCGTCTTAGAACCTTTTTTTAAAGTGATCTTCCATGTTTTAGAAGAGTAAGAATAAGAAACGCCTAATCCCTTCTGGAATACATAGCTTGCGGAATACATGGTTGTATCACCACGTAAGAAGCCAGGTGCTTTTGTTTTGATCGTCTTACCATTATAGATTGCACCGCGAGCTTTCTTTTTCTGCTTTTTACCAGCAACTTTTAAAGTGTATGTGCGTTTTGTCGTTGCATAGGATGCGGCAGATACATTTGCAGGTATTGCCGTACCAATGACTGAAACTGATAATAGTGTTGTAATAAATAACTTTTGTAATCTCATTGTTTATCTCCCTTTCTCATAGATTAAATCGTAACATATTTGTAATATTAATGCAATAAAAAGACTGTATCTCTTTGGATTTCCTGAGATACAGTCTGATATTATTAGATAAAATTAATTAAAAGAATTACAGAGTGACTGGTAAAGAGCAGATCCGATCGCCTCAGATCTAGCGTCAATTCTTGCAGATTCCGTGCTGTTAGAGATGAATCCCATCTCGGCAAGGGCACTCATCATTTTTGTTCCTCGAAGTACTGCAAGTCCAGGACGGTATACAAGGCTTCGGTCATAAGAAGACCCTTTTGTATACCCCATTCCACTTAGCGAAGAGGAATGAATGACACTGGCATATGTTTTGTAATCCTTATATAATGTTTCAGTTCCTTTTGCACTGGCAGAGTCTGCAGAATTGATATGTACACTTAAAAAACGGTCAGCATTGACGGTGTTAGCCAGATCATAACGTTCGGTAAGAGTAGGATACCAATCAGAGAGTCTGGTGTAATAAACCTTATACAGCGGATCAGAGTCAAAGTTTGTCTTGATATTCTGAACGATCTTTAAGGTCATGTTCTTTTCAATATAACCGTTTCCAGTTGCGCCGCTGTCTTTTCCACCATGTCCGGCATCAATAACAATGATTCTGTAGAACATATCCTTTGGTGCCGCATACTTGACATAGATATAAGAATCTGTCTGAGTAACAGAGAATCCTTTGATTGTAGATGTTATCAGATTGATATAAGTTTTTCCATTTAGATAAGAAACTTTATAAGTTAAAGAATCTTTGATCGTGCGGTTAGAAGCTGTGTTAAAAAAGTTGCGGTAATCTCCGTCAATGATGATCTGTAACTGCTTATTCCAGTAATCATCGTTGGAACTTATAGAAGACGATGAAAGACCATCAGGTTTTTTGATCCGGATAGAATAATCAGATTCAGATGCTGTGATCTTTGTTGTACTTCCAGAAGGATTGGAAGTCTGAGGCTTTGTATTTGATGGAGTGGAAGGAGCAGGTTTAGCAGTACTGCCCTTTGAGATCACTCCTGATAACAGACGATTGTTCCATGAATAATTTAAGCCTAGTTTTTTTGCAACGATATCTCCGGGAACCATGATATAATTTTTCTTTTTTGCGATATAACGGATTTTTCGAGGTGCAGATGGAAGGGTGAATTTCTTCCCATTCAAGGTAGCTGTTCTGCTGTTTAAAGTCATCACAAGTTTCTGAGAATTTCGTTGTAATGTAACTCTTTTTTTGGAACTTGAATATGAATATTTTGTTCCAAGAGAAGAACAGTGACCGAAGATCCAGTATGCAGAATACATAGAAGTAGAACCTTCAATATATCCTGGAATTTTTGTACTTATAACCTTATTATTATATCTGGCATTGATGGCTTTCTTTTTGACTTTTTTCTTAGAATGTGTGTACTGAATCTTAAAATATTTCCCTGCAGCTATAGAAGCTGGTGTGGTTACTACACTTGATAGAAGAAGTGCAAGAGATAATCCAGTACATAAAATTTGTTTTTTGTTCATATATAATACCCCTCATATTCATTGTCGATTGTTAGTGCCATTATAATATGTTTTGTGTAGTTTTTCAACGAGAACATATTTTCTGTGAGATTAGGTTAGAATGTTGTGAAATTTCTGAAAAGTTGAAAAGAATTCTTTTATAAAATGAAAAATAGTTTCCAATCTGTCTAAGAATGTGGTATTCTAATATATAAGCTCGATTTTTGGGGGAAATTTTCTATATTTTTACAGGAATCGAATTATTTTGAACTATAGGAGCAGATAATGAAATCAGACAATGAATTTCGAAGAGGATTAATTGATGGAATTCCAATCGGACTAGCATATGTGGCTGTTTCGTTTGCATTTGGAATTTCAGGAGCGTCTAAGGGAATTCCTGTATGGGCACTTACTTTGATCTCAGCAACCTGTGTAACTTCTGCAGGACAGTTTGCAGCGATCATAACAATGACGGCAGGAGGATCTTTGGTGGAATTAGTTTTATCACAGATCATTATTAATTTAAGATATTCGATCATGTCAATTGCGATCGGACAGAAATTAAGTGAGAAGTCGACATTGTGGAATCGGATCTCAATGGCATTTATGGTAACGGATGAGATTTTTGCAGTATCCTGTGCGGGGAGACATGAGATTACGCCTAGATATTTTTATGCTTTGATGTCAATTCCATGGATCAGCTGGACCATTGGAACTCTTTTAGGAGCGACGGCCAATACATTATTACCATTGATCTTAAGGAATGCACTTGGACTTGCAATTTATGGAATGTTGATCGGGATTATCATCCCACCAGCCAGACAAGATAAGCATATAACTATCGTGATCATTCTTTCCATGATCGTTAGTTTATTATTTAAATATATCAAAGCATTATCTTTTATATCCAGTGGGTTCGTGATCATCATTTGTACCTTGATCGCAGCAACATTTGGAGCAATTTTATTCCCAGTAGAAGAGGAGGAGACTCATGAAGCTTAGCAGATTATTAGTTTATATTGCAGTCACAGCAGTTTCTACATATCTAATACGAGTCATCCCATTGGTTGCAATACAGAAGAAGATAGAGAATAGATTTTTTCGATCATTTTTATACTATGTTCCATATGCAGTACTGGCAGCAATGATCATGCCAGCAGTGTTTTATGCGACAGGAAATTTGATCGCATCGACAATTGGATTTGCAATTGCGATGATTTTTGCATATAATAAAAAAAATATTGTTACAGTTGCATGTGCAAGCTGTATCGGAGCATTTATCGCATTAGTAGTTTTAGGGTAAATTAATCTGCCAATTCATTGACAGACATAAGTAATATCAAGAAGAAATGAGGAAGAAGATATGAATTGTAATTTAGCAGTCATTAAAGGTGACGGGATCGGGCCAGAGATCGTCACAGAAGCAATGAGAGTTTTAGATGCTGTAGGAGAAAAGTATGGACATACATTTTCTTATACACAGATACTGATGGGTGGAGCCTCCATTGATGTTCATGGAGAACCATTAACAGAGGAAGCTTTAGAGATTGCTAAGAAGAGTGATGCAGTATTAATGGGTTCGATCGGTGGAAATACAAGTACATCTCCATGGTATAAACTTCCAGCACAGTTAAGACCCGAGGCAGGCTTATTAAAACTTCGTAAATCCCTTGGATTATTTGCTAACATCAGACCAGCATACTTATATGATGAATTAAAGAAAGCATGCCCACTTCGTGATGAAGTGATCGGTGATGGATTTGATATGGTCATCATGAGAGAATTAACAGGTGGTCTTTACTTTGGAGAAAGACATACAGAAGAAATTGATGGTGTAAGAACAGCCGTTGATACATTATCTTACAATGAAAATGAAATCAGAAGAATTGCGATCAAAGCATTTGACATTGCAAGAAAACGTAAAAAGCATGTGATTAGTGTTGATAAGGCAAATGTACTTGATTCTTCCAGATTATGGAGAGCAGTTGTAGAAGAAGTAGCCAAGGACTACGAAGATGTTACATATGAACATATGTTAGTTGATAACTGTGCAATGCAGTTAGTCAATAATCCACGTCAGTTTGATGTGATCTTAACAGAGAATATGTTTGGAGATATTTTATCAGATGAAGCAAGTATGATCACAGGTTCTATTGGAATGTTATCATCCGCAAGTCTTGCAGAAGGTAAGTTTGGATTATATGAACCAAGCCACGGATCAGCTCCAGATATCGCAGGACAGGATATTGCAAACCCAATCGCAACAATTCTTTCCGCAGCTATGATGCTTCGTTATTCATTTGATTTAGATAAAGAAGCAGATGAGATCGAAAAAGCAGTCAAAGCAGTTTTAGCAGATGGATACAGAACAGTTGACATTATGTCAGATGGAATGAAGAAAGTCGGATGTAAAGAAATGGGACAGCTGATCATTGATCAGATCAAATAAGAATTCGATGCTTACCATAGATAGAATGAGATATATTATACTAGGAGGTTAGTTTTATGAGTAATACATTTACAGAGGGAGAAGCATTTGCACCTCAAAGATCGTTATTTAACGCATTAGGTTTCACAAAAGAAGAGATGAGAAAGCCATTGGTCGGAATCGTAAGTTCGTATAATGAGATCGTGCCAGGGCATATGAATATTGACAAGATCGTAGATGCAGTAAAACTTGGAGTTGCTATGGCAGGTGGAACACCAGTTGTATTCCCAGCGATCGCAGTATGTGATGGAATTGCCATGGGACATGTTGGAATGAAATATTCACTGGTAACAAGAGATCTGATCGCTGATTCTACAGAATGTATGGCATTAGCACATCAGTTTGATGCTTTAGTTATGGTTCCAAACTGCGATAAGAATGTACCAGGACTATTAATGGCCGCTGCACGTGTTAATGTACCCACAGTGTTCGTCAGTGGCGGACCAATGCTTGCCGGACGTGTAAAAGGATGTAAAACAAGCTTATCAAGCATGTTTGAGGCTGTTGGATCTTATGCAGCAGGTAAGATCACAAAAGAAGAATTAGATGAATTTGAAAACAAAACATGTCCTACATGTGGATCATGTTCTGGTATGTACACAGCGAACTCTATGAACTGTTTAACAGAAGTTCTTGGTATGGGATTACAGGGAAATGGAACAATTCCAGCTGTATATTCTGAAAGAATCCGTCTTGCAAAACATGCAGGTATGAAGGTTATGGAATTATTAGAGAAGAATATCCGCCCAAGAGATATCTTAACAGAGAAAGCGTTTGAGAATGCCTTAACAGTTGATATGGCACTTGGATGCAGTACAAACAGTATGCTTCATTTACCAGCAATCGCACATGAAGCAGGTGTTGATCTAAATCTTGAGAAGGCAAATGAGATCAGTAAGAGAACTCCAAACTTATGTCATCTTGCACCAGCAGGACATACATATATTGAGGAGTTAAATGAAGCTGGTGGAGTTTATGCTGTTATGAATGAATTAAATAAGAAGAATCTTCTTCATACAGATCTTATCACTGCAACAGGTAAGACAGTAGCAGAGAACATTGAAGGATGCGTAAACAAGAATCCAGAAGTTATTCGTCCGATTGACGATCCATACAGCCAGACTGGTGGAATTGCTGTATTAAAAGGAAATTTAGCACCAGATTCAGGTGTTGTAAAACGTTCTGCAGTTGCTCCTGAGATGCTTAAGATGGAAGGACCAGCCAGAGTCTTTGATTGTGAAGAAGATGCGATCAAGGCGATCAAAGGTGGAGATATTAAACCAGGGGATGTCGTAGTGATCCGCTATGAAGGACCAAAAGGTGGACCAGGTATGAGAGAGATGTTAAATCCTACATCAGCGATCATGGGTATGGGACTTGGATCAAGCGTAGCCCTGATCACAGATGGAAGATTCTCCGGAGCTTCCAGAGGAGCTTGTATCGGACATGTTTCTCCAGAAGCAGCAGTTGGAGGACCGATTGCATTAGTAGAAGAAGGAGATATTATTGCAATTGATATCGATGCCAATACATTAAATGTAAAAGTTTCTGACGAAGAATTAGCAAAGAGAAAAGAAAACTGGAAACCTAGAACACCTAAGGTTACAACAGGTTATCTTGCAAGATATGCATCGTTAGTTACATCTGGAAACCGCGGAGCAGTTTTAGAAATCAAACAGTAATTAAGTAAGAAAAGAGGATCAAATGATGAAACAATTGACAGGTGCTCAGATTGTTTTAGAATGTTTGAAAGAGCAAGGCGTGGATACCGTTTTTGGGTATCCAGGCGGAGCGATCTTAAACATTTATGATGAATTATATAAACAGAAAAAGGATTTTACACATATCCTGACATCTCATGAGCAGGGAGCTTCTCATGCAGCAGATGGATATGCAAGATCTACAGGAAAAGTCGGAGTGTGCTTTGCAACCAGTGGACCGGGAGCGACAAATATCGTTACAGGACTTGCAACAGCGAATATGGATTCAGTGCCAGTTGTTGCGATCACATGTAACGTAGGAGTCAGCCTTCTTGGAAAGGACAGCTTCCAGGAAGTTGATATTTCCGGAGTCACAATTCCGATCACAAAGCATAACTTTATTGTAAAAAATATAGAAGAACTTGCAGACACGATCCGAAGAGCGTTTAGAATTGCAAAGACAGGAAGACCAGGGCCTGTTTTGATCGATATTCCAAAAGATGTGACAGCAGCAACGACCCTATATGAAAAATACAAACCAGCGAAGATCATACGTTCCAGTGAATATATCAAAGAAGTAGATATCCAGAATGCGATCAGCATGATCAGAGAAGCAAAACGACCATATATCTTAGTTGGTGGTGGAGCTGTGATCTCTGATGCAGCAGATGAATTAAAAGAATTTGCAGAGAAAGTAGATGCACCAGTATGCGATACCCTCATGGGAAAAGGAGCATTTAATGGTACGGATGAACGCTATAGTGGAATGCTTGGAATGCACGGAACAAAAGCATCAAATCTTGGAGTATCTCACTGTGACCTTCTGATCGCAGTCGGAACAAGATTTAGTGACCGAGTTTTAGGAAATCCAAAAACATTTGCAAAAAATGCAAAGATTTTACAGATTGATGTTGACCCAGTCGAGATCAACAAGAATATTTGTGTATCAGCTTCTATCATCGGAGATGTAAAAGCAGTATTAACAGTGATCAATCGCCGTTTAGAAGCCCAGGAACACAAAGAGTGGCTTGATACGGTCAAAGAATATAAAGAAAAGTATCCATTAACTTATGATAAAGGACGATTAACATGTCCTGAGATCATGGAAGCGATTTATGATATTACAAAAGGTGAGGCAGTCATTACAACGGAAGTTGGACAGCATCAGATGTGGGCCGCTCAGTTTTATAAATATGATAAACCACGTAAATTCTTGACATCTGGTGGTCTTGGAACAATGGGATACGGCCTTGGAGCCAGCCTTGGAGCCAAAGTTGGTAATCCAGATAAGATCGTAGTAAACATTGCAGGAGATGGATGTTTCCGTATGAATTTAAATGAGCTTGCGACAGCCTCGCGATACAACATTCCAGTGATCGAAGTTATTATCAATAACAGCGTGTTAGGAATGGTAAGACAGTGGCAAGATTTGTTTTATGAAGAAAGATATTCGTATACAACACTTCAGGACAAAGTAGACTTTGTGAAAGTTGCAGAAGGACTTGGGGTGCAAGCTAAGAAGATCACGGATATCGAACAATTCAAAGATGCATTCAAAGAAGCTTTAAATGCAGGAGAACCAGTAGTTCTCGATTGTCATATTGATTTAGATGACAAAGTATGGCCGATGGTTAATCCAGGAGGTTCTATTGAAGATGCATTTGATAAATCGGATCTTGAGGCGCAGGCAAGGTAATTTTTAATTTATTTTCATATAAAGGAGAGAAAAGAAATGGCAAGAGTATACAACTTTTCAGCTGGACCGGCAGTACTTCCGGAAGAAGTGTTAAAAGAAGCAGCAGAGGAAATGCTTGATTACAGAGGATGTGGAATGTCTGTTATGGAGATGAGCCACAGATCCAAGATGTTTGATGATATCATCAAAACTGCAGAAGCAGACTTAAGAGAATTAATGAACATCCCTGATAATTACAAAGTATTATTCCTTCAGGGTGGAGCATCCCAGCAGTTTTCAGCGATCCCTATGAATCTGATGAAGAACAAAGTTGCAGATTTCATCATCACAGGACAGTGGGCAAAGAAAGCATACCAGGAAGCTTCCAGATATGGAAAAGCAAACATTTTAGCTTCATCAGAAGATAAAACATATACATATATTCCAGATTGTTCTGACCTTCCTGTATCAGAAGATGCAGATTATGTATATGTATGCTATAACAACACGATCTATGGAACAAAATATCAGCAGATTCCAAATACAAAAGGTAAAATCCTTGTTGCAGATATGTCTTCCTGCATTTTATCTGAGCCAGTTAATGTAGAAGACTTTGGAGTGATCTATTTTGGAGTACAGAAAAACGTTGGACCAGCAGGAGTTGTAGTTTGTATCGTACGTGAAGATCTGATCACAGATGATGTGTTAGAAGGAACACCAACCATGTTAAAATGGAAAACACAGGCAGATGCAGATTCACTGTATAACACACCTCCATGCTACGGAATCTATATCTGTGGAAAAGTCTTCAAATGGTTAAAGGACCAGGGTGGACTTACTGCAATGAAGAAACGTAACGAAGAAAAAGCAAAGATCTTATATGATTTCTTAGACCAGAGTGAAATGTTTAAAGGAACAGTTGTGAAAGAAGACCGCTCTTTAATGAACGTTCCATTTGTAACAGGAGACAAAGATCTGGATGCCAAATTCGTAGCTGAAGCAAAAGAAGCAGGATTTGAGAACCTAAAAGGACATCGTACAGTTGGTGGAATGCGTGCAAGTATTTATAACGCAATGCCAAAAGAAGGTGTTGAGAAATTAGTAGCATTTATGAAGAAGTTTGAAGAAGAGAACAAATAAGGAGGAGCCATGTATACAGTAAAATGCTTAAACCCGATCGCAAGTAAAGGACTAGATTTATTTACAGAAGATTTTAAAGTGATCGATGACTTAGATAAAGCAGATGCAGTTTTAGTAAGAAGTGCAGCTATGCACGATCTTACAGTTCCAGAAAGCCTTCTTGCAGTTGCAAGAGCTGGAGCAGGAGTTAACAATATTCCATTAGATGAATATGCAAAGAAGGGAATCGTAGCATTCAACACACCAGGAGCGAATGCTAATGGTGTAAAAGAACTTGTTGTTGCAGGACTTTTACTTGCATCTCGTGATATCATCGGTGGATATAACTGGGTTAAGGAAAATGCATCCGAAGAGAACCTTGCAAAACTTGTTGAGAAACAGAAAAAACAGTATGCAGGTAACGAATTAAAAGGAAAAAGTATCGGAGTTATCGGACTTGGAGCAATCGGTGTTTTAGTAGCAAATATCTGCAATCGTCTTGGAATGAAAGTTTATGGATATGATCCATATGTATCCGTACGTTCTGCATGGAGCTTATCAAGAATGGTAAAACATATCGCTTCCATTGACGAATTATTTGAGACATGTGATTATATTACAATTCACGTTCCATACATGGATTCTACAAAAGGAATGATCAACAAAGAAGCTATCGATAAGATGAAAGACGGAGTTACATTATTAAACTTCGCCAGAGGAGAACTTGTTGATAATAAGGCAGTGATCGAAGGATTAGCATCAGGAAAAGTAAAACATTATGTAACAGATTTCCCAAGTGCAGAAATCGCTGGAGTAGATAAAGTGATCACAATTCCACACTTAGGAGCATCTACAGAGGAATCAGAAGAAAACTGTGCAGAGATGGCAGTGGATCAGTTGATGAATTATTTAGAGAATGGTAATATTGTCAATTCAGTAAACTATCCAAACTGTGATCTTGGAGAAGCAAGTGGAGCAGCTCGTATTACAGTACATCATAAGAATCTTCCAAATATGATCGGTCAGTTAACAGCGATCTTGGCAGCAGATGGACATAACATTTCCAATATGTTAAATAAATCCAAAGGTGAATGGGCTTATTCTATGTTTGACATGGAAAAGAAAGCACCAACAGAAGAGACAATCAAGAAAATGGAACAGATCGACGGAGTCGTTCGTGTTCGTGTACTATAGGAGAGAAAAAATGAGTGAAAAATTAAGAGTTGGTATTTTAGGTGCAACTGGAATGGTTGGACAGCGTTTTATTTCATTACTTGAGAATCATCCATGGTTTGAAGTTACAACATTAGCAGCAAGCCCTCGTTCTGCTGGAAAGACATATGAAGAAGCAGTTGGTGGACGTTGGAAAATGGATACTCCAATGCCAGAAGCAGTAAAATCTATGATCGTAAAAAACGTCAATGAAGTAGAAGAAGTTGCTTCTCACGTAGATTTTGTATTTAGTGCAGTAGATATGTCTAAAGACGAGATCAAAAAGATCGAAGAAGACTATGCAAAAACAGAAACACCAGTTGTATCTAACAACAGTGCTCATCGCTGGACACCAGATGTACCAATGGTAGTACCGGAGATCAACCCAGAACACTTCGAAGTGATCGAAAGCCAGAAGAAACGTTTAGGAACAACAAAAGGTTTCATAGCAGTAAAACCTAACTGCTCTATCCAGAGTTATGCACCAGTTTTAACAGCATGGAAAGAATTTGAACCATATGAAGTTGTTGCTACAACATATCAGGCAATTTCTGGAGCAGGAAAAACTTTCAAAGATTGGCCAGAGATGGAAGGAAACATCATTCCATACATCGGTGGAGAAGAAGAAAAGAGCGAACAGGAGCCTCTTCGTTTATGGGGACATATTGAAGACGGTGTGATCGTGAAAGCTGAAACACCAGTGATCACAACACAGTGTATCCGTGTACCAGTATTAAACGGACATACAGCAGCAGTCTTCGTTAAATTCAAGAAGAAACCAACAAAAGAACAGTTGATCGAGAAATTAGTAAACTTCAGCGGACTTCCACAGGAATTAGAACTTCCAAGTGCTCCAAAACAGATGATCCAGTACTTAGAAGAAGATAACCGCCCACAGGTAAGAGAAGATGTTGATTACGAAAATGGAATGGGAATCTCTGTTGGACGTTTAAGAGAAGATACTGTATACGATTATAAATTTGTAGGACTTTCTCATAACACAGTTCGTGGAGCAGCAGGTGGAGCTGTTTTATGTGCTGAGACATTAAAGGCAAAAGGATATATTACAAAAAAATAAGTATTGTAATGAATAGATAAACTTGCTATGATAAGAAACACGTAGAAATACGTGTTTCTTTTATGTTAAGCATATGTGTACAATGAATATCAAAAGAAACACAAGAAAAAAAGAGGAGCGTTTATGTTAGCACAAATACAAGCGATGTTCGCAGTAGTGGACTTGGGCAAGATTAACTGGAATCAGTTTTTAGAAAAATATTTGGAGATTGCAATGAGTATCATAGGAAAAGTCATAGTATCATTTTTGATCATTGCAATTGGATTTAAATTGATCAAGATCTTAATTAAATTGTTAAAAACAACCCTTGAGAAGGCAGAGATCGATTATGGAGTTATCTCATTTTCCTGCTCCTTCATAAGGATTGGATTGCGTTGTATTGTAATCTTTATGGCAGTTGCACATATGGGGGTAGAGGTAAGTTCCTTTATCGCATTATTAGGATCTGCAGGTGTAGCAGTAGGTTTAGCATTACAAGGAACACTTTCTAATGTAGCAGGTGGAGTTTTACTATTAATCCTGAAACCATTTCAGGTAGGAGATTACATCGTATTAACAGGAACCGACTGCGAAGGAGAAGTTGCAGCGATGGATATTTTCTATACAAAGCTTAAGACAATTGATAACCGAGTGATCGTCATTCCTAACGGAACATTAAGCAATTCAAATCTGATCAACAACACAAAACAGGAACGAAGACTGATCGATATTGAAGTTGGGATCTCTTATGATGCAGATATCAAAGAAGTAAAAAGAATTCTTACAGACATAGCAAAAAATGAAAAAAGAATTCTTGATCAGGATGGAGTTAAGATTTTTGTGAGCAGTTTGGCAGACAGTTCTGTCATGATGGGGATCAGATGCTGGGTTTCAACATCTGATTATGTAGCAACCAAATGGGCGTTAAATGAAGAGATTAAGATTCGATTTGATGAGGAAGGAATCGAGATACCATATCAGAAATTGGATGTTTGTATTAAAAATGAAGTAAATAATTGATGAATCGTAAACGCACAATGCACGTACCTGGAGAAACAGGTGCTGGAGAGGGCTGTCGTTAACGGCAGCCCAGTAAATGATTTAAAGTATGTGCGATACCATCTTCATTATTTGTAAGTGTTACTTCATCAGCAGCATCTTTTAAAGCATCGCATGCATTTCCCATAGCGACTCCATGACCTGCAAACTGGATCATTTCCAGATCATTTTCTGCATCACCAAAAGCAATGACCTCAGATGGATCAATGCCAAGACCTTTGCATACATTGGAAAGACCAGAAGCTTTGCTGGTACCCACAGGAATTGCTTCAATATAATAAGGAGCAGTACGGACAAAAGTGACCTGATCTCTAAATGGCATTCCGATCGTTTCTAAAACATCATAAGTTTTTTGAGGATCGACAGCAGTAAGGATCTTATTTAAATGAAAATCAAGATGTTCTGTCAAGGAAGGAACCTCAACATACTCCATAGAATCATTCAATGCCTCTTCTTTGACGCGATATCCATTCTTGTCTGTGACATAAAGAACTTTCCCATCATCAATGATCGGATTTACAGGATAATCTTTCAAATGTTCTAAAAGCTCTATGGCGAGATCATCTGGGATGTACTTATCATATAAAACTTCATTTGTAGTAGTATCTACAACCTTTCCGCCATTGTAAGCAACGAGCATTCCATGATGTTCATTTAGTTTCAATAAATCTCTGGCATGAAAAAGACCAGGGAGAGGACGACCAGAAGCAAGAGCAATGCGGATTCCCATTTCCTGAGCTTCGATCATGGCATTTAAAGTATCAGAAGTAATCTTGAGTTGGTCGTTATAAAGAGTTCCATCTAAGTCAACGGCGATTAGTTTGTATTTCATAAATTGTATCCTTTCTGTATGTTTTAATCCGTTTTTGTTGTTTGGTTCGTCAATGAATATATTATAACTAGAAAGAAAGTAGGTTGTAAAGTGTCAAAAATGGACGAGGAGTGTATACAACATACAAGTTCAAAAAATATTTATAAAGATAGAATAAAAATCTATATATTAGAAATTAAGAAAAAGTTAAATAAAAAGTAATTCTTTTGCAACATATACTGTATACAAAAGGAGTATAATGCCAGTAATCAGTTCAAGAAGGTTTTTAAAATCGTTCAATGATTTTAAAAACAGTATGTGAAAAGGAGAACTTTAAAATGATAAGAATGAAAGAAAATTATTATATAAAAAAATATTATGGAGATTTTGTATTACTAAAACGCGCAAAGAATAAAGAAAATTGCAAAAAAGTATTGGAAAAAGTTGGAGTATATGGTACTCTAAGAGAGGTGAAAGAAGCGATCATCAAAGAGATGATCAAAGATGAAGTTAACCATCGTAAGACGGAACCACTTTATAAACTGATTCCTTTGATGCGACAGATGTATAACAGATTTTACGAAGAGAATATGGAGTGTTGTTTCGTCGGATAGTCAGGAAGAACATGTCTTTGTTGGCATATTCGAATAATAAACAACCGAAAGAGCAGAAGGTTTATGGAGTGCCTTCTGCTTTTTCAATTTTAAAAAAAATTTTAAAAATGTTGTAAAAACAACGGATTTCCCAAATCATATCTATTATACTAATGATACAGTAAAGAATATGAGATCAAGAAAAGGAGAATAGATATGATTCGTAGAATTATTGAAATTGATGAAGATAAATGTAATGGATGTGGACTGTGTGCAGATGCATGTCACGAAGATGCGATCGGGATAGTTGATGGAAAGGCAAAATTATTAAGAGATGATTATTGTGACGGCTTAGGAGACTGTCTGCCAAATTGTCCAACAGGAGCAATCAGTTTCGTAGAGCGTGAGGCAGCTGCGTATGACAGAGAAGCGGTAGAAGCAAACATGAAGAAGAAAGCTGAAATGAAAGCAAAAGATAAAATAGAAGAAAAGCCGGTATTCCACGGGTGCCCTGGAACAAGAATGAAGATCATGGATCATAAGGCAGAAGAGGTAGCGACAGAGCAGACAGCAACTGTATCTTCTCAGCTGTCTCAGTGGCCGGTGCAGATTAAATTAGTACCTGTTAATGCCCCATATTTTAAGGATGCGAATCTATTGATCGCGGCAGATTGTACAGCTTATGCTTATGGGAATTTTCACCAGGAATTTATCAAAAATAAAGTGACATTGATCGGCTGTCCAAAACTTGATGAAGGAGATTACAGTGAGAAACTGACACAGATCATTGCAAACAATGATATTAAGAGTGTAACGATCGTGAGAATGGAAGTCCCTTGCTGCGGCGGGCTGGAAAATGCGGCGAAGAAAGCGATTCAGGATTCCGGCAAATTCCTTCCATGGCAGGTTCACACAATTTCCATTGATGGAAAGATCTTAGAAGCATAGATGGATCATAAAAGAGAGTTCCGAAAGATGACGGGATTCTCTTTTTTCTTGTATTCCAGCTTTTTGTATGATACACTAATTAATTGATATGTTATGAATACGAAATAAAAATATAAGATAGAAAGAGAAAGGAAATACAGTGTCATGGGATGGAATAAAATTACAATTGATACATTGACATCAGCAGAAGACATGATCAGTTATGAACTTACAGAACTTGGTGCAACTGGTGTGGAAGTTGAAGACCATGTATCATTGACAGAAGAAGAGATGAAAGTCATGTATGTGGATCTATTGCCAGATGATATCGCACCAGACGATGGAAAAGCAAAGATCAGCTGTTATTTTGATGAGAATGAAAATTTAGAGCACATTACAATGCAGATTCAGGCAATGCTTGAAAGACTTCGTGGATTTATGGATATCGGTGCTGGAACAATTTCATTTGATAAGACGAAAGAAGAAGACTGGGTCAATAACTGGAAGAAATTCTTTAAACCGATTCGTCTGGATGAACAGATCGTGATCAAACCAACATGGGAGACATTAGAAGACCAGACAGAAGATATGATCGTTGTAGAGATCGATCCGGGAACAGCATTTGGAACAGGTTCTCATGAGACAACAAAACTTTGTATTGAAGGAATGAAACCATATATTAAGGAAGATACAAAGATTTTGGATGTTGGATGCGGAAGTGGAATTTTGTCGATCATCGGACTGAAACTTGGGGCAGGTCATGCGGTTCTTACAGATATCGATCCACATGCAATCTCAGCTTCTGAGGAGAACTTTGAAGTAAACCATATCAGCAAAGATCAGTTTGAAGTATATCAGGGAAATGTTTTAGATGATAAAGAGTTTGCAGCATCCTTAGGATCAAAATGTTATCCGGTTGTTGTTGCTAATATTTTAGCAGATGTTATCTCACCACTGATCGAGATCGTAGATCAGTTTTTGGCAGAAGATGGTGTTTTTGTAATCTCTGGTATCATTGATACAAAAGAAAAAGAAATCGCAGACAAATTAAATGCATATGGATTTGATGTCATTGAGACAAGAAGAATGAAAGACTGGGTTTCTATGACAGCGAAGATGAGGTAAGAGATGTACCGTTTTTTTATAAAAGAAGAACAGATTCATGACGGAATGATCGAGATTTGTGGAAGTGATGTCAATCATATTAAGAACGTTCTCCGCATGAAAACAGGAGATAAAGTTTATTTAAGTAACGGATCAGATTTAGAATATGAATGCAGCCTTTTGGAATGGACGGACGATACGATCCTTGCGAAGATCGAAGATGTTCATGGCATGGAAACAGAACTCCCAGTAAAGATCACGCTGTATCAGGGACTGCCAAAAGGCGATAAGATGGAGATGATCGTTCAAAAAGCGGTGGAACTTGGGGTGGCAGAGATCGTTCCAGTTGCCATGAAACGTTGTGTTGTGAAACTTGATGCGAAGAAGGCAGCAAAGAAGGTAAGTCGTTGGAATACGATCGCATTAAGCGCAGCAAAACAGGCAAAACGAGGGATCATTCCAGAAGTTCGCGAAGTGAGAAATTTCAAAGATATTTTAGAAGAAGTACAAGATATAGAATTCATGCTTGTTCCATATGAAGAGGCAAAAGGAATGCAGGCATCCAAAGAACTGATCAGTCAGGCAAAAGGGAAGAAATCGATCGGGATCATCATCGGACCAGAAGGCGGTTTTGAAAAGGAAGAGATCGAACAGCTTAAGGCAGCCGGTGGTCAGACAATGAGCCTTGGAAAACGTATCTTAAGAACTGAGACAGCAGGAATGACAGTTTTATCTATTTTGATGTTTACGATAGAAGAATAGAGGTGTTTAACTGTTAAAATAATCTTATAAAAAATTATAAATATATGTTGGATTTTATAATTTTTATTGGTAGAATAAATTATAAATATTATATGGAGGATTTGTTTATGAGTAAATATTATTCTATCAATAAATTTTCAAAAATATTAG